>WNEY01000028.1_pt1 | contig 60232 bp, 56 predicted proteins | sample 5400531 | NCBI WGS metagenome assembly WNEY01 (sample SAMN13153338, study PRJNA577476) | soil metagenome | isolation source: 200 cm saprolite under Douglas fir tree site 1 | place: USA:California | collected 2015-04-18 | reverse complement strand
CGATCACACCCGTGATCGCGGCGCTCTTTCAGAATGAAGACTGAGCTCGGACAAGTTGTGGACGCGCTGGTAGACCGTAAGGCGGTCGATCCGGTAGTATTGGATCTCCGGGGGCTGACCGCCGCCACCGATTACTTCGTGATCGTCTCTGGAACGTCGGTCGCCCATGTGCGGGGAATGGCGGAGCATCTTGTAACGGCACTCGCGCCGGTGGGGCTCGAACCCCATCATGTGGAAGGGCTGGCACAGGGCCGTTGGGTACTGCTCGACTATGTGGACTTCGTGGTCCATGTATTTCATCCCGAGCTGCGTGACTTCTACCAGCTCGAACGGCTGTGGGGGGACGCCCCAGTGGTCGCCGCCGGCGACTCAGGCGGACAGGGCGCGAAAGGCTAGGCAGGCATGGGACGCACCGTGACTCGTCTGATGGTCGTGCTGGGAGTCGGTATCCTGGCAACGCCGGCAGCCGCGCAGTACTTCGGTCAGAACAAGGTGCAGTACCGCAGCTTCAATTTCCAATCGATTCAGACCGAACACTTCGACATCTACTACTACCCGGATGAGCGCGGCGGCGCGCTCGACGCGGCGCGCATGGCCGAACGTGCGTATGCCCGCCTGTCGCGCATCCTCCACCATCAGTTCTCGAGCCGCAAGCCGATCATTCTGTACGCCTCGCAGTCCGACTTCCAGCAGACGAACGTCGTCGACGCGTCGGGAGAAGGACTCGGCGGCGTCACGGAGTTCTTCAAGCACCGCGCCGTGCTGCCCTTCACCGGCTCGTACGCCGAGTTCGAGCATGTGCTGCAGCACGAGATGGTGCACCAGTTCCAGTACGACGTGTACAGCCGCGGGCGCCCCGGCGCCGGCGTGCAGACGCTGGTGAGCGTCAATCCACCGCTCTGGTTCATGGAAGGCATGGCGGAGTATCTGTCGCGCGGTCCGATCGACCCGGAGACGGCGATGTGGCTGCGCGATGCGGCGCTCGAGGGCCACCTCCCCTCGATCGAGGAGATGACGAGCGATCCGTACATCTTTCCCTACCGCTACGGGCATGCCCTCTGGGCGTATATCGGCGAGAAGTGGGGCGACGAGGTGATCGGCGAGATCCTGCAAAGCTCCGCGAGCTCAGGCCTCGAAGCCGCCTTCAAGCGCGCCCTGGGCCGATCGCTCGAGGATCTGTCGAACGACTGGCGCGACGCCATCCAGACGACATTCCTGCCGCAGCTGGGCGATCACTACCGCGCCCGCCGTATCGCGCAGCCGACGCTTACCCAACGGCGCTCGCGCGGCCGCATTTTCCTCGCGCCGGCGCTGACGCCTGACGGCAAGCAAATCGCGTTCTTCGGCGATGAGGGCGGCTTCTTCGTCGATCTCTGGCTGGCGGACGCCGAGACGGGACGCACGCAGCGCCGGCTCGTCCGCTCGACGCAAAACAACAATTACGAGAGCTTGCGCTTCATCAATTCGGCGGGCGCGTTTTCTCCAGACGGCCGCTACTTCGCGATCGCCGCCAAGCGCAAGGACCGGGATGACCTGGTCATTCTCGACGTGAAGAACGGCGGCCGGGAAGAGCGCCGCATTCGCGTCGGCCTGAACGGGCTGCAGACGCCGCAATGGTCGCCCGATGGCCAACGCTTGGTATTCAGCGGGTTCAGCAACGGCTTCACCGATCTCTACATCATCAATCGGGACGGAACCGGACTGCAGCGGCTGACCAACGACAAGTACGCCGATCTCCATCCGTCGTGGTCGCCCGACGGCAAGACGATCGCGTTCGTGACCGACCGGGGCGGCGAGACGGACTTCGATCTGCTGCGCTTCGGGAATCTGCGAATCGCGCTGCTCCATCTCGACAGCGGCGCTATCGAACTGCTCGGGAACATGCAGATCGGGAAGAACATCAATCCCGTATGGGCGCCCGATGGCCGTTCGCTCGCGTTCGTCTCCGACCGCACCGGGATCAACAACGTCTTCCTGTACGATATGGCCGACGGTCAGATCTATCAGCTCACGAACATGTTTACCGGGGTCCAGGGCATCACGCCGCTGTCGCCCGTGCTCACCTGGGCGCCACAAGCCGACCGCATGGCGTTCGTCTACTACGAGGACGGTCAGTACAGCGTCTACTCTCTGGAGAACCCGCGGTCGCTGCGCCGCGCTCCGTACCGTGGTCCGGCCGCGCAGCCCGTCGTGAGCCTCCTGCAGGCGGAGACGCACGATACCGTTTTGCCGGCGCCCCGGCCGGCGATGGTGGCGCTCGGCGGCACCGGCGCTCCATCGAACCTGACCACCGCATCCGCGCCGGCCTCGATTTATCGCTCGGCGGCGGGATTCCGTCCCTCGGCGCTGCCCCAGCCCGCCGAATCATCGGCGGCGCCTCGGCCGGTCACCGTCCGTGCCCTGCTTGACTCCGCGACGCTCGCGCTTCCCGATACGAGCGAATTCACGTTCCGGCCCTACAAGGTCCGGTTTACGGCAGACTACGTCGTGCGCCCGACGGTCGGTTACGAGCGGGACAACTTCGGACGCGGGGTGTTCGGGGGCACGGCGGTCGCGCTTTCGGACATCCTCGGCAATCACTCGGTGGTGCTCGCCGGGTCGATCAACGGACGCATCAGCGAGGCCCAGTTCCTCGGCCTCTACGTCAATCAGTCACATCGCCTGAATTGGGCGAGCGGCTTCTCGCAAGATCCGCTGTACTTCTACGGCGGCAGCGACTGGCGACGCATCGACGATCAGCGCACCCCGGCCCCCGGTGACAGCCTGGACGTCTATTCGACCCGCATCCGCCGCTTCGTCATCCGGGATCTGTTCGCGGAGTCGTCGTATCCGTTCAGCCGGTTCAATCGCATCGAGCTGGGCATGCACGCCGTGAACATTGCGGAAGCGACGCTCGCGTTCGAGAGGTCGTACAAACCGAACACGGACACCTTGGTGGATCAGCAGTTCATACCGGGTGGCGGTCCGTCGGCGACTTTCGTGCAACCGTCGATCGCGCACGTGCACGACAACACGTTGTTCGGCTATGTCGGTCCCTTTGCCGGAGCGCGATCGCGGTTTTCGGTCTCGCCGGCCTTCGGGAGCTGGCAGTTCACCGCGGGGCTGATCGATTACCGGCGCTACCTCTTCTTCCGGCCGCTCACGATCGCGGTCCGCGGCTTCATGTTCGGACGCTTCGGGCGCGATGCCGATCGCTTCCCGGTATTCCTCGGCACCACGGAGTTGATTCGCGGCTATACGGCCGGTTCGTTCCGCAACCACGAGTGCCTCGCCAACGTAGCGACGAGCTCGCAAACCGGATGCGCTGACCTCGACCAGCTGATCGGTTCGAAGGTCGCCGTCGGTAATGTGGAGCTGCGCTTCCCGCTGACGCGCAGTCTGGTGCTCGGCTTCCTGCCGGTGGGCTTCCCGCCGATCGAAGGAGCGTTGTTCTACGACATCGGCATGGCGTGGAATGACGCGAGCATCATCAAGTGGCACCGCGGCGCGAGTGAGGATCCGCTGCTGGTACGCACGCCGCTGCGGAGCTGGGGTGGCTCGATCCGCGCCAACGTCTTCGGCCTGGTGATTATGCGGCTCGACTACACCAAGCCGCTGGACCGGGCGCTGAAGCACGCGTATTGGACCATCAGTTTAGGTCCGACGTTCTAACTCCGCTTGGATAAAACAGTTGCAATGGCCTCGCCGGTTGTCTATTTTGTCCGGCGAGGCCAATTGCCTATCTCTCGCTTCCTTCTATTCGCGTCTATCGCACTTTGGGGTTGTGGACCCCGAGCGCCGGCGGCTGGATCGTCACAACAGCAGTCGCCGCAACAAGTTAGTCAGGCCCAGATTCTCGCCCGCTCGCCTGGAGTCGCGATCAGGCTGCCTGCCAAGGGGGGCACGCCGCAGCTCTACCGGTTGCCGCGGCTCACCCCGGTCGAGGGGGTGCTGAAGGGCAAACTTCCACCCGTCGAGCGGGTCGTGGGCCTCGATGCTGAGTCTGAATTCCTCTTTGTCACAACCGCGAAACATGAGCTGCTCGGCCTCGACCTTGGCAGCGGTCGCCTGGATACCATTGGGACGAACATCAAGCAGGCCGCCCTTGGTCCGGATGGCACGCTCTACGCCGTGGATACATCGCGACACGTTGTCTCACTCTCACGCAGAACCCGATTTGTCTGGCCCCAAGTGCTGACGGCGCTGCCGCGCGATCTGTTTGGCGCGGCCGATCAGCATCTGGTCGGCGTGATCCCGCAGGATCGACTGCTCGTCGCCGCGGCCGATCAGCCCCCGACCGTGCGGCCCATCGCCGCCGGTGGCGACGTCGCGGCGACGCGCTGGGGCGACCTCGTCGCCGTCGCCAGCGACTCAGGCGTGACGTTTTACGATCCGCTCGGACGTCGTGACCCGGCCTTCGTGAAGCTGGCCGACGCGCCGCGCGCGCTCGCGTTCTCGCCATCGGGCCATCGGATTTATGTCGCGCGGCGCAACACGCCCGGACTCGCCGTGGTCGATCGCTTCGAGCGTAAAGAGCTCGACGGCGTCGCGCTGCCCGGTCCGGTTGCCGCGCTGCGCCTCGACCCGCTGGGCCGCTGGCTGCTGGCCCGGCCTGCGGTCGGCGATTCGGCGTGGATCGTCGATCTGCCGATCAAGCGGCACACCGGCATCGTCCCTACGGAATGGAAGTCGGATTTGCCCGCCATCTCGCCCGACGGGATGCTGATCTACCGGCGCGGCAAGGACGTGGTGTCCGCACGGCCCGACTCCCTGAGCGACGTCGGCAAAGTGACGGGCGGCGCAGCCGATCTCTGGGTGCTGACCTCGTGGCTCCCCCGCGGTGTCCCCGCGAGCACCGTGAGCTCGGCGAGCTCTGATAGCGCGGGCACCGGCGCGGAAGGGCCGTTGTACGTCCAGGTGTCCACATCGCAGAACCCGGACTGGTCCGGGCACCTCGCCGACGATCTCACACGCGCGGGACTAGCGGCGCGCGTCCTTCCGCCGCAACACCCGGATGACGGCTATCGCGTCGTCCTCGGTCCCTACGCGACGCGCGCGCAGGCGGAAGCCACGGGACGGCGCCTCGGCCGCCCCTTCTGGATCTACCAACCGGGACAGTGACCACCGTCCGGCAGTTGCCGCTGTCGCGGCTTGGGCACCTGGTTCCGCCGCTCGTGGACAACGCGGCATTGGTCGCGCTCGTGGCGGTCACGAACGATCTGCCGTGGGCGGCGAAGGCCGCGTGGGACATCGCCCGCATCGCGGCGCGCGACGGACGTCGCGTCGCGCTGGTGGATTTGTGCCTCGAGAACCCTGCCCTGCACGAGATCGTTGGGCTTCGGGCCACGGAAGGAATCGTGGACGCCTTCGAATACGGCGTCTCGCTCAACAAAGCGGCGCATGAAGTGACGGGCGTGTTCATTATCCCCGCCGGATCCGAGACCGCAAATCCGGCGGAGGTCTACGCCCATGCACGGTGGCCAAAGTTGCAGGCGGGGTTCCGCTCCGAGGGCGCGCTGCTCCTCGCGCTGCTGCCGCCAGCCGGATTGGTGCAGCTCTCGGCGGCGCCCGACGGCGTGCTCGTGCTCGCTCCCGAGGGTGTGAACGCCGAGTTTTCGATTGAGCGCGACGTGCCATTGCTCGGCGTCGTGCGCGATCGCTGGTTGCCGTCTGGCCCGCGAGTGTCACCGCCGCCCGTACTCGTACCTGTTGCGGAGGAGCCGCGCCGCGGCCTGCGGGTCGCAATGGCAGCGCTCGCGGTGGCCGCCTTGGCGGTCGGAGGGTGGGCACTGCTCGCGCGAGCCCGCGAGTCGTTCGTCACGCCGCCCGCCACGCCACCTGCCCCGACTGCTCCGACTCCCTCGACAACCTCCACCAACCTTCACCCACCTCCACCGACGCCCGTCCGGCTCGATACGCTCGGCTGGACCATTCAGCTCGCGGCCTACGCCTCGGTCGACAAGGCGCTGGCGCACGCCGATCGCCTCGCGGCAGACGTGGGTGTGCCGGCGCTCGTGACGCCGGTGCCGCAGAGCGGCACCGGGCCCGTCTGGTACCGCGTCCTCGCCGGCTCGTACAAGACGCGCGCAGCGGCCGGCACCGCGCGGGCGAATCTGTGGCGCCGCGGCGTCGCCGCCGAAGGAGTCGGCGATTTGCTGCTCGCCCCGTACTCCTATCACGCGCCGGCTGGCGCGTCACTCGATATGTTGCGCCGTCGCGGACTTCCGGCGGTGCGCTGGTCTAACGGCGTCATCCTGCTGGGCGCCTTCGAAGGACCCGAACAGGCCGCGTACACCCAGGCCGCACTCAGGCGCGCCGGCGTGCGCGCGAACCTCCTCCCTCGCATGGGGACACCATGAGACTGAGCAGGCTCGAGCTCTCCGGATTCAAGTCGTTTGCCGGATCGGTGGAGCTGCCCTTCGAGCAAGGGGTGACGGCGATCGTCGGGCCGAACGGCTGCGGCAAGTCGAACATCTCCGACGCCGTGCGCTGGGTGCTCGGCGAGCAGTCACCCCGCCTGCTGCGCGGCGGGAAAATGGAAGACGTGATCTTCCAGGGATCCACCGGCCGCCGGCCCGTGAACGTCGCGGAAGTATCCCTCGTCTTCGATAACTCCGACGGCAGCCTGCCGATCGCGTATCAGGAAGTCGTCGTCACGCGTCGCCTGTCGCGTTCGGGTCAGAGCGAATACATGCTGAATCGTTCGCCGGTACGGCTCCGGGACATCCAGGACCTCTTCCGCGGCACCGGCCTTGGCGCGGACGCCGCCGTCGTCATGGAAGCGAAGATGATCGAGGCCCTCCTGTCCGAGAAAGCCGAAGAGCGGCGTGCGCTGTTCGAGGAAGCGGCGGGCATCGGGCTGTATCGGGACCGCAAGAAGAGCACGGAGCGGCGCCTCGAGGAGACGGCGGCCGATCTTGCCCGGCTCGAGGACCTGATCGCCGAGGTGCAGACACAGGTCCGCAGCCTCGCGCGCCAGCGCGGCCGCGCCGAGCGCTACGACAAGATGATCGAAGAGCGCTTTGGGATCGCGATGACGCTGGTACGCCGGGAGATCGAGGACTTCGATCTGTCACTCGGAGCGCTCGGGGTCCGGGCACGCGAGTTGGCCGAGCAGCTACCGGCGGCACGCGCGCGACTCGACGATGCCGAGCACCAACGGGAAGCACAGGTCCAGGCCCGGCACACGGCCGAAGCGCGGCGCACCGAAGTCGCGCGCCGGCTGGGCGACGCGAAGCTCGAAGTGGGCCAGCTCGAGAGCGACCTCGCCCTCGCCGCGGAACGGCTGAGTAACGCAGGGCAGCGGCGCCAGATCGCCGCCGATGAGCGTGTCCAGGCCGAGCGGCGGGCGGCACAGGCCCAACGCGAGCATGACGCGGCGGCCTCCGAGCGCACCGCCGCCGAGCACGATCTCACCGCCGTGCACTGCTCGCTGGGAGCACGGACCGGCGACGAGAACAACGTCCGTGGCCGTCTCACCGCGGAGCGACTCGCGGTGCGCGAGCGGGAGGAAGCGCTGCAAGGCCGTGCAGAAGCCGCACGGGCGCTCGAGATCGAGGGCAGCGCGCTGGACCGCGAGCGGAGCGAGCTGCGCGAGCAGCTGGCGCTGGCGGCCGGCGAGCGCCAGGAGCGCGATGCCGCCTCGCACGACGCGGCGCGCGATGCCGAAGCCGCCGCGCAACGCGTCCATAGCGACGCGCAAGCAGCAGTTCGGGCTGTGGAAGGATTGCAGCATGCACGTCGGCACGTCGGCACGCTGCATGAACAGGAGATGAGTGCCCGATCGGCGCGGCGTCAGGCGGAAGCGGCTTTGGCGCAGCTCGAGGCCCGACGCGAGGCGCTCATCGAGCTGGACCGCGAGCACGTCGGGCTGGCGCCCGCCGCCCAGGCCTTACTGAAAGTCCGCAATCGCTTCGGCGAGGGCGCGGTGCTTGGCCCGCTCTCCGATTTCGTGCGCACCAGCCGGCGCGACGCCGAGCTGGCCGAGCGGCTGCTCGGCGAGTGGCTCCATGCCGTGCTGGTTCGCGATGCATCCGTCATCGAGGCGATCAGCGCCTGGCATGCGGAGACGAAACCGGGACCGCTGGTGCTCCTCCCCTGCGTACCGGGGCCGCGGCTGGGCGCCGACGGCAATCCCCTCAAGGACGAGCTGCGAGTGGATGGTCCCGCTGCCGCGTGGGTCCGCGCGCTGCTCGCCGGCCACGAGGTGATCGGCGCGGGCGCGCTGCGTCGCGCGAACGGCGCGGTTTTCCTCGACAGCGGGACGACGGCTGCCGGCGGTCCCCTGCAGCGGCGCGCCGAGCTCGAAGCGCTGGAGAAAGAAGTCCGGGACGCCGCAGCGAATCGCGATCGCGCGCGTGGGACGGAAGAGTCCACGGTGAAGGAGCTCGCCGCCGCGGAGGCGGCGCTCACGGCCGCGGGACAGGGTGCCGAGCAGGCGCGTCGCCTCGAGCTCGAGGCTGGCGCGGAAAAGGGAGAAGCGGATCGCGGTCTGATCCACGCTCGGCGCCAGGCTGAAGAAGCGGCCGCGCAAGTCGAGCGCCTGACCAAGCGCCTGGCTGAGGTCGAAACGCGGCTCGGCACGGTGCACGTCGAGCTGCAGGAGCGGGAGGTCGAGCGCGTGCGCTTCACCGAGCAGCTCGGCGCCGAGCGCGCCGGCCTGGCGGACCTCGAGGCGCAACAGGAAGCCGCGCGCGAGCAGCGCGTGCGCTGGCAGGTGGAAGCCGCCCAGGTGGAGGCGCGGCTCGCCGCGGCGTCAGAGCGCGCCGGCCGCGCCGACGCCGACGCAAAAGCCTCGCGACAACAGGCTGAGGCGCGCGCTGAGGAGATCGCGCGCATCGAGCGAGAAACGGCGACGCTCACAACGCAGCGGGCGCAGTGGGAGGACACGCTGCAGGAGCGCCGTCTTTCATTGACGAAACTCGACACCGCTGCGAAGGACGCCGAAGCGCAGGTCGGTATGACCGATGCCGACCTCGGCCAGGCGGAGGGCGCGCTCGATCAGGCGCGCAAGGCGCTCGCCGCGCTGGGGGAGGAGGAGCACCGGCTGCAGCTCGAGCGAACGGAGGTCGAAGGCCGCAAGCGCGGGCTCGTCGAACGGGTGGAGACCGAGTGGCGGAAACCACTCGACACGCTCCTCGCCGATGCGCCTGAAGTCGCCGGCGACCTCGAGTGGTTGCGGCAGGAAAACGACCGGCTGCGCGGCGCCATCGACGCCGTCGGACCCGTGAACGCGCTGGCCGTGGAGGAGCACGCCGAGGAGACCAAGCGCCTCGAGTTCCTCATGACGCAGCGCGACGATCTCGTGGCCGCCCGCAGCTCGCTGCAGCAGGCGGCGCGGGAGATCGATCAGACCGCCAAGGCTCTGTTCCTTGAATCATTTTCCAGAGTGCGAGAGCACTTTCGATCTGTATTCCAAACGCTGTTCGGCGGCGGCGAATGCGACGTGCGCCTGGCGAACGAGGACGAGCCGCTGGAGAGTGAGATCGAGATCCACGCCGCGCCGCGGGGCAAACGCACCCAGCGGATCCACTTGCTGTCTTCGGGCGAGCGCACGCTGGTCGCCGTTTCGCTGTTGTTCGCGATCTTCCTCGCCAAACCGAGCCCGTTCTGCCTGCTCGACGAGGTCGACGCGCCGCTCGACGACGCGAACGTGGGCCGCTACGTCCGATTGCTCGCGGAGTTCAAAGACGAGACGCAGTTCATCGTGATCACGCACAATCCACGGACGATGCAGGCCGCGGATGCGGTCTATGGCGTCACGATGCAGGAGCCGGGGGTTTCGACGATCGTGGGCGTGCGCCTGGGTCAGATGGAACCGGTGTAGCGAAACGCCTTCCCCCTTCCCCGTCTTGATGCGGCGGTTCATCTGGCTCGTATTCCTGCCTGCTGGGTTGGCAGCGCAGCGGCCCGCGGTTTCCCCGGTCTTGCCGCGCCTCCTCAGTCGCGTCCAAGACACAACCATTTCGGTCTGGCTGTTCGCCCGTCCGACGGCATCGCTCGAGGCGATCAGTGAACGTGCGGCCGCGGCGGGCGCGCGCGTGCGCGTCCGCAGCCGTTGGCTGCATGCCGTCAGCGCCGATGTGCCCGCGGCCGTACTCCGCCAGCTGCTGCAGGATCGGGACTTGCGACGCGTCCAACCGCTGGGGCGCTTCAAGCTCCGCGGGGGGGTGGGGCGCCCGAGCCTTGTGCCCGGCGTCATCGCCGCACCGGCACAAGGACCGGGCGACACGTGCGGCGTCAGTCCGGGAGACGATCCGCTGCTGGGCCCGTCGGAGATGCCCTACCGCCAGCTCCATCTCCGGCCGCTCACCGATCAAGGGATCGATGGGACGGGCGTCCGCGTCGCACTCTTCGATACGGGCTTCGACACGGCGAACGCGGCATTCAACGGCATCACGATCACCGCACAGTACGACTTCGTCTTCAATGACGGCGTCGTAAAAGACGAGCCGGGCAAGGATTCCCTTGGCGCCCAATCCCATGGCACGTCTACGTGGTCGCTGTTCGCGGGTGACGTCCCGGGCCGGCTGCACGGCATCGCGCGGGGCGCGCATTTCCTGCTTGCCAAGACCGAAGACATCCGCAGCGAGACGCGCGTCGAGGAAGACAACTACGTGCACGCGCTCGAGTGGGCCGATTCGATCGGCGTCGACATCGTTTCGTCCAGCCTCGCGTATCTCGTCTTCGACAACGGCTTCCGCTATACGCCGTCGCAGCTGAACGGTGACGTCGCCGTCACCACCGTGGCCGCCGATATGGCCGCGCAGCGCGGCATCTTGGTCGTCACGGCCGCGGGCAACGACGGACCTGGCTCGCGATCGATCGAGACCCCGGCTGATGGCGACTCGCTGTTGGCGATCGGCGCGGAAGATTCGTCGGGCACAATCGCGGTGTTCTCGTCGCGCGGGCCTACTGCGGACGGGCGCATCAAGCCGGATTTCACGGCACCAGGCGTGGCCGTCTGTGTCCTCACCGGTGTCGGCAAAGTTCGACGCGGGAACGGCACGTCGTTCGCCACGCCGCTGCTCGCGGCAAGCGCGGCGCTCGTGAAGCAGCTGCATCCGGCGCTGCTCCCCATGGACCTGCGCGCCGCGTTTCGGAGCGCGGCCACCAAGCGCGCGGCGCCCGACACGATCTACGGCTGGGGTCGTCCCGACATCGCCGCGGCCGCCGTCTTCCCGAGCGGCGTGACGGCAACCGCCCCCCTGCCAGGTGCCGGCGCGCTGACGACGATCTCGCCGGCGTTCGCGTGGACCGTCGGAACGGTGCCGCCGTCTGCCGCGCCCGTGACGTACCGCCTCCGCGTCAGCCGTGACAGCACGCTGGCGTCGCCAACCGTCGACACGACGCTCACCGCGGAGACGGCGGCCCCGGCGCGCGCTTTCAAGAGCGGGTCGATCTTCTGGCGCGTCGATGCCAGAGCGGCCAGTGGCGAAACAGCATCCACCGGCCGGATCGGTCCGATCGTGGTCCCCGCGTGGGCAACGCTGACGTCGCTGAGCAATCCCGCCGGCATGGTGATCGACACGGCGCAGCCGAGGCTCACCTGGAGGCCCGCAGGTGTCTCGACCCCGCCGGGGCCGTTCACCTTCGACTTGGACGTGCAGCGGGTGGCAACGGGCGTCACGGATTTCAACGTCGCGAATCTCACCGATACGACCTTCGATCTCCCGCGGCCGCTCGAGCGCAATACCGCCTATCGCTGGCTGCTCGTGGTGCATGCCGGATCCGATACCAGCATCATCCGAAGCCAAGGGTCGTTTCTCGTCGTAGATCTCGGTATGCCGACGTCCACCCTGCTCTATCAAAATTTCCCGAACCCCTTCCCTGCCTCGGGCCGGGACTCGACCTGCCTGTGGTTCGACCTCGCTCTCGCCGGAGCCGTCGAGCTCGACATTCTGGACCTGCGCGGCAATCGGGTGCGCCGCTTCGTGCCGGGGCCTGATTTCCCGGGCGTTTTGGCCCCGGGCCGCTACGGCCGCGGCTCGACGGGCGGCGGAATCTGCGATCCGCGGCTGATGTGGGACGGTCGCGCCGATGATGGGCACCCGTTGCCGGGCGGCGTGTATCTCGCCAAGCTCAAGGTGTCGGGTTTGGTGGTCTTCAAGCGGATCGTCTTTCGGGGAAAGTGAGTATGGAACTCGTCACTGTCGGCACCGGAACGGTCGCACCGTCTGCCCGCCGCACCTGCGCCTGTCATTGGGTCGCGCGCGGCGACCTGCGCGTCTTGCTCGACTGCGGCGCCGGCTCGCTGCACCGCCTCGCGGAGTTCGGGCTGCCCTGGCATCAGGTGACGCACGTCATCCTGACCCACTTCCATCCCGACCACTGGGGCGAGCTGCCGATGCTCGTGTACGCCCTCAAGTACACGACCGAGCCGGCACGGCGCGAGCCGTTCGTCATCCTCGGCCCACCGGGTGTCGTGCAGCTGCTGCGCACAGTGGCCGAAGGCTACGGCTCCTGGCTGCTCGATCCGGGATTTCCGATCGGCATTCTCGACGTGCGAGATGGTGAGCCTTTTCCGTTGAACGCCGATGTGAGTCTCGAGACGTTCCCCGTGCCCCACACCACCGAGAGCGTGGCCGTCTCGCTTGTGGCACCGGAGGGCCGTCTCGTCTACACCGGCGATACCGGGCCGAGCAGCGAGCTGGCGCGGTGGGCGACGGGCTGCGATCTGCTGCTGGCGGAGTGCTCGCTCCCCGAAGAACGGGCCATGGATATTCACTTGACTCCGCAACAGGCCGGAGCCTTGGCCCAGGAAGCGGGAGCAAGGCGATTAGTCTTGACGCATTTCTATCCTCCGGTAGAGACTTCGGACCCGGCAAAACTCGCCGGCACACGCTTCCGCGGGCCGGTGTCCGCGGCGAAAGATGGTGATCGCTTCACCATTGGAGATGGGAGACGCTAGTCGTGCTGATCGTGATGCGGCATGGAGCAACGCGCGATGAAGTACAAAAGGTCATCTCCGTCATCGAGGAGATGGGTTATCAGGCGCAGCCCATGCCGGGTACGCAGCGGACCGCGGTCGGCCTGGTCGGCAACGACGGACGGGTCGATGCATCGCGTCTCGAAGGCCTGCCCGGCGTTCACGAGATCATTCACGTCTCCCAGCCCTACAAACAGGTGAGCCGGGAGTGGAAGGCCGAGTCCACCGTCGTCCGTTTGTCGGGTGGAGTCGCCTTCGGCGGCACGGAGGTCGTCGTGATCGCCGGGCCCTGCTCCGTCGAAACCGAGCGTCAGATCATCGAGGCGGCACGGCAAGTAAAGGAAGCGGGCGCGGTCGTCCTCCGCGGTGGCGCCTGGAAGCCGCGCAGCTCGCCCTACTCGTTCCAGGGACTCGGCAAGCCGGGCCTGCGGCTGCTCGCGAGGGCGCGTGAAGAGACCGGACTCCTGATCTGCACCGAAGCGATGGATGAGAATGGCCTCGGCTGGGTCGCCGAGATGGCCGACATCGTGCAGATCGGTGCGCGCAATATGCAGAACTTCTCGCTGCTCAAGGTTGCCGGACGCTGCGGCAAGCCGGTGCTGCTCAAGCGCGGGATCAGCGCCACCGTGCAGGAGCTGTTGTTGTCGGCGGAGTATTTGCTGGCCGAAGGCAACCACGACGTGATACTCTGCGAGCGCGGCGTGCGCAGCTTCGATACGGCGACGCGCAATCTGTTCGATCTCACGGCGATTCCGGTCGTGCACAAGCTGTCGCATCTGCCGATCATCGCCGACCCGTCGCACGGCACCGGCCTGCGCGACAAGGTGATCCCGATGGCGCGTGCAGCGATCGCCGCGGGGGCGGACGGCATCATAGTGGAGGTTCATCCGAATCCCGAAGAAGCGCTGTCGGATGGCGCGCAGTCGCTCTTCCCGGATCAGTTTGCGCAGCTGATGCGTGAAGTGCGCATTATCGCGGAAGCTATTGGGCGGCGGGTGGCGGAACCGGCAGCGGTGGGCGCCTGAGCATGACGGCCGGACGGTCGGACGGTCAGACGGTCGGACGGATGGCCGTTCTCGCCTATCTGTCCGTCAGTCCGACGGTCCGACAGTCCGACGTTAGTTCCATTCTCGACCGCGCCAGCGCGTCCTACGACACCGTCCGCACGCTCCAGGCGGACTTCGTCCAAGTCATCGACAACCCGATGCTCGGCGATCCGGACACCACGCGAGGCCGGCTGTCCCAGCGGCGGCCGAACTTTTTTGCGATGCGATTCACCGAGCCAAAGAACGATCGCGTCGTCGCCGATGGCCGCCGCCTCTGGCTCTACACGCCGAGTACCACGCCTGGTCAGGTGATTCGCACGACGATCCCGGGCACGGGAACCACCGGCCCCAATCTCATCGGCCAATTCGTCGAGCACCCGCGCGAGCGCTACAGCGCGCGCTACGTGCGGGCCGATGCCGTCGGCGACGCCCGAGTCGACGTCATCGCGCTGACGCCGCGCGCGGCCGACCTTCCCTATTCAGAGGCGACGGTCTGGATCGCGCAGCAGGATGGATTGATTCGGCGGATCGAGATTGTCGAGAATTCGGGCCAGCGGCGCACGATTACGCTACAGCATCTCTCGGTGAACGGATCCATCTCTGCCCGGGAGTTTAGATTCTCCCCGACTTCCGGAGTACGGGTGGTAGATCAGTAGCCAGCGCCTCGGCGACCTTCTCCGCAGTCGCTTCGTCCATCCCCTGTTTCTGCGCCAGCTCGAGGGCCGCCCGACCGAGCGCGCGGTACAGCTTCGCATCATCGACCGCCAGCGACTCGAGATGACGCACGATCGTCGCGGTATCCCCGCGTACGACCGGACCCGTGAGGGCTTCGCGCGGCTCGTGGCGGCTCAGGTTCTCGAACGTCCCTTCGACCAGCGGCCGCAGCGCCGCCCAGGCATCGGCATCCGAGAGGCCGGCGTGGCGCAGCAGCCGCTGGGCGATCGCTTCCACCACCACGAGGTAGTTCGACGCGAAGACCGCGCCGGCGTGATAGATCGCTTTCGCCTTGGTCGCGATCCGGAACGGACGCATGCCCAGGTCTTTCGCAATCCGCTCGCCGGCCGCTACGGCGCGCGGCATTCCTTCGACTGCCGCCCACGCGCCTTGGAGACGCCCCGCGGCCAGCTCCGGTTCGACGATCGTTTGCAGTGGATGAAATGAGCCAAGTGCCGCTCGGCTGGTGACGAGGGGGCCGAGCGCTTCCTGCCCCTGGACTCCTGAGAGATGCAGGACGACGTGACGCTCGCTGATGGCGCGCGAATTCGCGAGGGAGGTCGCGAGCGGCGTGATCGCGTCGTCCCGGACCGTCAGGATGACGACATCGATCTCGCCGAGCCAGGGCGGCGGTTTACGTCCGTCGCCGACGGTCAGCGTCAGGGGTGCCGGGAGACTTTTTTTGTTTCGCCCGTGGAGGCGGACCGAATAGCCCGCCCGGGCCAGAGCCAACGCCAGTCCGACTCCCGCGCGACCGGGCCCGATGAGCCCGATCGCGCGGGAAGCCTGTTGGCTCACCGATTGCGTTCTGGTGAAGGGCGCTGCGTGTTGGCGAGCGTGAGCAGATCCTGCGGCGAGCGGGCCTTATCCGCCAATGCCAGGGCGCGTTTGATCTGCGCGTCATCCGCCATGCGGCGGCGGAATTCCACGGAGCGTCCAAAGACGTAGCGCGCCGCTTCGTACCCCACCTCTTGCGCGATCAACGTCCGCGCGCCGGCGACGACCGAATCGGGCAGGTCGGCACCCTTCGCGCGAATGCGGCGCACCATCTCGTCCACCATGCCCTGCGTGACCGTGAAGTTCGGCGACGGCAGGCGATTGCCTTCCTTCAGCTCGATAGCGTACGCCGTCAGCGCGTCGCGATACAGCGGAATCTTGTCGCCCAGCGCCTTGATGAACGCCCGTTCCGCGGTGGTGAAGGTGTCCGCGACGACGTAGATGTCGGGCCGAATCCCGCCGCCGCCGTAGATCGTCCGGCCGGCATCGGTGTGGAACACCGCGGTCGAATCGATCTTCGTATCCCGGCCGCGCTGCGCCGCGATCACCTGCGCCTCCTGCTCGGCTTCGTTGCGCGTGACGCGCTGAATCGTCCGGCCGCTGGGCGTGTACCAGCGCGCGGTCGTCAGCTTGAGTCCCGTTTCGGGCGTGAGCTTCCAGAACGACTGGACCAGCCCCTTGCCGAAGGTCGGCGTCCCGATCAACACGGCGCGGTCGTGATCCTGGAGCGCGCCGGCAATGATCTCCGCGGCGCTCGCCGAACCGCCGTTCACGATGACGACGATGGGGAGGCGGGGCCACTGCTGCGGCTTGCTGTCGCTGAACTCGTGCGATGAACCGGGCGCGCGACCGCGCGTCTCCACGATCGATTTGCCGGGATCGAGGAACAGATCGGACACCGCGACGCCCTGATCCAGCAGCCCGCCGGGGTTGCCGCGCAGATCGAAGATGAGCGATTTCATGCCCTGCTTCAGCAGGGTATCGATCGCCTGGCTCACGTCGCGGGTGGAGCTTTCGCTGACCGGCGAAAGCGCGATGTACCCGACGCGGTCGTCGAGCATCATCGTGATCCTGGGATCGACCGAGCGGATGTGAATCGTCGCGCGCGTGAGCTTGTACGTGATCGGCTTATCGACGCCGGTGCGCCGGATGGCCAGCTCCGCCGTCGTTCCAGCCGGCCCGCGCAGCTCCTTCACCGCCTGATCCTGCTTCCATCCTTCCGTCGAGCGCCCATCCAGCTGGATGATGCGGTCGCCGGTTTGGATGCCGGCGCGCTCGGCCGGCGTGTCCGGCAGCGGCGCGACGACGGTGATCCAGCCATCGCGCACATCGATCTGGATGCCGAGTCCCGAGTAGTTGCCGGTCGTGGCCTCGGAGAGTTGCCGGAAGTCATCCGGTTTCAGGAATACGGAATAGGGATCGTGCAGCTGATCCAGCATGCCGTCGATCGCCATCTGGTACAGCCGGCGCTCGTCGAGCGAATCGACGTAATAATCGGCGACGTGCGCCAGCACGTCGTCGAACAAGCGTGCCTGCTGGTAGACCGATCCGGCCGGCTCCGTTTCGCGCTGCAGGAACCAGCCGCCCGACACCAGCGCGGCTGACACGACGGCGGCAACCACGAACCCCTTATGACGAATCATCATGTACCCCTCAGTGAAAGCGTCCCACTCGTGACCGCCGTGACTGCCCGCCAGGCGGCATCCTGGACGGCCTGCTTTGATTGACTGGCATCAATATGAACAATCCCGGGCCCAGATGCGCTACGATAGGCCTCCCGGACGCGTGTATGAAAGGTGTCATCTTCCCGTTCGATCCGGTCCCGCACCTTCCGGGCGGTCCGCTGGCGCTCGCGCCCCAGCGTGACTGGGACGTCAAGGATCAGGGTCAGGTCAGGCGTCAGGCCCCCCGTCGCGACCCGTAACGCAGCCTCGACGTCCGCCCTCGGCAGCCCCCGTCCGGCAACCTGATAGGCGATGGTCGAGAGGCCGAACCGGTCGGCGATGACGACCTGTCCATTCGCCAGGGCCGGCCGCATCACGCGCTCCACCAGATCGGCGCGCGCCGCCAGGAACAGGAACAGCTCGGCGCCAAACGCCCGGTCGTGGCGCGATTTCAGCGCCAATTTCCGCGCGGCTTCGGCGATGGGCGTGCCGCCCGGTTCGCGCACCGTCAGCACGTCGCGGCCTTCGGCGCGCAGCGTGGTGCCGAGCCACCGCACCAGCGTCGATTTGCCGGCGCCTTCCGGGCCCTCCACGACGACGAACGTCATCCGAGCGTGATGATGGGGCTCGCGGCGCCCTTTTTGATGCCCTCGTAAATCCGGGCGTTGATTCTGGCCATCAGTTTTTCGAAATTCGCCTGCGCCGCAACCATCTGCTGATACACCGAATTTCCCTGCACGCTCTGCAGCGCCTGGTCGTATTTCTCGACCTGCTCTTTGGTCGGTTCTTTGCCCTCTTGGGCGACGCGTTCGATGTCTTGCGCGAGCCGCTCCGCTTCCGCGAGCACTTTCTGGACTGCTTGATCCTCCCGCAACGCCTCCGTCGCGCGTCGCAACGCCTTGTATTCGTCGGTCTGACCGAGTACGCGACCCAGGTCTTCCGCCTTCTCCTCGAGCACTAAGCCTCCTTAGCCAGTGCGTAGCGCGGGCGACCGAACAGGTCGTCACGAATTTCCACTTCCCAACCGAACTCACGCGCCAAGGTGCGTATCGCGTCGGCTCGCCGTTCGTCGATCTCGAGCGCCAGCAGGCCGCCGGGCTCGAGCAACGTGGCCGCGCCTGCAAACAGCGCGCGCGTCGCGTCGAGACCGTCCTCACCACTCACCAGCGCCTCTCGGGGCTCGTGTCCCTGTACCGACGGATCCAGTTCCTCATACTCTGCCGCGGTCAGATAAGGCGGGTTCGACACGATCACACGGAATCGTTCTCCTCTGTCCACGAGCGGAGCGAGCAGGTTCCCCTCGCGGATTTCGACGGGTGTGGCGGCGGCAACACGCGTCACATTCTCACGCGCGAGCGCTGCGGCGGCGGCCGCTTGCTCGACCGCGACGATTTTCTCAAACCGTCCTTCCACCGCAAGCGCGAGTGCGATGCAACCGCAACCCGTCCCGATATCCGCAACAAGTCCGGTCGAACATCTCGCCAGCAGGAGCTCGACGAGCCCCTCCGTTTCCGGACGGGGAATCAACGCGCGCGGATCTATCGCGAGGTCGAGCGTCCGGAACCCCACACGACCGACTGCGTACGCGAACGGCACACCGCGTTCGAGCTGCGCCATGGCGTCCTGAAACCTGGCGGCCGTATCAGGCGCCTTCGGCTCGTCACGACGCAGCCAGGCTTCTCCCGGCGTCGTGCCGCATACGGCTGCCCAGACCTCGTGAGCCGCCTTATACAAGCTCCTTCTCCTGCGCCTGTCTCACGGCGGCGATCAAATCATCGAGCTTCCCATCCAGCACTTGATCCACGCTGTGCGTCGTGAAGTGGATGCGATGGTCGGTCACGCGATTCTGTGGAAAGTTGTACGTGCGGACTTTCTGCGAGCGGTCACCGGTGCCAACCTGTGCGCGCCGCTCGCGCGAGCGCGCCGCCTCCTGCTCCGACACGATGCGGTCGAGCAGGCGCGAGCGCAGGATCTCCATCGCCTTGATCTTGTTTTGCAGCTGTGACTTTTGATCCTGGCACTTCACCTCGAGCCCCGTGGGGAGGTGCGTGATGCGAACAGCGCTGTCCGTTGTGTTGACGCTCTGGCCGCCGGGGCCGCCCGAGCGAAAGACGTCGATGCGCAGATCCTTATCCTCGATCTTGACGTCGACCTCTTCGGCTTCGGGTAGGACGGCGACGGTGGCCGCCGAGGTATGGATGCGGCCTTGCTGCTCGGTGACGGGGACGCGCTGTACGCGGTGCACGCCCGACTCGTAGCGCAGCGTCCCGTACGCTTTGGGTCCACGCGCGGCGAAAACGGCTTCCTTCAGACCGCCGAGTGTTCCTTCGGAGAGCGACAGAATGTCGACGTTCCAGCCGCGACGCTCGGAGAAGCGCGTGTACATGCGAAACAAATCGGCGGCAAACAGCGCCGCCTCGTCGCCGCCGGTGCCCGCACGGATCTCGACGATGGCATCGCGATCGTCGAAGGGGTCGCTGGGGGTGAGCAGCTCGGCGAGCGCCGCCTCCAGACGGTCGATCTCGGGACGGAGCCGCTCGACGTCGGCGCGCGCGAGCTGCGACAGCTCGGGGTCCTTGTCGGCGAGCACTTCACGCGCCTGTCCCAGCTCGGCCTCCAACCGCTCAAGACGCTGATGCGCCAGGCGGATAGCGTCGAGCTGGGCGTGTTCGCGACCGAGCTGTTTGAGTTTGGCGGGATTCCGCGCGGTGGCGGGGTCGGCCAACTGCCGGGCGACCTCCTCCGCCCGCGCGAGCGCCTGGCGGAGTCGGGTCTCCACGGAATCAGCTCGCTTTGGTGCCGTACTTCTGGCGGAACCGCTCCACGCGGCCGGCCGTGTCGAGCAGCTTCTGCTTGCCCGTGAAGTAGGGATGGCAGCTGGCGCAGACTTCGACGTGAATCATGGGCGTGGTCGAGCGCGTGACAAACGTGTTACCGCATGCGCACTGGACGGTTGCTCGCTGGTATTTGGGGTGAATCCCGGGTTTCACTGCACACATCCTTGCCTGAATGTCGAACGGAACGAAGTGGGGAAATATAGTCAGCACAGCAACTTGGCTGCAAGGCTTGGGCTTTGGTTCAATTGACACCGCCACACACACGGCGTAAGCTGTTCGCGTGTCTGCCGCTGACGTGCTGCAAAAAGTCCCGCTGTTCAGCCAGCTCTCCGCCGCCGACCTGCAGCGGGTGGTGGACGTCGCCCGCGACCGCTCCTACCCCAAGAACTCCGTCATCCTGTTCGAGGACGATCCCGGCGACGCGCTGTACGTCGTCGCCAAAGGTCAGGTGAAAGTCGTCCTCATCGGCGAAGATGGCCGCGAAGTCATCCTCTCGGTGCTCGGCGAGGGAGAGTTCTTCGGCGAGATGGCCTTGATCGACGACGAGCCGCGTTCCGCGCACGTCATCGCGATGGAAGATTCGACGCTGTACGTTCTGCGCCGCGAAGATTTTCAAGCCATCCTCGAACACTCACCCGGCATCGGGCTCGCGCTGTTGCGCGAGCTCTCGCGGCGGCTGCGCCGCGTGGATGAAAAAGTCGGCAGTCTCGTGCTGCTCGACGTCCACGGCCGCGTCGCACAACTCCTGCTCGACCTCGCCGACGAAACGGACGGCCAGCGCATCACGCGCCGTCTCACCCATCACACCATCGCCCAGATGATCGGATCGTCGCGCGAGACGGTGTCGCGCACGATGCGCGAGCTCGTGGACAAGGGCATGATTGACGTAAGTCGCAAGGACATTGTGATCAAAGACCGCGGCTCGCTCGAGCAAGCGGCGGGACGGTCGTGACTCGCGTCACGGTTCTACGTCACTAATTGCCAGTAACTTAGCCCGGGTTTCGGCGTGCCGACACGCATGACGTACACGGTGACCTTCTGGGGAACCCGGGGGAGTATTCCTACTCCCGGGCCGGCGACGTCGCGCTATGGCGGCAACACGCCGTGCGTCGCCGTCGAGGGCACCGGTGGGCAACTCGTGGTGCTCGATGCGGGCACCGGCATTCGCGCGCTGGGCCTCGATCTGGTCGCGAAACAAAACGGCGCCGCCAAAGTCGAGATTCTGCTGTCGCACGCGCATTGGGATCACATTCAAGGGCTGCCGCACTTCAAGCCGTTCTTCGCGCCGGGCAACTCCGTGCGCATCTGGGGATCGCGACAGGGCACGACGTCGCTGGAAGCAATCCTGCGGCAGCAGATGGACCCGGCTGTGTTTCCCGTGCCGCTCGACGCGCTGTCGGCACAACTGACGGTGCAGCAGGTGGATATGGACGAGTTTTCGATCGGCGAGTTCCGGGTGCGGACGACGAAGCTGCGGCATCCGGGCACGACATTGGGATTCCGGCTCACACCCGCCGCAAGCGCGGCGGGGGGGCCGAGCATGGCATACGTGACGGACAACGAGCTGGGCGCCGGGGGGCACTACGACGTCTCGGCGAGCTGGCGGCGCGATTTCGTGACTTTTTTGAAGGGCGTCGATCTTCTCATTCATGACGCGATGTACACGCCGAAAGAGCTCGAGCAACACCGCGGCTGGGGCCACTCGACTTATGAAGAAGCCGTGACCCTGGCGCAGGATGCCGGTGCCAAGAAGCTCGTGCTGTTTCACCACGAGCCCGAGCACGGCGATGAGGAGATGGACGGCTTGCTGGCGGCCGCGCGCAAGTTCGCCAAGGCGCGCGGAGCATCGCTCGAGGTGATTGCCGCCCAGGAAGGCATGAAGGTGACCCTGTGACCCAAGGAGTAGCTATGCGCGCGCGTGTAGTCATGACGGTGTTGAGCCTGGTGCCGGTGCTCCTGGGAGCGCAGCAGCGCAGCCAGGATACTCGCCCCGGCATCGCCGTTCTCCCCTTCAGCAACGGCGGCTCCTACGGTCAGGGCAAAGAAGACTTCGAAGCCCTCGAGCGCGGCATCGCCGGGATGATGATTTCGGAGCTGTCCCAGAATCCGGCGGCGCGGGTAGTCGAGCGCCAGGAGATCCAGCACCTGCTCGAAGAGCAGAATCTCGGTGCGCAGGGTCGCGTCGATCCCCAGACCGCCGCCAAAGTCGGCAAGCTCGTGGGCGCCCGCTACGTCGTGATGGGCACCTTCGTCGATTTCTACGGCGATTTCCGGGTGGACGTCCGCCTCGTAAATACCGAGACGAGTGAGATCGTGAAGACCGAGTCGGAGCGGATGCAACGCGATCACATGTTCGACATCATCCGCAACATCGCGGCGCGCCTCATGAAGGATGCGAACCTGCCCGCGCTGCAGCGGCAGGCGTCGGACCAGCGGATGGGTCGTCAGGTCCCGACCGAAGCGCTGACGTATTACTCGCGCGGGCTGCTCTATTCAGATCACGGCCAGAACGACAAGGCGGTGGAGATGTTCAACCGCGCGATCGCCATCTTCCCCGATTACGCTGAGGCGAAGGAAGGCCTGCAGCGTGTGAAATCGTCCTAACGGACCCCTCTACTCGTCTCGGCACGTCGACGGCGCGCCGGCTCTCCCGATTAGGGGCGCTGGCGCGCTTCAGCTTTGGCGCTCTGCGATCCGCCACGGCCAAGCCGTGAGATACCTCCTCCTGCATCCGCCGATGTGGCGTCCCGACGCCGTGGCCCCGGCGCTCGAGACCTCGCAGGTGGAGGCGCGAGCCGTGCGGCAGCCGAAAGAGCTCGCCGTGACCGACGACCGGCCTACCGTGTTTCTGCTCGATGCCGAAAGCCGCTCCATTTTCCCGGTCGACGTCATGCGGGCATTCGTGGACGCGGGGGGCGCGATCGTCGCATTGGGACGAAACGGCGAGACCGACGTCCCCGAAGGGATGCCAACCGAGTTTCTGTCGGGGTTCCTGACGCAGCCGACGAGCCCGCGGCGCTTGCTGGTCGCGATCCGCGCCGGCTTCCGCGAAGCCGCGGCGCGCGCCGAGACGGCGCGGGCGCGAGGCGAGGCGGCGCAGCGGTCTCGCGAGATCGGGGAGCTGACACGCATCGGCGTCGCGCTCGGCACCGAGCGCGACATCAGGACGCTGCTCGAGCTGATCCTGACGCAGTCCCGGCGCATCACGCAATCGGACGCGGGCAGCCTCTATCTGGTCGAGCGCAATGAGGAAGGGACACAGCGGCTGCGGTTCCGATTGGCGCAGACCTACTCCAAGCCGGAGGCGCCGTTCGTGGAGTTCACGATCCCCGTGGACCGGACGAGTCTCGCCGGCTACTGCGCGGTCACCGGTGATCCACTCGTGATCGACGACGCCTATTTCCTGCCGCCCGACGTTGAGTACACGATCAATCGATCCTTCGACGAGCGCTACGGCTATCGCACGAAATCGATGCTCGTGATTCCGATGAAGGACCACAAGGACGAGATCATCGGCGTGCTGCAGCTCATCAACCGCAAGCGCAGCTTCGACGCGATTCTGGCCACGCCCGCCGATGTCGAGCAACAGGTCGTGCCGTTCTCCAAGCGCACCGTCGAGCTGGTGACGGCCCTGGCCGGCCAGGCGGCGGTCGCCATCGAGAACAGCCGGCTGTACGAAGACATCGAGAAGCTGTTCGAGGGCTTCGTGCTGGCGGCCGTGCACGCCATCGAGCAGCGCGATCCGACGACGTACGGCCACAGCGGACGCGTGGCGGGGATGACCGTGGGGCTCGCGGAGGTCGTGGACCGCGCCGGCGATGGTCCCTTTAAGGACGTGACGTTTTCGCGGGAACAGGTGAAAGAGATCCGCTATGCCGCCCTGCTGCACGACTTTGGCAAGGTCGGCGTGCGCGAGCAGGTGCTCATCAAGGCGAAAAAACTGTACCCCTCGGATCTGGGGCTGGTGCGTCACCGCCACGCGTTCATCCGGCGCACGGCGGAGCGCGAGTTCTGGCGCAAGCGGGCCGAGTATCTCGAGACCAATGGCACGAACGGCTACGAGAGCTTCACCAAGGAGCTCGAAGCGGCGCACCAGCAGGAGCTGAAGGAGCTGGATCGATTCCTCGACATCGTGCTCCAGGCCAACGAGCCGAGTATTCTCCCCGACGGCAGCTTCGAGGAGCTCAAGGCGTGGTCGAAGCGCAGCTATCTGGCGTTTGACGGGGCGACGGAGCCGTTTCTTTCGCCCGACGAAATGCGCTATCTGACGATCCGCAAGGGCAGCTTGGACGAAGCCGAGCGGCACGAGATCGAGAGTCACGTCACGCACACCTATCAGTTTCTGCAGCGCATCCCGTGGACGCGCGAGCTCCAGCAGATCCCGCTCATCGCCTACGGGCATCACGAAAAAATGGACGGCCGGGGTTACCCGCGGCGCATCACCGCGGACGGGATCCCGATTCAAACGCGGATGATGACGATCAGCGACATCTACGACGCCCTGACGGCGCAGGACCGGCCGTACAAGCGCGCCGTCTCAACCGATCGCGCGCTCGACATCCTCACCACCGAGGTGAATGAGGGTCAGCTCGATCCGGACCTCTTCAAGCTGTTCATCGACGGCAAGGTGTTCCAGCGCCAGATAGAGGACGCCGCGCGCTAACGTTGCTTTAGGAAAGCAACAGCTTCGCCGAGACCAGTAGCAGGAACCCGCCGAACAGCTTGCGCAGCGTCGCGTCCGGAATCGATCCCGCGAGTCGCGCACCGAAATAGGCACCGATCAACAGTCCACCGGCGACGACTGCCGCGTAGGCCCAATGCACCTGCTGGCGCTTGGAGTACTCGAGGACGCCCAGCAACCCGACCGGCAGGAGCAGCGCCGCAAGCGACGTCCCATGCGCCGTGTGCTGCGGCAGTTTGGCGATGAGCACGAGCCCCGGAATGATCACGACCGCGCCCCCCACGCCGAACAGCCCCGAGACGACGCCCGCCACCAGTCCGAGCAACGACACCAGAGCCCACGTCATGGTTCTTGTCCTTTCCCCCAGCCGCCGCCGCCCGGGGTTTCAATGCGGAGGACGTCCCCCGCGGCCAATCGCACAGTCGTCTTCGACGTCAGTCTCTCACCATTGAGCAGATTCGCTCCCGGCTTGCCGTTCAGTCCGCCCGCTCCACCGGCAGGCCCATGCCGCCGCCGCTCGGTCAGCAACGTCGTCTCCATGGGTGCGAGCGCCTCGAATTCGCGCACGACGCCGTCACCGCCTGTCCACTGCCCTTTTCCGCCGCTGCCGAGCCGCAGCGCGTATGTCCGGACGCGGAGCGGGTGCTCCATTTCCAACACCTCGATCGGCGTATTCAGCGTGTTGGACATCCCCACGTGCACGCCCGACGGCCCGTTCGCTCCGCGACTCGCGCCTTGACCGCCGCCGATGGTTTCGTAGTACGTCCAGCTCCCTGCACCCCGCTCCCCGCTCCCCCCAAACGTCACGTTGTTCATCGTTCCCTGCCCCTGCGCCGGCACGATGCAGCCGCCGGCCGCGAGCGCGCGAAACACGGTGTCGGCAATGCGCTGCGACGTCTCGACATTCCCGGCGGCCACGGCGCTCGGCGCCCGTGCATTCACGAGGCATCCTGGCGGGGCCGTCACCTCGATGGCGCGCGGCACGCCGCCATTCATGGGGACGTCGTCGGGCAGGAGGGTGCGCACAACAAACAGCACCGCGGAGCGCGTCACGGCGATCGGACAATTCACGTTGCCCGGCGCCGCGTCCCGCGTCCCTGTGAAATCGGCGTGAAAGACGCCATCCTCGATCGCGACGCTCACCCGAATCTCCAGATCATCATCGATGACGCCATCGCCTTCCAAATAGTCTGTGGCGGTCATCCTTGTTGATGGCAGACGGCTGAGGGCTGATTTCGTGCGGCGTTCGGCGTAGTCGAGGAGTTCGCGCGCCGCGTCGCGCAGCGCCGCCCAGCCATGGCGCCGCGCCAGCGACCGCAGTCCGCTCGCCCCACGCTCTACCGCGGCGCGCTGCGCCGCGAGATCGCCGCGTCGCATCGCCGGCGTGCGCACATTGGCGAGCACGAGGCGCTCGAGATCCGGTGTGAGATGCGTCGGCGGGATGATGAGGCCTTCCTGGTACAACTCGCGCGCGCCGGCCGGCATGCTTCCCGCCGTCATCCCGCCGATATCGGAATGGTGGGCACGCACGACGCTATATCCGGCCACGCGACCCTCGATGTCGATCGCGCCGATGAGCGTGAGATCGGGCAGATGGCTGCCACCGGCGTAGGGATCGTTGAGCAGGAACAACTCACCGGGGAGAGGATCGAGGGTGCGCACCGCCGCAACGGCGTCGGCCAGCGCTCCCAGGTGCACGGGGATGTGCGCCGCCTGCGCGATCATCTCGCCATCAGCATCGAACAGCGCCGCCGAGGCGTCGCGCCGCTCGCGGATGTTCGGCGACAGTGCGCTGTGCACCAGCACGAGACCCATCTCCTCCGCGATCGAGGCGAACGCGTGCGCCATGACCTCGAGACCGACGGCGTCGAGCCTCACGCGCGCTCCAGGATCACGGCCCCGGATGCGTGCACAATGCCGCGCCAGCCAGGCTCGATGAGACCGGTGGCATCGGGACCTGCGAGAACGGCGGGAGCGTTGAGCTGCCGTCCCGGGGGCAGTTCTCCGAGGGGCCACACATCCGCGCGCACGCGCTTGCCGTCGCGCGTCACGATCAGGCGGCGTCCCGCGCTCGGAATGCCGATTCCTGCGCGCCGTCCCACCGCTGCCGCGGGAACCGGGCGCTCCGCCACGACGCGCAGATTCACGAGCTCGATGGGTTGGTCGGAATCTCCATGGCCGTGTCGCGCGCGATGAGCGGCCCGGAACGCGGCCGCGAGCGTCGCGGGATCGTCGCGCGGCGCCGGGACGGTCACCTCATACCCCTGCCCCGTGAAGCGGCAGTCCACGAAGCAAGTCACGCCCGCGTCGGGGAGCGCGGCAGCTGCGGCCGCGACCAGCGGCTGAAACGCGCGGGCCAACTCTCCGTCGCCGATATCGTCCAATGAGCGGTGCAGCGAGGCCAACACGTCCACGCGCTCGGGCGCGGCGGCGAGTCCGAGCGCGCTCAGGACGCCCGGATGCGGTGGCACGACGACGCGCGACATTCCCAAGGAATCGGCGAGCGCACAGCCGAACAGCGGCCCCGCCCCGCCGAACGGCAGCAGCGCCATCCCGCGCGGATCGATACCGCGCGCCACACTCACGCGCTTCAGCGCGCGCGCCATCACCGCGGTGGCGACCTGGATGATCCCAGCGGCGATCTCGCAGACATCGTGCGACCACGGCAACGTCGACAGCGCCCGCTCGGCGGCGGCCCGTTCGAGGCGGACAGAATCGGCAAGTGGGTATTGGGGGTCGAGCCAGCCGAGCACGAGGCAGGCATCAGTCACCGTGGGCTCCGTTCCACCCTGTCCGTAGCACGCCGGACCCGGCTCCGCGCCCGCACTGCGCGGGCCCACACGGAGCGCGCCACCCTCGTCTACCGAGGCGATACTTCCGCCGCCGGCGCTCACCGTCTCAATGAGGATGGCGGGAAGCGCGAGAGGCACACCCGCGACCGATTCGGCACCCTCCGTGAGCGCCACGCCGCCGCTGATCAGACTGGCATCCGCACTTGTGCCGCCCATATCGAGCGTGAGAAGATCGTCGGCATCAACGGCGGCACCGATCAGCCGGGCTCCCACGACGCCGCCGGCGGGACCGGACAGGGCGAGACTCGCGGCCCGGTTCGTCGCCTGTTCCGGCGACAGTGTTCCGCCGCTCGACGTCATGATGCGCAACGACTTCACACCCCGTCGCTCGCTCAGCGTCGCGGTCTTCCGCAAATACACCGCGACGTTCGGCCGCAGGTAGGCCTCCGCGGTTGTCGTGCTGGTGCGCTCGTATTCGCGAAACACCGGCAGGATTTCATGACTGGCCGTGACCGGAACGTTGGGCAACGCCGCGCGCAGTGCGGCAGCGAGACGGCGTTCATGCTCGGGATGGCGAAACGCAAACAGCAGCGCGATCGCGATGGACTCCGGCGCGAGCCTGCGAACCTCAGCCGTTACTCGTGAGACTTCGCTCTCCGAGAGCCCGTCGATTGCACCGTCCGGTCCCATGCGCTCCCGGGCGCCGATCACGTCCCGGCGGGCGACGAGTGGCTCTGGATGATGCTTCGCGAGATCGTACAGCGCCGCGCGATCCTGGCGCCGCAGCCACAACAGGTCCTCGAAGCCGGCCGTCGTCACCAGCACGACGCGCGCGCCACGACGTTCGAGCAGCGCGTTGGTCGCGACGGTGGTACCGTGCACCAGGACATCGACGCCGTCCGAGCCCCCCCCGAGTGCCTCCAGCGACCGAAGCAGTCCCAGCGAGGGGTCCTGAGGTGTGCTCCCCACTTTGCGGATTTCGAGAACGCCGTCGGGCCTGATCGCGACGAGATCGGTGAACGTCCCACCGACGTCAACGCCGACTCGCGTCATGGACGGAAGCGGCGCTGTACGAGAACAGCGATGCCGGCGACAGTGAGCACCACCACCAGCGTGCCCACCCAGTCGCCGAGGCGAACATAGAGCGGGATGACGTCGGTCGTACGAATCTCGCCTGCCACGAAGGTCTTTTGGTCGAGCCCTGTTGCGAGATACGTCCGGCCCATCGGGTCTACGAATTCAGAGATCCCCGAATTCGCGGCGCGTGCCACTCCCATGCGCGTTTCAATCGCGCGCAGGATCAAGTGCGACGCGTGCTGGCGCGGAGCGCTGGTACGCCCAAACCAGGCGTCGTTGGTGATATTCACCAGGAAGTTGGCGCCGCGCGCGCGATACTTGCGCGGCAAATCCTCGAAGGCCGACTCATAGCAGACGATCACGCCGAAACGTCCCAACTCTGAATCGTACAGCGGCAGATCGCGGCCGGGCGAAAATCCCCCCGACCAGTTGCGCAGTCCGGGAATGGCCCGGAACACGCCCACCGGCACGAAGGGGACGTGTTCGGTCACCGGCACGAGGTAGTGCTTGGCGTATACGGGATAGGGGCGCCAGTTACCGGTGGTATCGATGAAGATGGCGGCGTTGTAGTAAGGATCGAGCCGGCTGCGCCACGTCGAATCGGCCCAAAAGACGCCGGTGAAAATCGGGACGTGACTTTCGCGCACCAGGCTTGTGATCCGGGCGACCCACTCCGGCCGGCGCCACAGAAAATCGGGAATCGCCGCTTCGGGCCAGATGATCAACCGCGGCCCCGGGAACTCGTTGCCAAGTCGCCTCGATCCTTCGATCAAAGTCCCAACGACGCTGTCGGCATGCTCGGGGTCCCACTTTTCGTGGAACCCTTCGTTCGGTTGAACCAGTCCTGCAACGCCCAGATCGTGATACGGAAGCGTCCGTACCCGCCATGCTCCATAGCCTGACGCCAGGAGTATCGTCGCCAACACGGTCGCATACCCGCGCACCGCGTACCGCGTACCGCGGGCGTCCGTGGCGGCCGCGACGATGGCCACGTTGCACCATGCCAGCCACAACGTCACGCCACGCGCACCGGCAATGTCCGCCCATTGCACCAGTACCGGAGCATCGGCCAGCGAGGTTCCGAGACCGAGCCACGGAAAGCGAACGTCGCCCAGGTGTCCGATCAGCCATTCGAGCGTCGTCCACGCGACGGGCAGCACGACCCAGAGTGGCACGAGGGGCAGGGTGAGGCGCATCCGCACGACGAACCAGAACATCGTGCCGGTGAGCAGCCCGAGCACACCGATCGTCGCGAGATACCCTAGCGCCGACAGCGGCGTGAAATGCCACAAGGCGACGACCATCCAGTAGAGCACCAGCGCATTGCTGATGAGACCGTACCACCAGCCCCACCGAAACGCAGCGCGCGGACTCGCCTCGACCACCGCCTGCTGGATGAGCAGCACGGCAGGAATGATCGCGAAGAAGCTGAGCATCGGCAGCGGGAACGGCGGATAGCTCGCGGTGAGCGCGATCGCTCCCAGAACGACGAGCAGGATCACACGACGGCGAGTCACAGCAAGACGTCGCGCCCTTCATCCGCGGAGCGGTAAATCGCGTCGAGTACGCGCTGCAGTGCGAGCTGATCGCGGGGCGGCGGCGCGTTCACGTCGCCCTTGATCAGCGCCAGGAAATACATCCATTCGGCACGATATGACTGGATGAACTGCGTTTCGCGTCCGGTGGCGCCGGTCGGCGTGACGTCGACCGCCTGGCCGTGCTGCTCCTTGAAGATGCGCAGCGGCTGAATCATCGCCAAGCCCTTCGACCCAACGATGTCGAACCAGAAACGCTCGCCCTCACCCAGGTGCCGCCAGCTGACGTCGACCGCGATCGACAGACCGTTCTCACACACGATCAGCGCCGACCCCATGTCCTCGACCCCGTCTTTGGCCGGCCGAGTCAGGTGCGCGGAGATGCGCTTCGGCGCGGGCCAGCCCGTGAGCCACATCCCCAGATCGATGAGCGGCAGACCGAGGTCGAGCACCGCGCCGCCGCCCGCCTGCTCGCGCCGCAACCGCCACCCCAGCAGCTGCCGGCTCGGCTGGAACGTGTACCAGCCGCCGCGCACCGCCTGCAATCCGCCGAGGTCCCCGCCGGCGAGAAACCCCCGCACCGCCTGGACGTCGGAGCGGAAGCGGTGGTTCATGCCGACCATCACGCGTTTGCCGTACTTCTCACTGGCGGCGAGGGCGCGCTCCACGCCCGCCAGGGTCAGGGCCAGCGGCCGCTCGCACAGCACATGCACGCCGGCCGCCAGCGCCGCCGTGACATGGATCTCGTGCAGGTGATTGGGTGTGCAGATGACGACCACGTCGACGTTGGCGTAGCGGAGTACTTCTTCGATGTCGTCATAGGTGTCTTTCACTTCGAAGCGCGCGGCGAGGGCCTGCGCCTTGCTGACGTCATTGTCACAAATGGCCGCCACTTCGACGCCCGGGAGCCGCCGCAGCACCGGCAAATGCGCGACCTGCGCAATCGCGCCCGCGCCAAGCACCCCGACGCGAATGGGGTCGTTCACTTGCTCCCTGCTCCGCGCTCCCTGCTCCCTCGAAACCGGTACATGATGCCCGTCCGCAGGCTCACCGTCTTCAGGCCGCTCGACAACACGCCACGACCGTCCAGCGTGAACCGCCACGCGTGGGAGAGATTGAATTCAAAACCCATGGTGCCGTTCAATCCCGCCGTGATCACGTCGAGCGCATCTTCCACGAACGTACCATTGATCGCGGCGCCGCCGCCGTTGCGTACGTGCATGCTGATCCCGGTGCCGATGTAAGCAGTGACGCCGTGGGCCTGAGGAAAGACGAACTGGAAATCGACGTCGCCGATAAGGTCGCTGAGCGAGATACGGCCGAGATTGATGCTATCGTGCGTGGATGGATTCACGATGCTATCGAGGCGCCGCTCAAACCGGTCGCGTGCCTGCTGATCGAATTGCGAATGGAAGTACGAAAGACCTAAGAGGAGGCGCACGCGGGGCGCGATGCGGCCATAATCGACGCGCAATCCGCCCACAGTCGCCCCGGTGAGGTCAGACGCTCCGAGGACGCCGGCGTCGAGCTGGATGCCGGAGAAGCGAAGATTGTCGTAGGAGAACTGGTTGAGAACGCCTTGGGCGGCCAGACGGCCTGACGGCCTGACGGCCAGGAGCATCACCAGGACTCCGATCATCCATCCGACCGTCAGGCCGCCCGGCCGTCCGGCCGTCCTAATAGAGCTTCTCAATTTTCGTCCCTGGGAAATAAGTATTCAGGATCGCCCGATAGTCCTGGCCCGCGCGCGCGCGACCGATCGCGCCCCACTGGCACATCCCCACCGCATGTCCGGAGCCGGCGCCGGCGGCGACCAGGCGCGTGACTTCACCATTGGTCCTGGTCACCGTCAGTTGAAACGCAGCGCTGGAGAGCATGCGATCCGTTTCCGGCCGCAGCACCGAACGAACGTCCGGCCCTGGAATCCGAATGTCTCCCCGCTCGAACACGATTCGCAGCTCACCCACGCGACCCGACCGTGTCGTGCGGCTCACCGCCACGTCGGTGATCCGCTGCAGACCGTCACCGGAGAGCGGCGTCACGGTGGGCAGCGTCCGCGACAATATAGCGCGCAGCTTCGAGCCGTCCCATTCTTCGCGCCAGCGAAACCGCGGTGCGATGTCGCAGTAGAAGTGCCCCCCCCCGTCGCCGCGATCGTCGGACACCGGTCGCAGATAGGGACGCGCGCGCGCGGTCGCAAATGCCTCCTCCACTCCCGCGGTGCTGGATCCGCAAGCCGAATGGAAATAGGCGTCGATCACGTCACCGTCGTACGTCAGCACCTGACCGGCGGTGCTGCGGACCGCGTCCCAGACTTGATCGGTTTCCACGGCGACGCCGAGATAGACCTGGTCGCGCGTGTCGGCATACGCATCGAACCCGAATGCCTCCCACCGGCCCCGGTTCTTGATCGCGAAGCTGCGAGAGACGACGGCCTGGGCGAGCACCGCCGCCACCTCATCGGGCCGGCGTGCGCCGATCTCCGGTGCCACGACGCCCGCGATGTAGCTCTCGACGTTGACGCGATTCACCACTGTCAGCCCGCCCGCGGCGCGGCTCGATGTGATGTTGATGCGTCCGCGATAGCGCCGGCCGTTCGCCACCACGAACCGGTTCTCGGTGACGTTCACGACGGCGACGCCGCGCAGCGGCTCGGTTCGCGTGCTGTCGGGCTTCACCAGTCGGAGACGCGAGGGATCAGCCGAATCCGGGAAGACGACCCACCGCATGCCCGCCGGGATGGATCCCACCGGCGTACCGATCGCCGCGTCGCTGACGAACAGCTCGCCGCTCTCCGGGCCACCGATGGACGCGTTGGGAAGTCCCACCGCGAGACCAATCCGCAGCTCCGGCTCACCCGCGGTCGTAGGCTGCGGCGCGCGCGGGGTCCGCGGGCACCCCGCCGTCGCGAGCAGCGCGAGGCTAGCGAGCGCGCGCTTCGGCCAGCGCCGCATCGAGCTGCTCGACGGTGAAATCGATATCCGCCTCGGAGTGCGCCGACGAAACGAAGCCCGCCTCGAAGGCGGACGGCGCGAGAAACACGCCGCGGGCGAGCGCAGCCTTGTGCCAGCGCGCAAACAGCGCGGTGTCCGTTCGCTTCGCATCGGTGTAGTTGCGAACCGGACCTGCGGTGAAATAGGCGCCCCACATCGATCCCGCGTGTCCCACGGTTACGGGCACGTCATGGCGCTTCGCCACATCGCTCAGACCACTGGTCAAGCGCGCGGTGCGCCGCTCCAACGTTTCATAGAACCCTGAACGCGACGTTTCTCGCAGCGTCGCGAGACCCGCGGCCATCGCGACCGGATTTCCGGAGAGGGTGCCGGCTTGATAGACCGGACCTTCCGGCGCTATCCGTTTCATCAAATCGGCACGACCTCCGTAGACGCCCACCGGAAACCCGCCGCCCACGATTTTGCCCAATGTGGTGAGGTCAGGCTGCACGCCCCTCTCCAGACGCTCCTGTGCGCCCCCCGCCGCCACGCGAAATCCGGTCATCACCTCATCGAAGATCAACAGCGCCCCGTACTGGTCACACACGGCGCGCAGGGCAGGATGAAAGTCGGAGTCGGGGCTGATGAACCCGGCATTCCCCACATACGGCTCGACGATGATGGCGGCGATACGTCCCGGGTGCTCACGGAAGAGATCTGCGACGGCCCGGGCGTCGTTGAACGGCGCCGTGAGCGTGAGACTCGCCAGTGCCGCGGGCACTCCAGGACTGTCGGGCAGGCCGAGCGTCGCGACGCCGGAACCCGCCTTTACGAGAAAACCGTCGGCGTGCCCGTGATAACAGCCCTCAAATTTCACGATGAGCTCACGCCCCGTCACTGCGCGGGCCAGCCGCACGGCTGCCATCGTCGCCTCCGTGCCGCTGTTCACGAACCGCATCATCTCGAGGCTCGGCATGCGCCGGCGGACCTCTTCAGCGAGCTCGACCTCCGCCTCGCACGGCGCGCCGTACGTCCAGCCCCGTGCGGCGGCGTTCTGGACAGCCTCGAGAACAGCGGGGTGCGCGTGTCCCAGTATCAGGGCGCCCCAGGAGCAGACGTAATCGATGTACTCGCGCCCATCGACATCCGCGAGACTCGATCCGTGCCCATGCGCGACAAAAAAAGGCGTTCCGCCGACTGCCCGGAACGCCCGCACGGGTGAGTTCACGCCACCGGGCAACACCCGTTTCGCCCGGTCGAAAAGCTCGCGCGATCCCGTCACGTCAGCGCGGCCGCCTGGAAATCGTAGTCCTCGCTCGCCGTGATCCGTGCCCGCACGAAGCCGCCAGGTTCTGCCCAGCCGCCGCGCTCCAGGTAAGTGACGCCATCCACGTCGTCGGCCTGCCACTGGACGCGTCCAACCTTGACCCCTGCTTCCTCTTCCAGCCGGTCCACGAGCACGTCGACGTCCCGCCCCACAAACCGGGACAATCGCTCGCCAGAGATAGCCCGCTGCACTTCGACGATCTCCTCGAGCCGGTCGCGTTTCACCTCGTCGGGGACGTCGTCTTCGTATTGCATCGCCCGCGTCCCCTCCTGCGGCGAGTACGCAAACGCGCCCATGCGGTCGAATTGCGCTTCCTCGAGGAAGGCCAGCAACGCCCGGAAATCCTCGTCCGTCTCGCCCGGGAATCCGACGAGGCACGTCGTACGGATCGCCAGATCGGGAACGGCGCCGCGCAGCCAGGCGAGCTTGTCGCGCAACGTCCGCACGCGCTCCGGGCGCCGCATCCGTTCCAGCATCCGGTCGGTCGCATGCTGGATCGGCATGTCGATGTACGGCACGATCCGCGATTCGCGCGCCATCAAGTCGACCAGGCGCTCGTTGATCCCGGCCGAGTAGACGTACAGTAGGCGGAACCACGGCACGGATGTCTCGCGCAGCAGCGCGTCGAGGAGGTCGGGCAGCTTGGGACCACCCAGACCGAGATCGCGGCCCCAGTGCCCGAGATCCTGCGCCACGAGATTGATCTCTTTCGCCCCCTGCGCCTCGAGCTGCTGCGCTTCGCGCACCAGGCGCGCGAGCGGCTCGGAGCGATGCTTCCCGCGCATCAGCGGAATGGCGCAGAAGGCGCAGGTGTGGTCGCAGCCTTCGGAGATCTTGAGGTAGCGCACGTGCGGCTGATCGCCCAGGAACTGGCGCACGCCGGGGTGCTCGGCGACGGGATCGTCGATCAGGCCCCGCTGAGCGAGCTCGGGGACCAGATGATGCAGGTCGGAGAACCCGAGGAAGAGATCGACTTCCGGTATCTCTTTTCTTAATTCGTTTTGGTACCGTTGGACGAGACAACCCACTGCGACGACCGCCTTGACGCCGCTGTCTTTCAACTTCGCGGCTGCCAGCATCGCGTCGATGGATTCCTGTTTGGCCGCGTCGATGAAGCCGCAGGTGTTGACCAGGATGACGTCAGCGGCTTGAAGCTCGGGCGTGACGACCGCGCCGTGTCCGACCAGCTCGCCCACGAGCCGCTCCGAGTCCACCGTCGCTTTGTCGCAGCCGAGGGAGATGACGCCCAGCTTCATCCGCCCCCCCGGTAGTTCCCGAACCGGAGCTCGATACCGAAATCCTGCGCGCGCAGGAACGCGATGACTTCCTGGAGCTCGTCCTTGGAGGGGGCCTGCACCCGGATCTCTTCGCCCTGAATCGAAGCCTGGGCCTTCTTGAATTTCTTATCCTTGATTGCCTTCACGATCGCCTTTGCTTTGTCCTGCGGGATTCCCTGCGTGAGCTTGATCTCGCGCCGCACGGTGTCGTTCGCCGCCGGCGTGATGACGCCGAGCTCCATGTTTTTCACCGGCACGCCGCGCTTGATCATCTTCGACTGCAGCACGTCGAACAGCGCTTTCATCTTGAAGTCGTCGTCGGCGACCAGCGTCAGGATCGCCTTGGCGCGATCGAAGCTCAGCGACGCCTTCGAGCCTTTGAAGTCGTAACGCTGGATGATTTCTTTCGTGGCTTGATTGACGGCGTTGTCAACCTCTTGCAGGTCGGCGCCGGTCGAGATGTCGAACGAAGCTTGGCTGGCCATAGGGCGGGAAATCTACCCGCCCCCCCCGCCCCGGGGCTATGACAGGAAGCTCTCCAGCGCGCGGGCCCGCGACACGTGCCGCAGGCGCGCCAGCGCCTTTTCCTTGAGCTGGCGCACGCGCTCGCGCGTAATCCCGAGCTGCGACCCGATCTCCTCGAGCGTCATCGGCTCCTGCCCCTCGAGGCCGAAGTAGAGCCGCAGAATGCGGGCTTCGCGCTCCTTGAGCGTCGCCAGCACCGACTCGATCGATTCGGTGAGCGCGTGCTCGAAGATCTCGTCGTCGGGACCGGGATTCTGCGTGTCGGGCAGATAGTCCAGCAGCTTGTTGTCTTCGCCCGGCGTGAGCGGGGCGTCGAGCGACAGATGCGCCTGCGAGATCGACAGCGTCTTCGCGACTTCTTCTTCGGAGATGTCCATCCCCTCGGCGATCTCTTCCACGGTCGGCTCGCGGCCCAACTCCTGGAGCAGCGACGCCGAGCGCTTGCCGATCCGATGCAACGTGCCGGCACGATTCAGCGGCACGCGCACGATGCGCGACTGCTCGGCGAGCGCCTGGAGAATCGCCTGGCGGATCCACCAGACGGCGTACGAGATGAACTTGATGCCTTTGGTCTCGTCGAATTTGTGGGCTGCGCGGATCAGGCCGAGGTTGCCCTCGTTGATCAGATCGGAAAGGGAGACGCCCTGATTCTGATATTTCTTGGCGACCGACACGACGAACCGCAGGTTCGAACGGACGAGTTTATCGAGCGCTTCCGGATCCTGCTGCTTGATCCGTTGCGCGAGGGTGACCTCTTCTTCGCGCGTGATCAGCGGATACTGGCTGATTTCCCGCAGATACTGATCCAGAGATCCCTCGTCAAATGATGCGCGCTTCGCCGTATTCAGTTGCATTTTGGTGGCCACTCCTCTTGGGGAAGCTACCACTCTAGTGAATCAGCGAACCGAGCCGGCTCCAGCGAATGTCGGTCAGCCAGGGAAGCGCATCGCGCGTCCCGCGGTCATAACTGAAATACACGACGAGCGGGCGGCCCTTCACCGCGCTCGCGTCGACAAAGCCCCAGTAGCGTGAATCCGCCGAATTGTCGCGATTGTCCCCCAGCACGAAATACTTGTCCGCCGGGACACGCAACGGACCCCACGTATCACGGGTGGGGTGATAGCGGCGCCGCTGTTCTTCCGTGCGCCGCACCAGATACTCGCGCTGCCAGTTGAACTCGGGATCGAATCCGTCGTGGAGCGGATCGACGCGCTGCACGTACGGCTCCTCGAGCGCCCGGCCATTCACGCGCACCTGCCCCAACTGCATTTCCACGATGTCACCCGGCACGCCGATCACGCGCTTCACGTAGCTGAGCGTCGGGTCTTTCGGATAGGCGAACACGATGACGTCGCCGCGGTGTGGCGTATTGAAACCGGGGAGGCGCGCGTTGGTGCCGGGAATCTGCGCCCCGTACACCGCCTTGTTCACAAACAAAAAATCCCCCGCCAGGAGCGTGCGTTCCATGCTGCCGGAGGGGATTTGAAATGCTTCAAGAAGGAAAGTGCGAATAATGAGGAAGAGCACGAGCGCCATACCGAGCGATCGCATCCAACTGTCGAACCAGCGGCCTAGTACTGAACGGCCCTTCGCCGCAGGCAGCGGGAGCCGTGGCGTATCAGCGCCGTTTCCGCCATGGGAGGCTCCCAAGTCATGCATGTGATTTATCTTAGCAATCCGGCCCGCACGGCGCAACGGTTACGCCCCATCCGCGAGCCGCTCCCCATTGCCGCACTCTGACTCGGAATTCAGAAATCGCGTCCTGGTGACACACGCGGGCGGCGAGACAGGCCACCCGTCCCTCCCGTTCGACGCGACACCATGTGACGGCCGTCTCCGGCAACGCGTCGAGCGCGTCACGTTCGAGCGTCGCGCCACCCGTTGCGAGCACCACCAACACCGACTCGTACGCCACACGCCAAAGGTGATGCGTGACGGGTGACAGGCATCACCATTCTGTCGCGGGGTGGCGCGTTTCGACGCGGTCACTGTACGTCGCCCAGGCCAGCCGCGCCGGTCGCGGAGCCTTGAAGGCCAGGCTCCGCGGTCACGCCCACTCCACCGGCACCCGATACGGCTCGAACGCCCGGTCGGAGGTCAAGATCGTGAGCCCTTCGTCCAGCGCTTGCACGATGAGCAGCCGGTCGAATGGATCGGGGTGATGCAGCGGTAAATCGCGTAACAAATCGCCGTGTCGCACCGTCGCCGGCAGGGGGAGAAACCCGTAGCGCGCGACGATCTCCTCTACCGTGTCCTTGAGGTCCAACCTCCCCAGCGCCCGCTTGACCGCGATCTCCCAGGCGCTGATCGCGCTCACCACGACAAGATCGGCCCGCTGCATGGCACGGACTGCAGCGGGCCGAAGTTTACCGAGGTGCCACCGGACCAGCGCATTGGTGTCCAGCAGCAGCCTCACCCGGATTCCCCAGTGAACAACCGCATCACCTCAGGAGGCAGCGGCGCGTCGAAGTCGTCGGCGATCCAGCCCCTGCCCTTCCCCAGTCCGGGCTTGCGCAGGCGGCGTGTGTCTTTGGGCGCGAGCGGCACCAGCCGCGCCTTGGGCTTTCCGGACTTGGCGATGATGATCTCCCGTCCCTGCGCGGCCTCCTCGACCAGCTCAGAGAGGTGGGTCTTCGCCTCATACAAGCTCACGGCCTCACGCACCGGACGGGGTTTCTTGTGGCGGGTCATGAACCACAATAGCTAATTTGACCAAATTGGTCAAGTTTCATCAATACCGCGGCAGCGTCGGATCCACCTCCGCCTGCCAGCGCAGGATCCCACCGGTCAGATTGGTGACCCGCAGGAATCCTGCGTCGGCGAGATGCGTCGCGGCCGCCCGGCTGCGACTGCCGCCCTTGCAGTAGACGACCACCTCGCGGTCGCGATCGAGCGTCTCGACGACGTCGGGCAACGTCGCCAGCGGCACGAGCCGCGCGCCGGGGATCCGTGCGATGTCCCATTCGAACTGCTCCCGCACGTCGATCAGTTGCAGCTCCTCGCCGCGCGACAGCCGGCTCTGGAGCTCGCGCGGCGAGACCTCTACGAATCCGCCGACCGCCCGCGGCTCCGCCTCCGTCGCGCGCACGCCGCAGAATTGCTCGTAATCGATCAGCGCCTTGATCTCGTGCGTGCCACACGCAGGACACGTGGGGTCCTTCCGGATGTTGACCGTGCGGAACTGCATTCCCAGTGTATCGATGAGCAGCAACCGACCGGCGAGCGGCTCGCCGATGCCGACGATCAGCTTGATCGCCTCCGTCGCCTGAATCGTTCCCACGAGTCCCGGCAACACGCCCAGCACACCGCCTTCGGCGCAGCTCGGCACCAGTCCCGGCGGCGGCGGTTCAGGGAACAGACACCGGTAGCACGGGCCTTCGGGCAAGGCAAAGACCGACGCCTGTCCCTCGAACCGGAAAATGCTGCCGTACACGTTCGGCTTGCCGAGCAGCACGCAGGCGTCATTGACCAGGTAGCGCGTCGCGAAGTTGTCGGTCCCGTCCACGACGATGTCGTAGCCACTGAAGATGTCGAGCGCGTTCTTCGACGTCAGCGCGGTCTCGTAGGTCTCCAGCCGGACATGGGGGTTCACGTCGGCAATCCGCTCCCGCGCCGACTGCAGCTTGGGCCGGCCGACGTCTTTCGTGCCGTGCAGGATCTGCCGCTGCAGGTTCGTGACGTCGACGTTGTCGAAGTCCACCAGCCCGAGCGTGCCCACGCCGGCAGCGGCGAGATAGAGCGCCGCGGGCGATCCGAGCCCGCCCGCGCCGATCAGCAGGACGCGCGCGGCCTTCAGCTTTTCCTGACCAGGCACGCCGACGTCGGGCAGGATGAGGTGCCGGCTGTAGCGCAACAGCTCGGCCTGGGCGAGAGTGGTCATCGCTCAACCTCCCGCGATCGCCGGGACGACGATGATCTCATCGCCGTCGCGCACGCTCGCCGCAAATCCGCCCTGGAGTCTGGCGTCGTCGTCGTTCACGTAAAACGTCACGAAGGGATACGGCTGGCCGGCGGCATCGCGCAGCCGCGGCGCCAAGCCGGGGAATCGGGCGGCAACGTCGGCGACGACATCGCCCAAGGTCGATCCGTGTGCTTGGAGCGACCGCTGGCCGTCAGCCAGCTTTGCGAGCACGGTGGGGAGTTGCAGGGTGACGCTCATGATAACTCCGAGGAAACAGGATGAGTCCTTTGAGGAAGACGATTCACAGCGGCGCCTGGTACTGGGTGAGCGCTCCGGACCAGCTCAGCTTCGACTCCCATAGCGCGCCACGCCGCGATCATCGCGCTACCGACCGAAGCGGCGCGGTCGCGCGGCGCGATGGCGACGATCGCGGAACCGGCGCCCGACAGGGTGGCCCCAAACGCCCCGGCGTTGCGCGCGGCCACCACCACAGCGTCGTAACCAGGAATGCGCGCGCGCCGGAACGGCACATGCAACACATCATCGAGCGCGGCGCCGAGCAGCGCACCATCGCCTGTCGCTAACCCCTGCACGAGGGCCGCCGCTCGGCTCGCAGCCACGACCGCGTCGGCGTGTGGCAGCGTCTTCGGTAGGACGGCGCGCGCGGCTTTCGTATCAGATGGAAAGGGCGGGACGACAAGCAACAGCTCGAGGCCATCGGCGACTTTCAGTGAAGTCGACACGAGTCCCGCGGACGTCCGCACGCTCAGCACGGCGCCGCCATGGACCGCCGGCGCGACGTTGTCGGGATGGCCTTCGATCGTCGCTGCGATCTCCACAATCCGCGGGCGAGTGAGATTCAGCTCGAGCGCGGCGTCGGCGAGCAATACGCCGGCGACAATTGCGGCCGCAGACGAGCCGAGTCCGCAGCCGACTGGGATGTCCGAGGTCGCATCGATTGTGGCTCCTGCAGGCGACGCACCGGCGGCAGCGCACGCCGCGCGGAAACCGCGAGCCAGCAAATCATCGTCGACGGCAACGGAGACAGCGGTCAGCCGTCCCCCGCGCCGGATCGAAATCGCGTTTCCTGCGACCGGCGCAACCGTCGCAACGAGCCAGCGGTCCACCGCCACGCCGATGCAGTCGAAACCGGCGCCCAGATTGCTGGAGCTGGCAGGCACACGAACGCGCACCGTCATGATTGGTCCTTCACTAGCGCGCGGACTTCGGCAACATGTGGTGCGATGAGGGGCGCCTCTGGCAGCACTGGCGCTACGGCATCGATCGTTTTCAGGCCGTTCCCCGTGATGCACAACACGACTTCGTCATCGGGTGAAAACCGGCCTTCGGCCGCCAGCGCCAACGCCGCCGCGACGGTGACGCCGCCTGCCGTCTCGGTGAAGATCCCAATCTCCTCCGCCAGCAGCCGGATCGCCGCGACGAGCTCGGCGTCCGAGACTGCCGCGGCCCAGCCACCTGTGTCGAGAATCGCGCGCTTGGCGAACAGCCCGTCGGCCGGATTTCCAATCGCGATCGAGCGGGCGATGGTGCGCGGCACGACCGGCTGGACGGCGTCGGCATTTTCGCGCACGAGCCGCACGATCGGCGCGCACCCCGCCGCCTGGGCGCCGAAGATGCGCGGTGCGCCGCCGCCGACGAGCCCGGCCGCGTTGAATTCCTGGAAGCCCTTACGGAGCTTGGTGACGAGCGATCCGCCGGCCATCGGCGCGACGACTGCTGTGGGCAGCCGCCACCCCAGCTGCTCCGCGATCTCGAACGCCATCGTCTTCGACCCTTCGCCGTAATAGCCGCGCAGATTGACGTTGACGATGCCCCAGCCGAAGTGGTCCGCGACCTGCGCGCACAGCCGGTTGACGTCATCGTAGTGACCGCGCACACGCACGAGCCGCGGGCCGTACACGGCCGTGCCGACGACCTTCGCGGGCTCGAGGTCCTCGGGGATGAAGATCCAGGCCTTCAGACCGGCGCGCGCCGCCTGGGCTGCAACGGCGTTGGCGAGGTTGCCGGTCGACGCACATCCGATCGTGTCGAGTCCGAATGCAGCAGCGGCGTTGATCGCCGTCGCGACGACGCGATCCTTGAACGAGAGCGACGGATGGGACACCGCGTCGTTCTTCACCCACACGCGCGCGACCCCCAGCCGCGCCGCGAGCCGCGGCGCTGCGACGAGTGGCGTGAACCCGGTGTCGCGCGACAGCGCCGGCTCGCCGTCGAAGGGCAGCCATTCGCGGTAACGCCACAGGGAGGGCGGCCGCGCCGCGATGGCATCGCGCGTGGGGAGTTCGCGCGCGGGATCCAGCACGGGATCGAGCGGCCCGAGACACTGCTCGCAGACGGCGACAGGCGACGGGTCGTGCAGGGTGCCGCAGGCGCGGCACACCTGTGGCCGTGGCCGCAAGGCCACCGGCGGAGCAACGCTGGTCGTCACGGCCGGGTTTCCACTGCTGATGCCCCCCCGCTCCCCGGTCGCGGCGCCGGTCGGCCTTTGCGGGTGGTGCGGGCTTCGCGTATCAGCGCCTCGTCGGCCGGATCGATCTGATAGCAGTGCTCGGGACCCGGGAACGCACCGGCACGCACGTCGCGCGCGTAGTCGCGGAAGGCAGCTTCCACGGCGGTGCCGACTTCCGCATAACGCTTCACGAACTTGGGGGCGATCTCGCCGACGAAGTTGCCGAGCATGTCGTGCGAGATGACGAGCTGCCCATCCACGTGCGGCCCTGCGCCGATGCCATAGACGAGCACGCCCCCTCCGATGCGCTCCCGCACAAACGCCGCCGTCTCTGCGGGGACCGCCTCGAGCAGAATCGCGAACACACCCGCCCGCTCCAGTGCCTCGGCATCGCGCAGCAGCCGCTCCGCGGCGGCCAGCGATTTTCCCTGGACGCGATAGCCCCCCAGCTGGCCGAGGTTTTGTGGCGTAAGGCCGAGGTGCCCCATGACCGCAATGCCGGCATCGACCATCGCGCGCACGCGTTGTGCGACACGCGCGCCCCCTTCGCATTTCACCGCGTCACATCCCGCAGCTACGAATGCCCCGGCGCTGCGGATCGCAGTTTCGTCGGACGGTTGATACGACAGGAACGGCAGATCCCCGATCACGAACGCGTGCTGCGTCGCGCGCGTCACCGCCCGGATGAACACCAGCATTTCGTCCAGCCCGATTTGGAGCGTACTCGGCAGACCCAGCATCGTCATCGCCGCCGAATCACCCACCAGAATCATGTCGACGCCCGCGCGGTCGGCGAACGTGGCGGTAGGGTAATCGTAGGCCGTGACAAACACGGCCTTCTCATTGCGCGCCTTCAACCCCGCGAGGGTGGCGACGGTCACTTTACGGACGGACATGGATGCCTCCATCGGTCACAGCGGCGACCGCGAGGTCGCTGACACATTCGCGCATCCGCTCGAGCGCGAGATCGAGATTGGCCGGCGAGACGGCGAAAGACAGGCGCAGATGCCCCGCGCCACCCGGCCCGAAGTCGGTGCCCGGCAGGACCGCCACACCGTGCTCCTCGAGCAGACGCGCGGCGAGCTGTCGCGTCGATAGTCCCGCCCGCTCCTCGACCTGTCGCACGTCGGGGAACGCGTAGAACGCTCCGTCAGGCCGCGCGCAGTGGACGCCGGGGAGACCATTCAATCCGTCGACCAGCCAGTCCCTGCGGCGCTCGAGGCGCGCTACCGCCGCCGTCACCGTGTCCTGCGGCCCGGTGAGGGCGGCGAGCCCCGCGATCTGCACAAACGGCGGCGTACAGGACGTGCCGTTGACCACCAGCGTCGTCACCCGCTCAACCAGCGCCGCCGGCAGTACGCCGAAGCCGAGTCGCCAGCCGGTCATGGCGTAGGCCTTTGAGAAGCTGTCCACGATGACTGTGCGCTCGAGCATGCGCGGCAGCGCCGCGATGCTGTGCGCACGCCGGTCGTACCGGATCCGACCGTAGACCTCGTCCGAGATCACGACGAGGTCATGACGCAGTGCGAGCTCGGTGAGCGCGTGCAGCGCATCCGTGGTTGCGACGCCGCCGGTGGGATTCCCGGGGAGATTCACGACCAACGCGCGAGTGCGCGGGCCAATCAGGGCAGCGAGCCGCTCAACATCCGCCGCGCCCGCCTCCAATGCATCGACAGGGTAGCGAACCGGAACCGCCCCGGCGAACCGCACGACCGACGGGTAGATCGGGAAGCCGGGGTCCGGCACCAGCACTTCGTCGCCCGCTTCGAGCACGGCGATGAGGGCGTAGAACACCATCGGCTTGGCCCCCGGGACGACGACGACGTTCTCTGCCGACGCTCGCACGCCACGCCATGCGAGGGATGCGGCAATCGCATCGCGCAGCGCGGGCAGACCGGCCGGGTTCACATAACGGGTGTGGCCATCGTGCAGGGCGCGGACGGCCGCCTCGACTACGTGGGGCGGCGTCGCCCCATCGGGCTCGCCGATCTCCAGGTGGACGACCTGTCGGCCGGCGTCCTCGAGACGGCGCGCCGCTACCAACACCTCGAACGCGCCTTCGCCCGACAGAGCGATGAGTCGACTGGCAGGAACGACGGGCACGGTCCCCCCCCCCGGAACGAAACGGCCGCTCCAATGAGCGGCCGCGGGAAGCGATTCCCTTCTGAAATGCCAACGCCCGGACTAATAAAGCCGCGGGCGAGTCGCTTTTTAGCACGTTGTTTAGCGTGGCGGCAATACGCGGCAAATCACCACGAATCTTCAGTTGTTAGGATAGTCTAGCCCCGCTGCGCCGCCGCCGTCAAGGGCTGAACTCCGTATCGATCTGCGCCCGTTGGAGTGTGCCGGAGTAATCGACGTAGATCGTCTTCGTCTCAGAGTAGAAGTCGTAGACCTCCCACCCGCCCTCGCGGTGGCCGTTGCCGGTCTGCTTGACCCCGCCGAAGGGAAGGTGGGCCTCCGCCCCGATCGTGGGCGCGTTGACGTAGGTGATGCCGGTGTCGAGATCGGTCATGGCCTGGAAGGCGTCGTTGATGTCGCGCGTGTACAGCGAGCTCGACAGCCCGTATTTCACGTCGTTGTTCACGCGGATCGCTTCGGGGAGATCCTTCGCCTTCAGGACAGCGAGCACCGGGCCGAAAATCTCTTCCTGCTCGACCCGCATGCCGGGCTTCACCCCGGTGAGCACGGTGGGCTCGTAGAACCACCCGCATTCGAGGCGCTTGTCGCCCTGCGGGATCTTGCCGCCCAGCGCGACGCTCGCGCCTTCTTGCTTCGCGATGTCGACGAACTCCGCCACCCTCTGGCGCGCCTCTTCGTGGATCAGCGGGCCGACCTCCGATTTGTCGTCGAGCCCGGGACCGAGGCGCAGCTTGGCCGCGCGATCAGTCAGCATCCGCACGAACTTGTCGTGGATCTTCTCGTGCAGGATGAGCCGGCTGGTCGCGGTGCAGCGCTGCCCGGTCGTGCCGAACGCGCCCCACAGCACACCGTCGAGCGCCAGATCCAGATCGGCATCGTCCATCACGATCATCGCGTTCTTGCCGCCCATCTCCAGCGACAGCCGCTTGTGCATCTTGCCGCACGTCGCGCCGATGGCGGACCCCGTCTCCGTCGAGCCGGTGAAGGAGATCAATGAGACGTCCGGATGCTCGACGAGTGCGCGACCAACCACCGACCCCTGCCCATGGACGAGCTGCACCACCTCCGGGGGCAAGCCCGCTTCGAGCAACACCTCAACCAGCAGATGCGCTGTGTGCGGGACGTCCTCCGCGGGTTTGAAGATCACCGCGTTTCCACACAGCAGCGCTGGAAACATCTTCCACGTGGGAATTGCAAGCGGAAAGTTGAACGGCGTGATGAGTCCCGCGATTCCGATCGGCCGGCGATAGCTCATCGCCCACTTGTTGCGCAGCTCGGACGGCACGACGCGTCCAAACAGGCGGCGCCCTTCCGTGGCGGCATAAAACGCGGTGTCGATGCCCTCCTGCACGTCGCCCTTCGTCTCCGCGACCACCTTGCCCATCTCGCGCGTCATTGCGCGGGCGATGTCATCCTTGCGCTCGACCAGCAGCTGCCCGACTCGGAGCAGCACCTGCCCGCGAATCGGCGCGGGCGTCTTGGACCACTGCGCAAAGCCGCGCCTGGCTGATGCGATAGCGCGCTTCAGGTCGTCAGGTCCTGAACGCGGGAACTGCCCGATGACGTCGTTCCAGTCCGCCGGGTTGCGATTCTCGAAGTACTCGCCCGTCGCGGGAACGACCCAATCGCCGGCGATGAAATTCTTGAATTCTGGAGCCATGGCTTTCACGGTTCGGGACAGAAGAATGGAACGGGAGTCTTGCCGTACACTCGCGGCAGCAGCTGGCGACCAGCCAACGCGAGACCCCAGATGATCAGGATGATCGACAGCGCATGGGCGATGCCCAGCCGCCGCTTCCACGAGGTCAGGGCACTCCACACACCCGCGACCGTGACCGTCGTCGCGCCAATAAGGTAGAAGACGAGCTTCAGTCCGCAGGCGTGGGTGTAGGGCCAGACGAGCATGCCCACGCCCAACCCCACGCCGAGACTCACGCGTAGCCACGTCGTCACCCACGCGCGCCCTCGCGCCGGACCGGCATGCAGCGCTCCGGGAGCGCCCACACCGCCGACCACGGGGCGCGGCGAGACGGGGACCGTCGGCACGCCGCGGCCGAGCGTCGGCTCGGCGTCCGGCAATTTCGCCAACAGCTTGTCCACCTCACGCATCTCGCGATCCCAATCGCGCTCTTTTGGATCTTTGTCTTTCACAAGATCCCTCCCCCTCCCCCCCCTTCGCCAACGCGGGCCAATCCATACCGCTCGATCTTCTTGTAGAGATTGCTCCGCGGCATCTGCAATGTGCGTGCGGTCTCCGACACGTTCCAGTCGTGCTCCTGCAGCTTGCCAAGTAGGAACGCGCGCTCCGCCGATTGCTTGAATTCTTCAAACGTGCCAGCGCGCAACCAGGCGGCATCTCCTCCCGCCCTACTCACCGCACCCTTCCCTCTTCCCCCTTCCCCCTTCCCGACCAGTCGCTCGACGTCGTTCTGAGTCACCGTGGACCCGGACGCCAGAATGAGGAGCCGCTCGACCGCGTTCTTCAGCTCTCGGATGTTGCCGGGCCAATCGTGCGCCGTGAGCCGCTCGACCGCGGCCGTGTCGACCTCCTTGACCGGAAGTCCACCGCGCTGCATCAACTCGCCGGAGAAATGCGTGACTAGCTGAGCGATATCGCCTCGCCGCTCGCGCAGCGCGGGCACGTGGATCGGGACTACGTTGAGCCGGTAGAGCAAGTCCTCACGAAACCGGCCCTGCTCGATTTCCGCGCCTAGGGTTTTGTTCGTCGCCGCGATCACGCGCACGTCCACCGGCAGCGCCTTTCCCGATCCGACCCTGGAGATCACGCCCTCCTGCAGCGCGCGCAGCACTTTCGCCTGCGCCGAGAGGCTCATATCGCCGATTTCATCGAGAAACAGCGTGCCGCCGTCCGCCAGCTCGAACTTGCCGGCGCGATCGGCGAACGCGCCCGTGAAGCTGCCCTTCATGTGGCCAAACAGCTCGCTCTCGATGAGCTCCGTCGGAATGGCCGCACAATTGACCTCGACGAACGGCCCGGCGGCACGCGGACTCAGCGCGTGAATTGCGCGGGCCACCAGCTCCTTGCCGGTGCCGTTCTCGCCCGTGATCAGCACGCGGGCCGGCGTGGGCGCGACCTTCTCGATCAGCCCGATCACCTGACGAATCGCCTTGCTCGAGCCGACGATCTCGTATTGTGCGCGGACTTCCTGTTTGAGCCGCACGTTTTCGCTGACGAGCACGACGTGCTGCAGCGCGTTCCGCAGCGTCAGCAGAATGCGATCCGTATCGAGCGGCTTCTCGAGGAAATCGTAGGCGCCAAGCTGGGTCGCCTCGACGGCAGTCTGGATCGTGCCGTGGCCCGAGATCATCACGACCTGTGCCTGCGGGTCCAGCTCGCGGACACGCTTCAGCGTTTCCAGGCCGTCCATCCCCTCCATCTTCACGTCCAGGAACACGAGGTGCGGCTTGAAGTCGGGATAGGCTCGGATGGCCTCATGCCCTGAGGCGCACGCCTGGACCTCGATCTCTTCGTACTCGAGGACCTGTTTCAGGGCCTCACGAATGCCCTTTTCATCATCCACGATCATCACTCGGCGGGGACTCACTGGCTTGCTCGCCGCCTCTTGTAGAGCACTACTGCGGTCGGATGCACGGCGACATCGGAGACGGCGGGATCCACCTTCAGCGGCACGGCGCCGTTCGCCGAGGCGCCGGCCATTTGCTTTGCGATCGAGTGCACGACGGGGCTGGGGATTTCGATGCCGCGCAGCGTGATCTCGCTGATGTCATACAGTGCGATCCCGGGCCGCGCGATGGACACCGTACCTGCCATGCGCAACGGCTCGTGCGCACCGAACATTCCCGCGAACGGGCCAAGCGTCCCCGGGGGCAGGGCGCGCGTGTCGAGGCGCGCGTGCAGGATCAGCTTTCCTTCCTGAAGTTCGACGCGCAACGAGTCATACATCTTGCGCACATTCCAGTCGATTCCGGCGCCGATCAGCGAGGCCATCTCGTTCGGGGTGAGAACCACTGAATCGGGGCCGGTGCTGGTTCGAAGATTCCCGACCTTGGCCTTTCCCGACGCGATGGCCGACGGTGTCGGTGCCCCCACGCCCGTGTCGGCGACCGACGGCAACGCCGTCGGGCGCCCGAACCAGCGCGCGAACGTGTGCATGATCGGCTCGCGGAACCACCACGCCAATGCGAGCGCGCCGATCACGACAATGGCGCAGCCGAGCTTGAAGACGCCCTTAAGACAGCCGTTCATGGTATTTGACCTGATACACCGGGCCTTCTGGTTGGAGCGTACTCTGCATGAGGTCCACCTCGGCAACGGTGACGGTTGCATCGAAGTCCGTCACCGCGAGGATCTCCTCGAGTCCCGTGAAATCGCGCGGCCGCGCATCGCGTGCGGCGCGTCCCAGCGTGACGTGCGGCCGAAATGCACGAGCCTCGGTTGGAAACCCGAGCGGAGCGAACGCCTGCTCGACGCCGTGCTGCAGCAATTCGAGCCCGGGCTCGGGTGTCACGCTCGCCCACAGCACGTGCGGGCGGTGATAGTCCGGGAACACTCCGAATCCGGTGATCTGCAGCGTCACGGGGCGTGGCTCACCGCGCGCCCCCGCGGCGCGCTTCAACGCTGCCGCCAGCTCCGGCTCCCGTGTTTCCTCAACGTCACCAAGAAATTTCAGACTCAGATGTATGTTCTCGGGGCGCACCCATTTGACCGGCAGCTTCTCGGGACGCTGGCGCAGGCGCGCGAGCGCGTCCCACAGCTCGTGACGCAGCTGATCGGGAAAATTCAGGGCGACGAACGCTCTAACAGGCTCCCCCGTCGGTAGCCGCGCGGGTCGATCTCGACCTGCGCGAATCCCAATGCCGTGAGGTGTGCCGTGATCGCCGCGCGGCGCGCTTCAACCCACGGAATCCACGACGGCTCGACTTCGAGGCGGGCCAGCCCGCCGAGGTGGCGAACCCGCAAGTCACCAGTGACCCCCAATGTGCGCAAATACGCTTCGCCCTCTTCCACCTGTTTCAAGCGCGATGGGGTGATCGAGAGTCCGTATTGCACGCGACTCGAAAGGCAGGGCGCCGCGGGTGCATCCCATGTCGGCAGCCCAAGCTCGCGCGACGCCGCCCGGATCTGCGCCTTGGTGAGTCCAACCTCCGCGAGCGGCGATCGCACGCCCGCTTGCACGCCCGCCGCCTTCCCGGGACGGTGTTCGCGCAGATCGTCGGCGTTCGTGCCGTCACACACGACGCCAAGGCCGCGCTCTCGCGCGAGCGGCACGAGCTGGTGCCATAACTCCGTCTTGCAGTAGAAGCAGCGATTGGTGGGGTTGGCAAGATAGTTCGCATCCTCGAGCTCATGCGTCTCGATCTCGACGAGCGGGATGTCGAACCGTGCGGCGACATCGCGAGCCACCTGCCACTGCGCATCCGGGTACGAGGCGCTCCGACCAATCGCCGCCAGAATCCGATCCCTACCGAGCTCCTGCCGCAGCACGACCGCGAGGAGGGCCGAATCCACTCCGCCCGAATACCCAAGCAGGACCGAGGGGTAGGTGCGAACGAGGGCGCGCAGAGCCTGCATCGCCCGAATAGTAGCCCACCCCACTGTCCTAATCAAAGGACAATTCGAACGTCAAAACCGGATATTCCGTAAGCAAGAAACCTTGTAGACTTACGATGCGTTCACAAAACAACCGGAGACCCTCCCAAATGCCTGCAAAGACTGAGCTCGACGCCACTGACCGACGGATTCTACGCATTCTCGGCCAGGACGGCCGAGCGAGCTACCAGGCGGTCGCGGATGAAGTCGGCCTCTCGCGACCCGCGATCATGGAGCGCGTTAAACGCCTCGAGGAGTCGGGATACATCCGCGGCTATCGCGTGCAGCTCGACCGCGCCAAGGTCGGCTTGCCGGTGACGGCGTTCGTGGCGGTGCGCTATGGCTCGAGTGACTACGTCGGCGACGAGCCGCGTATGCGGGAGATGGAAAAACATCCTGGCGTACTCGAGTGTCACCACATTGCCGGCGACGACTGCTACATCCTCAAAGTCGTCGCGCCCGATCTCGAAGGCGTCCAGACAATCCTGCGCGATCTGCGCGGACCGAACCCGCAGATGAACACGCGCACGACAATCGTGCTGTCCACGCTCTTCGAAAAGCCGGGCTTCATTCCCACGGAGCCAGACTGATGGCGGCGCTCAAAGGGAAGGCGCTGATCGCCTATCTGGTCGTCTGTGTCTTCTGGGGTTCGACCTATCTGGCGATCAAAGTCGGCGTCACGGAGCTGCCGCCGTTCCTGTTCGCCGGTCTGCGGTTCCTGGCGGCGGGACTCATCCTGCTCGCTCTGGCCCGCGCGCTCGGCGATCCGTTGCCGCGGAAAAGCGACTGGCGCACGTTGGCGATCGTTGGCCTGCTGTTGCTCGGCGGCGGCAACGCGTTCGTCGTCTGGTCCGAGCAGTACGTCGGTTCGGGGATCGCGAGCATCTTCGTGGTCACCGTCGCAATATGGACCGCGTTGTTCGACGCGATCATTCCCGGCGGATCGTCCGATCTGAATTGGCGCATCATCGCCGGCCTGCTGCTCGGTTTCCTCGGCACCCTCCTGCTGGTGGGCGCAACACCGGCCGAGATTCTCGCCGCCGACAAGCGCGGCCCGATCGCGTTGACGATAGCGAGCGCGTCCTGGTCAGTCGGGACGGTCTACGCCAAGCGCCACCCGACTCAGGCGAGTCCGTACATGGGGGCGGCATTCCAGATGATCGTGGGAGGCGGCGCGGTTGGGCTTGTCGGGACATTGCTCGGCGAATGGCCGTCCTGGCATTTGAGCACGCGCGGCATCGGTGCGATCGCGTATCTCGTTGTCTTCGGATCGATCCTCGGCTACAGCGCCTACTCGTATGCGCTGCGCCACGCATCTGCCACGATCGTCGGCACGTACGCCTACGTGAACCCCGTGATCGCCGTGCTGCTCGGCTGGCTGCTGCTGCACGAGCCTGTCGGCCCGCGCACATTTGTGGCGATGGGCATGATTCTGGTTGCTGTTGTCTGGATACAGTTCTCCCATAGGATGCGTCGGACGGTCGGACGGTCGGACAGTCGGACTGAAGGCGCAAATACCGTCAGACTGTCCGACAGTCAGACAGTCCGACCGGAACCAGAGGCCAGTATATGACGCCGCAACTTCCCCGTGACGCGGTTCTCTTGGTGGTAGACGTCCAAAAAGGGATGGATGTCTACGCCGAGCAGTACAATCGCAACAATCCCGATCTCGAGAGGAACATCGCGCGGCTCCAGGCCACCTGGCGAAAGACGGGTCGACCCATCATCCACATCCAGCACCTCTCCACGGAGCCGACGTCCCCGCTCCGGCCGGGACAGCCCGGCGTCGAAATCAAAGACGAAGTACGTCCCCTTCCCGGCGAGCCGGTGGTGCAGAAGTCGGTCAGCAGCGCGTTCATCGGTACGACCCTCGAAGCGGATTTACGGCGCCGCGGCCTCACGACGCTCGTTGTGGTCGGCATGCAGACGAACCTGTGCGTCTCGACGACCGCTCGGATGGCGGGCAACCTCGGCTTTACGACCTATGTCGTGTCCGACGCGACCGCAACATTCGACAATACCGGGCACGATGGCCGGCGCTACGGATCAGAGCTGATACACGACGTCGCCCTGGCGGACCTCAACGGCGAATTTTCAACTGTGGTGGACACGAAGACCGTGCTGGAGCGCGCGTCATGAGCCCCCCCGTCCGCAAAGTCAATCTCGCCGAGATGTTTAGCCGGTTTCAGGATCAGTGGAGCCCCAAAATCGTCGGCGCCGTGAACGACAGCCTCGTGAAGCTCACGAAACTCAAAGGGGAGTTCGTCTGGCACCACCACGAGCGTGAGGATGAGCTGTTTCTGGTCGTGAAGGGTCGTCTGCGAATGAAGCTGAAAGACCAGGAGCTGGTGATCGAGCCGGGCGAGTTCGTCATCATCCCGCACGGCGTCGAGCATCTGCCGGTTGCCGAGGAAGAAACGCACGTGGTGTTGTTCGAGCCCACTTCGACCCTGAACACTGGAAACGTCCGCAATGAACGCACCGTCGCCAAGCTCGACCGGCTCTAAACTGATCGCGCGTATCTGGCATGGCGTGACCGACGCAGCGCGGGCCGACGAGTACGCCGCCTATCTCGAGCGCACAGGCGCCCGGGAGTGCCGGGCGACACCCGGCAATCGGGGCGTCTACGTGCTGCGGCGCATCAAGCAGGATCGCGCCGAGTTCACGTTCATTTCGCTGTGGGATTCATTCGAGGCAATCCGGCGCTTCGCTGGAGAGGATTATGAGAAAGCCCACTACTACCCGGAAGACCGCGATTTCCTCGTCGAGCTCGAACCCTTCGTCGACCACTACGAGGTCATCGCCGGAGATTAGCCTCGACCCGGCCGACGGCCGCGGCTGGGAAGAGCTCCGCCAGCTCGGCCACCGAATGGTGGACGAGATGCTCGAGTACCTGCGCACCGTGCGGGAGCGGCCAGTCTGGCGTCCCGTCCCCGCCGACGTGCGCAAGAGGCTGTCCCGCTCCGCCCCGCGCGAGCCGACTGCCGCCGCGGACGTCTACGAAGAGTTCAAGCGCGACGTGCTTGCCTACCCGACCGGCAACACGCATCCGCGATTCTGGGGCTGGGTGATCGGCACCGGAACGCCGGTCGCGATGCTCGCCGACATGCTGGCCTCCGGGATGAATCCGCAGGTCGCCGAGTTCGATGACGCATCGGCGGTCGTGGAGAATCAGGTGATTGGGTGGCTGGTCGAGCTGCTCGGCCTTCCCGCCGCCACGCATGGCCTGCTCGTCTCCGGCGGCTCGATGGCGAACTTCGTGGGCCTGGCGGTGGCGCGGAACGCGTGCGCGGGGTTCGACATTCGCGAGAGCGGCGTGCATGGCGGACCGAAACTCACAGTATACGCGTCGAGCGAAACCCATTCCTCGGTGCGCAAGGCGGTCGAGTTACTGGGACTCGGGCACGATGCCTTGCGCTCGATTCCCGTCACCGCCGATTACGCGATCGACCTGCACGCGCTGCGCGAGACGCTGGCCGCTGACAAGGCTGCGGGCCGTCGGCCCATTTGCATCGTCGGAAACGCAGGCACCGTGAACACCGGAGCGACGGACGATCTGCGCGCACTGGCTGCGTTGAGCCGGGCGGAAAAGACGTGGTTCCACGTCGACGGCGCCTTCGGTGCGCTGGCGGCGCTCGTCCCGGAGCTCCGCCCCCTGGTCTCGGGGCTCGAGCACGCCGATTCGGTCGCCTTCGATCTGCACAAGTGGCTCTACATGCCGTACGAGGTGGGATGCACCCTGGTGCGCGACCAGAAGGCCCATCGCGCCACCTTCAACGTGACTCCTGCCTACCTCGCGTCGTTCGATCGCGGCATCGCCGCGGGCGGGTTTCCCTTCGCCGAACGAGGGATCCAGCTCTCGCGCGGGTTCCGAGCCCTCAAGGTGTGGATGTCGTTCAAGACCCACGGCCTGAATGCGTTCGCCCAGTTGATCCACCAAAACGTGCGGCAGGCACATTACCTCGCGGGGCTCGTGATGAAGCATCCGCGGCTCGAATTGCTGGCCCCCGCCCCACTCAACGTGGTGTGCTTCCGGTTCGTCGCGCCGGGGGGGGGCGCGGATGATGCGGCATTGAACGCGTTGAACAAGGAGATCCTGCTGCGCATTCAGGAGAGCGGGCTGGCCATTCCCTCGCAGACTGTCCTCAACGGCAAGTTCGCGATTCGTGTCGCCATCACGAACCATCGCAGCCGGCGTGAGGATTTCGATCTGCTGGTGCGCGCCGTCGTGGACACCGGAACGGCGCTACGCTAAACCGCCCTAACCTTCCGTCTCGGGCGTGCCTATGATCTTTCCTTCAATGGGATTACTGAACGACCGAACGGTGTGATAGGCGAGATCGACGTCCTTTGTCTTGCCGAATTCGGTCAAAATGTCGTCCCAGATGGCCGACACGGTGCCCCGGCGGCGGCGGGGCTCGATCAGGTAGCGAATGGTGAGCACAATGCCCGAGGCTGCGGAACTGGTATACACGATCGGGGTCAGCTTCTTGTAGTTGATCAGAAACTGCTGTGAGGCGGCAAGGAGGTCGCGCTCCGCCTCCGCCGTCAGATGCTCGGCATGCTTGAACGCGATCGCGGTCAGAATCTCCTTCGCCTTTTTCCAGTTGCTCTCGTACGTCACCAGCACCGGCACTTCATTCCAGATGTATTTGAAGCCCTTGTCGTAGTTCGCGACGGGCTCGGTGAAGACCTGCTGGTTGGGGATGTGAACGATGCGTCCGGTGCTCTGATCGGCGTCTACCCAGACGCCGATCTCATTGAGCGTGAACTGGAACAGCCGGATATCGATGACGTCGCCCTTGTGCTTGGCGATTTCGATGCGATCGCCGACCTCGAACGGCCGCCGCCACACGATGAACGCCCACCCCGCGAGATTCGTCAGCGGATCCTTGAGCGCGATGGCGATCCCCGCCGAGACGAGGCCGAGGAATGTCGCGAGCGACTTGAAGCCCTCGAGCCATTCCCGGCCGATCACCAAGACGCCGATGGCGAGGGTGAGGTAGGTAATCGTCTTGCGCCAGCGGTAGCGCGTCCACGGATCCGTGACGCGTCGATAGACGACCGCCAGCACCAGCCGCTCGATGATCCAGAGCCCCGCGATCACGATGATCGTGACCAGCAGGTGCATCTGTACCGCTGGGCTCAGCCCGATGCGGTCCTGGAGCCAGTCGCGCACGGTGGCCAAAGCTAGGGGTCGTCCTAGCTTTAGGCCACCGTGGAACAACTCCATATCCTTCGCGACCTCGCGGTCATCTTCGCCGGCTCGCTGCTGGTCATCCTCGTTTTCTATCGGCTCAAGGTTCCCGCGCTCCCCGGCTTCATCGTCGCCGGGATTCTGCTCGGCCCCAATGCGCTCGGACTCGTGTCCGATCCGCACGATGTGGAAGGACTCGCTGAAGTCGGTGTGATCCTCCTGCTGTTCACGATCGGGATCGAATTCTCACTGAGCCGGCTGAAGGAGATGGGACGCCAGATCCTCGTGGGCGGCCTCTCGCAGATGGGCTTCACGATTCTCGCGACGCTGGCCGTGGGACTCGCGTTGCTCGACGGCTGGCGCGTGTCCCTGTTCCTCGGATTCCTGATCGCGCTGTCGAGCACGGCCATCGTGCTCAAGGTGATGACGGACAAAGGCGAGATCGACGCGCCGCATGGCCGGCTGGCAACGGGGGTCCTGATCTTCCAGGACTTGTGCGTGGTGCCGATCATGCTCGTGCTGCCCTTCCTCGCGGGAAAAGCCGAGGGCGGCGTGGTCGGGCTGCTCATCGCGCTCGCCAAAGCGGCGCTCGTCGTCGCCGGCGTGATTCTCGCGGCGCGCACCATCGTCCCGCGCGCGCTGGCGGAGATCCTGAAGACGCGTAGCCGCGAGCTCTTTCTCATCGCGGTGATCCTCATCGGCACGCTCACCGCCCTCGGCACCGCGGCGGCCGGCGCGTCGCTCGCGCTGGGCGCCTTTCTCGCAGGTCTCATCATCTCGGAATCCGACTACGGCCACCAGGCGCTCGCAGAGCTCATGCCGTTCCGCGACATCTTCATTTCGCTGTTCTTCGTCGCGGTCGGCATGCTCGTGCAGCTCGACATCATCCGAAACCACATTGTTCTCACGCTCGTCGCGGTCGCGGTGATCATGGGGGGCAAGACGCTGTCCGCAGCGGTGGGGCCCGCGCTCCTGGGGTATTCCGGCCGAGTTGCGTTACTCGCCGGCGTCGCCGTATCGCAGATCGGCGAGTTTTCGTTTGTCCTGGCGAAAGAGGGTCGCGTCGCGGGACTCCTGCCCGACCTCTTGTACCAGCAGTTCCTCGGCGTCGCGGTGATCACGATGCTGGTGACGCCGTTCCTGCTGCAGGGTGGGCCGGCGATGCTCGACGCCCTCGAGAAGGTGGTGCCACTCGACCGGCTGTTTCCGGGATTCCGGCCGCGCAGCCTCTCGCCCGTGCACGAGCAAATCAAGGATCATGTTGTGATCGCGGGCTATGGGCTCAACGGCCGCAATCTCGCGGCGGCGCTACGGTCCATCAACGCCCCGTATCTCATCGTCGAGCTGAACGCGCAGACGGTGCGCAAGGCGCGCACGGAGGGGGAGCCGGCGTTTTATGGCGACGCCACGCGCGAGGAAATTCTCCGCGCCCTCGGCATCGAGCGCGCCCGCCTGTTTGTCATCGCGATTTCCGATCCCTCGGCAACGCGCCGCATGGTGCGCGTTGCCCGGGAGCTCAATCCCAAGGTCCACATCATCGCCCGAACGCGGTACGTAATCGAGATCCCGGAGCTCACGCGCCTCGGCGCGAACGTCGTCATCCCGGAAGAATTCGAGACATCGATCGAGATCTTCGCGCGTGTGCTGGCGCATTACAACGTGCCGCGCGACGAGATCGAACGCTTGGTGAGCGAAATCCGCGCGTCGCATTACCAGGCGCTGCGCCCGGGGGGAGGCGCCCGCCCGCGGCTCACGCTGACCGGGACGCTCGGCGCGATGCCGCAGATGCACGTCGAGCGCGTCGTATTGGGTGAGGAGGCACCCGTAGCGGGCCAAACGGTCGCCGACACGGCGCTGCGTTCGAAAACCGGAGCGCTGATTCTCGCGGTGCGGCGCGGGGAGAGTGATCTGGCGACACCGGGGCCCGACTTCCGGCTCGCGGTCGGCGATGTGCTGGTGGTTGTAGGACAGCCGCAACAGATCAAGAGTGCGTATCGGCTGCTTACGGGAGCGGAGCCCGCCTAGGCCTCATCCCACGCCACTGCAAACACGCCCTCGCATCGCGAGCAGCGGATCTCGGTCGGGTGCCCCCTCAGCGGTGCTCTATCGCGACAGCCCGGGCAGACAGCGTACCGGGAACCCCAGCTCAGCGGAACCATCACCGCGTCCGACGGGCGGCCGACGACGGACCACTGTTGGGGCCGCTGGGGCACGATCTGCAGCAGCGAGGACCTGGGCACACTGAAGGGCCGATTGTCTACCTCGAGGATGGCTTCATCTGGGGTGAGGCGAAGGACTTCGTACCACGCACCCCGCCGCACATGGCAGTTTATGTCGCCGCGCACACGCGCCCATTGGGGTACCTCGGGCATGCCTGCGCCTCCGAAGCTCCACCGATGACTAGGAGACGAGCAGGGCGCCGTCAACCGCGACGCCTTGCGGCTAAAGCTGCCACCGCCGCCAACCAGAGCCCGAGGGCGATGATCGCATCTTCCCACCACGCGAACGGCCTGCGCCTCACAAGACCCCCTTCCGCCTTTGAGGTGCCGCAATTCGTGTGCCCGGAGCCTGCGGGGCGGCTGCGTTCGGGGGGTTGTGCCGGCGCCACACCTTCAGCCGTGGACCGGGCCTCAATGTCGACGCGGCACCGCAACGGGCGATTCCGGGGGGGGGAACGAGGCTCCAGTGATGATGATCACGGGCTAACAGCGTGCTGTTGGATATCGTCTGTTCTCCATGGCGTCCCTCGCTCGGAACATTCTGGTCGGCCTCTCGTTCATGGCTCTGTCCGGTTGCAGCGGCAACGCATCGGGCGCAGGTCCCGCAGCGACGGGACGTGTTCCACTCCCGGATCTTGGCAGCGGCACGTACAAAGGATTCAGCGGTGGCCTGTATCCAGCCGGGAATAATGTCGAGCCGTCCCCACACGCCGCCGCGGGACAGTCTCGTGCGCAGGCCGTCGTGCCGCTCGACACTTCAGGGACGCCGTCCGCCGGGGGGAAGATCGTGTTGTTGTCTCTCGGGATGTCGAACACGACGCAAGAGTTCTGCTCCGGAAGCTCCACAACCACCGGGTGCAGCAGTTGGAGCTTCATGGGGCAAGCCGCGGCGGACGCGAGCGTCAATCACACGACAGTGGCGATCGTCAACGGTGCGCGCGGCGGGCAGGACGCCCAGACATGGGATGCTGCAACCGATGGGAACTACGACTCGGTGCGAATCAATCGGCTTGGCGTGCTCGGACTTACTGAACGCCAGGTGCAGGTGGTCTGGGTCAAGCAGGCCGATGCCGGCCCGCGCGACTCCCTTCCCTCCTTACAGTCCGACGCCTACGCCCTCGAGTCGCGGCTCGGCAACATCGTCCGGGCGCTGGCGGCGCGATATCCTAATCTCAAGCTCGTGTTTTTCTCGAGCCGGATCTACGCCGGATATGCGACCACGACGCTGAACCCGGAGCCCTATGCGTACGAGTCCGGTTTTGCGGTGAAGTGGGTCATCCAGGCCCAGATCGATCAGATGGCAAATGGCGGTACGATGACCGACTCGCGAGCCGGTGACCTCAATTACAACGGCTCTGCGCCGTGGCTCGGCTGGGGACCCTACCTGTGGGCCGACGGCATGACGCCGCGCCAGAGCGATGGCCTGATCTGGCAGGTCAGTGACTTCGTACAAGATGGGACGCACCCCTCGCAAAGCGGACAACAAAAGGTGGGGACGATGTTGCTGGCCTTCTTCAAGAGCTCGCCGTTCACCAAGTGCTGGTTCGTGACCGGAGGGACCTGCCCGTAGGCAAGCAACCACGGTAGAATCAGCCTCGTTCCCCTTCCAGAGGCTGACGGCATGCTCGCGCTCGTCCCCGCTTTTCTGCTCGCCACATCCCAGCAACCCGCGTCATTTACAGTTGGATCGGTCGTCGCTCGCCCGGGTCAGGTATCCTCGGGGTTCATCGAGGTGCCGGCGGGCGTGGACTCGGCGACGCGCATCCCGATTTCGATAGTGCGTGGGACCCAACCAGGCCCGACCCTCGCCCTGATCGCCGGCACGCACGGCTCCGAGGTTGCTCCGGTGATTGCGCTCCAGCGTGTACGAGCGGCGCTAGATCCTGCTTTGCTGCGTGGTAGCGTGCTCATCGTCCACATCGCGAATCTCCCGTCGTTCCTCGGTCGCACGATTTACTACAGCCCGGTGGACCACAAGAATCTGAATCGCGTCTATCCGGGCAAGGCCGACGGGACTGTCTCCGAGCGGATCGCCTACGCGATCACGCGCGACATCATCGAACGGGCCGATTATCTCGTCGACATTCATGCGGGTGACGGCAACGAATCGCTCCGGCCCTACACCTATTGGAGCCCGCTCGGCCTGAACCCGCGCGCCGATTCCATTGCGCGCGAAATGGCACTCGCCTGGGGCAGCGATCACATTGTGATCGACACCATGCGGCCCCGGGATCCGCAGGCGTCCGTTTACACCCAGAACACCGCGCACATCCGCGGTAAGCCGGCGCTGACGACTGAAGCGGGCTACCTGGGTGTGGCCGCAGAGGACATGGTGCAGCGCAACGTCGATGGCGTGTTCCGCTTGCTGCGCTATTTGCGGATGCTGCCTGGCAACGTCGAGCTCGTGCGCCAGCCGCTGTTTTTCGATCGGACGGAAGTGCTGCGCAGTCCCGCAACCGGCGTGTGGCATCCCACGGTCGAGCGTGGCCAGAGCGTCCAGAAGGGGGCGCTCATCGGTGTGCTCACCGATTTCTTCGGCACGCAACAAGCCGAGATCAGGGCGCCGTTTGGCGGAATCGTGCTGTATGTCGTCGCCACCCCTGCCATGTCGCAGGGCGAGCCGATGGGGATGATTGGGG
>WNEY01000027.1_pt1 | contig 60260 bp, 49 predicted proteins | sample 5400531 | NCBI WGS metagenome assembly WNEY01 (sample SAMN13153338, study PRJNA577476) | soil metagenome | isolation source: 200 cm saprolite under Douglas fir tree site 1 | place: USA:California | collected 2015-04-18 | reverse complement strand
CCCACCCGACCTACTCGGCCCACCCGACCTACCCGACCCACCCACCGCCCTACCCGTCCTACCCGGCCGTCTCTTTCTCCTCGTGGCAGCTGCGACCGTGGGCTTCGCATTCTTTCTGATGGAGCTCGTCTGGTATCGGCTGCTGGGCCCGCTGCTCGGCGGATCGGTGTTCACCTTCGGCCTGGTGCTCGCCGTGGCGCTCGCCGGCATCGGCATCGGCGGACTGTTGTACTCGCTGGTGGCCAGCGATCGTCCCGCCTCGCTCCTGGGATTCGCCTCGTCTTGTCTGATCGAAGCGGCCGCGGTCGCGCTCACGTATGCGCTGGGCGATCGAGTCGCGCTCCTTGCACTGTCGTTCGTGCCCTTCGGCGCAACCGGATTCTCGGCCGCCGTCGCCGGCTGGACGATCGTGACGGTGATCGTCGTGCTGCCGCCGGCGATCATCGCGGGCTATCAGTTCCCGCTGCTGATCGCGCTGTTCGGTCGCGGGCGCGAAGGCGTCGGCCGCGATGTCGGGCTCGCTTACGCGGCGAACACCATCGGAGCGATCATCGGCTCGCTCGCGGGTGGATTCGGCGTGCTGCCGTGGCTGACGGCTCCCGGCGCGTGGCGGCTCGTCGCGCTCGTGCTCGTCCTGCTGGGCCTGGCCGCGGCCATCCTCGACGTGGACCGCAAAGCGCGCGAAGCCCGCAAAGAAAACGTGGCTTTGCGGTCTTTGCGGCCTTTGCGTTCCCTGTCGATCCTGGCGCTCGCCGCCGTTACGCTTCTGTTGCTCACGGCCGCGGGACCGACGGCGATCTGGCGTCACAGCGGGATCGGCGCCGGCCGCGCGCCGCGCGACGTCTTCACGTCGGCGAATCAGCTGCGCGCCTGGGAGCAAACCGAACGCCGCGCGATGATCTGGGAAGCCGACGGCGTCGAAAGCAGCGTCGCGCTGGCCGCCGAAGAGACCGGCTACTCCTTCATCGTCAACGGCAAGTCGGACGGCAGCGCGGTCGCCGACGCCGGCACCCAGGTGATGCTCGGCCTCATCGGCGCCCTGCGGATCCCGCAGCCGCGCCGCGCCCTGGTCATCGGTCTCGGCACCGGCAGCACCGCCGGCTGGCTGGCTGCGATTCCGTCGATGGAACGCGTCGACGTCGTCGAGCTCGAGAAGCTGGTGCTCGACGTTGCGCGAGCGTCGGAGGTCGTCAACCACGAGGCGATGCACAACCCGAAGGTGCGCGTCACGATCGCCGACGCGCGCGAGGAGCTGCTGACGACGCGCGAGCGCTACGACATCATCGCGTCAGAGCCGTCCAATCCGTTCCGCGCGGGCATCGCCAGCATGTTCACGCTGGAGTACTACCGGGCGGCGAACGCGCGCCTGACGCCCGACGGCGTTTTCGCCCAGTGGGTGCAGGGCTACGAAATCGATGCGCGGACGCTCCGCACGATCTACGCGACGATGGCGGCGCTGTTTCCGCAGGTCGAGACGTGGCAGACCAACCAGGGCGATCTCGTGCTGCTGGCCACGGCCCGCCCGCGCAAATACAGCGCGGCGGCACTGCGCGCGCGCATCGCGGAAGAGCCGTTCAAAACCGCGCTGGCCAAGGTCTGGCGCGCCGTGAGCTTTCACGGCGTCCTGGCGCACTATCTGGCCACCGACGCCGTCGCGCGCGTCCTCGCGGGCGCGCCCCGCGTGGAGGTCAACACCGACGACCGCAACATCGTCGAATTCGGGATGGCCCGATCCGTCGGCCGCTCCGGATCGAGTCTGCTCGCCGAGATGCGCGAGCTGGCGCACTCGATGGGCGCGTCCCACCCGCCGCTCGACAGCGACGCGGGAATCAGGTGGGGGGCGGTGGAGACGGCGTCGACGACTTTCGTCAGGGCCAGCGCCTCGCCCACGCTGCTGCGGGATGTTTCGCCTGAGGAGCAGCAGCGTCAGGCGGCGCTGCGACGCTTTTACCAGGACAAGGACACGCCGGGCGCTCGCGAGCTGTGGTGCCAGCAGTCCGAGCCGCCACGCGATCCGATAGAGCTGGCGATGGCGGCCGAGATCCTGGCCGAAGACGGATCGGACGCGGCGCTGCCGCTGATCGAGCAGCTGCGCGCCTATCAGCCAGCGGAAGCGGACATCATCCTGGCCGCGCTCCGCTACAGACAGTCGAGGCTCGATGAATCGGCCGCTGCACTGGAGATGGCGATCGCGCGCCTCCAGGTGGATCCCTGGCCGCAGCTGCGATTCAAGCAGCAGGCGCTCGACATCGCCGCCGCGGTGGGCGAGCACCGCGCGATCACCGCGCGGCCGTTGTTCGACGCGCTCAAGGCCCCCTTCAGCGTGCGCGCGACCGACACCGCACGCCTGCTGACGCGCGTCGATCTCACGACGCGCTTCGATTTTCGGGGCACGTGCCGGGAAGCGCTCGGCGAGCTCGAGGCGCACGTGCCGTGGACCAGCGCGTTCCTCACGATGCGCCGCGACTGCTATCAGGCGACCAACGATCCTCGCGTGGGGGTTGCCCTCAGCGACCTGAACGACTTCTTCTCGCACGAACCGTTTCCGCTCGCGCCGCGGTGATTCCCAGTCCACGTTTAACCGCGGAGATCGCGGAGAGCGCAGAGGTTTCGCCTTTTGGCTCTCATGCCCCGGCGCGCTCTGCAGTTAAACGTCGTAGTCCAGCCAACGTTTAACCGCGGAGATCGCAGAGAGCGCAGCTCGAGTCCACGTTCAACCGCAGAGGCCGCAGAGATCGCAGAGGTTTTTCTGGCTCGGCGTGCTTCACGCGCTCTGCGGTGAGACGTCGTCGTTCGAGTCCCGTCCACGTTTAACCGCAGAGGTCGCAGAGATCGCAGAGGTTGTTTTTGGCTCAACGTACTCCACGCGCTCTGCGGTTAAACGTCATGTTCATCGTTCCACAGCCATGCCGCGCCGCGGACGCCGCTCGAATCGCCGTGTTTCGCGCGCACGAGGCGCGTGCACACGCGATCGGAGAACACGTACGGCGCCCAGAGGTTCGGCACGTTGTCGTACAACCGATCGATGTTCGACAGCCCGCCGCCCAGCACGATGACGTCGGGATCGAGCACGTTGATGACGCTGCCGAGCGCGCGCGCCATGCGCTCTTCGTACCGCGCCAGCGCGGCGGCGGCCAGCGGCTCGATGCTCGCCGCGCGCGTCGCCACCTCCGCCGCCGTGATGTCGGTGCCGCCCTGCTCTCGATAGTCGCGCGCCAGCGCCGGCCCCGACAGAAACTGCTCGATGCAGCCGGCGCGCCCGCAGTAACAGCGCGGGCCGGGAACTTCGCCGTCGCGCGGCGCGGGCAATGGGTTGTGGCCCCACTCGCCGGCCACGGCGTTCGCGCCCGTCAGCACGCGACCGTGGACGACGACACCGCCGCCGCAGCCGGTACCGATGATGACGCCGAACACGGTGTCGGCGCCGGCCGCCGCGCCGTCGGTCGCCTCCGAGAGCGCAAAGCAGTTCGCGTCGTTCGCGAAGCGCGTCGGGCGCCCGAGCAGGCGCGGCAGATCCTCGGCCAGCGGCCGCCCGATCAGCCACGTGGAATTCGCGTTCTTCACCAGTCCGGTTGCCAGCGAAATCGTGCCGGGAATGCCCACGCCGATGGTCCCGCGCTCGCCCAGGTCTCGCTCGATGCCGCGCACGAGGTCGACGACCGCCGTCAACGTCTTCGCATAATCGCCCCGCGGCGCCGGAATCCTCCGCCTGATCCGCTCGCTGCCGTCATCCCCGATCGCGACACCTTCGATCTTCGTCCCGCCGAGGTCGATGCCGATGCGCATGCGCCTATAATTTAGACCGAATTTCTGGAGGTCCGCCGTGACGTTCATCGGCCGCGTTCGTCTCGCGTCTGCCTCGCTCGTCGCCGTCGTCTGCGCGATCGCGCCCGGCTGCTCGCAGACTTCGTCCTCGACGTCCGCCGCGACAGCGACACCCGCCGACGCCAGGGCGTTCCTCGAGATGGTCAATGAGACGACGCTGAGGCTGGGGATTCAGCAAAACCAGGCCAGTTGGGTGCAGCAGACCTACATCACCGACGACTCCGAAGCGCTCGCCGCGCGGGCGAGCCAGGCGGCCAACGAAGCCGGCGCGCGGTTCGCGAAGGAGTCGACGAAATACGACCACGTGGAGGTGCCCGCCGACCAGCGGCGGCAGCTGCAGCTGCTGAAGACTTCGCTGGTCCTCGCGGCGCCGTCGGATCCGAAAGAGTCCGACGAGCTGTCGAAGATCATGGCGCGGCTGGAGTCGGCCTACGGCAAGGGCAAGTGGTGCGGCGATCCGTCGAAGCCCGACGCGTGCAAGAACATCGACGATATCACGCACATCCTCGCGACGCCGGGCGACGAAAAGACGCTGCGGGCCGCCTGGGAAGGGTGGCACACGATCTCGCCGCCGATGCGCAAGGACTATCAGCGCTTCGTCGAGCTGTCGAACAAAGGTGCGAGGGAGCTCGGATTCGCGGACACCGGCGCGATGTGGCGGTCGAAATACGACATGCCGCCCGATGAGTTCACGAAAGAGCTCGAGCGGCTGTGGGATCAGGTGCGGCCCCTGTATCTCAAGCTGCACGCGTACGTGCGGCTGAAGCTGCACGAGAAGTACGGCGACATCGTGCCGCTGAACGGGCCGATTCCCGCGCACCTGCTCGGCAACATCTGGGCGCAGGACTGGTCAAACGTCTACCCGCTCGTCGCGCCGCCGCGCGCCGATCCCGGCTTCTCGCTGACCGACATCCTCAAGAAGCGCAGGATGCCGGCGGTCGACATGGTGCGCACCGGCGAGCGTTTCTACACGTCGCTCACCTTCGCGCCGCTGCCCAAGACGTTCTTCGAGCGGTCGCTGTTCGTCCGCCCGAGGGATCGCGACGTCGTCTGCCACGCGAGCGCGTGGGACATCGACTACGCCGAAGACCTCCGCATCAAGATGTGCATCGAGCCGACCAACGACGATTTCACGACGATCCATCACGAGCTGGGACACAACTTCTACCAGCGGGCGTACAAGGATCTGCCGGTCCTGTTCCGCGACAGCGCGAACGACGGCTTCCACGAAGCGATCGGCGACACGATCGCGCTCTCGGTCACGCCGGAATACCTGGTGAGAATCGGGCTCCTCGACAAGGCGCCCGACACGTCACGTGACGTCGGCCTGCTGATGACGCGCGCGCTCGAGAAGGTCGGCTTCCTCCCCTTCGGCCTGCTGATCGATCAATGGCGCTGGAAGGTGTTTTCTGGCGAGATCACGCCGGCCACCTACAACAAAGCGTGGTGGGAGCTGAAGCTGAAGTATCAGGGCGTGGCGCCCCCGTCGGCGCGCGGCGAGGAGTTCTTCGATCCCGGCGCGAAGTATCACGTGCCCGACAACACGCCGTACACGCGCTACTTCCTTGCCGCCATTCTGCAGTTCCAGTTCCATCGCGCTCTGGCGAAAACGGCGGGCTGCACGCTGCCGCTCAACCGCTGCTCGACCTACGAGAACAAGGCCGCGGGCGAGCGGCTGAACAAGATGCTGTCGATGGGACAGTCGCGCCCGTGGCCGGAGGCGCTCGAGACGCTCACCGGATCGAGGCAGATGGACGCGACGGCGATTCTCGACTACTTCGCGCCCCTCTCGAAGTGGCTCGACGAGCAGATCGCAGGGAAGCCGGTCGGCTGGTGAAATCTGGAATTGAGAATTTGGAATTTGGCATTCGTATCCGCATTCCAAATTCTGAATTCCTAATTCCTAATTCCTGCGACGCCGCTCTGCGTGCTTGGCGGCGAGGTCGTACTCGCGCCTGACGAAATCGGCGTACACGCTCATCGACTGATCGATCTGCTCCGCGCTGCCCTTGCGCTCGAAGTTCCGCACGGCATCGAGCGCCGCGCGGCACGGCATCGAGTCGTCGCGCTGCGCGAGCGCCGCGAAGCGCTCCTTCAAGGCGGCAAGCGCGTCGGCGCCGTGCCTGGCCGGCAGCACGTCGTTGAACGCGTCCACCACGGCTTTGAGCGCATCGCGCTCCTTCGCGCGCCTCGCGAAGATCGACGCAGCCGCCTCCTCCTCGCCCATCGCCGTCCCATCGTCCAGCACAGCCGCGATGACCTCCACGTCCGCGCCGACGGGCAGCGGGTCGAGCGCAATCTGGCGCGACTCGCCGGGGATCAGGCGCTCGAGCCGTTCGGACGATCCTGGCAGCCCGTGGGTCACCTCGCTCAAGTAGCCGTCGGCGGTGTAGACCTCCCGATGCGTCCGTCCGCCCTCCGCTCTGGTGGTCACGGCCAGGCTCCACGCAGTGACGGGCTGGCTGCTCCGGTTGGTGAGCTTCACGTGGCTCTGAGCGCCGGTCGTCACCTCGCTGACGGTGACCGGCATGTCGGCCGCATTCACGGCCGCCGCGAACAGCACGGCTGAGAAAGAAATGCGCAGGCTCATCTGGAAAGCCGCAGCAAGGCCCGCGCCACTCGAGTGTGGACACCGTGTATTTTTGCCACGGTGTCTGACACCGTCTGATACTCTGACCTTATGATGCGCATCCTGACGGCGGTCGCCGCTCTGGCAGGCGGTCTTGCGCTGACAGCGCCCGAGCGTCTGACGGCGCAGACGGACCTCGACGCCTTCATGCAGCAGGTCGTCGCCCGGCGCGACGACAACTGGAAGAAGCTGCAGCAATACATCCTCGACGAGCGCGAGGTGATCGAGCTGCGCGGTCCAACGCGCCTGCCCATCTGGGGCGAGCGCCGCGAATACACCTGGTACATCCGCGACGGCTTCTTCGTCCGCAGCCCGCTCAAGTTCAACGGCGTCGAGATCGCCGACGGGGAGCGCCGGAAGTTCGAGGCCGATTACCTGCGCCGGCAGCAGGAGCGTGAGAGACGCCGCGGCCAGGCGTCGGAGACCGCCGCCGAGGAGAGCCCCAAGGACATCGACGGCCTGATCCGGCAGACGCGCGAGCCGCAGTTCATTTCGTCCGCCTACTTTCTCCGCTTCAAGTTCGAGGAAGGCAAGTACGCGCTCGTCGGACGCGAAACGCTCGACGGTCGTGAGGTGCTGCGCGTCGAGTACTTCCCGACCCGCATGTTCACCGGGACGAACCGCCGGCGGAACGGCAAAGAGCCGTCTGCCGACGACAAAGCGCGCGACGCCGAGTTCCGGCGCCTGATGAACAAGGTCGCGCTCGTCACCTTGTGGGTCGAGCCGAACGCGCACCAGATCGTGAAGTACACCTTCGACAACGTCGGCTTCGATTTCCTGCCGGTCCAGTGGCTCGTGCACGTCAACGATCTCAAGGCGACGATGACGATGGCGCAGCCCTTTCCGGATGTGTGGCTGCCGGACGGCCTCGATGTCCAGCTGGCGATGACTGTCGCGATCGGAGAGTTCGATCTGCGCTACAGCCTCGACTACCACGACTACCGCCGGCCCGACGTCACCAGCAAAGTTGGCATCAAAGAGCGTTGAGATGTGGGCGGCGGTTGTCCTGGCTCTGCTGTCATCGCCCGAAGTGGCCAGCGCCGCGCCCGGAGCGTGTTCACATTTCTCGGACACGCGACTGGAAGGAGCCACCGACATCATCGCCGCCATCCAGGTGCAGGGCAACACCGCCACACCCGACGACGAGGTGCGCCGGCTCGCGGACGTGCGCGTCGGGATGCCGCTCGAAGCCGCGACGATCGAGGACGTCGCCCGGCGGCTGCGCGCGACGAAGCGGTTCGAGCGTGTCGAGGTCCTGAAGCGGTTCGCGTCGATCGCCGACCCGACGCAGATCATGCTCGTCATCATCGTCGACGAGGGCGCGGTGAAGATCCAGATGACCGGCGATCCGGATCATCCGACGCGGGTCGTCCGCAGCCGTCGGCCGAACATCCTGTTCCTTCCGGTGCTGCGCCAGGAGGACGGGTACGGCCTCACCTACGGCGCGCGGCTCGCGATCCCCGAGTTCGCCGGCAAACACAGCCGGCTGTACTTCCCGCTGACATGGGGCGGCACCAAGCAGGCGACGATGGAGCTCGATCAGCGCATCGAGGGGCGCCCGATCGATCGCGTCTGGATCGGCGGATCGGTGTCACGGCGCAAGAACCCGGCCGTCGACGAGGACGACGACCGCGCGCGCGTGTGGGTGCGCGGCGAACGCGAGATCGTCCACGGGTTTCGCGTGGGCTCGACCGCCGGGTGGCAGCACGTCTCGTTCGCGAGTGTCCGCGATCGGTTCGCGCACGTGAGCGCCGAAGTGGTCGTCGACACGCGGCTCGACCCTGTGCTGGCGCGCAACGCCGTGTACATCCGCACATCGTGGGAGCATCTCGCGTTTGGCGGCGAGACGCCCGAAGGAGTGGCGCGCCCGGTTACGGGCGCACGCTATCAGGGCGGCCTGAACCGCACAGACGTCGACGCGCGCGGCTACCTCGGGTTCATCGGCCAGAGCGTCATCGCGCTCCGCGCGATGCGCAGCGACGCCGACCGGCCGCTGCCGCTGTATCTGCAGCCGCTGCTCGGCGGCCAGTCGAATCTGCGCGGCTTCCAGACGGGCATCGACACCGGCGACACGCTCGTCGCGACCGCCGCCGAGGTCATCCTGCCGTTGACCTCGCCGCTGAAGATCGGGAAAGTCGGCGTCACCGCCTTCGTCGACCGCGGCACGGTCTACGACAAGGGCGAACGGTTCGAAGATCAGACGCTGCGGACGGGTTACGGGGGAAGCGTGTGGTTTACGGCGGCGTTCCTGCGGTTCAACCTCGCCGTCGCGCACGGACGCGGGGCGTCAACCCGCGTCCATGCCGGCGGCAACATCACGTTTTAGCGTCTGACCGCGGAGCACACCAAAATCGCAGAGAAAGCTTTTCTCTGCGCTCTGTGCGACCTCGGCGCTTAGTGCTTCTTGGGCCCGATCGTCAGCCTGTCCATCACCTGGTGAACGCCCTCGACTTCCTTGGCCTGCTCGATCGCTCTGGCGCGGGCCGCGGCCGACGGGACCGTTCCCGACAGCGTGACGACGTGATCCTTGACGTCGACGTTGATATCACTGCCCTTCAGCACGTCCTCCCCAACGAACTTCATCTTCACACGCGAAAGGATCCAGCCGTCGGTAATCACTTCTCCGGTCTTGCTGAGACCTTCCTTCGTCTTGTCGGCGACGGCCCCGGCGCCTTCCTTGGTCTTTTCCCAGGCCTTCTCGCCGCCTTCCTTGGTCTTGTCGACGGCCTTGTTGACGCCCTCCTTGGTCTTCTCGGCGGCCTTGTCGGTCTTGCGCTGGACGGTGCCCGCGGTGCCCTTGGTATCGGGCTTCACGACGAGCTGGTTGTCGACGCGTGCGACCCCTGGCACCGTCGCCAATTGCCCGGCCTTGCGGCGCTCCGCTTCGGTCGACACCGTGCCCGTGAGCATGGCCACGCCGTTGTTGACCTTCACGTCGATGTCGTACTTCTTCAGCGTCGACGCGTGAATGCGCGTTTCGATCCGCTCGTCGAGTGTATGGTCGGTCGCGGTAGTCGTCGCCTGCGGCGCCGCGGCGCGCATCGAGACCGGACCGACGGCGAGCAGGCCGCCGAGAACAACGATGCTTCCAAGGACAGGTTTCATTTTCTGATTCTCCTCCAACGGCTGTGCTCTGTTGCGAGCGACCGCTGGGCTCTTAGAAGGAGCAAATCGCGGTCCAACGTTGTGTCCCCTTGTCGAGATGAGCCATAGTGAAACTCATGCACAGACGGAGCACGCCAATCCTTGCCGCCGCTGCGCTGACGTGCGTGAGCCTGAACGCGCAAGACCGCTTGAAAGGCATGCCCGGGCACGATCGCGCGCTGCGGATGACCGCGGAAGCCCCTGCGGCGATCACGGGCGCTGTGCTGTCGGTTAACTGGGCCACGGATGGAACGGCATTCGACTACCAGAAAGATGCAAGGCGTTATCGCTACGACATCGGAACGCGACACGAAACCGAGGCAGTGTCGGCGTCCGATACAGATGCGCGCCCCTCGCGAGGCGCGCGCGGCCGCACCTCAGCGGGTCCGGTACCGGAGCGCGGCCGGCAGTTCGAAGCCACGCTGTCGCCGGACGGCGCGCTGAAAGCGTTCTGCAGGGATCGCAACCTGTGGCTCAGCGCGGCCGACGGCAGCAACGAGCGGGCGATCACGACCGACGGCAGCGCGTCGAGCCGCGTCAAGTATGGGACGGCCAGCTGGGTGTACGGCGAGGAGCTCAGTCAGCGGACCGCGATGTGGTGGTCGCCTGACAGCCGCAGGATTGCCTACTATCGGTTCGACGAACACGACGTGCGCGACTACTACGTCGCGTTCAACCAGACCGAGATCCAGGCCACGCTCGAGACCGAGGCCTACCCGAAAGCCGGTACGGCGAACCCGATCGTGGACGTGTACGTCTACGACATCGCGACGAAGGAGTCGGTGCGCATCGACGCGCGCGACGGCAAGCCGTTCGACAACGCGTCGATCGGCCACTACATCTACCGCGTGTCGTGGACCGCGGACGGGCGCGAGCTGCTGTTCCTGCGCATGAATCGGCGCCAGAACGTCATGGAGCTGGCCGCCGCGGATCCGGTCACCGGCACGTGCCGCGTCGTGCTGCGCGAAGAGTGGCCGAGCGGATGGGTCGCCGCGGAGCCTCGGATGGTGTTTCTCGCCGACGGCAAGCGCTTCATCTGGGAGTCCCAGCGAAACGGCTGGAACAATTTTTATCTGTACGATCTCAGCGGCCGCCTCATCGCGCCGCTGACGCGATCGACCACGTTCGAAGCGGCGTCGCTCGTGAAGATCGACGAGCGGGCGGGCGTCCTCTTCTATACCGCGCGCGATGGCGACAGCCCGTTGAAGCTGCAGTTGCACCGCGTCGGCCTCGACGGAGCGGGCGATCGCCGTCTGACCGATCCGGCGTTCCATCACACGATCGCCGGGTGTATCGCGTCGCTCGGGGCGCGTCCCGAACAGCCGCCCGTCGCCGGGTCCTGTCCGATTTCTCCTGACAGCACCTACTTCGTCGATGTGTACCAGACGCACGACATCGCGCCGGCCACGGCGCTCGCGGACGCGGCGACCGGGCGCACGGTCGCGCACATCGCCAGGAGCGACACGACGAAGTTCACCGAGCTCGGACTGAAGAAGGCGGAGCTGTTCACGTATGTATCCGCGGACGGCGGGACGAGGCTTCGCGGGCTGATTCAGTTTCCATCGACCTTCGATCCGGCGAAGCGGTATCCAGTGCTCGTCAGGGTGTACGGCGGACCGGAGTTCGCCAGCAACACCGCGCGGGAAACGTTCGTCACGCCGAGCCCGCTGACCGAGTACGGGTTTCTCGTCGTGAATCTCGATTCGCGCGCCGTGCCCGGGCTCGGCAAGCGGACGCTCGACGCGATCTACCGGAAGCTCGGGCGCGCCGAGATCGACGACCTGGTGGAAGGCGTGAAGGCGCTGTGGGCGCGGCCGTACGTCGACCGGACGCGCGTCGGGATCTTCGGCACGTCGTACGGCGGCTACGCGTCCGCGATGTCACTGCTGCGGCATCCGGACATCTTCGCGGCGGCGGCCTGTTCGTCTCCGGCAACCGACTGGCGGAACTACGACACCATTTACACCGAGCGCTACATGTGGATCCCGCAGGAGAACGCCGACGGCTACGATGCCGCCAGCGCGGTGGCGCATGCCAAGGCGTTGACCGGACGGCTGCTCATCTATTACGGCACGGCGGACATCAATGTCCACCCCTCGAACTCACTGCAGCTGATCAAGGCGCTGCAGGACGCCGGCAAGAGCTTCGACATCCAGGTCGGCCCCGACCGCGGCCACAGTGGCATGAATCAGGATCGGATGATGGAGTTCTTCATCGACGCGCTCAAGCCATGAAGAATTGGTGAATTGCCCTACCCGCCCTTCCGCAACTCCAGCTTCGCAATCGCCTCGCGGTGTACTTCATCCGGTCCGTCGGCGAGACGAATCGTGCGCGTGTGCGCCCACATCATGGCGAGGGGGAAGTCGTCGCACACGCCGGCGGCGCCGTGCGCCTGGATCGCGCGATCGAGCACGCGCAGCGCCATGCGCGGGACGACGACCTTGACCATTGCCAGCTCGCCGCGCGCGCTCTTGTTGCCGACGGTGTCCATCAGATGCGCGGCCTTCATCGTGAGCAGTCGCGCCTGCTCGATCTCCATCCGCGACTCGGCGATGTCGGCGCGAATGGTCCCCTGCTCGGCGAGCGTCTTGCCGAACGCGACGCGCTGCTGGACCCGGCGGCACATCGCCTCGAGCGCGCGTTCGGCGACGCCAATCAGCCGCATGCAGTGGTGGACGCGGCCCGGCCCGAGGCGCCCCTGCGCGATCTCGAAGCCACGCCCTTCGCCGAGCAGCATGTTCGACGCCGGCACCCGGACGTCCTCGAACGTCACCTCGCCGTGTCCGTGCGGCGCATCGTCGTAGCCGAACACCGGCAGCATCCGGCGGATCGTGACGCCGGGCGCATCCATCGGCACGAGGATCATCGACTGCTGCTGATGCTTCGGGGCGTCCGGATTCGACTTGCCCATGAAGATCGCGATCCTGCAGCGCGGATCGCCGGCGCCGGAGGTCCACCATTTGTGGCCGTTGATCACGTACTCGTCGCCGGCGCGCTCGATTCGTGATTTGATGTTGGTCGCGTCCGAGGAGGCGACGTCGGGCTCGGTCATCGCGAAGCACGACCGGATTTTTCCCGCGAGCAGCGGCTCGAGCCACTGCTTGCGCTGCGCTTCCGTCCCGTAGCGCACCAGCACCTCCATATTGCCGGTGTCGGGCGCGGAACAGTTGAACACCTCGGGCCCGAAGCCGGGGACGCGGCCCATGATCTCGCAGAGCGGCGCGTACTCGACGTTGGTCAGCCCGGCGCCGTACTCGCTCTCCGGCAGAAACAGATTCCACAGGCCGGCCGCGCGCGCCTTCGGCTTCAGCTCTTCGACGATCGCCGTCGGCTGCCACCGATCGCCTTCGACGATCTGCCGATGAAAGGTCGCTTCGTTCGGGTAGACGTGCTCGTCCATGAACGCGGTCAGACGCCGCTGCAGTTCGACGACTTTCCCGGAGGGCTCGAGGCGCATGGCGCGCATGATAATGTACACGCCGTCACCTGTCATGGAGCTCGACGCCAAGGAGGTTCGCGCGGGCGAGCAGCTCGATTGGACGCGCCTCGTCGCGTGGCTGCGCGAGCGGCTGCCGGCGTGCGGAGTTGCCGGCCTCGACGTGACGCGCGAGCCGGCCGTCGCGCAGTTTCCCGGCGGACACTCGAACCTCACGTACCTCGTCCGCTTCGGCGGCGTGGAGATCGTCGTCCGCCGCCCGCCGTTGGGTCCGGTGCCGCCGACCGCGCACGACATGGCGCGGGAGTTCCGATGGCTGTCCGCGATGCACGGAGCGTTTCCACTCGCGCCGCGACCGTATCTCCTCTGCGACGACCTCGATGTCATCGGCGCGGTGTTCTACGCGATGGAGCGCCGCCGGGGCATGGTCGTGCGCGCGGACGAACCGCCGGCGCTCGCGAACCCGGCCGCGCGGGGCCGCGTCAGCCGGGCGATGGTTGATACGCTCGCCGATCTGCACGCCATCGACGTGAGCGTGCCGGGGATGAGCGTGCTCGGCAAGCCGGCCGGATTCGTCGAGCGTCAGGTGCGCGGCTGGTCCGAGCGGTGGGTCCGATCGAAGACGAACGCGTTGCCCGAGATGGATGCGCTCGCCGAGTGGTTGCGGGCGCATCTGCCGCGCGATCCGCCGCGGCCGTCGGTTGTTCACGGCGACTTCAAGCTGGACAACGTCATGCTGGATTCAGACGATGTCGGGCGCATCGTCGCGGTATTCGACTGGGAGATGAGCGCGCTGGGCGATCCGCTGGTGGACCTCGGCATTCTGCTCACGTACTGGTCTCCGACCGCCCCGCCCGAGCAGCGCGACGCGCTCACGTCGGTCACCGACCGTCCCGGCTACTTCACGCGAGACGAGATCATCGCGCGGTACGCGGCGCGCACGGGGCGCGATCCCTCCGGGATTCGCTACTACGAGATCTTCGCGGTCTTCAAGATCGCCGTCGTCATCCAGCAGATCTACTACCGGTACGCACAGGGGCAGACCAAGGATCAGCGCTTCGCGACGTTCGACGCCCGCGTCGCGTATCTGGCGCGACACGCGGCGGCCCTGGCAGCGCTCGCGTAATCCTGCTCGGTGGTGACACGCTTCTCCCTCGCCGGCACTGATCACCTTGCGCAACTCGCCGCGCTGGCGAAACGATTTCGCGGACCGGAAGCCCGTTCTTGCGCGACCTCTGCTTGGTCCGGATGAGGGCATTGTATCCACGCCCACTCGACACCCGAAATGCGGCGGAGTTGCATATAATGCGCGCGACGATCTCACAGCTCTCGCACCCGCACATCTGCACGCTGTTCGACGTCGGGGATGGATTCCTCGTCATGGCGATCAGACCACGACGCCCGCGAGCATGGCCGTCGTCCTCAACTGGTCCGAAGAGCTACGCGCGCGGGGTCCCGCTCGGTGAATCTCGCAACACATGACAACAAAGCGCAAGCTGGCGATCGTCTCATGCGCGGCCGTTCAGGCGTGGATCCTGGCGTCGGCGCAGAGCAGGACTACGCAAGACGGCGTCTATACTGACGCGCAGGCAAGACGCGGCGAGACGATTTACGTGAAGACGTGCGAGAGCTGTCACGCAAAGGATCTGGGCGGCGCGGATCAGGCGCCGTCGCTCGTCGGGAAGGATTTCAACGCGGAGTGGAACGACATGCCGCTCAGCGATCTCTTCGAGCGCATTCACGCCACGATGCGGGCGACGCGCCCGGCTCCCTGAAGCCGCCAGAGGTCGCCGACGTGATTGCGTTCATCCTGAGCAAGGACGGCTTCCCCGCTGGACAGACCGAGCTTCCGAGCGACGCGGCGGCTCTCAAACAACTGAAGTACGCGGCGCCGAGACGCTAGGGACTAGGGATTCGGGATTCGGGATTCGGGATTTAGGGGATAGGGACTGGGCCCCGGCCCCCGCTGAAACGCGCCACAATTTCAGATACCATTCGCCGCAGGAGATCACACATGAGAGCTCGCGTTCTGCTCGTCGCCGTCTTGTGCGCGCTGGTGCCGGCTGCCGCGTTGCCGCAGGCGCTGACCAGCCTCGCGTCGGTGCGCGTCGGCTATGTCACACGCCGGAACACCGTGAAACCGCAGGGCGAGCTGAAGGCGCAGATCGACGCGCTCGACGCGCAGATCGCCGAGGCCTCGCGTCTGGGCAGGAACGGCGAGCTCCGGCGGCTGTTCGCGAAAGGCATCACGCTGCTTGCGGGACGTCCGTGGACCGACGCCGCCGAGTACTCGAGCTCGCTGGTCATCCGCACGCCCCGCGTCGTCGTCGACTCATCGAAGCCGTACATCGTGCGGCTCGAACAGATCTACGCGCCCTCGCTGGCGCTGCAGAACGCGGTCACGGCGCGCGTCGCGTTGCGGCAGCGTCCCGCGCCGGCGGCGCCGAACCAGCCGCCGCAGGAGCCGGCGATCGTCAAGGATCTCGGCACCTTCGACGGGGTCGCGCGCGACCTGCGCGAATCGCCGTACTTCTTCGACCTCGACCTGCATGAGGTCGCCGACGGACCGTATCTCCTGACCATCGACGTGTCGAACGAAGGGGAGCGCATCGGGAGCGCCGCTCTGACCGTTGCGCTGCACAAAGGTGTCGACGACCTCGCCACGCGCCTGGAAGCGGCCGCGAAGAGCGCACCGGAAAACGTGCGCGCCGAGATTCTCTTCCCCGTCGATCGTCTGAATCAGGTGAACCGCGGCCGGCTCGAGCTGCGGACGTTCGATCCGGAGCGGGACCTTGCGGCCGCCGAAGCGGTCGCCGCGAGCGTGAAGGCCGGCAAGGATCCGTTCGCCGGTCGAACGGGCGACATCAGGCGCCACTATCTCCTCGCCGCGGCGAAGGAGATCATCCCCTATCGCACCTACGTGCCGACGTCTTACAACGGGACGAAGGCGTTCCCGCTGATCGTCGCGCTGCACGGGCTGGGCGGCACCGAGGACGCGTTCTTCGACAACTACAACAAGGTGCTCCCGCCGCTCGCCGAGTCGCACGGCTACATCGTCGCCGCCCCGCTCGGGTATCGCGTCGATGGATCGTACGGGTGGGGCCTCGGCAATCCGCCGGCCGATCCGACTACGCGCCGCACACAGGAGCTCAGCGAGCAGGACGTGGTGCAGGTGCTGCAGCGGATGCGGCAGCAGTACAAGATCGACGAGAACCGCATCTATCTGATGGGCCACTCGATGGGGGGCATCGGCACGTGGAAGATCGCGCCGAAGTACCCGGACATCTGGGCGGCGATCGCGCCGATCTCCGGCAACGGCGCGGCCGACACGCTGGAAAAGATCCGCCACATCCCGGAGATCATCGTCCACGGCGACGCCGATCCGACGGTCGCGGTCACCGGGTCGCGCACCATGGTGGCGAAGCTGAAGGAGCTGGGCGTCGAGCACAGATACATCGAGGTGCCCGGCGGCCTGCACGGCGACGTCGTGGCGCCCAACATCCCGGCGATCGTCGAGTTCTTCGACACGCACAGGAAAAGCGTGAAGCCGACCTCGCAGCAGTGACACTCGTCATGGCTCATGGCTGAGGGCTACTGGCTCATGGGAGATGGTCTCTCCATGAACCATAGCCGTCAGCCATCCGCTATCCGCTTTCGCGGAGCGAAGCGTCTAAGCGGTGAGCCCTCGCTTCGCCTTCAGGTCCAGCAGCAGCCGATCCACTTCATCATCGCGTTCGATCTGCTGAAAGCGATCGTCGAGGTCGTCCCCGGCGAGCTCGGATTTGGCCTGGCTGACCGCTTCGTGGCGGTTGACCTTCTCTTTCATTCGCTCGAACGTTCTGATCGTCGAATGCCCGCCGATGGCGATGCGCGCGTCGCTGGCTTTCCCGAGCGCGCGCGCCCGCCGATGCTGGGCCAGCAGCATGTCGCTCTTCGACTGCGCCTCCGCGAGCTTCTGTTCGAGCTTGGCGAACGCGGCCTTCAAGGTCACGACCTGCGCCCGCTGATCGGCGACCTGCTCGCGAAAGCTCCCCTGCGTCCGCTCGCTGGCCTTGTGGCGCTCGAGCGCCGCGCGCGCCAGATCGTCCTGGCCGCGGTCGACGGCCAGCTCCGCCTTCCGCAGCCAGTCGGCCGCTTTGTCCCCACACTCCTTCTCCTTCTTGTCGAGCATGTGCTGGTCGGCGATCGAAATCGCGACCTGCGTTTTCACCTGCAGCAATTGATTCTCCATATCGAGAATCACCTGCTTGATCATCTTCGACGGGTTCTCGGCCTTGTCGATCAGATCGTTGAGGTTCGCCCGTACCAGCGTCCCCACGCGTTCCAGTAATCCCATCGTCGTACTCCTCACACGTCCGCTTCGAGGCGGACACTCACTGTGGTGACAGGCTACGAACCAAGGGCGCCGGGGCGATCGCCCTTGTCGCCGATCTTGCGCACCCTGGACATCAGCTCCGACAACGGCATCCCCGACAATGCCTCGAAGAGCGCCGGCACCTGCGCCGCCATTTTGGTGATGTCGCCGGTGATCTTGTTCATGCCGGCCGCATCGCCATCTCCCGTGGAGATCACGGTGATCTTGTCGATCTTGCCGAGCGGGGTCGCGAGCGCGGCCACGACGTCCGGCAGGACGACGAGGAGCCTGTCGAGGACCGCCGCCTGGTTGTATTCCTGGAAGGCTTCCGCCTTCACGTTCATTGCACGGGCCTCCGCGTCGCCCTTTTTGAAGATGATGTCCGCCTCGGCATCCCCTCGCGCGCGCGTCGCGGCGGCTGAACCCTCGGCCTCGACGGTCAGGCGCATTTTCTCCGCGCTGGCCAGCGTCTCGATCCGCTGCCGCTCGATCTCGGCCGGCTTCAGGACGGTCGCCACCAGCTCCCGTTCGCGCCGGACGATCTCGGCTTCCTGCACCTTGATCTGCTGCTCCCGCTCGATCTGCTGCACTTTCACCGCCTCCGCCGTGACCTGCTGCTGCATCACGTTGGTCTGAATCTCGTACGCTTTGTCGGCCTGCGCCTGCTGCCGCTTCACAATCTCGACGTACTGCGCTTTCTTGATCTCGAGATCGCGTGTCGCCTCCGCCTGCTTGGCCTGCGACAGCGTCTCCGCCAGCACCCGTTCCTGATCGGCCTGCGCCTTGGCAATCGCCGAGGCGCGCGTCGCTTCCGCGCGCTTGATTGCGGTGTCGCGATCGGCTTCGGCCGCGGCGACGTCGGCGTCGCGCTTGATGCGCGCGACATCGGGCCGGCCCATGTTGACGATGTATTCGTTCTTGTCGCGGACCTCCTTGATCGTGAACGAGATCACTTCCAGGCCCATCTTGCTCAGGTCGTCGGCGCACGTGCCGCGCATGCGATCGGCGACCATCTCGGGCTCCTTCACGATCTGCTCGACCGTGAGCTGGCCGATGATGCCGCGCAGATGACCTTCCATCACCAGCCGGATGAGCCCTTCACGCTGATCGGGCGACTTGGTCAGGAACTGCTCCGACGCCGTCTGAATGGAGATTGGATCCGACTTCACTTTTATCTGCGCCACCGCCTCGACGGTGACGGCGACGCCCTGCTTCGTGTAGAGGTCCTGCACCGGCGCCACGTCGAACGACATGAGCTCCAAAGACAACTGGCGGCACGCTTCGATCATCGGGAAGATCACCGTGCCGTGGCCCTTCACCACGCGACAGCCTCGGAAGCCGTACACGACCAACGCCTCGTGCGGACCGGCCTTCCGATACAAGGTGGCCAGGATGCTCGTGAGGAAAATCACGGTGAGCGCCATCAGCCCCACCATGACGCCGACGCCGGTCGTAATGCCCAAACCCATGCCGCCTCCTATACGTGCCGTTCGTCCGCCGCAAGGTCCGTCCACGCGCGGACGTACACGAGCCCGTTCTGTTGCCTCGTGATGACTACCTCGACGCCTTTGTCGATCGCCCCGCCGTCCTCGCTGCGCGCGCCGGCGCCGCGTCGCGCGCCCGCTTGCGAAAAGAGCACCTCCCCGGTCCCGCCCGCGCGGATCGGGCTGCTGACCACGCCGAGCAGGCCGACCACCTCGTAGTCGTCCGGATCGAGATTCTCGTCGGGCGCCCAGAGCACCTTCGCCATGAACCAGAAGACGAGCGACGCGCCGGCGCAGCCCACGATGATCGCCAGCAGCAGGGCGGCCAGCGGCCAGATGTCGGCATAGCGCGTGAGCAGGTACCCGGCGCCGCCGAACCACGCCAGGAAGGCGGTCAGCGTCGCGACGTTGAAGGGGGACGGCGCGCTGCCGTGAGCGCTAGCGTGAGGCCCGGCGTGCGCGCTGTGCGCGTGCCCGCCGCCGTGGCCGTGGCCGACGTGCGGCAGATACGGGTGGAGGTGAAGGACTCCAAACAGCCAGGAAACGGCACTCAGCGAGAACCCCAGCAAAAAGCAGACGAGATAAACCGTCGTCCACGTCATGGCGTGTCCTCATAGCCGACCTATTGCAGCCACTCCGGATCGCCGGGCGGCGGCGTTGATGATGGCGGTGCTGGAGTGAGTGCGTCGAGCAACCGATCGACGAGCTCCGGGGTGTCGACAATCGTGCCGAGCAGTACCAGGCACTTGCGCGAGTCCGGATGGCGCACGAGCCGCACCAGCGCGTCGCGCAGTTCGGCGTCGCCGCCAAACTGGTCGGCGCCCGTGCGGAGCCACTCGTCGAGCTGATCCTCGACGGCGCGCAGCTCGGACGTGAGATGTCTGTGAAACCCGGGCGGGTCGCTGACCAGATAGCCCGGATGCACTTTGAAGAATCGCGCCAGGAGCGCGCGGGTGTGGTGCGTGAGATGCGGGCGTGCCCCGCTCTCGATCTGGGAAAGGTACGACTGGCTGAAGGCCGCGCCGAGCTCGCGCTGAATGGCGCGGGCGACTTCGAGCTGGCTCATCTCACGGCCGAGGCCACGGAGGTCGCCTTCGACCGTGCGGAGCGAGCGGACCTTCTCGCCAAGTGTCATTGCAATTAGCAATATATCAATTGCATATTGCAATGTCAAGTCGAGCTCGAAGAACACCTTCACCCCTGCCTTTACACGCCGCCACCGCCCGGATACGATGCCCGCTCATCCAAGAGGGGGTTGCATGCCGCGCCGTTGCCGCGCCTGGACAATCGCCGTCGTCGTCGCGACCGGGTCACTCACGGCGCGAGGCGCTGCCCAGACTCCTGCCCGTCCTGCCTCTCCCGCCCTTCCTGCCCCACCCGCCGCCGCTGCCCAGTCCGATCCCGTGGTGGGCAACTGGCGCGGCACGCTCAAATCGTCGTCGGGAATGGAGAGCCCAATCATCATCACGATCGTCAAAAGCGGCGACGGCTACGCGGGCTCGACCAACGGGGTGAACGCGAGCAGCGAGAGCGCGCTCAAGCGCGTGACGGTCGATGGCAGCCGTCTGACCATCGAAGCGGCAGACGACTCGAAGCTGGGCGCGGTCGTCCTCACGAGCGAGCTCGCGGCCGAGGGCAATGCGATGAAGGGCACGGGGACGCTGGCGGTCGGGGCGCAGAAGTTCGACGTGACGCTCGCGCTGCAGCGGCGTCCGCGCGCGGAGGCAATTCAGCCGCACGTCGAGCAGCGCGTCGACTACTTCGTCGGCCGGTGGAAGTTCGACTACATCGGCGCGGAGTTCCCGCCGCTCAGCGCAGGCGGCCGCAGCGGCACCGTCGCGTTCACGCGGACCGGCACGTCGAACTTCATCACTGGACGCGTCGAAGGTGAGCTCGTTGGACAACCGTATCAGGAGCAGCTGTCGATCGACCTCGATCCCGAGACGAACATGCTCGCATTCGTCGAACGGCGGCCGGGCGGTGTCGAGCTGGTGAGCGTCGCCAGCTGGAGGAGCCCGATCGCGATCACGTTTCACACGTCGCCAGTACAGGAAAATGGGAAGACGTATCAGCTCCGACGCTTGCTGTCGGTGACATCGCCGACGGCGTTCGATGTCACGGAGGAGTTCTCAGTCGATGGAGGGCCGTTCCGGAGGCTGGGAAACGGACACTACACCAAGCTGCCATGATTCGTCGCACACCGCGCATCGTGATCGCTCTGCCGGCGGCCGTGCTGGCATCGGCTTTGTCAGCACGCTCGGGCGGCGCGTATCCGCCTGATTACGGGCCGTTCGATCCGAATCACGAACCGGCGCGTTTCCCGCTGGCGGAGTGCCCGATGGTCGCTGAGGAAGGCCCGGCTGTCGTCATGGGGCGGCAGACGATGGTCTATGGCGACGACCGGACGGGCGGTCCTCGACTTCGCGCGAGCGCCGCGAGTTTTTTCGAGGGCGTCACTATCGAAGTCGTGGAAGCGGACGGGAAAGCCGTCGCAGGTCCCAGCTATGCGAGCGACTTTCCACCACACTCACGTCCTGATTCGGCGTTCTGTGCCGATCTGAATCATGACGGGCGCCTGGACTTCGTGTTGCCTCTCGCGTCTCGCGGAAACGGTTTGGGCATGCTGTTCCATGAGCTGGTCGTCGCGTTGTCGTCCGGGTCGAAGTACCGCATCTGGATAGTGCCGACCGCGGCTCCAGGCCCCGAGGACTTTCTTGCGCTGACGGACCCCGGCCAGTGCGTGATCGTGAAGGCCAGCTTCGCGAGCAATGAGTCGCCGGCCGAGAGCAGGCGCCACTCGTACTGGGTGTACAACCTGCTCGCCGTCCGCAACGACGAGCTCGTCGAGGCGAACGACCTCGACTCGCGGTTTCCGAAATGGATTTGGTACACCGCCCGGCCGAACCACAAGCCCGCGGCCCTCTCGGCCGCAGAGAAGAATCGAATCTGGAGTCTTCAGCGGGAGCCGATGGTCCGGGAAGCGTCTCCCGATGCGCCGCCAAAGTATGATTGATCGACTCATTTTCCGTGGAGGCTTACTGATGAAGCGTTCCGTTTCTGTTACTGTCCTCGCGCTCCTGACGGTCGTTCCTCTCGTCGCCCAGGCCCCGAAGGGCTGGCGGCTGCGCGTCGATCGCAGCACGACCGCCTCGGATCCCGACGCGGCCGGCGCGATCAAGTTCACTGCTTCGGGATCGGGCTTTCACGCGGTCAACCCGCAGGCCGCAGTGTATTGGAATCCGGCCAACACGGTTGCCGGCGCCTACTCGCTCAAGGGCACGTTCACGCTCATGAAGCCGAGCGGTCACACGAACTACTACGGCCTCGTGTTCGGGGGCAGCGATCTCGAGGGCCCCAAGCAGGCCTACCTGTATTTCCTCGTCGCGCAGGACGGGACCTGGCTCGTCAAACGCCGGGACGGCGAGGCGACGCAGGATGTGTTGCCGAAAACGCCGAGCGACGCGGTGAAGAAGCCCGACGCCAGCGGCAAGTCCACCAACGCGCTCGAAGTGCGCGTGGCCGCCGACAAAATCGAGTACCTGGTCAACGGCACCGTCGTCAACACGACGCCCAAGAGCGGGCAAACGAAGACCGACGGGATCTACGGTATCCGCGTCAATCACCTGCTCGACGTGCAGGTGGACGGATTAGCCGTATCGAAGAAATAGCTCGCTCGCCTGCGGCACACCTGCGGCACGCCGGCCATCGCGACGCTTTTTTCGCAATGGCCGCACCGTAGTTGGAACATCATCGCCTCGTCTCGCGTATCTGGGCAGGGTGACGGAAACGCGATTCGCGTGGCGCCACGGTCGCTTCGTCATTGTTGCGCTGCTCGTTCTGCTGCTCGGATGGATGTTTGCGTTCAGAGAACCCGATCTGACGCATGTCCGGATCATCAAAGTCCCGAAAGAACAGGTTACGTTCGTCATTCTGGCCAACTCGGACGGCCTGAGCCGCTGGCGGCGTCTCGGCGACGAAGCCAACGTGCTCGCGTCTCCCGCAGCGACGCTGTTTTTGAATTGGTACTCGACTCGGAGGGCAGGTCTCTAGGCGGGCTGAAAGCGCGTGTTCGCGAGACCCACGCCCCACTCGTTCCAGCGCGAGCCGCCGGAAAGATTCAGCGGAGGCGGCGCGGCGCAACGCGCGGCAAGGTGTCGACGCCGCGTGAACCCGGGGCGCGGCCAGTGAGATACTCTGCAACCGCGCGGCGTTCTGCGTCGCTCAGCTCGGCGCCCTGCTGGCGCATGACGCCGGTGACGAGCGCGTCGACGATCGATTCCGGCGGGCGCTCTCGCAGCGCGGCCACCGGCGGCGCGCGCGTAGGTCCCGGCGTGGCAGGCGGCGCAGTGGTTGTCGAAAACAGCGGCACCGCTTGGCGCCTGGGCAAGTACGAGGGAGACACGGAAAGGCAGCATGATCAACGACGATCGACGAGCAGCAACATCGCCGATCGGCGATCGCGCGATCGGCGATTTCTCTATCGTTGTCTTGTTCGGATAGCGCTCGAGCCCGGCAGCTCGATCGTGCCGTAGTACCCGAGCATCATCTCTTCCCAGGTCTGATCGCCCCACCGCACGGTCGCCGTCGGATCGGGGTTGTACCGATTCGCCGACGAGTTGTCATAGTGCATCGTGACCTTCAGCGTCGACCCCTTCGGCATGAACTTCGGCTCGGCGAGCTTGTAGCTCAATTGCCAGTTGAAGTCGTACTTCGGCACGCGCAGCACGACTTCCTCGCGGCCGTCGGGATAGATGATCGTGTAGGCCGCGTCCTTGCCGCGCACGTGCATGTGCGGATACAGGCTGCTGAGATACGTGTCGCGGTCGAAGGTCTGTTTGCCGACGACCTCGTAGTTCGGGTCGCCCGGCGGAATCACGAACAGCATGTTCGGGATCGCGCCGCCGCCCTGCACGCGCAGCTTCGCGGGCGGCTCTCTGGCGAGGACGATCCCGATCTCGGTCTGATCTGTAACCGGCTGACCGATCGTCGTGTAGTGCATCTGCAGCACGATGTCGGCGCCGGCGGGGATCTTCCGCGCCACGCCTTCCTCGAACTCGCCGTACAACCGTCCCGGGACGAGACCGCCGAGGCCCGCGCCGACTTCCTTGCGCGCCGGATCTCTCGTCAGCTTCGGCTCGGGATCCGGCGTCGTGCCGTTGCCCTCGACGACATTGCTGATGATGTGATGCACGACGCGGCGATCGGTCGGCTTCAGCTCGACGGCCTTGATCCAGATGTCCTGTTTCAGATTCGTCGGGATCGACACATACAGGTACGGCACGGTGCCATCGGCGGGCACCACGAACGGCTTCTGCATCTTGAACACGAGGTCCGGCTTGCCGATCGACCAGCCTTCGGCGAACTTCGGCGCGGCGGGCATTTCGGCGCGATTGCCCTCGGGCGCGCCGCCGTCCACCCACGCGGAAATCGTGTCGATCTCAGCCTGCGTCAGGCTGACGTCGTTCGAGAACCTGCCGATCGCGGGATCCGCGCCCCACGGCGGCATCTGCCGCGCGGCTACCTTCTGTTTGATCGCGCGCGCCCACGGGCGCGCGTCCTCGTAGGTGAGGAGCGACATCGGCGCCATCGCGGTCGGGCGATGGCACTCGACGCAGGTCTTGTAGAGGATCGGCGCGACGTCCTTGCTGAACGTCGGCGCGCCGGCGGCAAACGCCGGAGCCGCCGTCATGGACACTGCGAGGACGACGAGGACCGCTTTCATATCGCCTCCGCGCGTGAAAAGGGGCCGTACCCCTTTTTCTGCGTGAAATAGGGGCACCGCCTCTTTTTCGCGCTCACCAGTCGATACGGCCACCCAATTGTAACCGGCGGCCCTGGACGATGCTGCCGGGCGTGAAATAGTTCGGGCCGACCGTCTCGTTCACGGTCAGGATCGTCGAGAAGTTCGGCAGGTTGAAAATCTCGAGGAACGGCTCGACGCGCAAGCGCCCATACCGAAACGTGCGGGCGATCCGCGCGTCCAGCGTCTTCACATAGTCGTAATACTGCGTGGTCGGATCGACCACGGCCACCGTCAGGTTGCCGCCGCCGGTCAGCGCCACGCCGGCAATCGCGCTGTTGAACGTATAGAACGATCCGACGCTGATGCCGGGGCGCGCCTGGAAGGTGAGGCTGGCATTGACGTCATATGGGAACCGGTACCCGCCCGACGCCTTGTACAGCGTCTGAAACGGCGGAACCTGACTGCAGAAACGGTAGTTGTTGGCGTTGGACGGCGTGGCGTTCGCAGCCGTCGTTCCCGGGCCGTCACACGTGTTCGTGGCGGTCCGCTCGGTGGTGATGCCGCCGAAGACAAACCCTCGCGACACCCGCGCATTCAAGCTGAGCTCGAATCCGTTGTAGATGCGGCTGTTCACATCCGACCAGGTGACCACGTTGTTGACCAGACCGAGCTTGGCCGGATTCAAGTTGTACATCGTGATTGCCTGACCGCCGCTGTCCGGCAGATTCGGATTCGCGGGAATGACAATCGTGAAAGGCGTGTAATCGGTGTCCGGATTGACGAGCGTGTTCCGCGTCACCTGCAGGTGCTGGAATGTCCGGTGATAGAACCCTCCGGTGACCGACACCCGCGGGAAGAGCTCGTGCTGGATCGTGACGGCTTCCTCCCAGTTGGTCGGGCGCGGCAGGTTGGGATCGAACTGCGAGCCGCCTGCGGGGAGACCAAAGTTGTTGTTCCGCGTCGGGCCGACGATCTCGTTGAGCTGCACGTTGCCGCTCGCGTCGAAAATCGTGCCGTTGCGATCGAGGTCGCTCCAGGTCCGCGCGTCGGTCTGGCCGGCGAGCGGATTGACCGACGACGCCAGGCCGAGCGCCTGCTGGCCCAGAAACTTTCCGACAGAGATCTTGAGTGCCGTCTTGCCCGTCCCGAAGAGATCGTAGGATGCGCCGAAGCGGACGGTCCAATCCTTCCAGCACGGGACGCACGAAACAGGATCGATATGCGCGCGTGCCGCCTGAGCCGCCGCCGACATGAAGCGCCCTCCCGTCGCCGACTCCTCGGGCGTCGACGCGTTGAAGTAGTCGAAGCGCGCGCCGTAGGTCAGCGTCAACCGTGGCAGGGTCCACTTGTCCTGCGCAAACAGCCCCAGATTCGCATTCAGGTTCTCGCGCCGCGCGTATGGTGAATTCGTCAGGCTCACCGTGCTGGGCGTCGCGACGCCGCTCTGGTTCACGTAGGTCAGCACCGAAATGTCGCCGCGGCGCTCCACCTTCGTGGTCTCGTACCCCCACTGCTGGTTCACGCCGATCTTCACGTTGTGGGATCCGGTCACGTATGATGCGTTCGCCACGGTGTTCCAGATCTCGTTGAAATAGTCCTGTGGAGCTGTCGCCGAGGCCACCGTGCGCACGCTCGTCGACGAGTTGAAGTGCTGGATGTCGAGCGGACCATTCTCCGGCTGATAATTGAACTTGTAGGTCGGCACGGCCAGCGACTGCCCCACCTCGAGGAGTAGACGGCTGGTGATCGGCGACGTCCATTTGAGCTGCGACCCGTACTGCAGCGGCGTCGGCAGCCAGTAGGCCGCCTCGGGTGAAATGCACGACACGCTGTTGAAGCTGGTGGCCGCGCACCCCACGTCGAATCGCCTGGTGCCGCCCTGCGATTTGTAGAACGCCCAGACGATCTTGTTGCGGTCGCTCGCCTGCCAGGTCAGCCGAACCGTCGAGTGCGGCGCCACCTGACCGCCCGATTCCGCGGTGCCCCCCTGCGGGAAGTACGCCGTCGGCAGCGAAATGAGATTGTTCGTCTGCGACACCCGTTGCGCCAGGAGGAACCACAGTTTGTTCCGCCGGATCGGTCCGCCGAAGACCGCATTGACGTCATACGCGTAATCGAGGCTGTTGCCGGCCGAGATGAATGGCCTCAGCGCGTCCGTGATGTTGTCGTTCTGGAGCGACCCGGTGCCTCCGAACACGCGCAGGATGCCGCTGAACGTGTTGCCGCCCTCCTTCGGGATCGAATCCATCCGCACGCCGCCGAGCGGATTTTCCGCGGATTGCGATCCCGCGTCGTACACCAGCTCCTGCTGCGCCAGCTCGTTGACGCTGACGCCGTTGCCCTGCTGGCCGTTCTGCGTCAGGTTCTGGCCGATGTTCATGCCGTCGAAGTAGATGTGCTGATCCTCGCGCAGCGAGCCGTGGATGCTCATGTTGCTCGTGAATCCCTGGCTGTAGAAGGCGACGCCGGGCACGAGGCTCGCGCCGCCCTGCATCGTGCGCGCCGCCGGCAGGACGTCGAGCACCTCACGGTTCAGGACCGACTGGTTCTGCGTGCTCTGCAGGTCGACCACCGGTGACGCGCCGGAGACGGTGACTGTCTCCTCGACCGCGCCGACCGACAGCGACGCATTCACCTGCGCCGAGAACGCGCCTTCGAGCACGATACCCTCGCGCTTGACGGATCGGAAGCCGGGCAGCGTGAAGGTCACGGCGTACGTGCCTGGACGAAGATCGATGATCGCGTAGCGACCGGAGCCGTCGGTCACGGCGCTGCGGACCTGCTCGATCATCGCGGGGCTCGAGGCCTCCACGGTCACGCCGGGCATGACGGCGCCGGACGAATCCTGCACGACGCCGACGATGCTCGCGCGCTCCTGCGCGGCGGCGGCCGTCGGCAGGAGAACAACGACGGCAACGAGACACGCGACCTCAACGCCGGTGACGAGTCGACGCATGTCGGCCCTCCGGAATGATGACGGCGGTAGCGGCGTTGATACTCGACCGCGCCATCCGTGGTGTCAACTGGAAATATTGACAATCTATAAGGATGCGGCGAGTATTGTCGCCTGCGGGAGGAGTGTCTCACGTGCGAAAAACGTTGAGTGGGGTCATCATCGCGATTATCGCGGCAGCCGCAGGCGCGTTTCTGGCGGTTGCCGTCACGCCGCTGGCCGGGCAGGCGCCCGCCGCTTACCGGGCACCACGGACCGCCGACGGAAAACCGGATCTCAACGGGATCTGGCAGGCGCTGAACGAGGCCAACTACGACCTCGAGATGCACATGGCGCGGCCGGCGATGGCGCTTCGCGCCGGTCCGTACGGTCCGGTGGCCGCAGCACCCGTGCTCGCGCTCGGCGCCATCGGCTCGGTACCCCCGGGCATGGGCGTCGTCGAAGGCGGGGCCATCCCGTACAAGCCGGACATGCTCGCCAAGAGGAAAGAGAATCAGGAGAAATGGCTGGAGCGCGATCCGGAGATCAAGTGCTACCTGCCGGGCGTGCCGCGCGCGACCTACATGCCGCAGCCGTTTCAGATTCTTCAGAGCCAGAGCGCGATATTCATCGCGTATCAGTATGACGGCGCCGTCCGGAACATCTTTCTGAAGGACCCGGGGCCGGCGCCGATCGACTCCTGGATGGGCCAGTCGGTCGGGCATTGGGAAGGCGACACGTTCGTCGTCGAGGCCAGCGGCTTCAACGACAGCACATGGTTCGATCGCGCCGGCAACTTCCACAGCGAGCAGCTGAAGGTCGTGGAGCGCTACACGCGAACCGCGCCCGATGTCATCAGCTACGAAGCGACCATGACGGATCCGCAGACGTTCGCGCGTCCGTGGAAGATCAGCATGCCGCTGTATCGCCGGCTCGAGAAGAACGCGCAGCTGATGGACTTCAAGTGCGTCGAGTTCGTCGAAGAGCTGCTCTACGGTCAGTGGCGCAAGAAGCCGCTTTCGAAGTAGGAATTCGGGATTTGGAATGCTCCTCCCCAACCGACTGTTGACGATCGCCGCGGCCCTGGCGGGCGCGGCCGTGCTCGCGTCGCTGCTGCCGGCGCGTGTGGCCGGGCAGGCGCCGAGGGCTGCGCCCGCGGCGAAGTCCGCGGCCTCCGCTAAAGGCGCCGTTCCGCGTCTTCCGGACGGCCATCCCGATCTGCAAGGGACCTACGAGCTTGCGACGCTGACGCCGGTCGAGCGGAAGGCCGGATCGCCGCTCGTGTTGACCGACGAGGAAGCGGTCAAGCTCGAGCGCGAAGTGGCCGCTCGGAAAAATTTCCAGGCCGCGCCGATCAAGGCCGACCGCAATGCGCCGCCCGTCGGCGGCGATGGGTCGCCGGGACCCGCCGGCAACGTCGGCGGGTACAACAGCTTCTGGATCGATTCGGGATCGCGTTATTCCGCCATCGATGGGAGAAAGCGCGCATCAATTCTGATCGACCCGCCGGATGGCCGCATACCGCAGATGACGCCGCAGGCGCAGCAGCGCCTCGCGCGCAACGTGCGGCCGACCTCGGACCAGGCCGCGCGCGAGGACGACCCGGGGTTCGAAGGCAACGGCGCTTACGACGACCCGGAGCGCCGCCCCCTCGGCGAGCGCTGCCTGATGGGGTTCGGCTCCACATCCGGTCCGCCGGTGCTGCCGAACTACTTCTACAATAACCTTCACCAGATCGTGCAGACGCCGGACGCCGTGATGATCCTCACCGAGATGATCCACGACGCGCGCCTCGTCCGGCTGAACGCCGAGCATCTGCCGAAGACGATCACGAAATGGATGGGCGACTCGGTGGGCCGCTGGGAAGGCGACACGCTGGTGGTCGACACGACGAACTTCTCGGACAAGACGCGGTTCCGCGGAGCGACGTCGAACCTGCATATCATCGAGCGTTTCACCCGGGTGGACGCGAAAACACTGCTGTACCGGTTTACAATCGATGATCCGGAGACGTGGACGCAACCCTGGACCGGCGAATACACGTGGCCGGTGACGGACGAGCTTCTTTACGAATACGCCTGTCACGAAGGGAATTACGCGCTCGGAAACATCCTGCGCGGCGCCCGGCTGAAGGAAGCGAACGACGCCAGGAAAACGAAACAGTAGGGCGACTCTTTCAGGGTCGCCGGTAGCGAGGTGGTGACGATGAAGACGAAAATCCTCTTATCGGTGGCGGGCCTGCTCGTCACCACGGCGCCGGTGTGGGGTCATCATGCATTCGGCGGCGAGTTCGATCCGAACAAGCCGGTGCTGTTGAAAGGGCCGGTCACCAAGGTCGAGTGGGTGAACCCGCACGCCTGGATTCACGTGGAAGTGACAAAAGACGACGGCACCAAAGAAGAGTGGATGGTGGAAGGGGGCACGCCGAACACGCTGCTCCGCCGCGGGATCACCCGCGAGTCGCTCAAGGTGGGCACGGTCCTCGTGATCGACGGCTACCAGGCGCGCGACCATTCGCTGTTGCGCGCGAACGGCCGCAACGTGACGTACCCGGACGGCAAGAAGCTGTTCCTCGGCTCGTCGGGCACGGGCGCGCCGACCGACGGCTCGGATCCGACCGAGGCGCCGAAGGGCCGGGGACGGGGAGGACGGTAAACATTTCGGTTGCGGATTGCGGATTGCGGATTGACGATCGGCAGATCGCGGATCGCGGATCGCGGCCGGACGTAATCCGCCATTAATCCGCATTCCCCAATCCGCATTCCGCAATTCGAAGGCGCGGGGCCGCTGTACATGCGTACAACTCTCGCCGCCAGCCTCACTCTCGTTACGCTCACGGCCGCGCTCGCTTCCGGGCAGGCTGCCAGGCCGATCCCCCGTACCGCTGACGGCCATCCCGATCTTCAAGGCACCTACGACATCGCGTCGATGACGCCGCTCGAGCGCGCGCCGGGGACGCCGCTCGTGATGACGAAGGAAGAAGCGGCCCGGCTCGAGCAGCAGCGGGCGGACCGCGTGCGGCGCCTCGCCCAGCCGAGCAAAGGCGATCGCGACGCGCCGCCGGTTGGCGGCGATGGATCGGCCGGCGCCGCAGGGAACGTCGGCGGCTACAACAACTTCTGGGTGGACAACGGCACCGAGTACTACTCGATCGACGGCCAGAAGCGCATGTCGGTCATCGTCGACCCGCCCGACGGACGCATCCCGGCACTGACGCCCCAGGCGCGGGAGCGGACCGCCCGCAGTGTCACTCGGCCGACGTCAGACGCACAGGAAAGCGATCCCGGGTTCGAAGGGCCGACCGCGTACGACGACATGGAGCGGCGACCGCTGGGCGAACGCTGCCTGCTGGGATTCGGATCCACCTCCGGACCGCCCTCGCTTCCGGTGCTCTACAACAACCTCCACCAGATCGTGCAGACGCCGAACTCGGTGATGATCCTCACCGAGATGGTGCACGACACGCGCATCGTCCGGATGAACGGCGAGCATCTGCCGCCGACGGTGCGGAAGTGGCTCGGCGATTCAGTGGGACATTGGGAGGGCGATGCGCTGGTCGTGGACACGACCAACTTCGGCGACAAGACGCGCTTCAGAAACTCCAGCGAGAACCTGCACGTCGTCGAGCGCTTCTCGCGCATCGACGCGACGACGCTGCGCTATCAGTTCACGATCGAGGATCCTGCGACGTGGGTGGGCCCGTGGTCGGGCGAGGAAGCGTGGCCGGCGACCGACGCGTTGATGTACGAGTATGCGTGCCACGAAGGCAACTATGCGCTCGGCGATATCCTCAGGGGAGCGCGGCTGAGGGAAAAGCGCTAATACCCACGCTGTGACCCTCTTGCCTCTCTGCGAATGGCTCGCCGGCACGAGCGGCAGCATTGCGCTCCGCGAATCGCTCTTCATGTACCCGCTGGTGGAATCGGCGCACGTGCTGACGTTGTGCGTGTTCCTCGGGACGGCCGTGATGCTGGATCTGCGCCTCCTGGGGCTGACGCTGGTCCGCGTCCCGATGTCCGAGATCGAGAGACGGCTGGGGCCATGGATGGTGGTCGGTTTTGTCGTGATGGTCATCACCGGCGTGTTGCTGTTCTATGCCATCCCGGTGCGGTCGTACCAGAGCATCTTCTTCCGGGCCAAGGTCGTCACGCTCGCGCTTGCCGGGCTCAACGCCTTTGTCTTTCATTCGACGATCGATCGCCGCATCGCCGAGTGGGATCGCGATCCCGTTCCGCCGCGCGCGGCGAGGAGAGCGGGCGCCAGGTCGCTCGTGCTCTGGGCGATCATCGTGGTCGCAGGCCGGATGATCGCGTACAACTGGTTCGACTGCGACAAACAGCCGCAGCGGCCGATCGTCAATGCCCTCGCCGGCTGTGCCGTGAGGTCGCGCTGATGTGGCCGCGGCCGTTCTTTCAATGGGCCGAAGCGACGACGCTCGGCGAGATGATCCGCACGTCGCCGTGGGCGTTTGCCGTCATCGAGTCGTTCCATCTGCTGGCGCTCTCGGTCATCGGCGGAGCCGTGCTGATCGTCGACCTGCGGCTCCTCGGGTTCGGGCTGCGCAAGCAGCCAATCGCCGACCTCGCGCGGGACGCGCGGCCGTGGTTGATCGGCAGCCTGGTCGTGATGGTGGTGACCGGGGTGGGGCTGTTCCTGTCCGAGCCGATGAAGTGCTATAACAGCACGCCCTTCGCTGTGAAGATGACGTGCCTCGCTCTCGTGATCGTCTTCACGTTCACCGTCCGCACGAAAGTGACCATGGCTGATGAAGGACGAGTGCGACCCCCCTGGCTGAAGCTCGTCGCGCTCGTGTCGCTGGCGTTGTGGTTCGGAGTCGGCGCCGGTGGGCGGTGGATCGGGTTTTCGAGATAAAAGACAGAAACCGCAGAGAACGCTAAGAACGCAGAGAAAGTTCTTCTTTGCGATCTCCGCGATCTCCGCGGTTCAACGTCGCTCGCCCTCGTCGATCCTAGCGCTGTGCGGCCGGAGCCGGCTTGGCGAACCTGGCCGCGTCAATCGCGACATTCGGCTGCACCTCGCTCAGCTGAACCTCATCTCGACCCGACACCCACGCAAAGGCCCACTTGAACGGTATCTTGACCCCCGCAACCTCCCGATAGTCCTCGAAGTCGATCTGCGTCGGCACGCGGCCCATCGCCGAGTTGGCGTAGCGCACGACCCGCGTCAGCAAGCCTGACTCCACGTCGAAGTACAGCGTCGCGGTGGCGCCCCCGGCCCCGGTTCCCTGAAGAACATTGACCGGGCGACCGGCGATCTCACGCGGTAAGCTCGCGCGCCATTGGCCGAGCGCCTGCTTGACGCGACCTGGAATGGACAATTCCGCGTCCAGCCTGGCTCCGTCCAGCTCTCCACCGGTCAAATCCAGCACCGGTACCGGCGTGACGGCCGATGCCAGCCAACCGTTGTGGCCGTCGAAGGTCATCGTTTTGTTTCCGAGCTCCTGGTGGATGATCGTGGTGCGCTGATTGGGAGCTTTGACATAGATTTCGAACGCGCTCTTGAAGCCTCCCCCGTACAGAGTGGACGACCCCTTGCCGACAAAGCCCGTGAGCCTGGCCAGGCGCTCGGCCCCGCCAACAGCCTGAATGTACTTGTCGAGAACCTTGTCGGGGGAAGGCGCGCCGGGAGCCTGCTGGAAAAGATCATCGGGCGCCCAGTAGATCGGTTCGCCGTACACGACATCGAGCGTCGGCGTGACTTGGGGACGATCGCTCTGGCGATGGCAGGTCCAGCAGCTGACGACCTTTCGTCCCGAGAAGTTCGTACGATTGATGGTGTTCACCATTTGAATCATCTTGCGCGCGGTGATCTTTCTCGGCGTGTCGGCGGCCCAGTCCGGCGCATGACATTCCAGGCAGCACATGCTCACGGCGGCCGAGAAAAGCCCCATCGCGCCCATGAATTCATCCACGGGAATGCCTTTGAGCAACTGGACGTTCTTGAAGGCCTCTTCCGACATCTGCGGCTTCTGTAACGACCCAGCTTGCGCTGCCGCCCGCATGGATTCCTCACCGCCGCAGCTGGCCGTCGGAACCGTACGCGGCTCTGCTTTCTGATTCGAATGACTTGAGGAAGCCGCCGCCGCGCGCGTGGACATCCCGGTCCCACCTATGGCAAACGCGACGCCGATCAGCCACGCGATCGTCGCTCCCGTAACAACAAGCCTCATTCGCCTCGATCCGATCTGCATGTTGTCTCCCTTCCTCGGCCTCATGTCACTCGACTGATTGGGATCCGCGTTGTGCGCCATCATGTTCTCGTCACATATTTCTCGCCGTCCCTGGTGACGACTCCGGTGACCGAATCCCAGACGACGTCCGCGTTGGGATCGATCGCCGGCCGCATGAGCAGCTTGTTGTCCACGAACGGCCTGAAGGGCGCGGCGCCGGCGCGTCACACCCCACAAACAGCATCGCGGCCACCAGGTCAGCCGGACCTCGTAGTGTATCAACGTCCCTCCCGAAGAAGAGACATGCGTCCGGTATTATATGCGGATGCGAAATCTGGCCTGGCTCCTGCTCGCCGCTTCGATGCTGCTCGCGCAGCCTCCATCGCCTTCACCGCCTCAAAATCCTGCCGCTTCGGCGGGACAGGCGGACGTCGTGCGCGCACAGCCGATCGGCAGCATGAGCGACCTCATGGTGAAGATCATCTACCCGTCATCGGATGCCGTCTTCTACATCACCACGAGACAGCCCAAAACCGAGGCGGAATGGGGCGAGCTTCAAGGCAAGACGCTGGCGTTGGCGGAATCGGCGAACCTGCTGATGATGCCGGGGCGCGCGCGCGATCAGGACCGCTGGATGCAGGACGCGAAGCTGATGCTGGACGCGGGACGCGCGGCGTTCCGGGCGGCCCGGGCGAAAGACATGAACGCGCTCGAGGCGCTCAACGATCAGCTCTACACGTCGTGCACCAGCTGCCATCAGCACTATCGGCCGAATTACGGTCGCCGCTCGACGCCGGACGGGACCGCCCAGGCCGCACCTGTCGCGCCGTCTGCAGCCGGTGCACCTGATACACCGTCTGCGCAGGCCTCACCTGCCGCCCCTCCGGCCTCTCCCGCCCCGTCGATCGTGGGACGCTGGAGGCTCCTGTCGGCCGAAGATCTGCGCGCGGATGGTTCCGTCGCCCGGTATCCGTGGGGCCAGCACCCGGTCGGCTCGATCGTCGTCGAACGCGGGGCGTGCTACCTGCAGATCATGTCGAGCGACACGCCATCGTTTTCCGCCGGCACGACGGCGCCGGTCGAGCAGATGAAGACGACGCTTCTCAGCTCGTACATTGCGTACTCGGGTCCGTGCGTCATTGACGAGACCGCTGGAAGCGTGACGCTGAAGGTCGAGGCCGCGTGGCGCCCCGACTACGTGGGCACCGAGCAGAAGCGCTTTTTCAGATTCGACAACGGGAAGCTGTTGTTCGGGCCCGCACCTGGATCGGGGCGCGGTGGCGCCGAGCCGCTGACGCGCCGGCTGACGCTCGAGCGCGTACCTTAGGAACGCAAAGGCGGCGAAGCCCGCGAAAATTGTCTTTCTTTGCGTGCTTTGCGCGCTTTTGCGTTCTATCGGCTCTTCTCTCCCGCGCGCGCGCCGCGCAGGATGCCGGTCATCGCGTAGTTCCCTTCGTGGCAGGCGTACTCGTAGATCTGATCGTCGGTCTTCGCCATCGGCAGGATCGCCGTCCACGGTTTCACGAAGGTTGCCGGGTCGTCGATCGTGAACTCGTACAGCAGCGTCTTCGCGTCGGCTCGCGTGAACCGCTCGACGAGCCGCAGCCGCGCGCCCGATCCCCTGACGTTCGTCTTGTCGGTGAAGTTGATCGTCTCGACGACAAGCGTGTCCCCTTCCCAGCGCCCGCGCGAGTCGCCCTGCCAGCTGCGCATTGCCGGCGGCAGGTGCGGACGCCCGTCGAGCGGCACGATGCGCGCGTCGTGGATCATCTCGTTGAAGATCACGACGTGATCGCGCATCTGAAAAATCTGGACGTAATTGTTGTACGGGCCAGACAGGATCGGCGGTCCGGCGTTGAACACCAGGCACCGCTCTCCGAGCGAGCGATCTTCCGGTCCATCCATAGGATGCTCGCGCCTCGCCTCTGCCCGCGCCGCCGCCCGCTGCTGGCCCTCCGCGGTCAACGCCGGAATCCGGCCGTCGGGCGGATCGACGACGAGCGACGTGCGGATCTTTCCTTTGACCCTTGCGGCGTGCACGCCGCGGTCAAACCAAACCTCGTTGTAGGCGCCGTTGACATCGGCTTCCGGGCTCTGGTCGCGCTTGTCGCGGTTGCTGCGCTCAGCCGTCTGCTTCTCGTACTGCGCCGCTTCGGCGTCGGTCAGATACTCTTTGCCCGCGTACTCTGCGGGTCGTTCGAGCGGTGTGATTGTGGAGAAGTTCCACACGCCTTGCAGATCCGGCTGGCCGTCGGCGGTGCGCGGCGTCTTGGCCGGCGTCTGACCGGAGAGCGCCGCGGTGGCGACGACGGCGATGCCGGCCATCAGAGCGGAGAATCTATGAAGCATCTGAACCCTCCTGGGAAAGGGGCTGTCCCCTTTTCCGCCGCAGCGATCTGAAAAGGGGTACGGCCCTTTTTTCTAGAAGCCGACCACGAGGCTGATTCTAACCGTGCGCGGCACCGCCGGGTGGAAAATGGATGTCGCTTACCCCTTCGAGCGGTTCGCCGGGCAGCCGCGAGGCGAAATAGTAGTCGATGTCGCTGACGGCCTCGTCGAAGAGCTTGAAAATATCCGGCCTGGGGTTGCAGGTGCCGGGCGGCACACGATCGAAGCGGTAGCGGCCGCCGGTCTGATCGCGCACTGCTCCGCTCACCGTCGCGGTCTGCGCCAGGGCAGTGCCGCAGCCCAGAAGGATGAAGATGGAAACCGCGAGCACTCTACTTGTTCGCATTGACGATCGCTTCAAGGTACAGCCGGTGACAGTTGGAGCACGCCTCGTACACGTCGCCGCCGACGGTGAAGAGCGCCGTCCTTCGCGCGCGGGACCATCATAGGAGGTTGCCCGACTCGGTCAGCGTGATCGCCGCGTTTCGCACGGCGGCCCACTCCGCGTCGTTCTTCGGGCGTATTTCCTGCGTGCCTTCCTTCGTGTCGATCGTTCTCACCGCGTCCCAGACGATGTCCGCGTTGGGATCGACCACCGACTGCATCAACAGCTTCGTGTCGACTACCGGTTTGAACGGCGGCGGCGTGGGACCGCCACAGCCCGCAAAAAAGGTCGTGGTAAATCCAACGATCGCACTCGCTCGTCGCATGCCGTCATGCTATCAGAACGAAACGCCGACGTCTGGATGCGAACACGTGGGGTCGGTCGCGGCAAGCAATCGTTCGACCTTCTCCATCACGATCGGCCACCGGTACTCGCGATCGATGTACGCAAGCCCCTGCCGGCCGAGCTGACGCGCCTGGTCCGGGTGATCGAGCAAGTAATCGAGCGCGCTGGCGAACTCGGCCGAGTTGCCGTAATACAGCCCGCCGTTCGCGCGCTCCACCTGACCGCGCAGGACCTTGCACCGCGCGTTCACGAGCGCGGGCAGGCCGCGATTCCATGCCTCGAGGAGAACCATGCTGAGGCTCTCGAACGGCGACGGCATCACGAGCGCGCGCGCCCTCGTCAGCAGCGCGTCCCGCACCGCATCGTCGACGAACCCGAGGGAGCGGACGAGCGGATGATCCGGAATCGTCATCGACGCGGGCCCTGCCATGACGAGCTGGACGCGGCGGCCGAGATCCGCGTACCGGAGAAAATGGCGGATGAGCGCGCCGCAGCCCTTGTTCGGATCGATCCGGCCCAGATACAGCACGAAAGGATCGACGAGCTGAAGATCGTCGAGCCGCGAGAGATCCGCCGCGCTCGGCGCCGGATCGAGCCCGCATCCGATCACTGCCGATGGCCTGCCAGATGGCGCGCGCGCGGCAACCAGCGTCTGCTCTTCAGCGGTGAGAAAGAGGAACCCTTTCGGCAGCGCGAAGAACCGCCGCAGATCGTCGACGTGAATCAGCGGATCTTCTTCGGCCGTCGGCACGAGCACGGCCCGGTCCGCCACCAGCGGGAGACCGAAGTAGGTGTCGAAATAGCGATAGGACCAGAACAGCACACGGTCGTACTCGGCCCCGTGCCGGCGGAGATGCTCGATGAGGTCCGGCGCGTCGGGGCCGTTTTCATGGAACCACAGCTCCTGTTCTTCCGCCGACGCGCGATCGGCGAACACGAGATCGCTGAGGTCCATGAAGCGGTGCAGGTGCCGCTCGCGCGCGACCGGGAAGCGCAGGACGCGCAGCGGGCCGAGGCGCGAGTCACCGGCCGGATAGTGGTTCCGCCAGGTGATGTGATCCTTGGCGCACGTCGTGACGACGGTGACGTCGTGCTCGGCGGCCAGATGCTCGGCGACGAGCCGGCAATGCCCTTCGGAGCCGCCGGCGATGTCGGCGCCGAACCGGTGGATGACGCACGCCAGCTTCATCAGGCCGGCGTCACACGTCTCCGGGCCGCCCGTCCAGCTCGCGGCGCAGGCGCGCGTTCTCGAGCGCCAGCTCCTCGATGCAGGCGAACAGCACGCGGTTCAGATGATCCTGGCGCCGGAAATTCTCCTGGCTGTACTCGAACAGCCAGCGGGTGATCGGCAGCAGCAGCCGGCGCTTGGCGAAGAGGATGAACCGGCCGACGGCCGGCCGGTGCGTGGACAGCTTCAGATGGGTCTCGAGACGCCATTCGACGTCGCTGTCGAGCAGCTCCGGCAGCAGCGTCGCGTCGAGGTTGCGGTCCTCGACGGCGCGGGCGAGCAGCGCGTGGACCGCCTTGAAGAGCTCCTCGTCCTCGTAGTCGGCGGCGCCTCCGCGCTTGATCAGGTGCCGGCGCAGACGCGTCCGGACATCGCGCTCGATCTCGCTCATCACCGCGTCGACGCGAACGTTTGGATCGGGCATTCAGTTGAACGACTATCGCCCGAAGGCGATCGTCTCCCCGCGCGACTGAAAGTCGCAGCCGCCTTTGTCGCGGTAGCCGTTCATCGCGCGCATCCACGGATGCGCCTTTCCAGTCCCACGTCCGTTCGCGTCCGAAGCACCCGACAGATCGGAGCCGGTGAACGCTGACCGACTGAAAGCCGGTGGGATTGGCCCTGGCACGTGGGACTCATTTCGCCGAAAAGGCGAGCAGCACGTTGCCGGCGATCCCCAGCCATAACGAGTAGCCCGAATTCGTGACGACCAGGCCGTCCGCGATCGCCGGGCCGGCGCCGTCAATCGATCCGCCCTTCGCCGGCACGTGGTTCACCGTCTCGTACTGGCGGACGGTGTTGAAGTCCCAGATGATGCTGCCGTCCTCCGTCGAATACGCGCGCATGTGGCCATCGACCGACCCCGAGAACACGGCGCCGGGAATCACCGACACGGGCGCCGACTGCGCGCCGGTGCAGCCGCGTCCGGTGTTGCATTCGAGCTTCGGCGCCGGCGTATTCCAGATCTTCTCGCCGGTCGCGAGCTTCAGCGCGAAGAGGCCGCCCGCCTCGTTCGATGGCGCGAGCACATCCGACACCGGAATGTAGGCCGCCTGATCGTCGGCGGCGGAGCCCCACTCGATCCCGCCGAGCGCGCCGCCTTTCCCGGCCTTGAAGTGCCACAGCTCCTTGCCTTCGTTGTCGGGATCGAGCCCCCAGACGATGCCCGACTTCTGCCCGATCACGATGACCCGTTTGCCGCGGGGCAGGGTGCGCAGCATGGGCGCGTTGCCGAAATCGAAATCGGGTCCCAGATCCTTCGGGCAGTTTTCGATCCCCGGACGGCAGCCGACCAGGAACGCGTCGGCCGACGTGGCCTGGTTGAACCAGAGGATCTTGCCTGTCTTGAGATCCATCGCGATGACCGAGTCGCTTGTCTTCGCTGCAGGCCCGGTATAGGCGTTGCCCGTCCCGACGTACACCGCGCCGCGCTTCTCGTCGATCGTCGGCGAGCTCCAGACCGCGGCGCCTGCCGGCGCCCACTGCGGCGTGCCCTTGGAGTTCTTCCCGACCTGCTGCGGCATCTCGGTGATCGTGTAGCTCTTCCAGATCTGATTGCCGGTCGCCGCGTCGAGCGCGACCACGCTCCCGCGGAACGTGCAGCATTCGTAGTTCGGCTGCGGCGCCGGGACCTCTTCCACGGAAGACACGGGCACGTAAAGACGGCCGCGGTGAAGCGTCGGCGCGCCGGTCACGCGCGCGAACGCGTGCGGGTCGACCTTCTTCTTCCAGATCACCTGTCCCGTGGCCGCATCGAGCGCGAACACGTTGGCTTTCAGATCGCCGAAGTACAAGACGTCCTTCCCGCCCGCGCGGCCTACGCTCGGCGCGCTGCGGACACCGGCGTCGGCACGGCGGGACCAGTAGGTGCACCCGGTTTCGCCGTCGAGCGCGTACACCGTGCCGTTGTCGCTGCCGACGAAGACGCGCCCGCCGACGATGACCGGATTGCCATACGCCTGCGTGCCGCCTGGAAAACCGAACGCCCATTTCAGCTTCAGCTTCGGCACCTCTTCGGCGGTCAGCCCCGGCTTCGGCTGGTAGCGCGAGTTGCTGGCATCAACGCCCCATCCGTTCCACTGCGGCTTCGACCCCACGTTGCGCAGGGGTGCCGGTTTCGCCGCGCACAGGCCGGCGTCGGACGGGCTGGCGGAGGCGCCAAGCGTTTTGCCTGACAGGAATTCGGCGAGGCGGCGCTTGTCGGCCGTCGCGATGTTGATCGCCTGAACCGACATGGTGCCGCTCGTCATCGCGGTGAGGATCGCGTCGGCGGTACGATCCTTCAGCGCCTCCCGGCCCGGGGTGCGGCCGGTCGGCTGATCGTGGCAGTTCGCGCAATTGTCCTTGTAGAGGGCGGCGGGATCGGGCGCCTGCGCGTGCAGCGTCGGCATCATGGTCCGGCCCAATCCAGCCACGACGCGCGCCACGGTCCGGCTAAAGCCAAACACTACGGACAACAACGCCAATGTCAACGCACCCGCCGCCACGACGAACCTCGCCCCTCGCCCCTCGCACGTCGCACCCCGCACCCCGCACGTCGCACGTCGCTCCTCGCACCCCGCACCACCCGCGTCAGTGCTCTCCTCATTGCCGCTTCGCTGTAAAGGTGCCGTCGCCGAGGCCGACGATGGTGACCTTCCCCTTCATCGCGTCCTTGCCCTCGACGGTGCCGGTGTACACGAAGTCCAGCATGGTTCCCTGCGCGTCCACGCTGAACTTGAAGCTGACGTCCAGCCCTTTGACAGTGCCGGTGAGGTCCGCTTCACCGAGCTGCCCGGTGTAGTGCCCCGTCAGCTTCTCGCCCTCCTGTTTGAACGTCATCGTCGGCGTGCCCGACCCGGCGGCCGTCTCGACGGCGAAGACCCATTTCCCGGTCACGTCGACCTTGGCGGCCTGGCCGGCGATCGCCGTTGAGGCCATGCCGATTAGCGCTGCCACGCCGAGTGCCGCGAGACAAACAACGTTTCGTTTCATGCTGACTCCTTCGATTCCACGGTCCGCCTCGTCAATGCTTTCCGGCAAGCTCCGGCAGATCCCGATCCGCGTTCTTCCAGTACTTCTCGACCAGCGCGCGTTCGGCCCGGGCCGTGCGCGCGTCGCCGATGTGTTCGGCAACGAGTGCGAGCGCATAGTGCGAACCCCCGTAGTTCGAATCGTGCTCCAGCATCTGACGCGCGGTCCACGCAGCCAGATCCCAGTCGTCGACCTCGCGTGCCGCGCGCGCGATCGCTTCGAGCGTGAAGAGGGCCTGCGCCCACGCATCGGGCCCCGGAGCGGCGCGCGCCTTTCGGGCGACTTCCTCGAGCATCGGCCGCCCCTTCTCCTTCTGGCCGGTCCGCAGGAAAAACTCGCCTTGCAGCGCCTGCAGCGGCGTCGCCACCAGCCCGGCACCTTCCGGTGACGCGCGCATCAGGCGCAGCGCGGCGTTCGCCTCGTCGGTCGCCGCCTGGAACTGTCCGAGCGCCAGACGCGCCTGCGCGGCGGCGACGTGCCCGGCCGCGCTGACGATCGGCGATCTGTGCGCCGCCATGACGGTCGCGGCGGCGAGCGCCTCCTGCGCGCGCCCGCGCGCGAGCAGAAATAACGGCCACTCGCGCTTGTTGAACTCCTGCACCACCAGAGACGAGGGGATCGCGAACGACCTGTTCAGCAGCCCCTCGGCCTTCCGCATCTGGCCGACGTACTGATACGAGGTCGCCAGCAGATCGAGGTTGTGCTGGTAGTGCCAGTCGTACTCGACCGGGATCTTCTCCGCCGCGAAGTACGCCGATTCCAGCGCGTCAGCGGCGCTGAACTCCGCGATGGCTTCGTCGATCCGGCCGGCGCGCCGAAGATCGTGCCCGTGCATATGCCGCGCGTGCGGCACGCCGGGCGCCATCTTCGCATATGTCGCGCCCTGCGTCAGCGCCTCGGAGATCCGGCCGCTATTCTCGTACGCGTGGGTCAGGTAGTGGTGGGCCGCGAAGTGGGCGGGCGCCAGCGCAAGAGCTTTCTCGTAGAACGGGACCGATTCCGCCACGCTCCCCTGACCGCGTTCCGCGGGGTCGGGCGACGCGGCCTGCCCGCGCGACAGCCACAATTCCTCATCGAGCGGATATTTCACGAGCGCCTCGTCGAGCGCTGTTCGATACGCCGCCAGCCTGGCCGTATCGCGTGGCGCCGCTTCGGCCGCCATCTGCAGCGCGCGGAGATCGACGTGCCGCCGGTCGTGCGCGTTCGCTGCGAGCGCCTTCGCGCGGTCCAGCGCGTCGCGCGCGGCGGCGGGCGCGTTCAGCTCGGTGTATGCGACGGTCAGGTAGACGTGCGCCATCGCCAGCTTCGGATCGATGCGCAGCGCCTGGTTGAAGGAGCGCGCCGCCTCGAGCCAGACGTAGGAATGGATGTACGCGAGCCCCTGATCGTAAAACGCCTGCGCCTGATTCGATGAGGTCGTCACCGTCTCGTGCGCCGATCCGATGCCGGTGCGCAGTGGTACGGGCCGCGCGGCGAGCTCCAGCGCGATGGCGGGCGATGGCGCGGGATGCGCGTGCTCGGGCTGTTGCGCCCGAGCGCTCAGGGCACACAGGAGCGCGAGCGCGCTCGCATTGCCGATCGCGGGTAGCGGATTGCGGATTGAGATACTCGATTGTAACCGGGACTGCGGGCAGCGGACCGTTTCCAATCCGCAACCCGCAATCCGCAATCCACCCTCGCGAATTCAGAATTCAGAATTCGGAATTCAGAATTGCGCGTTAAAAGTCAAACTGCCCGCCGATCTTGAAGAACCGAGACTGCAGCACTTTCGTCATTGACTCATCTCGCACGTTGCTGCTCATGCAGTTGGCGGCCGCTGCGCGGGAGCGGCAGGGGGAGATCACGGCCGCGATGCGCGCCGGACCGGAGCAGTCCGGCCAGTGCCCCCTTGTCGACCTCCGTGGCGACCTGATCGGCCCTCAGACGCCCGCCGTGACGGAACGAGTGCGGCACCCAGAGAATCATGCCGATGACGTTGAAGGCGGCGACAGGCAGATCGACGTCGGTCGGTGTGTCGCAGCCGACAATCTGCCTGACGCGCTTCAAGTGCCGTTGTCCGGGCCTGGAGCGAGTGCTATAGTGCCCGGCAAACCGACTCATCGGTCGGTTTCATGACCGCGGCGGAGTCCCGTGTCCGACTGACCGGGAACCGTTTGACAGCTCGCTCAACAAGGAGGAGACCAAGCTTCGCCGACACCAACGTGCGCCACGCCGCCGTTTGCGGTGCGCCTTTGCCTTCTACGCATTGAGCGTTCACGCACGGTATGCCGATCGTCTCCGGCCGACTCGGTTTCTCGTTAACTCAGGAGGAAACACATCAATGAAGCTGATTCCTTCTCCGGTCGTCGCGGCGTTCGTGTTCGGAATCTGTCTCATGCTGTTCCCGTCGGCCGCGGTCGCACAGGGCGCGATCGCCGGGCAGGTCACCGACCAGTCAGGCGGCGTCATCCCAGGCGTCGGCGTCGAGGCGAGCAGTCCCGCCCTCATCGAAGGGGCGCGGTCCACCGTCAGTGACAGCCAGGGCCGCTATCAGATCCCGGACCTGCGGCCGGGCTTCTACAAAGTGACGTTCACGCTGCCCGGCTTCCGCACCGTCGTCCGAGAGCGCATCGAGTTGACGGCCGGCTTCACCGCCTCAGTCAACATCCAGATGGCCATAGGCGCGGTCGACGAGACGGTGACCGTCACGGGCGCATCGCCGATCGTCGACGTGCAGAGCGTCACGACGCAGACCGTCATGTCGCGTGAAGTCCTCGATGTGGTGCCGACGGGGCGCAACATTCAGGCCATCGGCATTCTCATCCCCGGCACCGGGCTGCAGGTGGGAGGCGGTGCCGCCTACAGCGTTGACGTCGGCGGCTCCGGCGGCATGCAGCAGTCACCGCTGGCCTACCACGGCAACATCAACTCGGTGCAGCAGATCGATGGGATTCGATTCAACAACCTCGAAGGCGCGGGCCAGTACTCCGGAATGTACTGGAACGACGGAATGATCCAGGAGATCCAGTACACCACGAGCGGCGACTCCGCTGAAACACAGTCCGGCGGCGTGCGCATCAACATGATTCCAAAAGAAGGCGGCAACACGTTTCGAGGGTCGCTCTTCAGCAACTTCACCTTCGACAAATGGCACAGCAACAACCTGGACCAGCGGCTCATCGACCGTGGGCTCCAGAGCGTTGGCAAGATCAAGCAAATCTGGGACTTCAACCCGACGATTGGCGGGCCCATCATACGCAACAAGCTCTGGTTCCACTTCGCGTACCGCAACTGGGGCGTCAACCGGACGGTTCCCGGCTGCAATTCGGAGATCGATACGACACGGCAGTGCGTCGACGACAGTTATATCAACAGCGCAGTGCTGCGTCTGACGTGGCAGATCGACCAGAAGAACAAGCTTGGCGCGCACTACGATAAAAACGTCAAGTATCGCGGTCATTGGGGGTTGGCTTCGACCGTGTCGGAAGAGTCCGCAGCGATCGAAGACATGCCCCAGAGCTACAACGCGAGCATCAAGTGGACATCGACCCTCACGAGCCGGCTTCTGGCGCAGGCCGGTCTCGGGCTCTACACGCAGCAGTACCGTGAGATCTACGAGCCCGACCTGCCAACCCAGCCCGGCCAGGCTGTCGGCACGTTCCCGCAGACCAACACCCGATACGATCCGTTCTACACGAACAGGGACTTGACCACGGATTACTATCGCGGCGCGTGGCGAGCCGGCAACATCTACCACATCTCGGGAGTGCGGAACTACACGGCATCGCTCTCCTATGTGACCGGTTCCCAGTCGCTCAAGGGCGGCATGCAGTTCCAGGATGGCATCAGCCGACAGAGCGATCTGTATCGCGGCGACATCGATCAGATCCAGTGGCTCGGCGGACTACCCAGGGCGGTGGTCCTCCGGGCGTCTCCGCGCTACGCGGTCGAGAACATTCGGGATCTCGGCTTGTATGTGGACGAGAAGTGGACGCTCGCTCGACTCACCCTGAGCGGCGGAATCCGGTATGACTACTTCAACGGCTATGCGCCGGAGCAATTCAGCGAGGCTGGAACGTGGATTGGCGCGCGTCTGACGCCGACGGTCGAGAACATCCCGAACTGGCGCGATATCAACCCCCGCTTGGGCCTCGCGTGGGATGTGTTCGGCAACGGCAAGACTGCGTTGAAGTTCACGACCGGCCGCTACGTCAATCAGGAGGTCGCCGCGCCGACCCGGACGCTCAATCCGATGCGTCAGATTGCCGCCACCGACACGCGGACCTGGAACGACGTCAACGGCAACCTCAGGCCCGAGCTCAATGAGCTGGGGGCGACGAGCAATAGGCTCTTTGGGACGGTCGTGCAGAGCGTTCGGTTCGACCCCGGCTATGTCGACGGGTTTGACACTCGCCCGGGGCATTGGAACTACCATCTCTCGCTGCAACACGAGCTGCGACCGGGCCTGGGTGTGACCACGACGTACTCTCACGTGACGAACTTCAACCTCCTGCTCCTGGCAACGCGCACGAATAACTTCGGCCGCGGTCCCGACAACACTCTGTGGGTGCCGGGCGACTTCGACCAGTTCACGATCGTGGTGCCAAACGATCCCCGTTTGCCGGCCGAAACTCGAGGAACAACCATCAGCGGGCTCTACGTGATCCAGGACGCCAAGCGGCCCCTCGTGGACGACTACCGCGCGCACGCCGGGGACTACGGCAACCACAAAGAGACCTACGACGGCGCCGATTTCAACGTCAACTGGCGGATGGGGAACGGCGGAACGGTCGGTGGTGGGCTGACGTGGGGGGATGCGCGGATCAACGACTGCTACGTGGTCGACGATCCCACGCAGTTGCGGTTCTGCGATCGGGCCGTCGATCCGAACAGTGGTTTGGTACGTGGTGGCCTCCAGGTCAAGCTCCTCGGGTCCTATCCGTTGCCTGGCGGCTGGCAGGCGAGCGCCACTTTCCAATCGGTTCGTGGACCCGAGATTACGGCGGCCTGGACCAGCAACACGTTCAACAACACGATCCAGTTCCCCGGCAGCACGCGGACAAGCCTTGGCGCGACGCCAACCGTGACGGTTCAACTCATTGAGCCCGGGACGCTGTATGACGACCGGCTCTATCAACTGGACCTGCGTGGCACGAAGACGTTCGGCCGCGGAAGCTCTCGCGTGAGACTGATGGTGGATCTCTATAACGCGCTCAACAGCAACGCCGTGCTGCAGCGCTCGACCTTCGGTGGGCTCGACACGTACGCGCCGCCTGGCGTGGCCGGCGCCTGGGGTCGGCCGATCAGCATTCTGGAGGGGCGGCTCTTCAAGATCGGCGCGCAGCTGGATTTCTGAGACTCTAAGTTTCTCGTGTAAGACTTCGAGGGGTTCACGCGTTCGACAGGTTCGACGGTTCACCTGTCGAACCTCGTGAACCTCTCATTTTCCCTGTCGCTGTCCCCTCACGATGTCCAGGTTGCGGCGCGCGGGCTCGAAGCCCGGCGTCACGCGCAGCACCCGCTCGAGCTCGGCGATCGCCTCATCGATCCGTCCGTCCCGCAACAGAGCGCCGGCCAGGTTCGTGCGAGCTTGAGGATCAGCGGGATCGATCGAGAGGCCCTCTTCGAATTGGACGATAGCCTCGCGGATCCGTCCCTGCTGTAAAAGCGCGTTCCCCAGATTCGAATACGCCTGCGTCTGACGAGGATCGAGCCGCAGCGCCGCCCGATAGTGATCGATCGCCTCCGATGACCGGCCGCGACGCGCCAACGCCACGCCGAGATTCGAATGGGCCTCGGCATGGTTGGGATCGATGCGCACTGCCTCCTGCAGGTGCTCCATGGCTTCGTCGACCTCGCCACGAACGAGCAGCGCCCCGCCGAGATTGTTCCGCGCTTCGGCGCTGCGCGGCACGGCCGCCACGATCATGCGATCGCGCTCGAGTGCCAGCATCACCCCTCGCGTCTCGGCGAACCCGAGCCAGGCGACCGGCACGATGAACGCCGCCCACTTCAAGCCGTGTGCCCAGCTGGCAGGGTGAGATGGCTCGATCGGCCGGGCGCGTTCGGCGCTTACGCCGAGTGACTCACCGACGGACCGCTCGCGCACCTTCCAGATGAAGCCGTCGTAGTAGAAATGAAGCAGTGCCGAGGCGGTCAGCAGCCCGGTCAGGCTCCGACTGAGGGTCTGACTCGAGAGCCCGCGCGGAACGAGATTCAACGATCCATACGCAGCGATCAACCCCACATACAGACCCGCCAGACCCCAGCTCCGCCGGAACAGGAAGCGCGTGAACCGGCCGACGCTGGGATTGCGTTCCACGCGGTTGAGATTGAAGATCCAGACGATCGTGAGGTATTGCACGTCGTGAAAGATCTCGAAAAGAGCGATCCCGACGAGCATGTTGGAAACCGAGACATTGCTGTACCACCAGAACGCGATGCTGGTGGCCATCAGCGCCAGCTTCGCCGGGCTCTGAGCGTTCCCGCGAGCCCACTCATAGAGCAGATGGCCGACAAAGCCGATCGTCGCGAGCGCCGTCGCAATCAACCAGGCGTTGGTCAGGGCGACCACGATCCCCGGCGACACGATGACGCCTCCTGACCGGTAGTAGTCAGCGAGGATCTTGGCCATCCGCGTGGGCGACATCAGCACGGCCGCGCCAAACCAGGTCACGCACATCGCGTGGTCCAGCCGGGCCGTCAGGCGCGACACCGAACCGACCTTCGCATCATAGATTCGCAGAAAGCCGTAGGTCTGCATCAGCCCGTGCCAGACACCCCAGAGATAAGCGACGAGCACCATCGCGTTCAGCTCTCCGACCGCAAACAAAAGACAGGTGCCGCCAAGCAGCAGCGGTGTCAGCACGAAGCGATACTTGAAGCGTTCAAAGAGGAATCGGTCGCCGTACGCGCGCATCATGCCCGGGAGGTGGTGGCCGACTGCGCCGAAGGATGCCACGAAGAGGTAAATCTGCTCCGGTCTGAAGCGGCTCTCGGCGAGCCAGAGCGCGGGGAGAATAATGAACGGCGCGCCAACGATGAGCACGAGGTCGCGCCCGGGATCGAGAATCCACCGGGAGCCGCGCCGGGACGAGGCCGGCGCGACCGGCTCTCGTGGCTTCATTCGATTCGCGCTGGATGACCGGCGCGCCATGTGACGGCTGATTGTACGCACGCTCCGCAACGCTGTCACGGTCCATGGCCGGCGGAGCCGAACCTGGTGTCGTTGGCGAGCCCGATCGCGTCCGCCCCTGACGAAGACGCCTCTACACGGAAACAAAAAGGCGGCGAAGCCGAAGCCCCGCCGCCCTCACGCATTCCAAATTCCGAGTTCCAGATTCCTAATTGCAGGCCCTAGAAATCAAACTGCCCGCCGATCTTGAAGAACCGCGACTGCAGCACGTTGGTCGGCCGCAGCCAGCCCGCGCTCCCCGCGGTCGAGAACGTGTTGGTCACCGCGAACGGCCAGTTGCTGTTGAAGACGTTGTAGACGTCGAAGTCGAAGCGGATGCGATACCGGTCGATCTTGAACCGCTTGGAGGCGCGCAGGTCGAGCTGGTTGAGATTGTTGTCGCCGTATTCGGTACCGGCCTGAATGAGGTTCACCGACTTGGTGGTCGCGCCGGCCGAGAGTACGCGGGTGAGGCCGGGCTGGATGACCGCGTTCGGCGCTCCCCACGTCGCGAGAATGCTGTTCCCGCCGATCGTGCCGTTCTGGACGCCGCGGCTGAACTGATACGTGCCGCTGAACTGCACGTCGAACGGCAGCGTGTACGAGCCGAGCAGCTTCACGTCCGGACGGTACCCGAACTCCTGATGGCAGGCGCGGCTGCCGTCAGGATAGATTTCAGCCACTTCTCCGGTCGGCGGCGTCCCGGCATCGAGAACCATCTGCTTGATCCCGGCGTTGACCAGGTTGCACTGGTCGAAGATCCGCTTGGAGGCGTTCACGCCGGCCTGCACGAATGCGCCCTGCTTGAAGCGGGCCACGGTCGACACTTCGAAGCCCTGGTAGAGGTTCGTCTCACCGCCGTAGTTCGACGAGAACGTAATCGTGCTGCTCGATGGCAGGCTCACCAGCGCGGGCTTCAGATCGTACAGACCGCACACCTGGTAGTTGCCGCCGCCCGGCAGGTTCGGATCGGCGGGCGCGTTGATGCAGAACGGGCCGTCGTAGCTGCTCATGTTGTAGCGGTTGTCGACCGTGACCGTCTGATTGCCGAACCACCGGCGATAGTAGCCGCCGTTGAGCGAGACTTTCGGCGCCAGCTCGTGCTGCGCGCTGACCGTGTACTCCCAGTTGTAGCCGCGCACGCCCCACCCGTTGAGCGTCGCCGGGTCGGTCACCGTCGTCGTCGCGATGTTTCTCCCGAAGTTCGGCGTCGACGCCGACGGGGTGAGCTCGTTGAACTGCAGGCTGCCGGCCGCGTCGAACGGCGAGCCGTTCCGGTCGAGATCGTTCCACGCGCGCGTGTCGAGGTTACCGACCGTGACCTCCGGGTTGTTCGCATCGGCCACGGCGACCTGCTGGCCGGCCACGTAGCGGGCGATGCTCGTCTTCACGGCCGTCCTGCCGTCGCCGAAAATGTCGAAGGAGACGCCGAGGCGTGGCGAAATGTCCTTCCAGTCCTGCACCCGTCCGGTGCAGTTGTTCACCAGGCTGTTCAAGCCGTCGGGACAGGCATCAAACTGCTTGGACGGATTGAGCGTGCTCGCCGGCAGCTCTTCGGGCAGCGTCGATCCCTGGAACCAGTCGAGACGGAGGCCGGCGTTGATCGTCGCGCGTTTGATCGTCCACTTGTCCTGACCGTAAATGCCGGCGTCGAACTTGATCGAGTTGCGGCGGTCCGTGGGAATACGCAGGGTGACGGAAACCGGCGCGCCGTTGTTGTAGGTGATCCCGTTGTTCAGCGTGGCGCCGCCCGACGGACCGAGGCCCACATCTCCCGTGAATTGCTGGATGAACCGCCATCGTCCTTCGCTCACCGCCCCGCCGAACTTGAACGAATGCGACCCGGTGACGTACGACATGGACGCCGATTCGGTGAACAGCTTCGAGAAGTGGTCGCCCGGGTTGGGCCAGGCGGACGCGAACTTGCCGGTGCTCTGGTCGAAGATCGTCTTGATCGGAACGGGCCCCGCGAAGACCTCCGGCTGATAATTCTCCTGGTATTCCTGGTCGTAGACGCCGAGGCCGCCTTCGAGCAGCACCCGGTTGGACTGCGTCCGCGTCCACTTGGTGACGGACACGAAGCTGGTCGGCGTCGCCTGGATCGCGGTCGCCTCCGGCGGGACGTTCCCGGCGATGCCCCAGTGCAAGCGCACTTTGTCCTGCTCGTCGTGGTAGTACGACACCTTGTCCTTGGAGCTCAGCTGGGCCGTCACGCGTCCCGCGACGCTGCGGATGTGACCGTCGTCGATGCCCGGCCGGCTCAGGTCGGCGCTGTACCTGAATGGTGAAGGATCCAGATCGAAGAAGCTGTCGGCCACGGTCTTGTTGACGCCCCAGTAGCGGCCAGTGGCGTAGAACCAGACCTTGTCCTTCGCGATCGGCCCGCCGATCGACGGGTTGAAGTCCCAGATTTTTCTGAGGTTGCTGACGTTGCTCAGCTTGTTGTTCGGATTGAACGTCGTGTCGCCGTAGAGTTCGGTGCGCGTGCAGGGCTGGCCCACGGCCGTGAACCCGCAATTGTCCGACGCGAACGACTCGCCCGCGTAGTTGCCGAACAGGACGCCGTGGAAGGTGTTCCCTCCGTCTCTCGGCACCATGTTGACGCGAATGCCGCCCTGCCCCATCTCGGCGGAATCGGCGCCCGTTACGTAGCTGATTTCCTGAAAGCTGCCGTCGTTCCAGTACACGCCGCTATACGCGCCCTGCGCGCACAAATTGTTGAGGCGCAGCCCCTCGACGGTCTGCACGGTGTCGGCCGACCCCCGGTATTGCAGCGGCGACTGCTGGAGGTTGCCCGAGCCGCCGACGTCGCGCGACAGCGCGCCGCCGCCGCCCTGCGCGATCGTGGTCCCGGGAATCATGATCCCGACCGCCTGGATGTTGCGGCCCGTCGGGATGGCGTCGAGCACGTCGCGGGTCATGACCGTGCGGGTCGTGATGCTCTGCGTGTCGACGACCGGAGATTCCGCTGAGACCGTGATCGTTTCTGCAACCTCGCCAACTTTCAGATCGGCGTTGATCGTGGCGGTGAAATCCGATGTCAGCTCGACGTTCTCGCGCTTCACGACGCTGAAGCCGGGAAGCGTGAAGGTGACGGTGTAGCTGCCGGGCCGCAGCGTGGTGATCTTGTACTGTCCGGCGCCGTCAGTGACCGCCGACCGGACCTTCTCGATCAAGGCAGGGCTCGAGGCTTCGACGGTGACACCAGGCAGCACCGCGCCGGATGTGTCTTTGACGATGCCCGCGATGCCGCTGGTCTGGGCGAAAGCGGCCACAGGCAAGAGCGCGATCCCGACCGCGGCGAAAATCACTCGTATCGACGTGCGCATGCCTATCTCCTTCTCGAAAAGCAGATGACGCTGCGGAACTCGATATCATGGCCGTGCAGCGTTCGTGCCGTCACTTTACCGCGTTTCCGGCGCGATTCAGGCCGGATTTCGGCCGCGCGTCGCATGTCGCGGCGCATCTTCCAAATTTCCGTATTCTTAATTCGGCCTTCGTAAACGGCGGCCCAGTTCACGGCCCGGCTCGCGGCCCCGGAACAGGGTACAGGGACGTGCGGCACGTCCATCAGGCACGACAAGACCGACCGACCGGTCGGTCGGGGTGGGCGCCCGCACCGCCTTGACGGCCGCGCCCCGCGCGAGGTATAAGCGCGCGCCAATGGCGTCGGCCCGCGCGTTTGCGTCGCAACTGCCGTCGCGTCGCGCCGAGATGTGCCGCATCGCGGCGCAGATCTTTCGCGATCGCGGCTACGATGCCACGTCGGTCAGCGACATCGCGCGCGCGCTCGGTCTCACGAAAGCCGGGCTGTATCACTACTTCGAGAGCAAGGAAGCCCTGCTCTTCGAGATCATGAGCTACGGTCTGGACCGCGTGCGCGATGAGGTGGTCGTGCCGGTCCGTTCAATCCGCGATCCCGAAGAGCGCCTGCGTCAGTTGATCATCCGTCACGCGCGCATCACCACGCGCGGCCAGGGCGCGGTGGCGCACCTTGGCGACGAAATCCGCGCGCTGCCCTCATCGGCGCGCCGACAGATCGAGCAGCGGATGCGCGCCTATTTCGACCTCGTGCGTGGCACGCTCGCCGAGCTGAAGGCCGCCGGACGGCTGCGCAACGTGGACGTCACCGTGGCCACATTCAGCCTCCTCGGCATGATCTTGTGGCTGCCGCGCTGGTTCCGTCAGAACGGCCGGCTGAGTCAGGACAAAGTGGCGAACGAGCTCGCCAACTTCGCGCTCGGGGGATTGCTCGCGCCGGTCCGCCGCTCGCCGCGGGCGGTACGCATCATCAAGCCGCGGCGCTGAGCCGGGCGACCCAGCGTCAGGATCGGGGTCCGAGGCTCTTCACATAGTTCACGACGTTCCAGATCTCGGTGTCGCTCATCCGCGCCGCGTAGCCTTCCATGTCGGTCGACACGCCATCGCGGATCACGGAGAAGATCTCGCCGTCGCTGCCGCCGAAGTCCCATTTCGCGTCGGTCAGATCAGAGGGCGCCACGGTGCCGGTGGCGCTGCTGCCGTCGCCCTGGCCGTCGGGGCCGTGACACTTACCGCACAGACGTTGATACGCGCGTTTGCCGGCGCTGAGCGACGCGGCGCTTGCCTCTACCGGATTCCGGATCTTTGCCGCCTCCGGATTGCCGCCCTTCTTCGGCGCCGTGGGCGATTGGGCCAGCACCGAGAGCGCCGCCGCGCATGCCAGCGTCCCGAGCGTCAAAGACCCATGCATAGGTATTTGATCTCGAGAAACTCCTCGATCCCGTACTTGGATCCTTCGCGGCCGAGCCCCGACTCCTTCACGCCGCCAAACGGCGCTACTTCGGTCGAGATGATCCCGGTGTTGATGCCGACGATGCCATACTCGAGCGCTTCGGCGACGCGCCAGATGCGGCCGATGTCGCGGCCGTAGAAGTAGGCGGCGAGGCCGAACTCGGTGTCGTTGGCGAGCGCGATCGCGTCCGCCTCGGTCTTGAAGCGGAACAGCGGCGCCACCGGCCCGAAGGTCTCCTCGCGCGCGACCGCCATGGCCGGCGTCACGTCGGTGAGGATCGTCGGCTGGAAGAACCGGCCGCCGAGCGAATGCCGCGCGCCGCCGACCAGCACCTTCGCCCCCTTCGACGTGGCGTCGGCGATGTGGCTCTCGACTTTTTCCACGGCGCGATCGTCGATGAGCGGCCCCTGCGTCGCGGCGGCGTCGGTGCCCGGCGCCGGCGTCAGCTTTTTCACCGCCTCGGCCAGCTTGCCGGCGAACGCGTCGTAGACCGCCTCCTGCACGAGCAGCCGGTTCGCGCACACGCAGGTCTGCCCCGTGTTGCGATACTTGGACAGCATGGCGCCGTCGACCGCCGCATCCAGATCGGCATCCTCGAAGACGATGAACGGCGCGTTGCCGCCGAGCTCGAGCGACAGCTTTTTCACTGTGCTCGCGCACTGCGCCATCAGCAGCTTGCCGGTCTCGGTGGAACCGGTGAAGGACAGCTTGCGCACGACCGGATTGCTCGTCAGCTCCGCCCCGATCTCGGCCGCCGATCCGGTGATCACGTTGAACACGCCCCTGGGGACGCCGGCGCGCTCGGCGAGCTCGGCGAGGGCGAGGGCGGAGAACGGCGTCTGCGACGCCGGCTTCAACACGACGGTGCAGCCGGCGGCGATCGCGGGGCCCGCCTTGCGCGTGATCATCGCCAGCGGAAAGTTCCACGGCGTGATGCACGCCACGACGCCGATCGGCTCCTTGATGACGACGATGCGCTTGTCGGCCTGGTGCGGGGGGATCGTGTCGCCGTAGACGCGCTTGGCTTCCTCGCCGAACCATTCGAGGAACGATGCGGCATACGCGACCTCGCCGCGGGCCTCGCCGAGCGGCTTGCCCTGCTCGGCGGTCATCAGCTGCGCGAGATCGTCCTGGTTCGCCATCATCAGATCGAACCAGCGCCGCATCACGCTCGCCCGTTCCTTCGCCGTCTTCTTGCGCCACGCTGGGAGGGCGCGCGCCGCCGCGTCGATCGCCGCGCGCGTCTCGGCGCGGCCCAGCTTCGGCACCGTCCCGATGATGTCACCGGTCGCCGGGTTGTCGACTGCGATCGCGCCGTGCGCGGTCGGGGCCAGCCAGGCGCCGTCGACATAGCTCGCTTCCCGGAACAGACGCGAATCGCGAAGGACGATACCGGTGCTCGCTTTTGTCTCCATCACACGATTTTACACATACACGGAAATCTGAGGATTTAAGGATTTGAGGATCTAAGGATCTACCTAAGGATCTACCTAAGGATCTACCTAAGGATCTACCTAAGGATCTAATTCAGGATTGCAGAATGTGCGAGCGGCGTCGGGCGGCGGCGCGCAGATTTCCAGATCCTCAGCGCCCAGACGTACAAAATCCTTGGGTTTTCTGCCTGGTCTGTTTTCTGCACTGGCATCGTGGGATGAATCCCAAGGCCAACGAGCTGGCCGCGCGCTTGAAGCGCTTCGCGACGCGCATCGTGAGGTTCGCACGCGCGCTGCCGAAAGATTCCTCGACCGACGCCATCGCTCGGCAGCTCACGAAATCCGGCACCGGCGAGGCGGCGAACTATCACTCCGCGCGCCGCGCCCGCTCTCGTCCGGAATTCATCGCGAAACTGGGAGTCGCCGCCGAGGAGGCCGACGAGACCGAACATTGGCTCGCGGTGATCGACGGCGCGGCCATTGTGTCAACGACCGCCGGAGTGCGGGAGCTCGACTGGCTGTCCGATGAAAGCCGCCAGCTCCGCGCGATTCCCGTCGCCTCGGTCCGCACCGCGCGCGCGAACTACAGCAAATCCAAAAATAAATCCTCAAATCCCTAAATCCCTAAATCCCTAAATCCTTAAATCCTTAGATCCTTAGATCCTTAGAGGCCAGCTCCGCTATGTGTTCAATAGTGACGTCGGCCTTCGGGTACCTGGCGACCAGCGCCTCGTCGAGCGCGTAATGTCCCTGACGCACGAAGACGGTCGTCAGACGATCGCCCCAGGTTTCCTTCATCGCGGTGAGAATGCGCACCTTGTCGTCGACCATCACGTAGCGCTCGGCGGGATACCGCCGCTCCACATCCTCGAGCATCTGTTCCTTGTGGATGTAGATCAGCACGTTGCCCTCAACGGCGCCCCACAAACCCGAGCGCTCTATCTTTCGCGGCTGGAACACGACGTCGCCGTCGGAGAGAATCGCCACGCGCCCGCGCGATTCGAGGTGATGAATCGCGTCGAGCGCACCCTGGAAGAGGCGGGTCGGGAACGGATACCGCAGCAGAAAGAGCGACGTCTCGAGGAGACCCGTGTCGCGGGGATGTTCGACGCGATATCGCTGCAGCGCGCCGAGGTAGTCGGCGTACCCAAGCTCGCTGCGAAGCTCCTCGAAGAGCTCCCAGTACCGCCGCGCGCGCTCCACGCCAAAGCCATCGATGAGATGCTTCTTCAAATCGGCGGTCACCGAATCGTTGTCGAGCAGCGTGTTATCGACGTCCAGCAGGAAGACCGTGTCGTTCCTCACGGCTGTTCTCCGGATGGAGGACACGGCGCGTTGGCGTAGCCGGAGCGGAACGGCGTCACGACGCCGGTGGAGGGCTCGAAGCGGTGGCGCCAGACGCACGCGGTGTCGTTCGCAAGGAGATGAATGGAAATCGACGGCGTGTCCGAAATGGTGCTGACGTAATGGATGTCATCCTCCGGCGGCAGCAGCGTGTAGAACTCCCCGCGGCCCAGCTGGTGGCGCTTCGAGATTTCCAGCCGCGCCCTGCCCGGATCGCTGCCATCGTCGAGCCGGCGGTAAACCGTTTCGTCCTGACGCCCGCGATAGATCCCGACGAGCCCCCACGCGAGGTGGTCATGCACCGGCGTGGACGCGCCGGCCGGCACGACGAGCGAGAACAGGCAGAGCGACCCGTTGTCGGCGCGATACAGCGCGTACTGGCCAATGCCCCCGCCCATCCTGCTGCCCTCGTCTGGTCTGGCGCACGCATCGGGCAGCCAGCCATCCGCCGCCAGCAGCGCCGCGAACGCGGGGCGCAGCGCCTCGACCCGCGCCCGATCGTCGTGAAGCGCCGCCGTCAGCCGCGTCGTTTCATCGATGAGCGCGCGAATCTCCGGCGTGTCGACAAGGAACCCGTACGGCTGGGCGTGATCGTGAGCATGGCCAAGGGTGCACATGCCACGGGAGAATACACGCAATTGGTGGGTTGGTGAATTGGTGAGTTGGTGAGTTGGTGAATTGGTGAGTTGGTGAATTGGTGAATTTGAAACCTCAGAACCCCATTCACCAAGTCGCCAACTCACCAAGTCACCAATGACTCGTCTATGGTTTCGAGTGGCGCCTCTGCCGGGCCGGCGAGGACGGCGCCGTCAGTCCTGAAGCGCGACCCGTGGCACGGGCAGTCCCACGCCCGACGGTCTCCCGTACATCGGACCTCATCGCCGCTATCCGCGCCACCTGTTCGCGCTCGGCTACGGCGGCAACGGGATGACGTTCGGCCTCCTGGCGTCGCGCCTGCTGCTCGAGTGGTACCGCGGCGACCGCTCCGACGACCACGCCCTCTTCGCGTTCTCGCGCTGATGCTGTCTCAGGCACTCCGTTTCCGCGCGTCTCTGTGTGAATCCGTTTTTTCTAGACCACGAAACGCACGAAATCCACCAAACACACGAAATCTCTTCTTTTTCGTGTTTTCGTGGGTTCGTTATTCGTGTTTTTCGTGGTTGCGTTTGTTCCTTTCGTGTTCTTCGTGAGTTCGTGTTTTTCTTGGTTGCCTTTCTCCGTGACCTTTCGTGGCTCTTCGTGTTTTCGTGGTTGCCGTTGATTCGTATCTGAGCACCAGGGAAAACGTTTCTCTGCGTTCTCTGCGGCCTCGGCGGTTAACGTCGGTTCAACCTCTATTCGTACCTGAGCGCGCGGATGGGATCGACGCGCCGATCGATAGCCACGAGCCGCAGTGGCGATGCGAGCCGCGACGTCGCCTTTCGTAACCTCCGTTCCCGCGGAGCGCGTTACGCCCCCAGATCGTCGAGCGCGCGCGAGATATTCGCGAGGCCACGCGCGAGGAGAGACGGCCGGCAGCCGAAGCTGATGCGGATGTGCCGCGGTGCCTCGAAGAAGCGGCCGGGGACGACGAGCGTCGAGTAGCGCGAGACGAGATGCTTGACCAGCCGATCGGTGTCGATGCGACCCGGCAGGCGCGGAAACACCACGTTGCCGCCCTCAGGCTCGAATACGCTCAGGCGCGGCTCCCGCGCGAGGTACGCGCGCACGCGCGCCAGATTCGGGTCGAGCAACCCGTGGGCGCGCCGATCGATCTCCCGATGATGCCGGAAAGCCGCGAGCGCCATCCGTTCACCGGCCGCCACGCTGTTGTTCGTCATCAGATCGTTGATGCGCCCCGCCCGCGCGATGAGCGGCGCGGGACCCAGCATCCAACCGGCACGCAACCCGTCGAGACCGTACGCCTTGGTCAGGCTGTTCGTCGCCAGCACATTCGCGCCGGCGTGCACGCACGACTCCGGCCGGCCCTTGAACAGGCACTCGAGATACACCTCGTCGACGAGGAGATACGCTTTGACGCGCGCGAGTAGCGCGGCCATCGCCCGTAGCGTCGCCATCGGAATCTGGGCGCCTGACGGGTTGTGCAGGTTCGTCACGGCGGCCAGCCGCGTCTTCGTCGTCACCAGCGACGCGAAGCGATCGAGATCGACGGCGTAGCCGTCCTGAAATCGCCGATCCAGCCGCCGGACACGGTGACCGATCGCCTCGGGGATGCGCAGCAGAGGTTCGTAGGTCGGCCTCTCGACGATCACTTCCGCGCCGTGCCCGCACCCGTCGAGCACCGCCGCACAGGCGAGCCAGTTGGCGAAGCTCGTGCCGCCCGACACCGCGAACACCTGCGCGCCGGCCACGCCGTAACGGGCGGCAATCGCCTCGCGCAACGGCGCGTATCCGTACTTCACCGGAAGCGTGGCGATCAGATCCGACGCCTTCAACCGCAGCAGCGGCACGGGGCAGGGATCGACGCCGCTCCGCGCCAGGTTGATGTCCACGGCTGGCAGCGACTTCGCCCAGTTGATGTACGCGAGATCAGGAAACCTCATATGACCGCAGGCCTGACGAGCGTGTGAAGGAACCCACGATAACCGCCGAGACCGCGAAGAGCGCAGAGAAGACCTCGAGGATTCTCGGCGATCTCTGCGTGCTCCGCGGTTAAACGTCGGACTTCATGACGGCCCTTCCGGGCTGCCTGCCGCGAAAAAACAGCGCCGTCGCCGCGCCCAGGATCGTCGACCCGATCAGCGACTGCGTCGGGTAGGCGAAGAAACTGTTCACGACGATACCGGCCGCCACGGCGATGAAGACAAACGTCGTCCATGGATGCCCCGGCATGGCCGCCAGGCGCCGCTCTCCCGTCGGCGGGCGATGGCGTGGCAATTCCTGAGCGGCGGCCTCGCGACGTCTGACGATGACGAGCGCGCCCGCCGTCAGCCCGAAGAACAGCCAGTCCGCAAAGACGACGTACGACAGCAGCTGATCGTATGTGTTCGTCGTCAACAGCACGAGCGACACCGCCGTCTGAAACCAGAGCGCGAACACCGGCGTGCGATAGCGCGGGTGCAGCCGCGCAGCGCGCCGGAAGAACAGGCCATCGGCCGCCATCGCGTAATAGAGCCGCGCGCCGGTCAGGATGACGACCGTGAGAAACCCGAGGCTCGAGACGACGATGAGCAGCGCGACGAACTGCGCGCCGGCTGAGCCGGCCACCGTCCGCGCCATCTCGGCGGCCAGAGCGGGTGAGGCGGCGATTTGTGCCGGTGTGAGCACCCACAGGTATGCAAGGTTCAGCGACAGATACAGCACCACGACCGCGATGACTCCGATCACGTTGGCGCGCGCGAGATTGCGCGCCGGATCCTTGATCTCCCCGGCGATGCTCGCGCAGCTCTGCCAGCCGCCGTACGCGAAGAGAATCGGGACCAGCGCGGTGAGCAGCACGGGCAGCGATGCCCCGCCGAGCACCGCAGCGGGAGTCGGATCGAAGTGGCTCGCCGGCGCCGCGCCGTGGCTCAGCGCGAGCGTGACGAGCGCCGCCATCCCGAGCACTTTTGACGCCATCAGCAGATTGTTCGTCCGCGCTCCGGCGCGCACGCCGATCGCATTCACCGCCGTCAGGACCACGAGCGCGGCCGCCGCCGCCGCGCGGACACCGTATGCGCCGAGCGGCACGAACGAACGATCCACGCAGGTGGCGAAGAGAACCGAGACGGCCGCGAGCGAACCACCGTTGATGATGAACAGCAGGGCCACGCCGTACAGGAATCCGATGACCGGGTGATACGCATGGTGCAGGTAGACGTATTGGCCGCCGACCTCGGGATAGCGTGACGCGAGCTCCGCCCATACGAACGCACCGATCAAGGCGACCATCCCGCCGAGCGCCCACACGATCAGAATCAGCAGCGGGTCACGGACAACCCGCGCGACGTTGGAGGGGTTGGCGAAGATCCCGACGCCGACGATGCCGCCGGCGACCACGACCACGGCGTCGAGCAGCCCGAGCTCGCGGCGAAAACCGGTCGTAGGAGCGGCAGTGGCCACAACGATCAACGCGAAGCCCGCAACGACCGCAAAAACAGCGGGGCTTTGCGAGCTCTGCGAGCTTTGCGTTCCAAAGTCGTTACTGGGCGGACGAGGTACGTGCGGGGAGCGGCGGCATCTGCGCCGACGGGAGCCGCGGCAGCATCTCGTCGCGCATCACCGGCTGATAGAGCGTCGCGGCGATGACGATTGCCGACGCCCTCACATCGTCTTCGATGATCCGTTCGTAGTTGTCGAGGTTCGTATGATGGGTGTGGGTGTTGTACTCGATCGGATCCTGCCCGAAGCCGATTCCCGGCAGGCCCGCGTTGTTGAACGCCGTGCTGTCGGTACCGCCGACGGTGCGGCTGGTGGTCGCCGACGCGCCGAACACCCCGAGATCCTGAAACGGCGCGAGCGCCTGGCGCACGACGGCAGCAGCCG
>WNEY01000029.1_pt1 | contig 60448 bp, 62 predicted proteins | sample 5400531 | NCBI WGS metagenome assembly WNEY01 (sample SAMN13153338, study PRJNA577476) | soil metagenome | isolation source: 200 cm saprolite under Douglas fir tree site 1 | place: USA:California | collected 2015-04-18 | reverse complement strand
TGAGCTACGCCGGGCGTGACCGGACGATCCTCGAGTTCACCGATCGAGCCTTCGTGCTCAATGGATTTTCCAAGGCCTACGCCATGACGGGTTGGCGGCTCGGCTGGCTGATCGCGCCGCGTGAGCACATTCGCGCGCTGCAGACGCTTTATGGCAACTTTTTCATCTCGACGAACGAGTTCGTACAGTGGGCCGGCGTCGCCGCGCTCCGTGAGGCGAGCGACGAGAGCCGTCGCTTCCGCGCCATCCTCGACGACCGGCGGCGCGCGATGATCACCGGCCTGCGGGCTCTCGGCTTCGGCGTCGGCACCGAGCCGACGGGCGCGTTCTACGTTCTGGCGAACGCACGACACCTGGCGATGGACTCGGTGAGGCTCGCCCGGGAGATCCTCGAGTCGAGCCATGTGGCCGTCACCCCGGGCGCGGCCTTCGGCACCAACGCCGAGGGATACCTTCGGTTCTCGTACGCGTCGTCGCTCGAGCGCATCCGGGAGGGTCTCGGCCGCCTCCGCCGGTTCCTGGCCACGCGGCGTTGAGCCGGAGGCCATCAGGGTCTCCGCCAACGCTGAGGGGAGCGCACGGGAAGCTAAGCGGTCCCGAGCCCGAAGGATCATTCGCGAGCTCAAGAAGTCCTATCCCGACGCCAAGATCGCTCTCGATTTCGGGAATCCACTCGAACTTCTGGTGGCCACGATTCTCTCCGCCCAATGCACCGACGAGCGGGTGAACATGGTGACCCCGGCGCTCTTCAAGAAGTACCCGGGTGCTCGGGACTACGTACGCGCCGAGCCTGCGACCCTAGAGCAGGAGGTCCGCTCCACCGGCTTCTACCGCGCGAAGACCCGCTCTATCATCGGCATGGCGAAGGCCCTCGTCGAGAAGCATGGCAGCGAGGTACCACGATCCCGAGAGGCGCTGACGGCGCTTCCGGGAGTGGGTCTCAAGACGGCGAACGTAATCCTCGGAAACGCCTTCGGCGAGCAGGCAGTCGCGGTCGACACGCATGTGTTCCGCGTCTCCCAACGACTGGGGCTGGCGCGCTCCGAGGACCCCGACGAGATCCATGACCAACTCGGCGACGTGTTGCCACGAGGCGAGTGGACGCTGTCGACCCACCTCTTCCAGAGCCACGGTCGGCGATGCTGTGCTGCGAAGAAGCCGCTGTGTCCGGCCTGTCCCGTGCGGGCGCTCTGCCCATGGCCCGGCAAGACCAAGATTCGTTGACAGTCCCCATCTTCTCCTTTAAAGTATAGCGTCACGAATTTTTCTGTCCGGACGCCTACTTAGAGCCGTCAAGGGGAAGCTGATGCCGACGCCGTTGCCGAAGGTAACCGAAATCCAGCGCAAGTGGTTCATCGTGGACGCCGAGGGTCAGGTCCTCGGACGGCTCGCGAGCCGCGTCGCGTCAATCCTCCGTGGAAAACACAAACCGACATTCGTGCCTCACCTCGATGTCGGTGACCACGTCGTCGTGGTCAACGCCGCAAAGGTGCACCTCACGGGACGCAAACTCCACGATAAGCTATACCGCTGGCACTCCGGGTACATCGGAGGCTTGCGAGAGGTCCGAGCCGAAACGATGCTCAGGACCCACCCCGAGCGCGTCATCGAGTGGGCGGTGCAGGGTATGCTGCCAAAGAACCGACTCGGGAGGGCCATGGCGAAGAAAATGAAGGTCTACCGCGGCGCCACGCATCCACACCAGGCCCAACAGCCCGAAGCCCTCACGACGAAGGCCGAGGCCCGCTGATGGCCGCCGTGGTCGACAGGTTCTACGCGACGGGCCGCCGCAAGACGTCCGTCGGGCGCGTATGGATCCGGCCCGGGGCCGGGCGAATCGTCGTGAACCGGCGGGCCTTCGAAGACTACTTCCCGCGCGAGACCCTTCGAATGATCATTGCGCAGCCGCTGGAGGTGACGAGCACCGTCGGACAGTTCGACGTCTTCGCGACCGTGCGGGGTGGCGGTCCGACGGGCCAGGCGGGCGCGGTTCGTCACGGGCTCGCCCGGGCGCTGGCGCGCTTCGACGAGAAGTTCCGAGTCCCGCTCAAGAAGGCGGGTCTCCTCACCCGTGACCCGCGGATGCGCGAGCGAAAGAAGTACGGCCAGCCGGGCGCTCGCCAGAAGTTCCAGTACTCGAAGCGCTAGTGCCAGAGCGGTCCGCCATGGTCCGAATCGCCGTCGCCGGTGCGAGTGGCTATATGGGAGCCGAGCTCCTCCGTCTGCTCTCCATCCATCCGAAGGTCACCCTGACCGGAATAACGTCCGACCGGCTCGCCGGCGAGCCGTTGGGCAAGGCGTATCCGCACCTGCGCGGACTCAGCGATCTCAGATTCCACGACCTGGACCCCGAGTGGGTCGCCGGTGTCGCGGACGTGGTCTTCCTCGCGCTGCCCCACATGGAGTCGCAGAAGGCGGTGCCGGTCCTGCGCGGCCACGGCATCCGGGCGATCGACCTGTCGGCCGACTACCGTCTGCACGACGCCGACGACTACGTGACGTGGTACAAGGCGCCGCACATCGACCTGCCCGGGCTCGCCGAAGCGGTCTACGGACTGCCGGAGCTGCACAGGAAGGCGATCGCGTCGGCCTCGCTCGTCGCGTCGCCAGGTTGTTACCCGGCCGGCGCGGTGCTCGCGACGGCCCCGCTCCTGCGATCCGGGCTCGCGCGGCTCGACGGGATCGTGATCGACGGCAAGTCGGGAATCACGGGCGCCGGCGCGCAGGGTCGGAAGATCGACCCGATGTATCTCTTCACCGAGGCCAACGAGAACGTTCAGGCGTACGGGATCGCCGAGCACCGGCACACGCCGGAGATCGAGCAAGAGCTCAGCGCTCTCGCGGGTGCGCCGCTGCGGGTCGCATTCACGCCTCATCTCGTGCCGCTCAACCGCGGACTCTTCACGACGGCATCGGTGCCCCTCGCCACGGCGCTGACGACGAGCCGCTTGCTGGACGTCTACCGAGAGTTCTACGCGGGAGAGCCCTTCGTGCGTGTCCTCGACGCGGGCGAGCGCCCGACGACGCGCGCCGTCGTCGGCTCCAACTACTGTGACGTCACCGTGGTGGCGGACCCGCGTACTGGCCGGGCTGTGTGCGTGTCGGCGATCGACAACCTGGGTAAGGGGGGCGCGGCGAACGGCGTTCAGAACTTGAACGTCATGTGCGGCTGGAGCGAGCGGACGGGGCTCGAGGCGCCGCCGGTGTACCCGTAGCCCATGGCGTCGGGGGACCTCGAGTGGCTTGACGGCGGCGTCACGGCAGTGCCAGGGATCCTCGCCGGCGGCATCGTGGCGGGCATCAAGCCGAGTGGCAAGAAGGACCTCGCGCTCATCTACTCCTCGACGCCGGCGCGCGCCGCCGCGGTGTTCACCTCGAACCAGGTGAAAGGCGCTCCGGTCCTCGTGTCGACGGAGCACGTGCGGGGCGGGCAGGCCCAGGCGATCGTGGCCTCCAGCGGCTGCGCCAATGTCTGCACGGGCGAGCGTGGGATCCAGGACGCGCGCGAGATGACGCGCCTCGTGGGCGAGCTGCTGCGGATTCCCACGACCCACGTGCTGATCGCATCAACCGGCGTCATCGGAGTGCCGCTGCCGATGGACAAGATCCGCGCCGCATTACCCAAACTCGCGAAGTCGCTGTCCCCGCAAGGGGGCCGCGCGGCGGCCGAGGCCATTCTCACGACCGACACGCGGACCAAGGAAGCGGCGCTGCGCGTCGAGGTCGGCGGGCGACCGGTCACGATCGGCGGGATCGCGAAGGGTGTGGCAATGCTCGAGCCGCACCTCGCCACAATGTTCTGCTTCGTGGCGACAGACGCGGTCGTCGCGCGCGGCGCGCTCGGCCCGGCCGTCCGGCGTGCGGTCGATCGGTCCTTCAACCGGACGACCGTCGATTCCGACCAGTCCACGAGCGACACCGTGGCGGTGCTCGCGAACGGTCTCGCCGAGAACGCGCCGCTCGAGTCCGGCGCCCGCGGCCTCCGCCAGTTCGCGGGCGGCCTCGAGGCGCTGATGACGACGCTCGCCCGCATGCTGGTTGCCGACGGAGAGGGCGCGACGAAGCTGGTGACGATCGCCGTGCGCGGCGCGACGAGTCGACGAGACGCGCTACTCGCGGCGCGCAGCGTCGCGAACTCTCCACTCGTCAAGACCGCGATCAACGGGCAGGACCCGAACTGGGGACGCATCATGATGGCGCTCGGCAAGTCGCCGGCGCGCGTCGAGCAAGAGAAGGTCTCGATCGCGGTCGGAGACGAGCGTCTGGTCGAGCGGGGGATGCTGAAAGAAGGTGTGCGCCTGGAGCGGGTTCGGGAGATCATGGGACAGTCGGAATACGACATTACGATCGATCTGGGCCTCGGTCGCGGCGAGGACCGCGTCTGGACCTGCGATCTCAGCGAGGAGTACGTGCGGCTCAACGCCAAGTACACGACGTAGCTCACCATCACGCACGCCGCGCGTTTTCGGTGGTAGTGCGAGCCGGAGGCCGCGAAGGGCGGCCGGGCGCGCCTATTGAGTGCGGCGGAGGCAAACCGAAGGAGGATCCATGGCAACGTTGACGATGAAGGAACTGCTCGAGGCTGGAGTGCACTTCGGCCATCAGACCAAGCGCTGGAACCCGAAGATGCAGAAATTCATCTTCGGCGAGCGCAACGGCATCTACATCATCGACCTCCAGAAGACGCTCAAGAAATTCCGTGAGGCCTACGCCTTCGTGCGCGACCTCGCCGCCGGCGGGGGCACGGTGCTCTTCATCGGAACCAAGAAGCAAGCTCAGGAGACCGTGTTCGAGGAGGCGAGTCGCTGCGGGATGTTCTACGTCAACCAGCGGTGGCTGGGCGGGACGCTGACGAACTTCGCGACGATCCGCAAGTCCATCACCCGGCTCAAAAAGCTCGAGGAGATGAAGGAGACCGGAGAATACGAGCGCCTGCCGAAAAAGGAAGCCCTGGAGCTCGACCGCGAACGGGAGAAGCTCGAGAAGGCGCTCATCGGCATCAAGGCGATGGAGCAGCTGCCGGCCGCGGTGTTCATCATCGATCCTCGCAAGGAAAAGATCGCGGTGGCGGAGGCGCAGCGGCTCGGTATCTCGATCGTGGCGATCGTAGACACCAACTGCGACCCGACCGGAATCGACTATCCGGTCCCCGGCAATGATGACGCGATCCGGGCGGTGCGGCTGATCACGTCGCGGATCGCCGATGCCATCAACGAGGGACGCGGCACCCTGTCGAAGGACGAGGGCGAGGCGGCGACGCCGGAGGCGGCCGCGGAAGGCGCCGAGCTGGCGGCGGTGGAGGCGGAAAACTAACCATGGCCGCGACCGCGCAGCTGGTGAAGGAGCTCCGCGACCGGACGGGCGCGGGTGTGATGGACTGCAAGGAGGCGCTGCAGGCGACCGCGGGCGATGTGCCGGGCGCCGTCGAGTACCTGAGGAAGAAGGGGTTGGCGCAGGCGGCCAAGCGGTCGCATCGGGAGGCGCGCGAGGGCGCGGTCGGGACGTACGTCCATCCCGGTGCCAAGCTCGGGGTGCTCGTCGAGGTGAACTGCGAAACGGATTTCGTCGCGCGGACCGAGGCCTTCCAGGATCTCGTCAAGGATCTCGGCATGCAGGTCGCGGCGGCAAACCCCGCGTACGTCGCCCGGGAGGACGTCCCGGGCGAGGTGGTCGAGAAGGAACGCGAGATCTACCGCGGCCAGCTGGCCGACCAGAAAAAGCCCGTCCAGGTCGTCGACAAGATCATCGAGGGTAAGCTCGAGAAGTTCTACACCGAGCAGTGCCTGCTCGAGCAGCCGTTCATCAAGGACACCACCGGCAAGACGAAGGTCCGCGACCTCGTTGACGGCGTGAATGCCAAGACCGGTGAGCGGATCGCCGTCAAGCGGTTCGCCCGGTTCCAGGTGGGCGAGGCGGAGTAGATGACGGGGGCTGCCGGCTCCGGCCGCCCGGCGTATCGCCGTATCGTCCTGAAGCTTTCGGGAGAAGCGCTCGCCGGGGGCCAGGGCTACGGAATCGACCCGCTCGTGCTCGATCGGGTCGCCGACGAGGTGCGCGACGTGACATCCCTCGGCGTGCAGGTCGCGATCGTCATGGGCGGCGGGAACATCTTCCGTGGTGTCGCCGCGAGCACGGGTGGGATGGACCGCGCCACCGCCGACTACATGGGCATGCTGGCGACGGTCATCAACGCGCTGGCGCTACAAGACGCGCTCGAGAAGTCCGGCCTGCAAACGCGCGTCCTTTCGGCGATCGAGATGCGCGCGGTCGCCGAGCCGTACATCCGCCGCCGTGCGATCCGCCACCTGGAGAAGGGGCGTGTCGTGATCTTCGCCGCCGGCACCGGCAACCCGTTCTTCACAACCGACACCGCGGGCGCGCTGCGCGCCGTCGAGATCAGCGCCGACGCGATCATCAAGGCTACGAAGGTCGACGGGATCTACTCGGCCGATCCGAAGCTGGACAAGAACGCGCAGCGCCTGGCCCATGTGACGTACATCGACGTGCTCAACCGCGGCCTCCAGGTGATGGATTCCGCGGCGATTTCGCTCTGCATGGACAACAAGCTGCCGATCATCGTCTTCGATCTGACTCGAGCCGGTAATATCAAGCGGATCGTGCTCGGCGAGGCCGTGGGCTCGATGGTGTCGTCGGGAGGCTGACGGACATGACGGACATGCCGCCTGTGCTCAAGGATGTCGAAACGAAGATGACGGGCGCCGTCGAAGCGCTCGGGCGTGAGTTCGCGGCCGTCCGCACCGGCCGGGCTTCCGTGGGCCTGCTCGACGGGATCCGCGTCGACTACTACGGGACGCCCACACCGGTGAACCAGATGGCGTCCATCTCGGTCCCGGACGCCCGAAGCTTGGTGATCCAGCCCTGGGAGGCGACCCAACTCAAGGCCATCGAAAAGGCGATCATGGCCTCCGACCTCGGTCTGACCCCGGTCAACGACGGCAAGATCGTCCGCCTGGCGATGCCGTCGCCGACGGAGGAGCGGCGCAAGCAGCTCGCGAAGACGGTGCACAAGATCGCCGAGGAAACGCGCGTCGTGGTCCGCAACATCCGTCGCGAGGCGAACGATCGGCTCAAGGCGATGGCCAAGGACAAGAAAATCTCCGAAGACGAGGAACGGCGCGGTCACGACCAGATTCAGAAGACCACCGACAAGTTCGTGGCGAAGGTCGAGGAGCTCCTCAAGAAAAAGGAGCAGGAGATTTTGTCATTCTAGCGTTTCGTGAGATGACCGTCGCATGACAAGGGCCCCGGGTGAGGCCGAGTTGCTCGAGGCCGCCCGCGCGCAGCCCGTTCCGGAGCACGTCGCCATCATCATGGATGGCAACGGGCGCTGGGCAACCCGCCGTGGGCTGCCCCGCGTCGCTGGCCATCGGGAGGGCGTGAAGGCGGCGCGTGCGATCGTGCGCGCGGCCGACACGCTCGGGCTCCGCTACCTCACGCTCTACGCGTTCTCGACGGAGAACTGGAGCCGTCCGCTGGACGAGGTCTCGACCCTCATGAATCTCCTCGAGCGCTCGGTCCACGCGGAGCTTCCCGCGTTGATGGCGCGCAACGCTCGGCTCCGTGTCCTCGGCCGGCCGCACGGAGTGCCAGCCGGCGTCCGTCGCGGCATCGATCACGTGGTGCACGAGACCCGGAACAACACCGGGTTGACCGTGCTGATGGCGTTCAACTACGGGGGCCGCGACGAGCTGCTCGACGCGTTCCGCACGCTGGCGCGCCAGGTTCAGGCTGGCGACCTCAAGGCTGACGACATCTCGGAGAAGGACGTCAGCGGGGCCCTCTATACCGCGGACATTCCCGATCCCGACCTGCTGATCCGCACGAGCGGCGAGATGCGGATCTCGAACTTTCTCCTGTGGCAGATTGCCTACACTGAGCTGGTGATCACGCCGACCCTCTGGCCGGATTTCGGGCCTGGCGATCTCTATCGCGCCGTGGGCGAGTTCCAGGGGCGGGCGCGCCGATTCGGAAAGGTGTGAGGTGGGCAAGACCGAGGTCGCCGGCGTGACCGTACGCGATGCCGTGGACGGGATGCCGGCGGTCTGGAGGCGCATTGCCAGCGCGGTGGTGCTGATCCCGACGTTCGTGTGGGTGACCGCCGGCGCTCCGGGGTGGATGTTCCAGATGCTCGTGGTCGCCGCAAGCGGCCTCGCGTGCGCCGAGCTCGTGCGGATGTTCCGGCGCAGCGGGCGCCCGATCCACACCTGGCTCACCGTTGCCATGGGCGGGGCGCTGACTGCGAGCTTCGCGACGAGCCTCTACGCTGTTGCGCGGGACGACGGCAGGACCCTCCGGTGGATGCCGACGCCTGAGGTGGTGCTCGTGGTCGGCGTCGGGCTCATCATCAGCGCACCCCTGTGGAGCGCGGGGCGCGCGCCGGTCGAGTCCACTGCCAACACGCTGTTCGGCGCCGTCTACGTCGGCTGGCTTCTGGGGTACGCCATCTGGCTGCAGGGCCGTGCCGATGGACCTCCCCTCGTCTTGTTCCTCGTCGGCGTCACGTGGGCCGGCGAGTCCGCGGCGTACCTGGTCGGGTCGGCGATCGGCCGCCAGCGAATCGCGCCGATGCTGAGCCCGCGCAAGACCGTCGAGGGCTCCATCGCGCAACTCGTGATCTCGATCGCGGCCGGGCTGGGTCTGGGCGTGTGGCTCGTTCCCGCGTGTAGCATCGTGGGCGCGGCCGGCGCCGGGGCGCTCCTCGGCGTGGTCGGGCAGATCGGGGATCTCGCCGAATCCGCGATCAAGCGGAGCATCGGGACGAAGGACGCGGGCGACCTCATCCCGGGCCACGGCGGTATGCTCGATCGGATCGACAGCCTTCTGTTCAACGCTCCGGCGCTTTACCTTTACTCGCTGTACGCATGGTGCCGCCCATGAAGCAGATCACGCTGCTCGGCGCGACAGGATCCATCGGACTACGCACGCTCGATCTCGTGTCGAGCTTCCCCGAGGAGTTCTCGGTGGTGGGCTTGGCCGCGCGCGGATCGAACGTCGATCGGCTCGCGGACATGTGCAAGAAGTACTCGCCGCGCGCCGTCGCGCTGCTGGAGGTGGAGTCCCGCGACCGGCTGGCGCGACTCCTTCCGGCGCCGCAGCCCGAGCTTCTCGCCGGCCCCGAGGGGCTCGTGACGCTGTGCCGCGACGTGAAGGCCGACATCGTCGTCTCGGCTCTCGTCGGAGGCGCCGGGCTACTCCCGACCATGGCGGCGATCCAGGCAGGCCGGACGGTGGCGCTCGCCAACAAGGAGACGCTCGTGATGGCCGGCCGTCTGATGACAGCGGCCGCACGGGCGCGCGGTGTCAAGCTCTTGCCGGTCGACTCCGAGCACAGCGCCGTCTTCCAGTGCCTCGCCGGCCACAGTCGAGCCGATGTCCACCGGGTGCTCCTCACGGCGTCCGGCGGACCCTTCCGGGAGACGCCGAAGGCGCGCCTCGCGGCCGTCACCGTGGAGGACGCCCTCCAGCATCCAACGTGGAAGATGGGGGCCAAGATCACGATCGACTCGGCCACGCTGATGAACAAGGGGCTCGAGATCATCGAGGCGCGATGGCTGTTCGACCTGTCGCCCGATCAGGTCCAGGTCGTGGTGCACCCGCAGTCGATCGTCCATTCGATGGTCGAGTACATCGACGGATCCGTGATCGCCCAGCTGGGCGTGGCGGACATGGCCGTGCCGATTCTCTACGCACTCACGTATCCCGAGCGGCGGCCGACGCCGGCCGCGCGGCTCGACCTGGTACGGGTCGGACAGCTGACGTTCTACGAGCCCGACGTCGACAAGTTCCCGTGCCTCAGGCTGGCGCGGGCGGCGCTCGAGGCCGGCGGCGCGGCGCCCGTCGTGCTCAACGCCGCGAACGAGGTGGCGGTGGCCGCGTTCCTCGACCGGCGGGTGCGGTTCACCGAGATCGCAGAGCTCATCGAGGAAGCGCTCGACGGGGCCCCGGCCGGCGAGCTCGCGTCGATCGAGGCCTGCGTGGCGATCGACGTGGAATCCCGTCGCGCCGTGCAGCAGTCGATCGACGCCCGTCGTGGAGGCCGCACCGCGTGACCAGCGCCCTTGCCTTCATTTGGCCTTTCGTCGTCGTCATCGGCATCCTGATCCTCGTCCACGAGCTCGGCCACTTCTTCGTGGCGCGCTGGACGGGCGTGGGAGTCGAGCGGTTCTCGATCGGCTTTGGGCCGATCCTGATGCGATGGCGCGGGAAGGAGACCGAGTACTGTCTCTCCGCCATCCCGATGGGCGGCTACGTGAAGATGATGGGCGAGGAGAGCCCGCTGGAAGGGGGCACGGCGCCCGTCGTCGATCCCGACAAGGCGTTCGCGGCGAAGCCGCTCTGGGCACGATTCCTGATCGTGTTCGCCGGCCCCGCGATGAATTTCGTCCTCGCGGCCGTGATCGTGAGCGTCGTGTTCGCGACGATCGGGCGCACGGTGTGGCCGCCCGTGGCCGGGCGCGTCGTGGACAGTGGCCCCGCCGCGGTCGCCGGTCTCCGAACGGGAGACCGTATCCTCTCCGTGGATGGCCGTCGGGTGTCGTACTGGGAGGACGTGGAGCGCGCGGTCGCGGGGTCCCAGGGTCGGCCGCTCCAACTCGACGTGGAGCGAGAGGGCGCGCGCCAGCCGATCACCGTAACACCCCGGCGCACCACCGTCCAGGACCCGATCCTGAAGGAGTCGCGGGAAGTCTGGGACATCGGCGCGGGGCCGCATGGCGCGCCCGTCATCACGTCGGTGACGCCCGACTCCCCCGCGGAAGTGGCCGGACTGAAGCCCGGCGATGTCGTGCTGTCGGTGGCCGACCAGCGCGTGTTCTCCCCCGACGAGATGGTGCAGGCGATCCGGAGCCGGCCGCGTCAGAAGCTCACCCTCATCGTCGAGCGTGACGGCAAGCGACTGAGCCTGACCGTGACGCCGAACGCCGAGAAGGAACGCGGCCCGAGCGGCGACGAGGTCGAGGTGGGGCGCATCCAGGCCGGCATCGGCGGCAAGGCGATGGGCACGGAACCCTACAACCCCGTGGCGGCCGTCTGGCACGGCGCCGCGTGGACAGCCAACATGTCGGTCACCATCGTCAAGGGTCTCTGGAGAATCGCGCTCGGCACCATCGATCGCTCGAATATCGGCGGTCCTATCCAAATCGCATCCATGGCAGGACAGCAGGCCAGGGAAGGGTTCGGGCAGCTCGCGCTCTTCACCGCGTTCATCAGCGTGAACCTTGCCGTCCTCAACCTGCTCCCGGTGCCGATACTCGACGGCGGGCACCTCCTGTTCTTCGTCATCGAGGCGGTCCTGGGCCGGCCCTTGTCGCTCAAGAAGCGCGAGGTGGCCCAGCAGCTCGGACTCGCACTTCTGCTGCTTCTGATGGTGTTCGCGATTTACAATGACCTCGTTCGGCTGGATGCTTTCAGAATCTTCAGATAGGACGGCGCAATGATCACACGGCGGAAGACGAGGCAAATCGAGCTCGGCGGGATCAAGATCGGCGGGGGCGCGCCCGTCACCGTGCAATCGATGACCAAGACCGACACGCGCGACGTGCAGGCGACGCTCCTGGAGATCTGGTCGCTCGAGGTGGCCGGCTGTGACATTGTCCGTTGCGCCGTCCCGGTCCGGGAAGCCGCCGAGAAGCTCAGCGAGATCAGACGCCAGATCAGGATCCCGCTGGTGGCGGACATCCACTTCAACTACAAGCTGGCGCTCATCGCGCTCGAGCAGGGGGTGGATGGACTCCGGCTGAATCCCGGGAATATCGGCGGCAAGGGGTTCGTCCAGGAAGTCGTCAACGTCGCCAAGGAGAAGCGGATCCCGATCCGCATCGGGGTCAACGGGGGGTCGCTCGAGAAGGATCTCCTCGCGAAGCACGGCGGGCCCAGCGCCGAGGGCATGGTCGAATCGGCGCTCCGTCACATCCAGATCCTCGAGGACTTGAACTATCCGGAGATGAAAATCTCGTTGAAGGCCTCCGATCCCCTGATGATGATCGAGGCCTACCGGATGCTGGCCGACAAGGTCGACTACGCGTTCCACCTCGGAGTCACCGAGGCCGGCACCCCGGGCGTCGGCACGATCAAGTCGGCGATCGGCCTGGGCGCGCTCCTCTCAGAGGGGATCGGCGACACGATCCGCGTCTCGCTCTCCGCGGATCCCACCGAGGAGGTCCGCGTCGGGATCGACATTCTAAAATCCCTGGGGCTCCGGAAGGGCGGACTGACATTTGTGTCGTGCCCGTCGTGCGGGCGCGCCGACGTCGACCTCGTGAAGCTCGCGAAAGAGGTCGAGGACGAGTTCAAGGGGCTGAACGAGGAAATCCACATCGCGGTGATGGGCTGTGAAGTCAACGGTCCCGGCGAGGCGCGCGCGGCGGACATCGGAGTCGCGGGAGGCCGCGGGATCGGGCTCATCTTCAAGAACGGCGGTGTGATTCGCAAGGTACCGGAGAAGGAGATCGTCCAGGCGATGCGCGAGGAAGTCGACAAGTTCATCGCCGAGCGCAAGGCCGCGAAGACAGCGGCCGTGGAGGCCCAGTGATGGGACAGTACAATACCCACGTCTTCGTGTGCACGTCCGGCGACTCGTGTCCGACTCAGGGCAACGTCGAGCAGTTCGTGAAGTACCTCCGGGACGAGGCCACCAAGGCCGGCCTGAAGACCGATGTCAGGGTCAACAAGGCCGGCTGCTTTTCGCAGTGCGGCCACGGTCCGATGATGGTCGTTTACCCGGACAACGTCTGGTATGGCGGCGTGCAGGAGGCGGACTTGCAGGAGATCTTCGAGTCCCATATTCGCGACGGCAAGCCGGTCGCCCGTCTGATCTACGATCCCGGGGTCAAGGGAGCCAACAAGAAGCCGGGCTACAAATAGTCCGGCGGCGTCAGGCGCGATCTCGTGGTTCACGAGTTGCGTGCCTGAGCCTTGCCTCTGCTCTGAACACGTGCTAAAGTCCCGAAAAAGTGGGCGTTGCCCGCTTTTTTTAATTTTGTCGTCCGGCAGGGATGGACGTGCATGGATGAAGCGGAAAGGATAACCCTGATCGAAGAGGCCCTCACACAGGTGGTTGCCGATCATCGGCTCCACCTCGTCGACCTCGAGTGGCGCGCACTCCGGCCGCGGGGGCTGCTGCGGCTGTACGTTGACAAGCCGGGCGGCGTGGAGATCGGGGACTGCGAGCGATTGAGCCGGGAGATCGGTGACGTGCTCGATGCTGCCGCCCTGATCGAGGGAGGCTACGATCTCGAGGTTTCGTCGCCGGGGCTCGACCGCCTGCTGCGGAAGGAGCGGGAATATCACTGGGCGGTCGGCCGGCAGGTGCGGTGCTGGCTTGCCGGCGGCGCCGAGGTACGCGGTCGACTGGCGGCGGTCACGCCCGAGCGGTTGGTGCTGGACCGCGAGGGCGAGCGCGTGGAGCTTGGACGAGCCGACGTCACGAAGGCGCGGCTGGAGGCGGATGTCCCCTGGCCCCGCAAGGCGTAGAATCCCAGGCAGGTTGCGGATCTCATGAACCGAGAGCTGATCAGCGTCATCGAGCAGATCGGACGGGAGAAGGGGATCGACAAGGAGATCCTTTTCGAGGCGGTGGAGTCTGCCCTGCAGTCGGCGTGCCGGAAGTCACACGCCAGCATCGACAACATTCGCATCGAGATCGACCGGAAGACGGGCGAGTTCCGTGCCTACTTGCGCAAGCGGGTCGTCGATGAGGTCACCGATCCGGAGACGGAGATCAGCCTCGCGGAAGCCAAGAAGCTGAACGCCGAGGCCGAGCTGGACGTCGAGCTCGAGATCAAGCAGGAGCGCCCACCTCAGGATCTGGGTCGCATCGCGGCACAGACGGCCAAGCAGGTCATCCTCCAGAAGGTGCGGGACGCCGAGCGCGAGGGGATCTACTCGGAGTTCGCCGGGAAAGAAGGTCAAATTCTCAGAGGCATCGTCCATCGCATCGAGAAGCGCAACGTGATCCTCGAGATCGGCAAGGCGGAGGCCATCCTGCCGGAGCGCGAGCAGATCCCGGGCGAGCGCTATAACCCCGGTGACCGGATCCGGGCGTTCGTCCTGGAGGTGCGGCGGACCGCCAAGGGCCCGCAGATCTCGCTCTCGCGCACGCATCCCGGCTACCTGGCGCGGCTCTTCCAGACCGAGATTCCCGAGATCCAGGAAGGCATCGTCCTCGTGAAGGCGACGGCGCGGGAGGCGGGGGAGCGCGCGAAGGTCGCGGTCGCCTCGACAAAGCGCGACGTCGACCCGATCGGCGCCTGTGTCGGCCTGCGCGGCACGCGTATCCAGGTCATCAGCCGGGAGCTGCGCGGCGAGAAGATCGACATCATCGAGTGGTCCCACGATCCCGCGACCTTCGTGGCGCGAGCGCTCTCGCCGGCCAAGGTGTCGTCGGTGGCGATCAACGAGATCACGGAGGGTGAGGGCCAACCGGCGGCCGTGGTGATCGTGCCGGACAATCAGCTGTCCCTGGCCATCGGAAAGAAAGGCCAGAACGCGCGGTTGGCGGCGAAATTGACGGGCATGCGCATCGACATCAAGAGCGAGTCCGAGGTCGAGACGGAGCGTTCTCCGGCCGAAGCTCCGCCGGCCGAGGATCGCGCCGCGCTGGCGGCGCTGCCCGGCGTTGGTCCCGAGCTCGTCGATGCCTTGGTGGCTGCGGGGCTCGGTTCACCCGCGGCGATCGTCAAGGCTGGACACGAGAAGCTGTCGCGGGTGGCGGAAATCGGCGACCGAACGGACACGATCTTCTCGGCTGCAGAGAAATATGTGCAGCACGTCTCGGGTGACGCCAAAGTGGGGGATGACCTCAGTCAGCCCGCGGCCCCCGAGGAGACCTCGGAGCCTGCATGAGGACGGGACCCAGCCGAACGTGCCTGGGATGCCGCCGGGCCCGCCCGAAGGGCTGGCTGGTACGCTTGGTACGACTAGGGAGCGGTACGGTCGTGGTGGAACCGAGCGCACGGGCCGCGGGGCGTGGCGCCTACGTGTGTCCTGATACCGCGTGTGTCGAGCGCGCGTTGAGTCGCGATCGGCTGGCGCACGCCTTCAAGAAGGCGTGCGCGCCAGCTCCCGACCTGGCTGAGGCAGTGCGAGCGGCAGGCCGTCGCGGGGCTGGGGTCCCCAGCGGCGAGGCCGGCTCAGGAGCCGACGTTTGCGAGACGGGTGTGATGGCAGTGAGAGCGTCAGGGAGGTGAGGGGACTGTGGCAGCGGCAAAGATAAAGGTCATCGAGCTCGCCAAGGAACTCGGCGTGACGAGCAAGGATCTGATGGTCGCGGCCGAGGAGATGGGCCACAAGGGCGTTCGTGCCATGAGTCCCCTTGACAGCACGCTGGCGAATGCGCTGCGGATAAAGCTCGGCAAGGGGCGCGAGTTGCCCGAGGCGCCGAAGCCGAAGCGCGTGGCGAAGCCGAAGGAGCCCAGGGAGGCGGGGGACGCCGCAGCGGCGGTCGCTGAAGCGGTCGCGAAGAAGCCGTCGCGGGCAAAGAAGGAGAAACTCGAGGACGAGGCGCCCGCGGAGATCAAGCCGGCGGCGACGATCGTGAAACCCAGACCCGTCGTGCCGGCGCCGGAGGTTGTCCCCGAACCGCCGTTCGTCCCTCTCCCTGAGCCCGAGATCGTGCCGGAGCCGACCGTCGTCGCTCAGCCGCCGCCCGAGGTGATAAGACCGGCCGCGACAGTGATGCCGGTGGGCCCGAAGAAGCCCGAGCCGAAGATTGTTCCCTTCCGTCCGATCGAGCGTCCCGCGCCTGCGCCCGGGCCACGCCCCTCGCGCCAACCGACGGGTCCCTTCGCGCCGCCGCGCGTCAGCGTGTCGCCGGCCCGGCCGCCCGCGCTCGCCCCGCCCCCGAGGTCGGCTCCCCTTTCGGCGGCTCCGGCTGCCGCTCCCGCGGCCATGGCGCCGGCACCGCCTGGCGTCGCCGCTCCTGTCGTCGTCGAAGAGCCGCCGGCGCCGACCCCGGTCGAGGTCCGACGAGAGCTCATTCGCGTGCACGAGTCGGTCACGGTCGGTGAGCTCGCCGAGAAGATGCGCCGGAAATCGGGCGAAGTGATCAAGGCGCTCGTCGATCTCGGTGTGATGGCGACGCTCAACGAGCTGCTCGACCCCACGGCCGCCAAGCTCGTGGCCGACAAGTTCAACGTCGACGTCGAAATCCGTTCGGTGGAAGGTGACGTCGTCGACGAGGAAGACCTCGATCCGAGTCAGCTCGCGCTGCGCCCGCCGGTGGTCACGGTGATGGGCCACGTCGACCACGGCAAGACATCGCTCCTGGACGCCATCCGGAAGTCGAAGGTCGCCGAAAAGGAGTTCGGCGGGATCACGCAGCATATCGGCGCCTATCAAGTGACGACCTCGCACGGGAAGGTGACCTTCCTGGACACGCCGGGCCACGAGGCCTTCACGGCCATGCGGGCTCGCGGAGCCCAGGCGACGGACATCGTCATCCTGGTCGTCGCCGCGGACGACGGCGTCATGCCGCAGACGGAGGAGGCCATCAACCACGCGCGCGCGGCGAACGTGCCGATCATCGTCGCGGTCAACAAGATCGACAAGCCCGAGGCCGACGCCGATCGCGTGAAACGCGAGTTGTCGAACCTCAACCTCGTCCCGGAAGAGTGGGGCGGCCAGACCATCTTCGTTCCCACCTCGGCCAAGCGGGGCACGGGGATCGACCAGCTCCTCGAGATGACCGCGCTCCAGTCGGAAATCCTCGAGCTCAAGGCCAACGCCGGCCGGGCGGCCAAGGGCGTCATCATCGAGGGCCGGCTCGACCGAGGCCGCGGTCCAGTCGCCACCGCGCTGATCCAGAACGGGACCCTGAAGGAGGGCGATGCGGTCGTGGTCGGTTCCTACTCCGGGCGCGTGCGCTCGCTGATCGACCCCTCCGGCAAGAAGGTCAAGACCGCGGGGCCCTCCGACCCCGTCGAGATCCAGGGACTCTCGGGTGTGCCGGCCGCCGGCGACGTGCTGGTGGCCGTCTCGGACGAGCGCAAGGCGCGGCAGATCGCGACCATGCGACTGGAACGTGACAAGGCGAAGGGTAAGACGACGACGCGCATCACGCTCGAGGGGCTGCAAAAGCAAATCCAGACCGGCGAGGTGAAGGAGCTGCGGCTCATTCTGAAGGCCGACGTCCAGGGTTCCGTCGGGGCGCTGGCGGAGTCGCTCGAACGGCTGTCGACCGACGAGGTGAAGCTGAAGGTCATCCACAGCTCGGTCGGCATGATCACTGAAAGCGACGTGATGCTCGCGTCGGCGTCCAACGCGATCGTGCTGGGGTTCAACGTGAAGGCCGAGCCCAAAGCGGCCTCCCAGGCGCAGGCGAACGGTGTCGACATCCGAAACTACAACGTCATCTACGAGGCGATCAACGACCTCAAGGCCGCCCTCGCCGGGCTGCTCGCGCCGGAGATTCGCGAGACGGCGCTCGGCCGGGCGCAAGTTCGTCAGATCTTCGTCATCTCGAAGCTCGGCCCCATCTGCGGCTCGTACGTCTCGGAGGGCAAGATCGTGCGCGCTGCCAGGGTGCGCGTGCGCCGGGGCGAAGAGGTCTTCGGCCAGGGCACCGTCGGCTCCCTGAAGCGCTTCAAGGACGAGGTCCGTGAGGTGCTCGCCGGTCTCGAGTGCGGGATCGGCGTCGACGGCGTCAACGGGATCCAACCGGGGGACATCCTGGAGGCCTACACGAGCGAGGAAGTGGCGCGCACGCTCTAGGAGCATCCGCGCCGGAGGGGGCTGTGTCGGCAGCGCGCGTCGCGCTGGGGTTGGTTGAGTTGCACCTGCCGGACGTGGGCTCACTGAAGGACAAGCGCCACGTCCTGAAGGGTCTCAAGGAGAAGGTCCGGGCCCGCTTCGAGGTCTCCGTGGCCGAGGTCGACCATCAGGACGTGTGGCAGCGGGCGACGCTCGCCGTCGCCTACGTCTCCGCCGATGCGCGGCACGCCAACACGGTCATTTCGAAGGCGATGGACTTCATCGAAGACAACGTCGCGGGACGGGTGCTCGACACGTCCGTGGAGATTCTCTGATGCAAGACAAGCGACTGGGCCGCGTGAACCAACTCGTCAAAGAGGAAATCTCGACGCTCCTCCAGCGGGAGCTCAAGGACCCCCGACTCGGCTTCGTGTCGGTGACCGAGGTCGAGACGGCCCGAGACCTGCGTACCGCGAAGGTCTTCGTGTCGGTGCTCGGCGACGAGGCGCAGTGGACGGGATCGCTGGCGGCTCTGGTCAGCGCCCGCGGTTTCATCCGCCACTGGCTCCGACAGCACCTGGACCTGCGCGTCACCCCCGAGCTGGACTTCCGGCCCGACCGGTCGATGGAGCACGCGGCGCGCATCCAGGCCCTGCTCCGGCAGGTGGGCGGCGACGCCGGACGGTGAGCCCGATCGTCGAGCACTCGACTCCGGTGCCTTCCGCTGCGGTGCTGGGAGCGTTCGGCGGCGGCGGCCGCGCCCTCATGCTCGGGCACGTCCACCCGGACGCCGACGTCCTGGGCACGCTGCTCGCCCTGGGCCTGGCGCTCGAAGGACGCGGCTGGACCGTGACCTACGGTGGTCCGCATCCCGCGCCCGCGCTCCTCGCCTTCCTGCCTGGCGTCGAACGCTATCGCACGCTCACCATGCTGGACGACCCGATCGACGTCGTGGTGCTCACGGACTGCCCGAACCCGCAACGGACCGAAGGGCTGATCGAGCAGGCCCGGCGCGTCGGGAAGCTCATCGTCAACATCGACCACCATCCGGACAACCGGCGGTACGGTGACGTGAACTGGGTCGACACGTCCGCCGCCGCCACGGGTGAGATGATCTACGAGCTGCTCACGGCGCTCGGCGCGCCGCTGACGCCCGAGATCGCCACCAATCTTTTCACCGCGATCCACACCGACACGGGCTCGTTCCGCTATTCGAACGTGACGCCCCGGACGTTCGCGATTGCCGCGGCGCTCGTCGTGGCCGGCGCCCGACCGGAGCTCGTGTCCGGATCGCTCTACGAGCGGCGCGCGCCCGATGCGCTCCGCTGGCTCGGTGAGGCCCTCACCCGGGTCGAGATCAGCGAGGACGGGCGACTCGGCTGGCTCGCGCTGCCCACCGGGCTGGTCCCCGAGCGGATCGTCGAGTCGGAGGAGCTCGTAAACTATCCGCGCTCCGTCGCCTCGGTGCGCGTCGCCTGTCTCCTCCGCGAGCGGGACGGCGAAGTGAAGGTGAGCCTCCGGGGCAAGGGAGACGTGGACGTCCAGAAGATCGCGGCGCAGTTCGGCGGTGGAGGACATGTCAACGCAGCGGGCTGCACCGTGACCGGGCCGCTGCCGGAGGCGACGCGCGTGGTGCTCGCCGCGGTCCGCCGGGCGGTCGACGGAAGCCGGGTGTCGTGAGCGGAGACGTCGCGCGGTCCGGCGTCCTCGTCGTCGACAAGGGGCGCGGCGCGACCTCGTTCGATGTCGTCGCGATCGTTCGGCGCCGGCTGGGCGTCCGTCGTATCGGGCATGCGGGCACGCTCGATCCCGACGCGACCGGCGTGCTGCCGATCCTCATCGGGGAGGCGACGAAGCTCACGCCCTATCTCGTCGACCAGGACAAGGAGTACCTCGCGACGGTCCGCTTCGGACTGACGACGGACACCCACGACGTGAGCGGCCGCGTGCTGTCGGAGACCCCGGTCGGAGATCTCGCGCCCGCGCCCCTCGCGGAGGCCTGTCGCGCGTTCGTCGGCCGGATCAAGCAGGTGCCGCCGATGTACTCGGCGATTCATCACGAAGGGCGGCGGCTCTACGAGCTGGCCCGGGCCGGTCTCGAGGTGGAGCGAGCGCCCCGCGAGGTGATCATCCGTTCGATCCGCGTCGAGAATATCGCCGGCTCGCGGGCGATGCTGCGCGTCGTCTGCGGCAAGGGAACGTACGTCCGGGTCCTCGCGGCCGACATCGGTGCTGTTCTGGGTTTCGGCGGGGCGGTCGAGGGTCTCGTCCGGTGTCGGGTCGGCCCCTTCGATCTTGGGGACACCGTGTCCTGGAGCGAGCTGATGGAAGCAAGACGGGAGCTCTGGTCCAGGGTGCGCCCTGCCGAAGCGGCGCTGGCCGGATGGCGGATTGTTCGGCTGGACGGGCACAGCGCGGCGATCTTCACCAACGGCCAGCCGGCCGAGGTTATCCCGGCCGCGGCCGCGGGGAGTGGCTTCGTAAGAGTCCACGACATCGCCGGGCCTTTGATCGGCGTCGGAGAATTGATGACGGGCGGGAGCAAGGTCAGGCCCGTTCGCATTCTGCATGCGGACCGTCCGGGGACTCGAGTCCTACCGGCCTGAGGCGGTCGCCAGCGCTGTCGCGCTCGGCGCCTTCGACGGCATTCATCTCGGCCATCGCGCCATCCTCGGAACGGCGGTGGCGCAGGCGCGGCAGGGGGGGCTCCAGGCGGTGGCGTGCACGTTCGACCGGCATCCCATGGAGGTGCTCCAGCCCGGTCGCGCCCCGCTGCCCATCACGACCCTGGACGAGAGGCTCGAGCTGATCGGCGAGACCGGGATCGATACGACCGTCGTCATCCCCTTCACGCAGTCTGTCGCGGCCGTCGAGGCCAAAACCTTCGTTCAGGACGTTCTCATAGAAGCACTAAGGGCGCGGGAGATCGTGGTCGGATTCAACCACCGCTTCGGCCGGGGCGCGCGCGGCGACACCGGGCTGCTGGAGAGTCTGGCCGGGCCGCTCGGGTTTCGCGCGCACATCGTGCCGGCACTGATGGTGGATGGCGTCACTGTGTCGTCGTCGGAGATCCGCGGCGCGCTTCAGCGGGGCGATCTCCCGAGGGCGGCGCGACTCCTCGGCCGGCATTATTCCATCCGCGGCGAGGTGGTCCGGGGCGCCGGACGAGGCCGGACGCTCGGTTTTCCGACGGCCAACGTGAAAACGGATCGCCCTCTAGGACTCCCGGTGGGTGTCTACGTCTGCCGAGCCACCATCCGGTCGAGTCAGCATCAGGCCGTGGTCAACGTGGGGGTGCGCCCGACGTTTGGAGAGAACGAGTTAGCCGTCGAAGCTCATGTCATTGATTTCTCGGGCGATCTTTACAACGAACGGGTGGTGCTGACCTTTCTTCGGCGCCTGCGGGAGGAGAGGAAGTTCCCGAGCGTCGACGCGCTGCGCCAGCAGATTGCGCTCGATGTGGCCGCAGCGCGGCGAGATCCGTGACCCGTAGCCGGCGCCGGCCAACTTTACTTCGGCTCAGCCACATGGTACCCTCCACACCGTATCTGCTGACAAAAAAAGGGCTTTTGGGGAACCCGCCCTGGCGTGGGAGTATTAAGCTTCCTGGGGTGTGGCGATTGGAGGGTGGTCGATGCCGCTCGCTGTCGACCGGAAGAAGAGTCTGATCGAGCAGTTCCGAACCCACGAGGGCGACACGGGTTCGCCCGAAGTGCAGATCGCGCTACTGACCGAGCGCATCAACGGCCTTACCGATCATTTCAAGCAGCATACGAAGGACCATCATTCACGCCGGGGGCTGCTGATGCTCATCGGCAAGCGTCGAGGCCTTCTGGAATACCTCCGGTCCCGGGCACCGGAGAGGTATCGTGTCATCATCGACAAGCTCGGCATCCGCCGTTGACGGCGGAGTCACTCTCAATTGATCGGTCCTCGGACGGAACGAATCCGGGGGCCCCGGGGCGGGCAGGTTTAGCGTCCGCTCCACACGGCGTTCGCCGGATTCCGGCCGATACGCGAGGACAAATATTCGCATGACCCACACGGTAGAGATCGAGATCAACGGCCTCCGCATGGCCATCGAAACGGGCAAGGTGGCCAAGCAGGCCGACGGGGCCGTGGTCGTTCGCTACGGCGGTTCCATGGTCCTGGCGACGTGCGTCGCCGCCAAGAGCGCGAAGGAATCGCAGGACTTCTTCCCGCTGACCGTCGAATACCGCGAGCGCGCGTACGCGGGCGGGCGAATCCCCGGCGGCTATTTCAAGCGAGAGGGCGCTCCGGTCAAGAAAGAGACGCTGACGTCTCGTCTGATCGACCGGCCGATCCGGCCTCTGTTCCCCGACGGCTTCCGGAACGAGGTACAGGTCATCTGTCTCGTGATCTCCGGCGACCAGGAAAACGACCCCGACATGCTGGCGGTGAACGGCGCTTCGGCGGCCCTCTGCCTGTCGGGCATTCCGTTCGACGGACCCATCGGCGCCGTGCGGGTCGGCCTGGTCGACGGCAAGCCGGTCGCGAACCCGACCACGGCGCAGCAGAAGGCGTCGAGCCTGGAGCTCGTCATCGCCGGCACCGAAGACGCCGTGTTGATGGTGGAGGCGGGAGCCAACGAGGTGCCCGAAGAAGCCATGCTCGAGGCGATCGCCTTCGGTCATGCCGAGTGCAAGAGGCTCGCGCGGGCGCAACGGGATCTGGCGCAGCGCGCGGCCAAGCCGCGCTGGACCTTCGACGCGTCGGCGGGACGCGATGCCGAGCTGGCCGCGCGGGTCAAGAGCCTGGCGGCGCCCAAGCTGGCCACGGCACTCGCCAGCCATGAAAAGCAGGCGCGGGCCGAGGCCGTCCACCGGGTGTTCGAGGAGGTGGTCCAGTCTCTCGGGGTGGACGAGACGAAGAAGGGGGCGGTGCACGAAGTGTTCGAGGCGGTCGAGAAGGCCGAGGTGCGGCGGCTCATCGTCGAGCGCGGTATCCGCGTCGATGGCCGCAAGGTGAACGAGATCCGCCCGATCTCGATCGACATGGCCTACCTCCCTCGGGCCCACGGCTCGAGTGTCTTCACCCGGGGAGAGACCCAGGCGCTCGTCGCGGCCACGCTGGGCACGAAGTCGGACGAGCAGAAGATCGAGGCCCTCGAGGGCGAGCACTACCGGCACTTCATGCTGCACTACAACTTCCCGTCGTTCTCGGTCGGCGAGGTCCGGCGATACGGCGGTCCCTCGCGGCGGGACATCGGTCACGGTGCCCTGGCGGAGCGGGCGGTCGAAGCGGTGCTGCCCCCGAAGGAAGAGTTCCCGTACACGATCCGGATCGTGTCGGACATTCTCGAGTCGAACGGGTCGTCGTCGATGGCCTCGGTGTGCGGCGCCTCGCTGGCGCTGATGGACGCCGGGGTGCCCCTGCGGGCCCACGTCGCGGGTGTCGCCATGGGGCTGGTCAAGGAAGGAGACAAGGTCGGAATCCTGACCGACATCAACGGCGCCGAGGACCACTACGGCGACATGGATTTCAAGGTCGCGGGCACCGAGAAGGGCGTGACCGCGCTTCAGATGGACATCAAGATCGCCGGCGTGTCGATCGACATCATGCGCTCCGCGCTGCAACAGGCGCGGGATGCGCGACTCGTCGTGCTGGCGAAGATGCGCGAGGCCATCGAGAAGCCACGGCCCGAGCTTTCGCCCTACGCGCCGCGGTTCGTCACGATCAAGATCCGGCCCGAAAAGATCCGCGAGATCATCGGCCCCGGCGGCAAGATCATCCGCGGCATCCAGGAGCAAACGGGCACGAAGATCGACGTCGAGGACGACGGTCGGGTCACCGTGTTCTCGCCCGACAACGCGTCGGTGCAGAAGGCCCTCGGGATCATCCAGGACATCTGCCGCGAGGTCGAGCTGGACCGGATCTACCTCGGGAAGGTCAAGAAGATCGTCGAGTTCGGCGCGTTCGTGGAGGTCATCCCCAACACCGAGGGGCTCTTACACATCTCGCAGATCGCCGAATCTCGCATCCGGACCGTCCAGGACGTGCTGACCGAGGGCGACGAGGTGCTCGTCAAAGTCATCGAGATCGACGGCAACGGCAAGATGCGCCTCAGCCGGAAGATGGCGCTGCGCGACCAACCGGCGCTGGCGGACAAGGAAAAGCTGAAAAACCCGATGGCGGCGAACCCGCCGCGGCCTGACAGGTGAGCGCGTGACGGAAGGCTACCGCAAGGGGTTCCTGCCTAACGGCATCCGGGTCGTTACGGAGCGCATGGAGCACGTGCGCTCGGTGGCGGTCGGGGTGTGGGTCGAGACGGGCTCGCGCCACGAACCCGAGACTCGCTGCGGGATGTCCCATCTGATCGAGCACCTCGTGTTCAAGGGGACGGCCACGCGCAGCGCCGAGGCGATCGCCCGCACCATGGACTCGGTCGGTGGCCAGATGGACGCCTTTACCACGAAGGAGCACACCTGCTTCTACGTCCAGGTCCTCGACGAGCATCTGCCGCTCGCGGTCGATCTCCTGACGGATATCCTGCTCCACCCGCTGTTCAACGCCGACGAGCTCGAGCGCGAGAAATCGGTCGTCCTCCAGGAGATCAAGATGGTGGAGGACACCCCGGACGACATCATCCACGATCTCTTCGCCGGGCAGATCTGGGCAGGGCATCCGCTCGGGCGCCCGATTCTCGGGAGCCGGGAGGCCGTGACCGGTTACGACCGGCAGACGGCGCTCGGCCACTTCACCGAGGAGTACGTGCCGCCGCGAATCATCATCGCGGTGGCCGGGAACGTCACCCACGACCGGGTCATCGAGTTGTTCAGCGCGGGATTCCAGGGCTTCGACCGGGGTGCGGCCGAGCGCACGGCAATCCCGCCGGTCCTCAAGCCGGGGGTGAACATCGTCGGCAAGACGCTCGAGCAGGTCCATCTCATCATGGGCTTTCCCGGTCTCCACCACTCGGCACCGGAGCGGTATGCGCTCTTCCTGCTCAATGACGTCATCGGCGGCAGCATGTCCTCGCGGCTCTTCCAGGAAGTGCGGGAGCGCGAAGGCCTCGTCTACGCCATCCACTCGGGTGTGCAGGCGTACGTCGACACCGGCACTCTCTACGTCTACGCCGCGGCGGACGAGAAGAACTTCTCCAAGGTGCTGAAGTCGACCCTGAAGGTGATCCGTGAGCTGAAGAAGACCGGCGTGACCGAAGAGGAGCTGTGCCGCGCCAAGGACCATCTCAAGGGGAGCCTGATGCTGTCGCTCGAGTCCACCTCGAGCCGGATGAACCGCCTGGCCAAGCACGAGATGCACCACGGGACGTTCTTCTCCATGGACGCGATGCTGGCGGCCATCGACGGGGTACGTCACGAGGAGGTGCAGGCGCTCGTCACCGAGCTCCTCGACGAGGACCGGCTCGCGCTGACCACGCTGGGCCCACTGGACCGGCGTAACCTGCCCCGCGAACTGCTGCATCACTAACTTCTCTCGCCACCTCGCCCCTGCTGCGCTTCCGGGCGGGTTGGAGCATCACGGCGCCGCCATCTACGGTTCCGATCGCGCGCCGCCTTGCTGGGGATATCCGGGCCGCCCGGGCCGACGGGATCCGATCGGTCGGGGAGTTATGGGGCTACGGATCTGAACGCGCCCTGGTGGATGCGGTGTGGACAAATTGTGCGGGCCGCACGCGCTGACAGAGTCGCCGGGGCGCTACCTGTAGTGGCCCCTCTAATCTCTCTCTTCCATCGTTAGCGGTTTTGCTCTATGGTGGGGGCGTGATCGACCGCTACACCCGCCCGGAGATGGGTCGTGTCTGGAGTGAGGAGTCGAAGTACCAGGCGTGGCTCAGGGTGGAGATGGCGGTGTGTGAGGCCTATGCGAAGCGTGGCCGCATTCACGCCAGCGTGATGGCTCGCATCCGCCAGAAGGCGCGGGTCGATGTCGGGCGGATCCTCGCGATTCAAGAGCGCGTCAAGCACGAGATGATCGCGCTGCTCACGAGCCTCGAGGAGCAGCTCGGTGAAGACTCGCGCTTCGTCCATATCGGCCTCACCACCAGTGACGTCTGGGACACGGCCACCGCGCTCCAGCTCAGGGATGCCGCGGATCTGCTGATCGCGGGCCAGGAGCGCCTGGCGAAAGCGCTCGCGGTTCTGGCGCTCCGCCACAAGGACACGCTCACCATCGGCCGGACACACGGCGTCCATGCAGAACCCACCAGCTTTGGACTCAAAGTGGCGGTCTGGTACACCGAAGCGGGGCGGAACCTCGAACGGCTCCGTCGAGCCCGGACGACGATCGGGGTCGGCAAGCTCTCGGGTGCCGTCGGCAACTTTGCCCACGTCGAGCCGGACCTCGAAGCCGAGGTGTGCCGTGAGCTCGGTCTGGAAGCGGCGCCGGTCTCCACGCAGATCGTACAGCGTGACCGCCATGCCGAGTTCTGCGCGATGCTGGCGGTCGCCGCGGCCTCGCTCGAGAAAATCGCCCTCGAAGTGCGTGGGCTGCAGCGCACGGAGATCCTCGAAGCCCAGGAGCCCTTCGGCGAGGGGCAGAAAGGCTCGAGCGCCATGCCGCACAAGCGCAACCCGGAGCTGGCCGAGCGCATCTGCGGCCTGGCGCGCCTGGTCCGCACCAATGCGCTCGCGGCCCTCGAAAACGTCGCCCTGTGGCACGAGCGGGATATCAGCCATTCCTCGGTCGAGCGCGTCATCCTGCCCGACTCGACGATCATGCTCGATTATCTTCTGTCCCTCACGACGTTCATCGTCGAGGGGCTCGACGTCGATCCCGCGCGGATGAGGGAGAATCTCGAGCTGAGCCACGGCCTCGTGTACTCGCAGCGTGTGCTGTTGAAGCTGACCGATGCCGGACTCGCACGCCAGGTCGCGTACGAGATCGTGCAGCGCAACGCCATGCGCGCCTGGAAAGAGCGCCAGCCGTTCTTCGAGCTCCTCGCCGCCGATCCCAACGTGACGGCGCGGCTCTCGCCGGACGAGCTCAAGAGCTGCTTCGATCCGGCCTTCTACCTGAAGAACGTCGACGCCATCTTCAAACGCCTGGGGCTCACTCAGTGAGGGCGAGGTGCCGATGAACATCGAGACGCGCGAGAAGCTCTACGAGGGCAAGGCAAAGATCGTGTACGAGACGAACCAGCCCGGCAAGATCATCCAGTACTTCAAGGACGACGCGACCGCCTTCAACGCGCTGAAGAAGGGGACGATCCTCGGCAAGGGCGTCATCAACAACCGGATGTCGGCGGCCCTGTTCGAGGTGCTCGAGCGCGCGGGAGTGCCGACGCACTACCTCGGCACGCTGTCGGACCGCGAGATGCTCTGTCGCCGACTCGACATCATCAAGATCGAGATGATCGCGCGGAACATCGTCGCCGGCAGTCTCGCGAAGCGGACCGGGCTCGAGGAAGGCACGGTGATCAAGCAGCCGATCGTGGAGCTCTACTACAAATCCGACCCCCTCGGCGACCCGATGCTCAACGACGACCACGTCCGCATGCTGCGGCTCGCGACCCCGGCCGAGCTGATCCGGATGAAGCGCATGACGCTCAGGATCAACGCGATCCTGCGGCCGCATCTGGCGCGGCGTGGACTCTTGCTGGTGGATTTCAAGCTCGAGTTCGGGCGGCGCGGCCGGACGCTCTATCTGGGCGATGAGATCTCTCCCGACACGTGCCGCCTCTGGGACAGCCGGAGCAAGGAGCGGCTCGACAAAGACCGGTTCCGCCGTGATATGGGGGGCGTCGAAGAAGCTTATCAGGAGGTCTACCGCCGCCTGGTTCCGGCAGGCGCATGAAAGTCCGCGTTCTCGTGAGGCTCAAGCCTGGAATCATGGACGTTCAGGGCGCCGCGGTGAAGCGCGCGCTCGCCGGCCTCGGATTTTCGGAAATCGACGATCTCCGGATCGGCAAGGTGATCGACATCGAGCTCGACGAGGCGAAGCCTGGGGAAGCGCGCACGCGCGTCAGCGAGATGTGCGGGCAGCTCCTCGCGAACCCGATTTTGGAGGATTACGCAGTCGAGATCGTGACCGACCTTGCCCCGCGCGAGGTCGCACGCTAAGATGAGTGCGCCATGAGATTCGGGGTCGTCGTCTTTCCGGGGACGTGGAGCGACTGCGACTTTCACTACGTGGTCTCCGAAGTGCTCCACCAGCCCGTGCGGTACGTCTGGCATCGCGAGCGCGAGCTCGGTCAGCTCGACTGCGTCATTCTTCCTGGCGGCTTCTCCTACGGCGACTACCTGCGTGCCGGCGCCGTGGCGGGACGTTCGCCGGTCGTCGAGGCGCTGCGCGACTTCGTCGGCCGCGGAGGGCTGGTCCTCGGCTCCTGCAACGGGTTCCAGATCCTCTGCGAGGCGGGCCTGCTTCCCGGCGTTCTCACCCGCAACGAATGCCTCCAGTACCGCTGTCAGTCGACCCACCTGGTGGTGGAGAACATCGACACGCCCTTCACGCGGGGCCTCCGGGCGGGTCAGGTCCTGACGATGCCGATCTCCCACGGCGAAGGGAAGTATTACGCCGACGCCGAGACGCTCGCCCGGCTGAAGCAGCAGAATCTGGTGGTCTTCCGCTACGCGGACGCCGACGGGAAGGTCACGAAAGCCAGCAACCCCAACGGCTCGCTCGACAACATCGCGGGGATCGTCAATCCCGAGGGCACGGTGCTGGGCATGATGCCCCACCCGGAGCGGGCGTCCGAGACAGCGATGGGCGGCACCGACGGGCTCCTGATGTTCCAGTCCCTCCTCGGAAGCCTCGTCGAGGATGGCACCTTCCTCAAGCGGTAGCCTGGGTTGACGGGGGCCGAGCCGAAGGTCACGCTCGACCTGGCCCTGGACGCAGGTCTTACGGCCGACGAGTACGATCGGATCCTCTCCCAGCTCGGCCGTGAGCCGACGTACGCCGAGCTGGGCCTCTTCTCCGCGCTCTGGTCCGAGCACTGCGCCTACAAGCACTCGCGGGTGTTTCTGGCACGGCTGCCACAGCGCGGCCCGCATGTTCTGCAGGGCCCCGGCGAAAACGCCGGCGCGATCGACATCGGCGACGGCTGGGCGGTCGTCTTCAAGATCGAGAGCCACAATCACCCCTCGTTCATCGAGCCGTTCCAGGGCGCGGCGACGGGTGTCGGCGGGATTCTCCGCGATATCTTCACGATGGGGGCGCGTCCCATCGCGATCCTCGATTCGCTTCGCTTCGGTGAGCTCGACAATCCAAAGACGCTCCGGCTCGTCAACGGCGTCGTGTCGGGTATCAGCTGGTACGGCAACTGCTTCGGCTGCCCGACGGTTGGCGGCGAGATCGCGTTCGCGCCCGAGTACGCGGGCAACCCGCTCGTCAACGTGATGTGCGTCGGGCTCGTGCGCGCGGACCAGATCGTCCGCGCGCGCGCGGACGGTCCGGGCAATCCGGTGTTCTACGTCGGGAACAAGACCGGGCGCGACGGGATCCACGGCGCGACCATGGCCTCCGCGACCTTCGACGAGCACGCCGAAGAGCGGCGCCCCACCGTACAGGTGGGAGATCCGTTCACCGAGAAGCTCCTGCTCGAGGCGTGCCTCGAGGTGATGCGCACCGGCGCGGTCGTCGGGATCCAGGACATGGGTGCCGCGGGACTCGCGTGCTGCACCTCCGAGATGCCGGCGCGCAGCGGTACCGGCATGGACGTCGAGCTCTCCCGCGTCCCCCAGCGCGAGACCGGGATGACCCCCTACGAGATCCTCCTGTCGGAGTCGCAAGAGCGGATGCTGCTCGTGGCGGCCCGGGGCCGCGAGGAGGAGGTTCGCCGCATCTTCGCCAAGTGGGAGCTCGAGGCGGTCGAGATCGGGCGAGTGACCGAGGACGGCGAGCTGACGGCACGCCTGAACGGCGAGGTCGTCGCGAGGGTTCCGGTGGACCTGCTCGCGGAAGCGCCGAAGTACCGGAAGCCGACGGCCGAGCCCTCGGAGCTCGCCGAGCGGCGGGCGTTCGATCCGTTGACGTTGCCGGAGCCGAGCGACTACGGGGACGCGTTGATCGGCCTGCTCGGGTCACCGACGATCGCGTCCAAGGAGTGGGCCTTTCGGCAATACGATCAGCAGGTCGGGATCAACACGGTGATCCTCCCGGGTTCCGACGCCGCCGTGCTGCGGGTCAAGGGCACGCGGAGGGCGCTCGCGGTCTCCACCGACGGCAACGGCCGACACGTATTTCTCGACCCGCGGCAGGGCGCAGCCATGGCGGTGTGCGAGGCGGCCCGAAACGTCTGCTGCTCGGGCGCCGAGCCCCGAGGCGTGACCGACTGCATGAACTTCGGCTCTCCGGAGCGGCCCGAGATCCTCTGGCAGTTCTCGGAGGCGATCGAGGGGATCTCGCTCGCGTGCCGAGCGCTCGAGCTGCCCGTGGTCGGTGGCAACGTTTCCTTCTACAATGAGACCAGCGGGCAGGCGATCCTGCCGACCCCGATCATCGGTGTCGTGGGCGTGCTGGACGACGCGAGCCGCCGCGCCACCCAGTGGTTCAAGGGGCCGGGCCACCGCGTGGCGCTCCTGGGGCCGGCCCGCGTGAGTCTCGGGGGCAGCGAGTACCTTTGGGCACGCCACCGGCGCCTCGCCGGGCGGCTGGCGTCGCTCGACTTCGAGGCGGAGCGCCGGGTGCAGCGGGCGGTGAGGGCCGCGGTCAGCGCCGGATTGGTCACGGCGGCCCATGACTGCTCGGAGGGCGGCGTCGCGGTGGCTCTCGCCGAGAGCTGTGTGACGGGCCGCGAGGTGATGGGGTGCGAGGCGACGCTTGTGACGGCGGACCGCACCGACCTGGCCCTCTTCGGGGAGGGGCCGTCGCGCGTCGTGATCGCCGTCGAGGCCCCGCGCGCGCGGGAGTTCGAGGGACTGATGGCCGAATCGGCGATCCCCTGGCGCTGGATCGGGACGACCGGCGGGGAGCGTCTGGTGATCCGTGTCGGCCCCAAAATGGTCGTCGACGTCGACGCGGGCCAGCTCGGGCGCGCATGGAGGAGCGGGTTTGAAGGTCACATGGCGTGACGACCGATTCCACGACGAGTGCGGACTCTTCGGTATCTGGAACCATCCGGAGGCCGGGAACGTGACGTACCTCGGCCTCTACGCACTCCAGCATCGCGGACAGGAATCCGCCGGCATCGCGACCACCGACGGTACCAGCTTCCACATCGAGAAGCACATGGGGTGGGTGGCGGACGTGTTCAGCCCCGAACGGCTCAGGCGCCTGTCCGGCCACCGCGCCATCGGCCACGTGCGCTACTCGACCTCCGGAAGCTCGAATCTCCGGAACGCCCAGCCGATCACCGCGACCACCGCGCGGGGCCCGATCGCGATCGCCCACAACGGGAACCTCACGAACGCCGAGACGCTCCGCCGGCAGATGGAGCGCGACGGCGCGATCTTTCAGTCGAACTCCGACACCGAGGTCATCCTGCACCTCCTGGCGCGCGCGCCGGCGGGGCCGCTCGAGGAGCAGATCGCCTACGCGCTCTCGCAGGTCAAGGGCGCCTACTCGCTCCTGATCCTGACACTCGACGCGATGTACGCGATCCGCGACCCGTATGGCTTCCGTCCGCTGACGATCGGACGCCTCGGCGACGCCCAGGTGGTCGCTTCTGAAACGTGCGCGCTCGACCTCATGGAGGCGAAGTGCGACCGCGACATCGAGCCGGGCGAGCTCCTGATCATCACGGACGCCGGGACCCGGTCGGTTCGCCCGTTCCCGGCCGGCGAACGGCTCCAGTGCGTGTTCGAGTATGTCTACTTCGCCCGCCCCGACTCGATCCTGTGGGGACGCAATGTCCACACGGTGCGCAAGGCGTTGGGGCGGCAGTTGGCGCGCGAGTACCCGGTGGAGGCGGACATCGTCATCCCCGTTCCGGACTCCGGCACGAGCGCGGCGCTCGGATACTCCGAGGAAGCGGGGACGCCTTACGAGATGGGGCTGATCCGCAACCACTACGTCGGCCGGACGTTCATCGAGCCCAAGCAGGGGATCCGCCACTTCGGCGTCAAGGTGAAGCTCAACCCGATGCGCGAAATGCTCGCCGACCGGCGCGTCGTGGTGGTCGACGACTCCATCGTACGGGGCACGACCAGCCGCAAGATCGTGCGGATGATCCAGAGCGCCGGCGCGCGCGAGGTCCACGTGCGCATCTCGTCGCCGCCGATCCAGTGGCCATGCTACTACGGCATCGACACGCCGACGCGGAAGGAGCTGATCGGCTCGAGCCACAGCCCCGAGGAGATCCGCCGCTACCTCGGTGCCGATTCTCTCGGCTACCTCTCGCTCGACGGGATGCTGAAGGCGACCGGTTCCGACCCGGGCCAGTTCTGCCACGCCTGCTTCACCGGGAACTACCGCGTGGGCATGGAGCCCGAGTCGACGCCGCAGCTTCGGCTCTTCGACGGCTGACGTGAAACCGCTGACTTACCGCGAGGCCGGCGTTGATATCGACGCGGGTGAGGACGCGGTACGCCGCATCACACCGCTGGCGCGCGCGACGAGCCGGGCCGAGGTGATCGGCGGGCTCGGCGGCTTTGCGAGCTTCGTCAGCGTGCCATCGAAGTATCGCGAACCCGTCTTGGTTTCGTCCACCGACGGCGTGGGAACGAAGCTCAAGGTCGCGTTCCTGGCCGGCCGCCACGATACCGTCGGCATCGACCTGGTCGCGATGGGCGTGAACGACATCATCGTCCACGGGGCCGAACCCCTCTATTTCCTCGACTACATCGCGGTCGGTCGGCTCGATCCGGAGCAAATCGAGGCCATCGTGAGCGGCGTTGCGACGGGCTGCCGGCAGGCGGGATGTGCCCTGGTCGGCGGCGAGATGGCGGAGCATCCCGACTCACACGCGCCCGGCGAGTACGACCTGGCGGGCTTCGCCGTGGGAGTCGTGGAGCGGACGCGGCTGATCGATGGCTCCGCCGTCCGCCCGGGCGACGTCGTGATCGGCCTCGCCTCCTCGGGCCTGCACTCCAACGGCTTCACCCTTGTGCGGCGGATCGTATTCGATGTCATGCGGCTGGGTGTCTTCGACCCACTGCCCGGGACAGACCGAAGTGTGGCCGACGAACTGCTCGAGCCGACACGCATTTACGCCCGCGCCATTCAGAAGCTGCTGGAGACCGTCGAGGTGCGGGCCATGGCTCACGTGACCGGAGGTGGTCTCACTGGCAACGTCCCGAGGGTGCTCCCGCAGGGATGCCGCGTGCGCATTTTCAGGGATTCCTGGTCAATGCCGGCCGTGTTCGAGACGCTTCGGGAAGCGGGCCGGGTAGAAGACGCTGAAATGTTCCGGACCTTCAACATGGGGGTCGGATATCTCGTGATCGTTCCACCGACAGCGGCAGAGACGGCGGCTCGCCTCCTCCGTGAGGAGGGTGAGAAGGTCGCCCGGCTGGGCGAGGTCGTCGCGGGCGAGCGGGGTGTGGAGTTCGTGGCGTGATGGACGCGGCGGGCCGGCTCCGGGTGGGTGTCCTGGTCTCCGGGCGTGGCTCCAATCTCCAGGCGCTCCTCGACGCCTCCTCGCGACGCGACTACCCGGCGGAGGTGGTCGTCGTGATCTCGGACAGAGAACAAGCGGCGGCGCTTGACCGCGCGCGGGCGGCGGGCATCGAGGCGCTCTTCATCAACCCCAAGGACTTCGCGGACCGGGAAGCCTTCGACCTGGCGCTCGTCCGCGAGTTCACGGCGCGGCAGGTCGGTCTCGTCTGTAACGCGGGATTCATGCGGATCCTCTCGCCGGCGTACCTCCGGGCGTTCGTCGGGCGGGCCATGAACATCCATCCGTCGCTCCTGCCGGCGTTCCCCGGTCTTCACGCGCAACGGCAAGCGATCGAGCACGGTGCGCAGGTTGCCGGGGCGACGGTCCACTTCCTCGATGAGGGCCCGGTCGACACCGGGCCAATAATTCTGCAGGCCAGCGTGCCCGTGTATCCGGACGATACGGAGGCGTCACTGTCCGCTCGGATCCTCGTCGAGGAGCACCGCCTGTATCCGGAAGCGGTGCGCCTCTTCGCCGAAGGACGTCTCGCGATCGTGGGACGGAGGGTGATCGTTCGATGAAAGTCCGGCGGGCGTTGATCAGCGTTCACGACAAGACCGGGATCGTCGCCTTCGCCCAGGCCCTCACGGCGCTCGGGGTCGAAATCGTCTCGACCGGGGGGACGGCGAAGCTCCTTCGAGAGGCCGGCGTACCCGTGAGAGACGTGGCGGAGGTTACCGGGTTCGCCGAGATGCTCGACGGTCGGGTCAAGACGCTCCATCCACGAATTCACGGGGGTATCCTGGCGCGCCGGGACGTGCCCGCGCACCTTGCCGCGCTCGAAAAGCACGGGATCGCCCCGATCGACCTCGTCGTCGTGGCGCTCTACCCGTTCGAGCAGACCGTGGCGCGGGCCGACACCACTCGAGCGGAGGCGATCGAGCAAATCGACATCGGCGGACCGGCGATGATCCGGTCCGCAGCGAAGAATTACGCGGGCGTTGCCGTCGTCACGGCGGCGCCACAGTATCAGCCGGTCCTTGACGAGCTTCGCGCCAGTGGCGTGTCCATCGGCGAAGCGACGCGCTACCGGCTCGCCCAGGAAGCGTTCGATCGGACCGCGCAGTACGACGCTGCCATCGCCGCGTATCTCGCCTCGGAAGGGGGCGAGGCGCATCCTCTCGGATCCTCCGCTTCGGCGGCACCCGCGTTCCCGAGCACGTTCCGGGTCGATGCCGCGAGGGTGCTCTCGCTGCGCTACGGTGAGAATCCGCACCAGACCGCGGCCTTCTACCGTCAGGTCGATGCACCCTCGGTCGGTCTCGGGAGCATGAAACAGCTCCACGGGCCGGAGCTCGGCTACAACAACCTTTTGGACTTCTCGGCGGCCCTTTCGCTCCTGCTCGAGTTCGACGAGCCCGCGGCCGTCGTCGTCAAGCACATGAACCCGTGCGGCGCCGCGCTCGGCGGCACGGTCGGCGCGGCGATGGTTCGGGCGAAGGCGTCCGACCCGGTGTCGATCTACGGCGGGATCGTCGGCGTCAATCGCACGCTCGACGCTGCGGTCGTCGAGGCGCTCGCGGGGATCTTCGTGGAGATCCTGTTCGCCCCGTCGTACGCCCCCGACGCGCTCGAGGAGCTCAAGCGGACGAAGAAGAAGTGTCGGGTGTTCGAAATTCCCTGCGACCGTACGGCCCCGCGAGTCGCCGAGTTCCGCAGCGTCCTCGGCGGGCTACTCGTTCAGTCGGCCGATCTCGCCGACCTCGATCCCGGGACGCTTCAGACCGTGTCGAAGCGGGCCCCGACGGCCGCCGAGGGGGAAGCGCTCCGGTTTGCCTGGCGCGTCGCGAAGCACGCGAAGTCGAATGCGATCGTGCTCACGACGGCCGGCCAGGTGATCGGCGTGGGCGCCGGCCAGATGAACCGCGTCGACTCGGCGCGACTGGCGGTGATGCGCGCCCAGGAGCTCGGCCTCGAGACGGCCGCCACCGTGTGCGCGTCCGACGCGTTCTTCCCGTTCCGGGACGGGCTCGACGTGGTCGCGCGGGCCGGCGTCACTGCTGTGATCCAGCCGGGCGGCTCGCTGCGTGACGAAGAGGTCATCGCCGCAGCCGACGAGCACGGCCTGGCGATGGTGTTCACGGGCATCCGTCACTTCCGCCACTAGCCGAGGCTTCCGATGAGCCAGCCCGAGCGGATCTATGGCGTCCGGGAGCTCACCCGGATCCTGACGCTCACACCGCGGCGCGCTGGCCAGCTCCGCCGGTTGGAGCTCTTGCGGGGAGATTCCGGCTACACGTTCCGCGACCTCCTTGCGCTGCGCGCCGCGAGCGCACTGCTCGACGCCGGCGCGTCAGTGCGTCAGATCCGGACGGCCCTGACCGCGCTGCGGCGGCAGGACCCGGGCCTCGAGCATCCGCTGGCCGAGCTGCGGCTGACCGTGGAGGGAGATCGGCTGGTCGCCCAGTCCGAGCGCGTCCGCTTCGACCCGCGGACGGGCCAGATGGTGCTGGCACTCGATTCTGGCGGTCTCGCGGCGGCGGCCACTGCCACGCTGTCTACAGGTCTCGTGCGTCCGCTGGCGCCGCCCGCCGATCAGGCCGAGACGTGGTTCGAGCGTGCCAGCGAGTGGGACGGCGATCCGGCCCAATGGGAGGACGCAATCGGCGCCTACCGCCGGGTCGTCGCGATCGACCCTACGTACGCCGCCGCATGGAACAACCTCGGTCTGCTGCTGCATCGCATGGGCCGTTACGATGAGGCGCAGACGGCGTATACCTCGGCGCTCGACCAGGATTCCCAGTGCTGTGAGGCCGCCTACAACCTCGGCTCGCTCCACGAGGACCGCGGCGCATTCGAAGAGGCGATCGTCGACTATCGCCGAGCGCTCGAGCTCTCGCCCGACTACGCCGACGCCCACTTCAATCTCGCCGGAGCCCTGGCGCGCAACGGCCGTGATGGTGACGCCATCAGGCACTGGCAGCGCTATCTCGAGCTCGATTCCGGCAGTCCCTGGGCGCGCATCGCACGGGCCCATCTGGAGGTCGTCGAGCCCCCCGAGGCACCTCCGTGACGCGAAGCCAGGCCGCGTACCCGGGTAGACCAGGCGTGCGGGGCCTGGTCGCGCCTCCGGCTAAACCGGGCGTGCGGCGCCGGGTCGCGTCTCCGGCTAGACAGGGCGAGCGAAGCCGGATCGCACCTCCGGCTAGACCGGGCGTGCGGCGCCGGGTCGCGCCTATCTCAGGCCACCCTCGGTCCAAGCCGGCCTCACGGCACCCGCTACAATGAAAGTCCTGCTCGTGGGCGGCGGAGGTCGGGAGCACGCGCTGGCCTGGAAGATTGCCCAGAGCCCGCTGGTCGACACGGTGTTCGCGGCCCCAGGCAATCCCGGGATCGCACGCCTTGCGTCGTGCGTCGACATCGGCGTGGACTCGCATGACGAGCTCGTCGCGTTCGCCCGGCGCGAGCGCATCGACCTCACTGTGGTCGGGCCGGAAGTGCCGCTCGTCGCCGGGCTCGCCGATCGGCTCGCCGCCGCCGGCCTCATTGTCTTCGGGCCGAGCGCGCGGGCGGCGGCGATCGAAGGGTCCAAGGTGTTCGCGAAGAACCTGATGCTGCGCCACGGCATCCCGACGGCGCAGTTCTCGACCTTCGACGAACCCGCCCATGCGCGCCGATACTGCCGCGACGTGGGCGCCCCGCTCGTGATCAAGGCCGACGGCCTTGCCGCCGGCAAGGGCGCCATCCTCTGCCGCACGCTCGAGGAGGCCGACGCGGCGATCGCCGAATGCATGGAGCGCAGAGCCTTTGGCACCTCGGGGGCTCGGGTGGTCGTCGAGGAGCTCATGGTGGGGCAGGAGGTGTCCTTCTTCGTCCTCGCGAACGGTCACGATGCGATGCCACTCGCCGCCGCCGAGGACCACAAAGCCGTCTTCGATGGTGATCGTGGGCCCAATACCGGAGGCATGGGATGCTACTCGCCGGTGGCCGCATTCGACGACACGCTCGAGAAGCGGGTCATGGAAGGGATCGTGCGGCCGACCCTCACCGCGCTGGCCCGCGAGGGCGCGGCCTACCGGGGCGTCCTCTTCGCGGGCCTCATGCTGACGGCCCAGGGGCCGAAGGTCGTCGAGTTCAACTGCCGCTTCGGCGACCCCGAGTGTCAGGCGCTCGTCGTTCGGGCGCCGGGCGATCTGGTCCCGTTGCTCCTCGCGGCCGCTCGTGGAGAAGCCTGGCCGCCAGCGCACCCGTGGCCGCACGTGGCCTCAGTCTGCGTGTGCGTCGCCTCCGGCGGATATCCGGGCAAGTACGCCACCGGACTCCCGATTCGCGGTGTCGAGGCCGCCGAAGCCAGGCCCGATGTGCAGGTGTTCCACGCCGGAACTGCAACGCGCGAGGGCCGACTGGTGACCGCGGGCGGCCGAGTGCTTGGGGTGACCGCCGTCGCCGAGAATCTCACGAACGCGATGGCGTCGGCCTACAGCGCCGTGCGTGAGATCTTCTTCGACGGCATGCACTATCGTACCGACATTGGGAGCAGGGGAGTGCGAGCCGCAGCGCCGCCGCGGCGGTGAGGCGCGCTGATAGAGGAGACAATCGTGACGGGACCTGTGCGCGTGGGTATCGTGCTCGGCAGCGATTCGGACCTCGAGGTGATGCTCGAGGCGGTGAAGGTGCTCGACGCGCTCGAGGTGGGCAGCGAAGTCGTCGTCGCCTCTGCGCACCGGACGCCGGCGCGCACCCACGAATACGCGACGACGGCTCATTCGCGAGGCATCGGCGTCCTGATCGCCGGGGCAGGCGGGGCCGCCGCCCTCCCGGGCGTCCTCGCCTCGCTGTCGCCCCTGCCGGTGATCGGCGTCCCGGTCGCGTCCACACCGCTCGGGGGTCTCGACGCGCTCCTCTCGATCGCACAGATGCCGAAGGGCGTCCCGGTGGCGACCGTGGCGATCGGCAAGTGGGGCGCGGCCAACGCGGGAATGCTCGCAGCTCAGATCCTGGCGCTCGGCGACGCGGCGCTGGCGGCCCGCCTTGCCGCCTATCGGAGACGGCTCGCAGACGAGGTGGACGAGGGCGCGCGTCGCGTGGCGGCGCAGATGAAGTCGGGCGAGCCGCCGAAGTCGGGGACGTGAGGCACGTCGGACGCCCGCGCATCATCGCGGTCGACCCCGTTGCGCCCACTCCGGCCGGTCTTCGAGCTGCGGCGGACGTCCTCCGGGGGGGCGGGGTGGTGGCGTTCCCGACGGAGACCTTCTACGGTCTTGCCGCGGCGGCACTCGATCCCGTGTCCGTCAGGCGAATCTTCGAGTTGAAGGGGAGGCCCGAGTCGAAGCCGCTCCTCGTCCTTGTCGACTCGGTGGCGATGGCCGAGTCCGTGGCACACGTGAGCAACTCAGCGCTGGCCCTGATGGCGCGCTGCTGGCCCGGCGCCCTCACTCTCGTGCTCTCCGCGCACGCCAATGTACCTGCAGACGTGACGGCGGGGACGGGGACTCTCGGGCTCCGCGTCTCGTCCCACCCGGTCGCGCGGGGTCTGGTGGAGTCGCTCGGCGAGCCGGTGACAGCTCCGAGTGCGAACCCGAGCGGCCTCGAGCCACCGACGACGGCCGAGGGCGTGCTCGCCTATTTCGCGGACAAGATCGACCTCATCCTGGATGGCGGACCGACGGCGGGCGGCGAGCCTTCGACGGTCCTCGACGTGACCGTGGACCCGCCGAGGGTCATCCGGCAAGGTGCCGTCCGACTGCCAATCGCTGGCACATAGAATGAGAGTCACCGGCGTCATCCAGGCCGGCGGCAAAAGCGTGCGAATGGGTGGCCGCCCGAAAGCCCTGATCGAGCTGGGTGGCCGGTGCATCGTCGAGCGCGTCGTCGCGGCGCTCGCGGCTGTGGTCGACGACGTCCTGATCGTGACCGGCACCCCGGAGCTCTACACCTTTCTCGGGCTGCCCACGGTCGCCGACGTCTATCCGGACCACGGCTCGCTCGGCGGGATCTACTCGGGCCTCAAGGCTGCCGCGGGCGACGTGGCATTCACGGTCGCTTGCGACATGCCGTTCCTTCACCCCGAAGTCGTCAGGCTGGTCGTCGCGCGCGCCGGCCAGGGCGACGTCGTCATTCCGCGCGTCGGCAGCCAGCTCGAGACCATGCACGCCGCGTACGGGAAGGCGTGCCTTCCGCACATCGAGGAACGGCTGCTGGCCGGGCAGCTCAGGATCGTGGGGTTCTTCGACCGTGTGCGTGTCGTCGAGATCCCCGAGACCGATGTGGCTCGGTTCCGTGACCCGGCGGTCGCCTTCATGAACGTGAATACCCCGGACGAGCTCGAGCGCGCCCGCGCCCTCGTCGCCAAGCTCCGCTGACATGGCCAGGCTGCGACCCATCGGGCTCGTGCACTACCACGAGCTCGGCCTCAAGCGGGGTAACCGGCCGCTCTTCCTGCGCCATCTCGCACGAAATCTCCAGCGCGCAACGTCGGATCTGGGGCCGGTGAAGCCGCGTCAGGTCTCGGGTCGTTTGCTGCTCGACCTCGAGGATCACCCCGATCCCGGGGCGGTCCGTGATCGGGTGCGTCGCGTGTGCGGGGTGGCGAGCGTTGCGCTCGCCTATCGTGTCGTCTCGACCGTCGACGCGATGAAGGCGGTCATCGCGAGGCTGATCGAGGAACGCAGCTTCGCCTCGTTCCGGATCACCGCTCGCCGGGCGTTCAAGACGTACCCGATGACGAGCGTGGAGCTGAACCGCGAGCTCGGCGCGTTCGTCCTCGAGCGCGTCGCCTCGCGCGTCGACCTGCGCCACCCGGAGCTCGAGATCCACGTCGAGGTGATGCCCGCCGAGACCTTCGTGTACGTCGACCCCGTCGCCGGCCCGGGAGGACTGCCCGTGGGCGCGAGCGGTACGGTGGCGACACTGCTCTCAGGCGGGATCGACTCCCCGGTCGCGGCCTGGCGGATGATGAAGCGCGGCTGCCGCGTTGTCTTCGTGCACTTCCACAGTGTGCCGTACCTACCGCCGACCTCTCAGGCCAAGGCCCGCGCCCTGGCCGGGTTGTTGACCCAGTGGCAGTACGACTCGAAGCTCGTCCTGGTGCCCTTCGGCGAGATCCAGCGCGAGGTCGTGCTCACCGTCCCGCCTCCAGCCCGAGTCGTCGTCTACCGCCGGCTCATGGTACGGATCGCCGAGGCGCTGGCCCGAAAGCATGGGGCGGCGGCGTTGACGACGGGGGAGAGTCTCGGACAGGTAGCGTCGCAGACCCTCTCGAACATCGCGCGGATCGACGAGGCCGCCGGGATGCCGATTCTGAGGCCCCTGATCGGCATGGACAAGCTGGAGATCACCGAGGAGGCGCGCCGGCTCGGGACGTTCGAGATCTCGGTCGAGCCGGATGCCGACTGCTGCACGCTGTTCGTCCCGAAACACCCGGCGACGCGGATGTCGGAGCATGAGGTCGGCGCGGCCGAGGCGCGCCTCGAGATCCCGCGGCTCGTCGCGTCGGGATGTGACGGCGCTTCGGTCGAGGCGTTCGAGTTCCCGGCGGGAGCTCCCACCGAGCCGCGGTCCGAATGACCGCCGCCCTCCAGCAGATCGAGCTCTGAAGCTCGTATCGGGCGACTGCGGCGCGGCCTCGCCCGAAGCCGTGGACGGGCAACCCCCACTATGTTGGTGGCTTGACACGCCGGAGCCACAACCGATATGGTGCCTATATGACTGTCGTTGGCCTGGGGGCCGATCACGCCGGGTTTCCATTGAAGGAGGACCTGAAGGCCTGGCTGATCACCCGCGGCTACGATGTCGTCGATCTCGGAACGCAGTCGGCCGATGCCGTCGACTACCCTGACTACGCGGCCGCCGTGGGGAGCGCGGTGACCGCCGGCAAGTCAGACTGCGGCGTCCTCGTGTGTGGAACCGGAATTGGCATGGCGATCGCGGCGAACAAGCTGCCCGGTATCCGTGCCGCGGCCTGCAGCGACGCCTACACCGCGCGGATGAGCCGCGAGCACAACGACGCGAACATCCTGGCGCTGGGGGCGCGGATCACCGGACGCGACGCCGCGATCGAGATTCTCGAGACCTGGCTGGCGGCGACGTTCGCGGGCGGCCGGCATGCCGGACGGGTGGACAAGATCGTCGCGCTCGATCGCGGGCGAGGCCAGGAGACTCCCGATGCTCAGGCTCGCTGACGCCGATCCCGAGATCGCGAAGGCGCTGCGCGCGGAGGCGCAGCGGCAGCACCGGAACCTCGAGCTGATCGCCTCCGAGAACTTCGTGTCCGAAGCGGTGCTCGAGGCGGTGGGGTCGGTGCTGACCAACAAGTACGCCGAGGGGTACCCCGGACGTCGCTACTATGGCGGCTGCGAGATCGTCGACGTCGTCGAGGATCTCGCCGTCGCTCGCGCCAAGGAGCTATTCGGCGCGGAGCACGTCAACGTGCAGCCCCACTCGGGCGCCCAGGCCAATATGGCGGTCTACTTCACGCTCCTGAAGCCTGGCGACACCGTGCTCGGGCCCAACCTCTCGCACGGCGGACACCTGACGGCCGGGAGCCCCGTGAACTACTCCGGCAAGCTCTACTCGATCGTGGCCTACGGCGTACGCAAGGACACGGAGCGGATCGACTTGGACCAGGTGCGCGACCTGGCGCGCCAGCACCGACCGAAGCTGATCATCGCCGGCGGCTCCGCCTTCCCGCGGGCGATCGACTTCGCGCCGTTCCGGGATATCGCGCGCGAGGTCGGCGCTGCCCTCATGGCCGACATCGCCCACCCAGCGGGTCTGGTCGCGGCGGGGCTTCACCCGTCGCCGATGGGCGTTGCCGACTTCGTCACGACGACGACTCACAAGACGCTCCGCGGCCCACGGGGCGGGATGGTCATGTGCCAGTCGGAGCATGCGCAGGCGCTCGACAAGACCGTCATGCCTGGAGTTCAGGGCGGTCCGCTGATGCACGTGATCGCCGGAAAGGCCGTCGCGTTTCGCGAGGCCTTGACGCCGGCATGGCGCGAGTACCAGATGCAGATCGTGAAGAACGCTGCGGCGCTCGCGGCGGCGCTGGTCGGGCGCGGCTACCGACTCGTGACGGGTGGCACCGACACCCACCTCATGCTGGTGGACCTCACGAGCCGGAACATCACCGGCAAGGACGCCCAGGAAGCGCTCGACCGGGCGTGGATCACCGTGAACAAGAACACGGTGCCGTTCGAGACGCGCAGCCCCATGGTGACGAGCGGCGTCCGTATCGGCACGCCGGCCGTCACCTCGCGAGGCATGCGGGAGGCCGAGATGAGCGAGATCGCGCGCCTCACCGACCGCGTGCTGTCCAATCTCGGATCGTCCTCGGTGGAGACAGCGGTACGGGGTGAGGTGCAGGAGTTGACGAGCCGCTTTCCGCTCTATCCAGAGAGAACCCACTGACAGAACCTAAGGATCGGACCGGCGTGACAGGAGGAGAGGCCCGATGAAATGCCCGTTTTGCGGTCACACGGAGGATCGGGTCGTCGACTCGCGGGTGGGCCGGGAGGGCGAGTTCATCCGGCGCCGGCGCGAGTGTCTCAAGTGTCACCGCCGGTACACGACCTACGAGTACATCGAGGACGTGCTGCCCCACGTGGTGAAGCGTGATGGGCGTCGCGAGCCCTTCGATCGGCAGAAGCTCCGTGGCTCGATCCTCAAGGCGTGCGAGAAGCGGTCAGTGGGGGTACAGGCCGTCGACGACGTCGTCGTCGACATCGAGGCCCAGCTTCACGAGCGGGCCGAGAAAGAGGTCAGCGCCGAGGAGTTGGGCCGGGTGGTCATGGAGCATCTGCAAAGGCTCGATCCAGTCGCCTATGTGCGATTCGCCTCGGTGTACCGGCAGTTCAAGGACATCGGCCAATTCGTCGAAGAGGTGAAGGGACTCCAGAAGGACGACAAGACGAAGGCCCTGCCCGCCAAGCCCCGCCCCCTCGCCAAAACGAAATAACCCCGGTGCCTGCCCCCCGGAGCGCAATCGACCGGGGGAGTCAGCCGGGGGAGGGAGTCAGCCGGGGGAGTATGAGGGGGGTCGCCCCCCTCATGTACACAGACAGCACGGCCCTGTCGCTGAGAGGAGACAGGGCCGAGTGCCGCGTGGACTTTACTTCTTCTTCTTCTTGGTCGCCTTCTTCTTCGCCACCGCGTCACCTCCCTCCGTCGGCGTGCTCGAGGTACCTCTGATCGGCATGCTAGTGAGGAGGCCAAAATCTGTCAAGAGCAAAATCCCATATATAGGGGTCGCCGAGGCTTCCGCTCCCCAGATCTAGGGTGAACGCTGGATTGACTTTGCTAGCGGCCCCGATGTAGCGTGAGCGCAAGATCGAAGCGCAACCCTTCACCAAACACCTACTCCCGAGGAGACCTCCGCCGATGAGACGCACGCTTAAGAAGCTTGTGTTCGTCGAGCCGAAATCGACCCATCTGCACATTTACAGCCGGGTGTGCATCCCGCGTCTCGGCTCGGTGCTCCTGGCGACGATCATGCGCACCAAGGGCTACGACGTCCGCGTCTACATCGAGGACATCCACGATGTCGACATGAACGAGGTCCTCTCGGCTGACCTCGTCGCGATCTCGGCGATCACGTCGACCGCACCCCAGTCGTACCGGCTCGCGGACAAGGTGAGGGAGGCGGGGGCGATCGCCGTGCTCGGAGGCACGCACGTGAGCTTCCTCCCCGAGGAGGGGCTCGAGCACGCGGACTTCGTGGTTCGCGGCGAGGGAGAGTTTGCGTTCCAGGAACTGGTCGATGCGATCCAGGCGGGATACGGGTTCGAGCAGATCAAGAACCTCTCGTACCTCGCGGAGGGCCGCCCGGTCCACCTCCCGGAACGCCCGAAGATCCCGAACCTCGACGTCAATCCGATTCCGGACTACCGGCTCATCACGGGCTGGAAACCGGGCGGCGTCATCTCGGTCGCCACCTCGCGCGGCTGCCCCTTCTCGTGCACCTTCTGCTCGGTGCCCGGCATGTACGGCCACGCCTTCCGCACGCACTCGGTCGAGCGCGTGCTGCAGGAGCTCGAGCTCCACCGGGGCAATATGTACACGTTCTTCGCCGACGACATCTTCACCGCGAACAAGAAGCGCTGCAAAGAGCTGCTGCGCGGAATGATCGAGCGCGACCTGACGCCCGACTGGGGTGCGCAGGTGCGGACGGAGACCGTCGACGATCCGGAGCTCCTCCGGCTCATGCGTGACTCCCGCTGCTTCAACGTCTACGTCGGGTTCGAGTCCATCAACCCGCGGACGCTCAAGCTCTTCCAGAAGAAGCAAGATCTCGCCAAGATCGAGCGGTCGATCGAGCGCTTCCACGCCCACAAGATCCGCATCCACGGCATGTTCGTGGTGGGCTCGGACGAGGACGACGTCGAGACGATCGACGCCACCGCCGAGTTCGCCCTGAAGAACGACATCGACTCCATCCAGTTCATGATCCTCACGCCGATCCCCGGCTCGCCGGATTGGGACCAGCTCTACGATCGCGGTGAGAAGTACGTCATCAGCAAGAACTGGCAGTTCTACGACGGCCACCACGCCGTCCACCAGCCTCGCCGGATGAGCCCCTACGAGCTGCAGATAGGGGCGATCAACGCGATGGCGAAGTTCTACTCCTGGCGTGGGATCGCCAAGAAGGCCTTCAAGGGGGACAAGTACTACGCCGCCATCCGTTACTTCGGCAAGCGGATGATTCGCGACTGGTGGAAGGACGCCGAGAATCGCCAGCACGTCGAGTGGCTCAAGGCCCAGCTGTACTCGGACGCGAAGGAGCTCGGGCATGGCGCGCTGCAGCGGGTGGGACTGCCGGCGATCCTGCTCCAGGACGCGGTGGGCCGCCTGCTCCAGCGCTTCCTCGGCGAGCTCGGCGTGACCGTCGTCCCGCTCGCCGAGGCGGCGGCCGAGGGCGCGGCGCGCGCGCGGGAGACGGTCGACTGTCTGATCACGCCGATCGTCAAGCGCGCCGTCAAGGAGCGTGAGGAGTTCTACGCGAACCTTGCAGCCGTGAACACCCTGCTCCAGAGCCGGTGGGAGAAGCTGCCCCGGGTGAGCTTCCCGCTGCTCGACGGCCAGGGACCGGTCTTCGAGCCCTTCGCGAAGATCGGGCTCCTCTTCACCAAGAACCTCGATCGCATCCGCGACGCCTACAAGACCGCCGGCGTCCAGGAAGGTCTCTGGGAAGCGGTGTAGCGGGCCGGGTGGGAGGGGGCGGGCGGCGTCCTCCTCGACCCGTGTTTTCAGGGCTGTCCGCACTCCGACCGACGGGACAGTCCTGACGAGCTTGACTGCTAGCGTGGTCGAGGAGGACGCTGCCCGTCCCCTCCCACCCGGCCCGCGCGCTAGGCTTCTTTGGGCTCTTGGACCGATGAGGGCCGGCGGGCGTGGCGGCGGCGCACAAATTCCTCGTTCAGCGGCACGCCTTTCTTGCAAAACGGACAGGTGTCCGGATCGTAGGTCGGGAAGTCGCGGCTTACGAGGCTGAAGACGGGCCGGTTGTCGAGATCGACCGACGTCCGGCGCCAGAGGCAGCCGATACCAACCACGAGCGCGCCGAGCTGCTCCACGAGATTGATGAGCAAGTTCAGCGTGGAGCCGGTGCTGACCAGATCCTCGATCAGGAGGACCTTCGCACCGGGCCGGGTCAGGCGCTGGAACTCGACGGGGAGGGAGACGCGTCGTTTGCCCCCGGACAGCCCCTTGGCGCCGTAGACGACGATGGGCCGCGAGGGATGGGCGCGCGCCACGCAATGCGACAGGATCAGCGCGCCCGGGCCCGTCGACAGGACCATGTCGACTGGCCACTGGGCGAAGTGCTTGGCGATCACCGCGCCGAGGCCTTCCGTGAACGAGGGTTCCGTGGTGACCAGCGTCTTTTCGATATATTCCGAGGTGTGCTGGCCCGAGGGCAGCAGGATGTGGTCGTTGGCGTGATAGGCGCCCGTGCGCTTGAGGATCTCGAGGTGAATCTTCTCCCTGACTTCGGTCTCGACGGCGGCGGGGTCCTTCCTGGCGCCTGCGCTCATCCGGGCCCTCCTCGGGGCATTATCGCACGCGGTGGAGCGCCGCCATGCGGCGCTTTCATCGCGTGCTAAACTCGCCGCATGCGTGTGCTCGCCGTGGAGACTTCGACGCTGGCCGGCGGCGCCGCGCTCCTCGACGGCGAGCTCGTCGTCGGTGAGTACGCGCTCGACGTCAGCGCAACGCACTCCGAGCGCCTGATGAGTGCCATCGATCGGCTCTTGACCGACGCGGGTTGGACAGTCCGCGACCTCGAGGGTCTCGCCGTCTCCGTGGGGCCGGGTTCGTTCACGGGCCTTCGGATCGGCCTCAGCACTGTCAAGGGGCTGGCCCTCGCCCTCTCCATCCCGATCGTGGCGGTGCCGACGCTCGACGCGATGGCGGCCCTTCTGCCGTTCGCCGCGTTGCCCGTGTGCCCGGTCCTCGACGCCCGCAAGCGCGAAGTCTACGCGTCGCTCTATCGGTGGGATGGTGCCGGCATGCATCGAGTGTGGGAGTACCTGGCGATCGCGCCCGCCGATCTCGCCCGACGCCTGGACGAGCCGGTGATCGTGCTCGGCGACGCCGCGGACCAGATCCATTCGCCGTATGCGCGGCGGATCCGACCACCGCGGCGGGGACCCTCTCCGGCGTCCGTAGGTGCTCTGGGATACTCGCGCCTCGCGATCGGCGATACGGTCGCGCCGGCCGATCTCGTGCCGATCTATCTCCGGCCCTCCGAGGCCGAGCTGAAGCGCCGCGGTGCCGCTCTCCGTTGACCTCATGCGCCCCGAAGACCTCGACGAGGTCCTCGGGATCGAGCGCGCGTCGTTCTCGATGGCCTGGTCGCGGGGCGCCTTCCTCTACGAGATGCAGCAGAACCGGGTCGCCCGCTGCTGGGCGATGCGCGAGGACGCCCGGGTGGTCGGCTACCTCTGTCTCTGGGAGGTCGCCGACGAGGTCCACATCACCAACATCGCGGTCCGTCCCGACTGCCGCCGCCGGGGCCTCGGGCGGACGCTGCTCGGGGGCATCATGGACGAGGCGCGACAGCGACGGATCAGGCTCGTAGTCCTCGAAGTGCGCCCGAGCAACACCGAGGCGCGAACGCTCTATGAATCCTTTGGGTTCCGTGTCGTCGGTCGCCGGCGCGGGTATTACTACGACACCGGCGAGGACGCGCTCGTCATGGAGGCGGAGCTCCAGACGGCTCAGCCGGGAACCCGAGCCTAGCCTCACCCGTTCGTGGTATTGAGGCGGCGTTCGGCCACTACCAAGACTCCGGAGAGGAGATTCATCGTGACCCGCGAGATGACTGCGCTCGCGACACTCGTGGTCGTCGTCGCCACCTCGTCCGGCCCCGTGCTCGCCGAGACCATGGCGCTCAAGCTCCTCCCGAACTATTCTCGGGCCACGTTCAAGAGCGACGCGCTACTCGAGACTTTCGTCGGCAACACCGCGGCCGAAGGCGTTGCCGGCACGTTGACCGTCGATCCGGCCCGCCCTCAAGCCGCCTCTGGAACGGTCAAGGTCGACATGAACCTGGTCCGGACGGGTGTCGACAAGCGGGACGCCGACATGCGCGGCAAGAACTTCCTCGATACCGAGGTCGAGGCCAACCGGTGGGTCACCTTCGAAATGAAGGGCGTGGAGATCGCCGGGCCACTCGAGCCCGGGAAGGCGATCCCGGCCAAGGTGCGAGGCATCCTGACGGTGAAGCAGAAGCCGGTCGAGCGGCTCGCCGACGCCACCGTCACCTGGATCAAGCTCACACCCGAGCAGGTCGAGAACCAGAAGCGATTCGGTTTCACAGCGGACAATATCAAGGTGCGAGCCCGGCTCGCGACGACCTTCACCGACCACGGCATGCAGGTGCCGCAGGTGCTCATCTTCAAGGTCTCGAACGATATTCAGCTGGAGACCGACTTGACCTTCGTTCGCCAGTAGGCATTGCCTTGGGAAGCCAGGCCAGGTGTCTGGTTCTCGCTCTTCTGCTCCTGAGCCCGGCTTTGCTCTCCAAGTCCGCGGCCGCGCAAACCCCCTCCGCCGCCGAGATCGCGCGGGGCAAGTACGTCTTCGGGGCGACCGGGGGCTGCGGTTGCCACACCGTCCCCAAGGAGCCCGTCAATGCGGGCGGGCGGAAATACGACGGGCCGTTCGGGACCGTGTACTCGTCCAACATCACGCCCGACCGCGAGACCGGCATCGGCAGCTGGACCGACGAACAGATCATCACCGCGATCCGTCTGGGTCGCCGGTCGAACGGCGAACGCCTGGTCCCGGTGCACCCGTACACGGTATTCAACGGGATGGGGGCGGAGGATCTCAAGCCGCTCGTCGCGTTTCTGCGCACCTTGCCGGCGGTGAAGCGGGCCAATCAGCCGAGAAAGATCACCGTGCCGATGTTCGAGAGCGTGTTCCTGCCGGCCTGGCTCGCGGCGTTCGCGCCGCGGGAGACGCCGCCGACGGCGGTACCGACCTCCGGCCCGGCGCGCGGCGAGTATCTGGTCCGCGCCGTCGGTCACTGCGGCGAGTGCCATACGCCGCGGACCATGACGATGGCGACCGACAACTCACGCTTCCTGGCGGGGAATCCCAAAGGTCCCGAGGACTCCGAAGTTCCCAACATCACGCCCGACAAGGCGACGGGTCTGGCGTGGTCCGAGGAGGAGATCGCCGACTATCTCGGTACGGGTAACAAGCCCGACGGCGACGTCGCCGGAGGGCTCATGGGCGAAATGATCGAGGGGACGCTGGCCGGGTACAAGGACCTGACCAAGGCCGACCGGCTCGCGATCGCGCGGTACCTCAAGACGATTCCGGCGGTCAAGAACAAGATCGGCAAATGAGCGCAGTGCCCTTCAGCAACCGGATGAAATCTCCTGAAGGAGGAAACGAGATGGAGCTTCGACGCGTGAGGACCGGTGTCATCCTCGGGAGCCTCGTCGCGCTGGCCCTCGTCGGCTGCGCGACCGGCAAGACGGCCACCATGGGGTCCGGCGATCCCGTCGCGGACCGCCAGCGGCTGATGAAGAACAACGGCGCCAACTGGGCGGAGATCCAGAGCAAGGTCAAAGCGGGCAACGTGGAGGGTGTCGCGGTGAACGCCGAGGCGCTCGCGCTACACGCTCAGCGGATCACGCTCCTGTTCCCCGAGGGCTCGCTCACCGACAAGTCGAAGGCGAAGCCGGACATCTGGCAGAAATGGCCGGAGTTCCAGGCCGCCGCGAAGAACCTCGAAAACCGCGCCGGCACGCTTCGCGATCAGGCGGTCGCGAAGGACGCCGCGGCCGTGACGGCGACGGTCGGGACGTTCGGTCGTGACGCCTGTGGAACGTGCCACACGCCCTTCCGCGTCCCGCCGCCGCAGCAGCAACCCGCGGCGCCGCGTTCCTAACCCAAAAGGAGGCAAGATGAACGTCAGACACGTGAAGACGGGTGTTATTCTTGGTGGCCTCGTTGCGTTTGCGCTCGCCAGCTCCGCGACGGGACAGTCCACGACCAAGATCTGGAGCGGCGATCCCGTCGCCGACCGACAGCGGCTCATGAAGCTCAACGGCGCGAGTTGGGCGGACGCGCAGGCCAAGCTGAAGGCCGGCAACGCCGAGGCGGTCGCGGTGAACGCCGAGACGATGACGCTCATCGCGACGCAGATCGTTGCCCTCTTCCCCGAAGGCTCGCTGACCGAAAAGTCAAAGGCGAAGCCGGAGGTCTGGCAGAAGTGGCCCGAGTTCGAGGCCGCTGTCAAAAACTACGGGCTGCAAGCCGAGAAGCTCCGCGACGCGGCGCGGAGCAAGGACCAGGCGGCCACGGAAGCCGTCGCGAAGGAGTTCGGACGGCAAGCGTGTGGGACTTGCCACACACCGTTCCGCGTCCCGCCGCCCCAGCAGCAGCCGCCGTCGCCTCCGCAACAGTTGCAGCCGCGCTGACGATCGTCACCGTCCGATGAGTCGCGGGAGGGCGCCGAGTCGGCGCCCTCCCCGGCGGCAATCCGCCCTGTGCTAAGGTTGCCCTCATGACATCGTCCGTTCCGTTCCGCGATACGTTCTGGAACGTCCCGGGCTGGGCTCAGGTCGCGCTCTACATCGGCGGCGCGCTGGCGATCGTGATCTTCGCGTACGGAATGTGGCAGCGGGTGAGCCTCTGGCGGCGGGGCGTACCTGAGGACCGACTCGACCGGATCTCCGAGCGCATCGGGCTCGTCGTCGCGCACGCGCTCGGCCAGGTGCGCACGCTCGCGCAGGCGTATCCGGGGGTCATGCACGCGATCATGTTCTGGGGTTTCCTCGCCCTGTTCATGGGGACCATGCTCGCCACGATCGACTGGGACGTCACCCTGCCGCTCTTCGGGTACAAGCTCCTGAAGGGCCGGTTCTATCTCTTCTACGAGACGGTGCTCGACCTCTTCGGCCTCTTTTTCGTGGTCGGCCTGGGCATGGCAGTCTGGCGCCGGTTCGTCAGCCGGCCGGCCAGCGTCGATGCGACCGCGCGCTTTGCGTGGGCGCTCACTCTGCTGTTCGTCATCAACGTGACGGGGTTCGTGATGGAGGCGTGCCGGCTGGCGGTGGTCGAGCCGTGGTGGGGACCATGGTCGCCGGTCGGTTACGCGCTCGGTCGTGGGTTCGTAAGGCTCGGCCTGACCCCCGAGGCGCTGCGAGGGCTCCACGTCGCGACGTGGGTCTTCCACGCGGCGATCGCCCTGCTCTTCATCGCGATCATTCCGTACTCCTATTTCGTCCATCTCCTCACGACGCCCCTCAACATCTTCTTTTCGAAACTCGGACCGCGCGGCGCGATCCGGAAGATCGACAACATCGAGGAAGCCGAGACCCTCGGCATCTCGAAGCTCGAGGAGTTCTCGTGGAAGCGACGGCTCGACTTCGACGCGTGCGTCGAGTGCGGCCGCTGCCAGGCGGCCTGCCCGGCGTACCTGTCGGGCACGGCGCTCTCGCCCAAGCAGATCATCGTGAAGCTCAAGCGGCACATGCACGGCGAGCTGCCGGGCCCGATCCACGGCGAGCTGATCAAGGCGGACGAGCTGTGGGCGTGCACGACCTGCATGGCGTGCGTGCAGGAGTGTCCGGCGTTCATCGACATCGTCGACACGATCATCGACCTCCGGCGCTATCTGGCGCTCTCCGAGGGGGCCTTGCCCTCGACGGCGCCCCAATCGCTCCAGAACATCCAGCGGGCCGGGAACCCGTGGGGGCTGCCGGCCGGCGAGCGCCTCGCGTGGGCGCAGGGCCTCGACGTTCCCCTCATGAAGGCCGATCGCGAGGTCGAGTACCTCTACTGGGTCGGCTGCTCGGCCTCGTACGACAAGCGTAACCAGGCGATCGCCCGCGCGGTGGTGAAGATCCTCAAGGCGGCCGGCGTGAGCTTCGGCGTGATGCCGGAGGAGCGGTGTCACGCCGAGGTCGGCCGCCGTCTCGGCGAGGAGTATCTGTACCAGACCGTCCAGCAGGAGAACATCGAAGCGATCAAACAGTACCGCTTCCGCAAAGTCATCACCCACTGTCCACACTGCTTCAACACGATCAAGAACGAGTTCCCCCAGTTCGGCGGGAGCTACCAGGTGCTCCACCACTCGCAGGTCATCGAGGAGCTGATCGCCGCCGGACGGATCAAGCCGACGAAGCCGCTCGACGCGTCGATCGCGTTTCACGACTCCTGCTACCTCGGGCGCTATAACGGCATCACCGAAGCGCCGCGAAACCTGGCGAAGGCCGTTCCCGGGCTCCGGCTCGTGGAGCTGCCGCGCAGCCGCGAGCGCGGACTCTGCTGCGGCGGGGGCGGCGGTCACATGTGGATGGAGGTGAAAGCGCGGACGCGGGTGAACCTGATCCGCGTCGAGGAGGTGCTCGAGGCCAAGGTGGACATGGTGGGCACGGGCTGTCCCTTCTGTCTCGCCATGATCGATCTCGGTCGGAAAGTGAAGGGGGCCGAGGAGACGCTCGCCGTGAAGGACGTGAGCGAGCTGGTGGCGGAGAGCCTGGAGTGAGAGCGCTGCTGCACGCGTTACCCGCCATCGTCCGAACCATCACCGGCCTCGCCGTCGACCCCGTTCTGCCCAGGGCGGCGAAGATCGCGCTGGCCGCCGCGGTCCTGTACCTGGTCTCCCCGGTGGACCTGATCCCCGACTTCATTCCCGTGCTCGGTTACCTGGACGACCTCCTCATCGCGGCGATCATCGTCGACGGGATGCTGAACTTCGTGGACCGGGGGGTCGTGCTCAAGTACTGGCCCGGCAGCCCGGAGTCGCTGGAGCGCATCGCGCGCTCCGCGCGAGTCCTCGCCGCCTGGGTCCCGCGACGGCTCAAGCAGCGGATCTTCTCAGGCAGCTGGTAGGCGAACGAAGGCCGGCGGGCATCGAGAGAGTCGTACGAAAGGGGGACGTGATGGCCCTGGCAGTTGGATTCATCGGACTCGGCAACATGGGGCGGCCGATGGCGCTCAATCTCGTCAAGCACGGCTTTCCGCTGGTCGTGCACGACATCGATCCGGCGAAGGTCGAGCCGCTCCGCGCGCGGGGCGCGGCGGTCGCCGACTCGGCCGAGCGGGTGGCCGCCTCGGCCGACCGCACCATTTGCATGGTGGAGACCACCGCCCAGGCGGAAGCGGTCATCGCCGGCGAACGCGGGGTCATCCACGGCGCCGCGCCCGGACACATCGTGATCTGCATGAGCACGATCGACCCGTTCGTCGTTCGGCGGCTGGCCGACACGCTGGCGACTCGCGAGGTGGCGATGCTCGACGCGCCCGTGAGCGGCGGCACGGAACGCGCGGCGACCGGCGAGCTCTCGATCATCGCCGGCGGGGCGGCGGCGACGTTCGAGGTGTGCCGCGATCTCTTCAAGGCCATGGGGACGAAGCTCTTCCACGTGGGTGGGCTCGGGCAGGGCCTGGCGATGAAACTCGTCAACAACATGCTGGTCCAGGTGAACACGGTCGCGGTGGCCGAGGCGCTCGTGCTGGGTGTCAAGGCCGGACTCGACCCGCACACGATCTACGAGGTCGTGCGGGTCAGCACCGGGACCAGCTCCGCGTTCGAGCGGCGGGTGCCGCGAATCCTGGCGCGCGACTTCTCGCCGACCGGAACCGTGGACATCTCGTACAAGGACCAGGAGCTCGAAACGGGATTCGCCAAGCAGCTCGGTGTGCCGCTCTTGCTGGCCAACGTGAGCCAGCAAGTCTACCAGATGGCGCGGGCGGCCGGCCTGGGCAAGCAGGACGGGACCGCCATCATCCGGGTGCTCGAACGGCTCGCGGGCGTGCAGGTCGGCGGCTAAGAGCCGATCGAGAAATCGAGGAGCGCCACGGGTTCCCCGGGGCGCTCCGAGCGTGTGGGGAGCATGGGGGACCCGTCGGTGGTGCCTCCACAGGGCCACCTACTCTCCACGCCGTTCGGTGGCCACGTGCGGGTGCGGTCGGGGCGGGTCGTACGCCGCGAGCTGATTCCCCACGTAGATCCCAACGGCCGAGCCAAGGTAGCACAGGCGCCGCCCCAGGGCATCCGCGGGGCGGCGTTTGTTGCGTTCAGTCCTACCTGCGCCGCCGCTCGCGCAGGCGCACGATGAAGGCACCGACAAAGGACTCCAACCAGCGCGACCCCGTAGCCCGCGCGACGGCGCCACGCTGATCCTTCGTCGCCAGCGATCCGCTCACCCTGCTTCAGAGTCGGGCCAGCATCCGTGATACAACTCGCGAACCCACTGGGCTGGCACAGACAGTCCGAAGTATTGGATGTGCTGTTCCAACGCGACGGCGAGACACGTGTGAGCCCCGACCAAGGCAACATCCGCCTCTTTCGTTTGAGCACCTGGGTTGAAGGCAAAGCCCTCCGGGGTGTCCTCCATCCGAGTTGCCATCGCCGAGACAGTCGTATGCAGTTGTAGCGTCGGGTAGTAACAGAGTCCTAGATAGGATGGTCCGAGACCGACGTTCCGCGCCATCGTTGCCAGATCCGTTTTGGTCCACGACATACTGTCGCGTGTGGTGCCGCAGGTTTTGCAGACAACTTCCACGAATCGCGCTTTGACCGCTTGATACTCAGCCTCGATACTGTCTAACTGGTCCTTGGTCAGATAACGCGTTGGGTCCACTCCGCCAGCCATCATGTGTCTAATGGTTTTGCGTATATGGACATGATGGTAGGCGAGGAAATCGTCGACCTGGTCGGGGTGCTTGATCAATTGCATCATCGTGACAACACGTTCGAACAAGGGCCGCAGAAGCTTGAGGCCTGCAATACCGTACCCATTCCCTACGTTGAGAAGTACCTCCAAGAAGTCCTCAGCTGCCTGACGACCCAAGATAAAGATCGCTCTTTGGGCGGGCTGATCAGTTTCAAAGCGTCGAGAGACTACTTGATCCATTTGTTCTTGAAGAGCCGGAAGGCGCATCACGAATCGCGGATGACGAGCCACGAAATCCGTCCAGCGAGATTTGATACCGAAGATCAAGCTGGCCGGGTCAACGGGCGGTATCGTGAGACACGCTGTGCAGAGCCACATTTCGAAGCGCGACGGGTTAGTAAGATATCGGGCGCGCGAATTGCGGCGACCACACTCGTGACAGACAGGAATCACTCTAGCTATGTCGTTCTTCCCGTGTCCTGCGCGCCACTTAAATTCCGCACTTCGTTCACGACTTCTGTTAGTGATCGAACTATCCGAGTGCCAAATACCTTCGCCAGGGGACTGGCGACCTCTGCAGCGAAGTGGTCTGCAGCCAGAATGTCAACATAGGGCGCATTAACGCAGTGGAGGAGATCGCGAAAGTCGTTTACCTCAGGTTTTCGCGCGTGCGTCGGGCCTTTGTGGCGAGCCAAGTAGGAGCGGACCCAGAGAGTAGTTGCGCGAATGTAGGGTAGCCTCTTGAACCCTTCGGCTTGGAGCTGGCGCTCTAGGAATTGAGGAGAAAGGCCATGCTCGTTAGCGTAGACGCGAATATCGTCTCTCGCGTTCTGGAGATGTTTTTGCCCTAGATCCTTTGCGATCTCCCTGTCCCAACGGGCTGACGTGCCGAGAACTTTGGCACGCAACGGTTCAAACTGCTGCATCAAGCGAAGCATGGTCACTAAGCTGGGATCGTCGAAGGTAGTACCCATTCGAGGAAGTTCTGGAAGAGTCAAGCTGTAGTGTGATACGAGCTGCGTGAAACCCATTACCCCGTCCAGAAAGCGGCTCCATACCTCGCCCTTCTGGGCGGCAGGTCCTGTGAGCGCGGTCGATATCAGCGCTCGGGTCCATGCGAATCCTGTTGCGGGAAACTTCGCACGAAACTCGTTCAGCGTGTCTTCGGACATTTCTCCGATGGTCTTGCGTAGCAAGTGTTCATTAGTAATCAGCGACTCCGCGAAGGAACGGCGCTGTGAATCGGTTCCTTTCAGGAGAATCGCGAAGACCCTCTGGGCCTTGGTTCCGAAGCGCGACTCTATTGCGGCTGACATCTCTGCTGGAGGGGAGCTCAGAAACGCACGAATAGCATGGCGATTCGGGAGTTCGGCCTTCAATCGGGCTCGGACTTCCTCGAGAGGCTCGAATGCAGCGTCGGTGGGCAGGCCAATCAACGCGGGATCGAGTTGCAGGCCGTCTGGCGTCACTGCCTGCCCATCCATGCCGTAGGCGTATGAATCTCTAACGTAGTTCGATGGGGATCCGCTGAGTTCAGCAAGGGCCAGGTCCAGCTCGGCACGTTGAAGGTGAGGAGGGAAACGTATGCATTGCCCTTGGGTTAGAGCGTCGACGACTTGACAGTAGGCAAGAGCGGTTTCAGAGCGTGGGTTACCAAACCGGAGCGCTTCGACGACGTGCACGAACGAGAAGTAGACTCTGACTTCGTCGGCAGCAACGAGTGGCTTGAGCTGGCCATAAGCAGCTACGTCGGGACTGCTGTGGTCGCCCCTGAGAACAGCGTCAGCGATTCGGCCAAAATCTTTCTGATCCAGGTAGATCCGGACGGGGCGTTTCAGGTGAGTCATCGAATCAATCGCTCTGCCGACACTCCCAGAGCTTTGGAGATGCGCCGGAGCACGGCAGGGAACAGCTCGTCCGCCACCCGGTCTTCAGCATCGTGATGTGGTTCTTCCCCACTTTCGCCCGCGACCTCGCGCTGGGTCAAGCCCCGCGCGCCGGATCTGAGTCCTCCGCGCGAGCGCCTTCGTAAACTGGGCTGTCACCTGCGGCCACGCCTCCGCGCTCCAGCATCGCGCGCAGGACGCGGTTGATGCGGAGCCATGGGTGCCAGAGGCGGGCGTCGTTCAACGGTCGCCTGGTCGGCGCGCGCCGTTAGAGTTTAATGTTGTACGACGAACAACAGCTCACGGTAGTCTTTGACAAGAGACTCATCAGCTCGGCCGAGAGAGACGCTGAGAGCGTGCCGCCGCCCGGACGATCACGAATGAGGCACGTGGTACCTTCCACCATAAATGCGGCCTCGACGACTGCGTGTAGATATGAATCTCTAATTGCTCCGACATTTCGTCCGATCGACCCCAGCCCAAGCAGGTTCATACGTTGCGCCCGCAGCGCGAAGTACATCTCGATCTTGCGTCCGTCCGAAGAAGCGGACGCGTCATACTCGCGAAGCCGCTTATCATAGGCCTGCGCATCCTCTTTCAATCGCGACGCGGTTGTGTTCAGCGCGCTGTTCAACTCGGCCATCACGACGTGAACGTCGGCGGGTAGCGATGGCTTGTCACATTCGGGTCGCGGTTTCGCGTCTGGCCCAACTCCGACTCGGAGCGCTTGCTCTGCCCGCTCGATTAGGGCGCGCGAGCGGGCTGCATTACCGGCGAGCCGTGTCTGAAGCACTTGTTCGAGGTCGCGCAGCTTACGTTCGTGGTCCATCTCCATGATCGCCGCCTGCGCCCACGCGACCTCCGCAGACCAAAAGATCCCTATACACGCGAAAATGAAGCGTAGCCCCGATCGTACGACCGTCGCGCGGCGGGGAGTTTCTAGCTCCATCACCGCATCCGTAGTTCGTAGAACCGGTAAAGCTCACCGGTACCGTACCAGTTTGGGTGACGCTTACCGAGGCGAGCACCGAAGGTCACATTCAGCGCGCAGCTCGACGGATGGAGCGCGTGGCCGATGGCGAGGTCGTAGCCGGCCTGGGCTATGCAGCCGAGGTGGTAGGCCTTGAGGATGCGGCCCAAACCCTGCCGCTGGTATCGCCGCAGGATTGCTGTCGAATATACGTACATGGCCTTACGGCCATGGTACGGCTTCAGATCAGGCGAGCCTTCGTCGACGTCACCGAGAGCGTCTGCGATCGGTACACCGTAGACTTCCCCAATGAAGGCCCCACTCGTGGCGTTGACCATCCACACCGCGATAGCGCCCCGTACGCCGAGCAATTCACGCTTCTCGGCAAACGTCATCCGAAGGTTCGGATGAAACAGCCGTTCGAACACCATAGTTTCGCGAAGCGGCCGCCAGGAGGATCGAAATGCGAGCTTCACCATGGCACCCGCGCCAAAGTCGCGCCGGACTGGCGGGCGAAGCCGAGCGCCGCCACGAGCAGCCGGCCGCGTTGGTCAGTCACTTTTGTCGATCGATCTGGGGCGTGTCATCGGCTACCCCTTTTCCCGCGAGCGGTCGCCGCGGGGCGCATGCCCACGAACGTAGCACTTCTGGCCGGCCATCCTCTTGACATTGTCCTACGAGCAACTTCTAATGCCCGCGCAGAGCGGTTGCCGACCGACGCTCGCTGGGGAGGATCCCATGTTCCCGTACCGATCTATGCGCTTCGTGTGTGGGCTGATCGCCGCGACGCTGGTGTTGGGCCTCTCGCTGGCGTCGGACGCGCCGGCGCAGGGCAAGAAGCTCAAGATCGGGGTCATCTACGACTACACCGGGCCGTTCGCGGGTGGCGGATCCGAGCTGCACGCGCTCGGCGCCAAGATCATGATCGACTACTTCATCAAGAAGGGCGGCGTCGAGGGGTATGGGATCGAAGCGATCTACGCCGACGCTCAGAGCAAGCCCGACATTGCCATCAACGAGGCGGTGCGGCTGGTCGAGCAGGAGAAGGTCGACATGCTGCTCGGCTTCTACTCGTCGGCGGAATGCGTTCCAGTGGCCGCGCGCGTCGAGCAGCTCAAGAAGTTCATGTGGATCACCACCTGCATCTCCTCGGCGGTGCTCGAGAACAGGAACCTGAAATACGTCTTCCGGGCGCAGCCGAGCGGGCGGCAGTTCGGGCTGATGTCGGCGGACTTCCTCGCCCAGAACGCGAAGACCAAGCTCGGCAAGGAGCCCAAGGCTCTGCGCGTCGCCATCATCCACGAGGACGGCGCCTACGGCGTCGACGTCTCGAAGGGCAACGAGGAAGGCGCCAAGAAGGCCGGCTTCACGATCGTGCTGAAGGAAGGGTATGCCGCGACGGCGCCCGATCTGTCTTCGCTGGTGACGAAGCTCAAGCGCGGGCGCCCGGACGTCATCTTCCACACCGGCTATAACCCGGATATCACGCTGTTCCTGCGCCAGGCTCGCGAGCAAGGTCTTCGCTTCAGCGCCCTGATCGGTCACGGCGCCGGCTATGGCGTCTACGACAAGCTGAAGGAGGCGCTTGGCCGGGACGTCAACTACTTCTTCAACGTCGACCCGATCTCGATCTGGCTGACCAACGAGAAGGCGCTGCGCTCCCCGCTGCCGGCCATGATCAAGATGGTGGGCGACGAGTACGAAAAGGCGCGGCCCGGCACCCTGGTCAAGTCGGCGCACGTGGGCATGTCCGCCAGCAACACCTACGTGTTCATGAGCGAGGTGTTGCCGCGCGCCATCAAGAAGTACGGCGGCATCGACGCCAACGCGCTCCGGAAGGCGGCGCTCGAGGTCGACCTCCCGGAGGGCGGCACCATGCTCGGCTTCGGCGTGAAGTTCGAAGGTGAGGGCGCGCCCATGTCCGGCCAGAACGATCGCGCCTTCCCGGTCATCCTCCAGTACGTCGACGACAAGCCGTATCTCGTATGGCCGAAGAGCCAGCAGCAGCGCGACCCGGTCCTGCCCCTCCCGGGCTCGTCGCCGTACGCGGCGCAGTGAGCGGCGTGACGGCGCGCTGAACTGAGCCAGGGGCGGGGCCGCGCGCCCCCACATCAATGCTAGCCGTCCATGGCCTCACCAAGCGCTTCGGCGGCTTCACGGCCGTCAGCAACGTGTCGTTCGTGGTCGACAAGGGCGAGATTCTGGGCCTGATCGGCCCGAACGGGTCCGGCAAGAGCACGATTTTCAACATGCTGTCGGGCGCCCTGGTCCCAAACGGCGGCTCGATCCGTTTCGAGGGGCGCGAGATCGCCGGCCAGGCGCCGCACCGGATCGTCAACCTCGGCGTCGGTCGCACCTTTCAGATCCCACGGCCGTTCCGCCGGCTTTCGATCCTCGAGAACGTGGTGCTCGCGGGTTTCTACGGACAGGGCCGGCGCTCGCGGACGAAGGCCTTCGAGGCGGCGGAGCGGGCGCTCGGGCTGGTGGGCCTGCCGACCGATCGCGCGGCGACGGTCGCCGGACTGGGGGCGGCGGCGCTGAAGAAGCTGGAGCTCGCCAAGGCGCTCGCCACGGCGCCGAAGCTGCTGCTGGCCGACGAGAGCCTCAGCGGCCTGGACGAGCACGAGATGGATCAGGCCGCCGACCTGCTGCGCCGGATCTGCAAGGAGCTGGGCATCACCATCATCTGGGTCGAGCACATCATGGGGGTCCTGATGCGCGTCGTAGACCGCGTGATGGTGCTCGATCATGGCGAGAAGATCGCCGAGGGCCTTCCGGCTCAGGTCGCGAGCGATGCGCGTGTCATCGAGGTCTATCTCGGGACCCAGGCCGCGGCGGTGTCAGCGGTGGCGGCGGCCGCGCGCGCCTGACCGGGACCGTCGCGTGACGTCGGCCGCGCCCATGCTCGAGCTGAAATCGATCCGCGCCGGATACGGGAGCTTCCAGGCGCTGTTCGACGTGTCGCTGGAGGTTCGCGAGGGCGAGGCGGTCGGCGTCATCGGACCCAACGGCGCCGGGAAGACGACGCTGATGCGAGTCGTGTCCGGCCTCATCCGGCCAACCTCCGGGTCGATCGTCATGGACGGCATCGACCTGGCGGCGACCCCACCGCACCGGATCGTGGAGCTCGGCGTGGCCCACGTGCCCGAGAGCCGGCGCCTCTTCGCGCGCATGAGCGTCGAGGACAACCTCAAGATGGGCGGGTTCGTGCCGGCGGCGCGGCCGAAGTTCCGCCGCCAACTCGACGTCGTCTATGAACTCTTCCCGCGCCTGCGCGAGCGCC
>WNEY01000078.1_pt1 | contig 60624 bp, 60 predicted proteins | sample 5400531 | NCBI WGS metagenome assembly WNEY01 (sample SAMN13153338, study PRJNA577476) | soil metagenome | isolation source: 200 cm saprolite under Douglas fir tree site 1 | place: USA:California | collected 2015-04-18 | reverse complement strand
ACCGGGATGAAGCGCTGGCCGGCACAGCACCCCAGCGCTACCAAGCGCTCGCGGCGCGAGTCCGCGACGTCCTTGGTATGCGATGACGGAGTGCCGGCAACGGCGCCGTCCGACGACATGGTCGAGCGGACCGGCCGGGCGCGGCCGGGCGCTCACCATGACCGTAAGCCGCCAGATCAAGGTGCAATCCGTCAACGTGGCCGCCCTCAAGCTGGGCCCTTCGCGAGGGGACGACGATGAGCATCGAAGACAAGCTTGCCATCCAGGAGATCATCGCTCAGTACTCGTACACATACGACGGCAAGGACGCAGAAGGCTTTGCCCAGCTGTTCGTTGAGGACGGCGTGTTCGAAGTCTTCGTCCCCGGCAAGACCATCGCCTCGGTCCGACTTCAGTCGAGAACGGAGATTCTCGAGTGGGCGACACAACGACTGCATGAGCGTGCCGGGCGATTCACCAGCCGTCACTACCAATCCGGCATTCTGTTTGATGAGCTGACATCGGATTCAGCCCTGACACGAACCATGGTGCTCGTGACGCACCAGGGTGTTGCTGAGGCTGCACCGCGTCCGACCATCTCGGGGGTGTATCACGACCAATGGCGCAAGACACACACGGGATGGCGGCTCGCGCACCGGGCCGCGCATGTTGACGGAGATCCCGGTTTTTCGAAGTAACGGCCCCGGGAGCCTACGACGGGCGGATCCGATAGCGGCCGTGCTCGTCCCGGCCGAGCACGCGACGTTCGCGGAGGGCGCCCCAGGCCTGGAGCACGGTGCGGTACTCCACCTCGGGGAGCTCTCGCACGAGCTCGTAGAAGGTGCGCGCCCTTTCGCCCAGGAGCGCCGCCATTCGGTCGGCGACGGAGTCGGCCGTCACTGGTAGTCCTCGAGCTTCACGTCGTCCACCCACACGTGGCGGATCCGATCGTAGTACGCGGGCGCGATGCCCTCGGGGATGGTGGCGTCGATACCCATCTTGGCCGTCATCGGCAGCTCGCCGTCCTCGAGATCCCACGGCCGGACACTCGGGTCCACGTGCTTGGCCTGGGCCCCCGCGATGATGATGACGTCCTTGTCGGCCTGGACACGGAAGGTGCGCGCCCACTCGACCTGGGTGGGATCGTGGATGTCCACGTCCTCGTCCACGACGATCGCGTGCTTGGTATCGGGGAGTGCCAGGATCGCCATCAGCGCGTTCTTGCCCCCGCCCGCCCGCTTGCGGATGGAGGCGATGACGGACCAGCGGCAGGCGCTGCCCTCGGTCACCGCGACGTTGACCACGTCGACGCCCGCCGTCTTCAGCACGTTCCACACCTGAGCCTCGGTGGCGGCAGCCCCGAGCCAGGCGTTCTCCCACGGCATCTGCAACAGCTGGAAGACCGCGTCGCGCCGATGCGTGATCGCCGTCACCTTGAAGACCGGGTTCGCCTTGAGGTCGCCATACATGCCGGCGAACTCGCCGAAGGGGCCCTCGTCCTGCGTCCAGCCGATCGGCAGGAGCTCGCCCTCGAGCACGATCTCGGCGTCGGCGATGGCGGGCACGTCGACCGTCCGACACTGGACGAAGGGGACGGGCGAGCCGTGGAGCCCGCCCGCAACGGCCATTTCGCTGACGCCGGGGGGCGCCTTGTAGGCCGCGCTCAGGATTTCGATGGGATGGACGCCGATCGAGACGGAGATGGGCAGCGGTTCTCTCCGGGCCAGGTAGGCCTCGTAGAGGCGGCGAAGGTCGGAGACTGTGACGAGGTCGATGCCGGTCTCGTCGCGCGAGCGGAACATGAGACGGTAGACGCCGGCGTTGAGCCCGCGCTCGGGGCTCTTGGCCATCACCACGCCCGCGCTGATGTACGGCCCACCGTCCTTCTCGGCGAGGAGGGGAATCGGCAGCTCGGTCAGATCGACGTCGCGGCCGGTCCGGACAACCTCCTGGGCGGGCGCGTCCATCACGATCTCGGGCGCGATCATCGACCGCACCCCGACCGTGAAGCGCGTGCCCAGCTCCGACTCCGGCCAGCCCAGCGCCGCCGCGAGCCGCGGGCGATTCCAAAAGAGGCCGCCAGCGACTCTCAGGTCGAACCCGCGCACGCGCTCGAAGAGCACCGGGCGGTCGGCCTTGACGACGAGCGCGGAGAGGTGGCGCGCGTCGACTTCGTTCTGGAGACGAAGCAGCCGGTCCTCGCGGGCCAGGCGCGCGAGCGTGTCGCGGAACGACGGGCGCGGGGAACCCATGGCGGGGAGAGTCTGGCACCCGCGCCCGCAGGATTCAAGACGCGGTGACGCCGATTGGCGTCGAAGACGTGGAGGGCTCGGATCTGCGGTCGAAGGTCGGGATCGGTCGCCGATCTGGGATAATGCCGCCCACGACGCACATGGACGTGGCGTGGGCGCGGCTGATCGCCGACGTGCAGGGCTCCGGGCGCCAGGCCGTCCTCGCCGTCACCGGCGGAGGGACCGCGGCGATCGCGGAGCTGCTCCGCGTGCCCGGTGGGTCGCGTCTGCTGCTCGAGGTCATCGTGCCCTACGACCCGCGGTCGCTCGCAGAGTTCCTCGGGCAGGCCCCGGAGCAGGCCTGCAGCGCGGAGACCGCGGTCGCCATGGCCGAGCGCGCGCGCGGGCGCGCGGCTGCGATAGCCCGGCCCGAGGCGGTGCCAATCGGGCTCGGGGCGACGGCCAGCCTCGTGAGCGATCGACCCAAGCAGGGCGACCATCGCTGTCATATCGCGGTGGCGACGGATACGGGAACGGAGCTCACCTCGATCGTCCTCGACAAGGGCCGGCGCGACCGGCCGGCCGAGGAAGACCTCGTGGCCCGGGCCATCGTGCTGTGTCTGGCGCAGGGGTGCGGAGTCGCGGCGCCACCCCTCGAGACGGTGCTGGCAGCGGGCGATCGTTGCACGCGGCGTTCGCTTCCGTCCAGCTCGCCGATCGACCGGCTGCTCTCCGGTGCGCTCGCCCGGGTCACCGTGTGTCCGGACGGCCAGCTCGCGGCGTCGGCCCCCACCCCCTCCGCGGTGCTTCCCGGCTCCTTCAACCCGAGGCACGCTGGACACGTCGGCCTGGCGCGGACGGCTGCGCAGATCCTCGGGACGCCGGTCCACTTCGAGCTCTCGGTGCTCAACGTGGACAAACCGGCCCTCACCGCGCGGGAGGTACGGCGGCGCCTCGCCCAGTTCGCGTGGCAGGCCACGGTGGAGTTGACGCGGGCCCCGACCTTCCTGGAGAAGTCGCGTCTCTTCCAGGACGTCACCTTCGTGATCGGCGCCGACACGGCGGAGCGGCTTGTCGCCGCGCGATACTATGGCGACAGCGAGTCGCGGATGCACGCAGCCCTGCAGGAAATGGCCGAGCGCGGAGCGCACTTCCTCGTCGCGGTGCGGCGCGACGAGGCGGGGCGCGTCCGCTCGCTGGCCGACGGCGTCGTGCCGGCGCGCTTCGCCGGTCTGTTCACGGAGATCCCGGAGAGCCGCTTCCGCTTCGATGTCTCCTCCACGGACCTCCGCGCCGGCTCCGGGCAGGAGGGAACGGGATAGAGTGACAGGTCCGGATTGGCGGCCTGGCGGGTGTCTCCTTTTCCTGTTGTTGCCCGCGGGAGTCCCGTGTGTTACGTCGAGCGCCGCAATTGACTACACGAGGAAAGGCGAAAGAATCTTGTCGTCACCGCCTCGACTAGGGTGGCGATGTCGAGCGTCAGCACATGGTGGATGCCAAAGGCCCTGGTCGCCCTCCTGGTTGGTCTGGCCTCACGGGACGAGCGTGATCGCGGTCGGGCGGCGGCGGCGGATCTCGGGCGTCGCGACCTCGTACGCGTGAGCGATTCTAAGAATCGTCGCTTCACCCCAGGCCGGCCCGACGATCTGCATGGAGAGGGGAAGCCCGGTTTCGCCGAAGCCGATCGGCACCGCTACCGCCGGTAACCCGACCACATTGATCACCTGCCGCATCGCGAGGCCCGAGGTGAACGTGACGTCCTCGCCGTTGACGCGCGACGCCCCGGTCGCGATCAACGGCGCCTCGCACGGCGCAACGGGCAAGATGAGGGCGTCGACGACGCGCAGCATCTCGTCGAACTCTCGACGAATCGCCTCGCGCATCCGGCACGCGCGAACGTAGTCGTCGAGCGTGATTCGGGTGCTGTCGCGTAGACGCTCGCGAAGATCGGCACCATAGCCCTCGGGGTGCGCGGCGAAGCGCGAGCGATGGAGCGCGATGAACTCGCCACGCGAGAGCGCTTCGCGCGTCGGCGGCACCTCGGCGGCGAGGGAGAACGGCACGCGCTCGATCTTGGCGCCGAGGCCAGCGAGCACTCTCGTCGCCTGCTCGAGCGCGCGCGCGACCGCCGCGTCCAGCTCGACGAAGTGCAGATCGGGGCAGATCGCGAGCCTCAGCCCCCCGACGCCCGCGTCGATGTCCGTGGTGAAATCGGGCACCGGCACGTCCGCCGACGTCGGATCGTGGTGGTCATAGCCGGCCATCGCGCCGAGCAGCAGGCCCGCGTCGCGGGCGGTCCTGGTCAGCGGGCCCGCGTGGTCGAGGCTGAGCGCGTTCGGATAGATCCCGCGGAGGCTCACGCGGCCGTAGGTCGGCTTGAGGCCGATGATCCCGCAGCACGCGGCCGGGCCACGGATCGAGCCACCGGTGTCGGTACCGGTCGCGCCCGGGCACAGGAACGCCGCCACGGCCGCGCCGGATCCGCCGCTGGAGCCTCCGGGCGAGCGGTCGAGAGCCCACGGGTTGCGCGTTGGCCCGTACCACGGATTGTTGGTCGTCGAGCCCGCGGCGAACTCGTGGGTGTTGCACTTGCCGATCAGGACCGCGCCGGCATCCCTCAGCCGGCGAACCGCCTCGGCATCCTCTGCCGGGACGTTGTCGCGGAAGAACGAGGAGCCATGAGTGGTCCGCACGCCAGCGGTGTCGAAGATGTCCTTGAGGCCAATCGGAACGCCGTGGAGCGGCCCGCGCCAGCGGCCGGCCGCGAGCTCGGCTTCCGCCCGGCGCGCCCCCGCGCGCGCCTCGGCGGTCATGATGGTCACGAAAGCGTTCAGCGTCGGATTGAGTCGCTCGATGCGCGCGAGATGCGCCTCGGTCACCTCCACCGGAGACACCGTCCGCGCGCGCATCAGACTGGCGAGCTCGGCGATCGAGAGGAAGCACAGGTCGTCGATCACGTGCTCGTTCACCGCAAGTAATCCCCTTGCCGGCGCTTGTAGTCGCTCAGCTTGAGGGCGATGGCCAGCAGCTCCTCCGAGGCGACGCGGTCTTTGAGGTCCGCCGGCGCACCTCCCTCGCGGAGATACTTGAGCGTGTCGTACACGGCCTTGGCCGCGGCGTAGAAGGGATGATGGCCCTGCAACGCGATCCGCACGCCGTTGGCCGCCAGGAAATTGCGGTCAGCCAATGCGGGCGTCGCGCCGCCCAGCAGCAGGGGCAGTCGGGTGACCCGATGCATGGCTTCGACCTCCTCGCGCGTGCTGGCGCCCGCGAGGAAGATCGCGTCGATCCCGGTGTCCTGGTAGACCTTGAGGCGCTTCTCCGCTTCGGCGACGCCCCCGCGGCGCAAGGCACCCGTGCGGCCGATGACGACGAGTGAAGGATCCTGGCGCGCGGCCACGGCGCCTCGAAGTTTTCCCAGCATCTCCCCGACGGACACCAGGCCTTCGTCCTTCCCGCCGAAGGGCGTTGGCAGCACCGTGTCTTCGATCGTCAGCGCGGCGACCCCCGACGTCTCGAGCTCTTCCACCGTGCGCATGACGTTCAGCGCGTTTCCGTATCCGTGATCCGCGTCCACCATGAGGGGCAGATCGCTTCCACGGGTGATGCGTCGAATCTGCTCGGCGAACTCCGTCAACGTCAGGACGACGAGATCCGGCGCCCCGAGGACGGTCCCCGAGGCGATCGATCCGGCGAACATTCCCACCTCGAACCCGAGTGACGCCGCCATGCGCGCCGACATCGCGTCAAACACCGACGCCGGGTGAATGCAGACGTTGCCTTCGAGTATCCGGCGATACTGTTTCCGGCGTTCAGAGAGCAGCATGTGTGGTCTACCTTTCCGTGGGAATCATGCCAGGGGAAGCTGCTCGGCATCCGGCGCCGGAGCGACCTCGAACGCGTTCAGGATGCCGGAGACGATGCCGTAGTGGCCGATGAGAGCCGTGAGCTCCACGAGCCAGGGCACGCCGTGCTGGCCGCGGAGCCGGTCGAACAGCGCCTGGGTCACGGCATTGGTTCTCGAAAGCTGCCGCACGTAATCGACGGTGTCCCGCTCGCCGGCCGGCAGGGTCGCGAGATCTCCGCGGTCGCGCACGACGGTGACGGCCGCATCGCTGACGCCCGCGTTCCGGGCCGCCGGAGCATGGGCCGCCCAGACGTAAGGGCAATCCTTCTCGCGGGCGGTGGCGATGATGGCCAGCTCCCGCGACTCGGGCTTCACCTGGGAGTTGAAGCGCAGATAGGTGCCCACGTCGAGATGCCGCCGGCAGAGCTCCGGGCTATACATCAAGATGCTGAATGGCCCGCGCACGCTGCCGCGGCCTTCGGCGACCGCGTCGAAGATGGATCGATGCTCCTCGGGAACCTGGTCCCGCCGCGTGATGGGCGTGATGCGGGGCACGGCGAGCGAAGGGCGAGCCTTCGTCGATGCCGCCGCAGACCTTGGAACGGCTGGTAGCGCGTCCACGGGAGCGCCGGGTGTGACTTCGAACGCGTTCAGAATTCCGGACAGCGCGGCGTAGCGACCGATCCAGCTCGTCAGCTCGACCAGCCATTTGGGGTCATGGGCCTTGAGAAGTTGATCGAACACTCCGCTCTCGACGCGATTGTCCTGGAGCAGCTGCCGGACGTAGAGGACGACCGCCCGCTCCGGACCCGGCAAGCCGTCGACGGGCCGGCGGTCGCGGACCGCGTCGATGGTTTCCGCGGCGATGCCGGCCTTCCGAGCCTGCGACACATGGGCGTTCCAGACGTAGCCGCAGTCCTTCTCACGAGCCGTCGCGCAGACGGCCAGCTCGGCATGCTCCGGCTCGACGATGCTCTCCCGGTGAAGATATTCGCTGATCTCGTTCCAGGGCCGCGCCAGGCCGGGGCTGTGCAAGACGACGGTGGAAGGGCCGCTGATCCGGCCCCGAAGCGCCGCCAGCTTGTCGAAGAGAGCGTGGTGCTCGGGGGCGATGTCTTCCTTGTTGACGATGAGCTTCACGCGCGCCATCGGATTGTCCTTTCGGGGACCCGAGATGGCCCCAGACCCCAGCGCTCGACGAGTGGGCAGAGCTTAGCGGGACCCGCGGGCAGCGTCAACGCGGCTCGGTCGTACAATGGCGCCAATCCGTACGGCGGGAGGGTTTCATGGACGCGACGACCGAATTCCTGAGCGACTACGCGCATCGACTGGGCTACGCCGATCTGTCCCCTGAAGCGGTCCACCAGGTGAAGCGAACGCTGGTCGACACCCTCGGGTGCGCGGCCGGCGCGTTCGATGGCGAGCCGGCCGCCATCGCTCTGCGCGTCGCGTCGCGAGTTCAGGGTGACCCTCCAGCTCGCATCCTGGGCTCATCGCAGACGACGTCCACGGACTTTGCGGCGTTCGCGAACACCGTGCTCGTCCGATATCTGGACTGTAACGACACCTACGCAGCCCGGGGGACGGGCCACCCGAGTGACATGATTCCCGCCGTGCTGGCCGCGGGCGATGGACACGGAGCGGGTGGGCGAGCGGTCATCACGGCGATCGCCGCCGCGTACGAAGTGTTCTGCCGTTTCGCGGACAGAATCCCCTTGAAGGGATGGGATCAGGGCATGTTCGCCGCCATCGGCGCGGCTTGCGGCGCCGGCAAGATCCTCGGGCTCGACCAGGCGGCGATCGGGAACGCCATTTCCATCGCGATCACGTCCGGTGTGCCGCTCGGAGTCACGCGAATCGGCGAGCTCTCGATGTGGAAGGGCTGCGCGACGGCGGCCGCCATCCGCACGGGAGTGTTCGCGGCCGAGCTGGCGGCGGAAGGAATGACGGGACCGGGCCATCCCTTCGAGGGACGGGACGGACTCTGGCAGCACCTGGCGGTGGACGCACCGAAGTGGGAGCGCTTCGGTGGCGGCGGCGAGCCGTTCAGCATCATCTCCACCAGTTTCAAGGCATATCCCGCTGTCGTCCACACTCAGGGGCCCATCGGGCTCGTGCTGGAGCTACGCCAGCAGGTCGCGGCGGCTCAGATCGAGTCGGTGCGCGTGGCGACGTACGGGGAGGCCGTGCGGCGGACCGCCGCGGAGGCAGAGAAGTGGGATCCCGCGACGCGGGAGACTGCGGACCACAGCATCCCGTACCTAGTGGCGGCCGCGTTTGCCGACGGCGCAGTCACGCCGGCGACCTTCGCGCTGTCGCGGATCCAGGATCCCGCGCTGCGTCCGCTCATCAAGAAGCTGACCGTGGTCGAGGAGCCCGAGTTCACGCGGCGCTACCCGGCCGAAGCCTGCACGCGCGTCGAGGTGACGACCACGGACGGGCGGCAGGTCGTGGCGGAGACGAGCCATCCGAAGGGGCATCGCCGGAACCCGCTGACGGATGGCGAGGTCGAGCTCAAGTTCCGGGGCCTCGCCTCCGAGGCACTCGGAGCCAAGGGGTGCGATCGGGTTCTGGCAGAGGTGTGGAATCTGGAGAAGGCCGCGACGCTAGACGGACTGTTCGAGAGCCTTCGGCGCGCGCCGACCATGTAGCGTAGCGCCAGTCCGGACCATTCATGGCTGAGCCGAGCCAATCCCTGCGGGTTGCGGGGATCGGATTTAAACCGACGACCATTGGGTTATGAGGGGGATTGAGGCCCTCACGCGCACCAACGCCCACCAACGAAACCCAAGAGAAATCGGACCTTCCGGTCCTCGGCTCTTGGCGCTCCTTGGGGCAGCTTGGCGCTTGTACTCGGAAAGAAGTCGGATAGGTCTATCAGCGGGCGTGAATCTCTCGCGTAGTCGCGATTGGTCGCCGGGCGATCCGTTTGTTACCCTTGCGACATATGAGCAGGAACCTCTCAGCGGACGACCTCATGCAGGGCGGGATGTATGCGATGGAGCAGGCCGGCCATCTCCTCCACGATGCCCTCGCGTTGTACAAGCTCGGCCGGTATGCTAGCACCGTACTCCTTAGCATCCTTGCCCGGGAGGAGATCGGGCGGTCGCTGATCCTGCTGGACATGCGGAAGGACGTCCTTGTCTCGGGCTCCGTCCTCTCGACCGACTTCGTGGCCAAGGAGTGCGCCGACCATGTGGAGAAGTTGCGCCGAGGCCTTGGCGGGATCACCTTCGAATTCGGACCGGAGCGCAGCGCGGACCTGAAGGGTCTGTTCGACTTCCCCCACGACCCCGAGAGCGCGAATTTCAAGAAGGCCCGCGCTCTGGTCGATGACTTTGTCGAGCGGAAGGCACGCCGGGATCCCGACGACACTCATCACAAGCGCATGCGGGCGCTCTACGTCGAGCCCACTGAGACCGGATGGAATCGCCCATGTGCGACAGGCAAAGAAGAGGCGAACCGGGCGCTCCAGGACGCTGCTCGGGCCTACGGTCTGCGTCACAACAACCTCTACATCGTCGACGAGGCCCTGGCAACGGCGCTCGCCGCGTGGAAGGAGTGTCCGATATTGCCCGATCCCATTTCGCCTCCTGCGCCCTGGTGCTGACGCGGCTCGGCGCGACCGCGGCTGTCGGGAGCAGCGTGTCCGAGACGATGCACGAGCGCCCCGCACTGTTCACTCCGGTCACGATCCGGCGTACCTTCCCCGGCATGTCCTTCTCCTATGTCGTCGAGCCAGCCACCGCGTCGGGGCGCCACATGCCCACGGTGCCGCTCGGTAGCGTAGCCGCCCGCGGGTGCAAGACGTCGATCGCGTAGCCCACGTCGAGGCGCTCCGCCAGCCACCCGGGCATTGCAGTCCGCGCGTGTAGGGCAAGTCCTTCCCTCTCGTTCCGCGCTCGGATGGCCGCCGCGGGATCCTCAGCCAGGTCGGGCGACGGCGAGACCTCCGGGATCAACCAGCCGTTGGGCCGCCGGAACTGAAGCTCGCCGTCCGGCTGGCGTTCGACCTGGTAGCCCTCTTCGTGGACTGCTCGATGGTGCCGGCGACAGAGCAGAGCCAGGTTGGAGAGCGTCGTCGGGCCGCCCTGGGCCCAGTGACGGATGTGGTGGCCCTGGCCGAAGCGGACGCCGCAGCCGGGGAAGCGGCAGCCGCGGTCCCGGTGGTGCAGCGCGCGTCGTAACGCCGGCGGAATCGTGCGGGTCCGGACGCCGACCTCCAGCAGGCGCCCGTCGGCGTCGTGGAGCATCACGACGCGGCTCGCGTCGCAGGACAGGCGCTGCGACGTTCCGGCCGGAACGCGCGCCCCGTCCTCGAGGACCGACTGGCCGGCCTGGTCGGGGTCGGCGAGCACGGCGGCGTCCACGTGGACCACCACCTGGTAGCGCTCGCCCGGGGCGCCGGGATCGATGCCGTGATGGAGCGCCGTCTCGGCGAGCAATGCGAGCGCGTCGGCGTCCTGCTGCTCCATCGTCGGCTGGTCGGCGTCCGGCGTCTGCTCGCGTCGCCGCTGGTACAGCGTCTCGCGCGCCGCCTCCAGTGCCTTCACGAGCAGGGCGCCCACCTCCGGGGCCAGTCGCCCATTGATCCGCACCGTACCGTCTTCGTCGTGATACACGTGCAGCGCACGACGCGAGTGCTGCCGAGCGGCCTCCTGAGCCTCGGCCTTGCGATCCACTCGCCGCCAGCCACGGATGATCCGCTCGACGTGCTCGGCGGTGCCGGCGCGGCCCACCGCCAGCAGGCGCTCCTCGGTTTCCGGGGTCGCCACGCGGGTCAGCTCGCGGACCTTGGCATAGGACAGTTCGCCGCGGGCGAGCGCCTGCGACAGCCGCGGCAGCGTGCCGAGGGCGCGGGCCACCCGGACGTGCTCCCGGGCCGCGCCCGGCGCGAATCCCACGCGCCAGGACAGCCAGCCGGCGCAGGAGCGGAAGCCGTTGCCCCAGCCGCCGCGGGCGTCGAACTCGCGAATGAGATCGAGGAGCCGGGCGGTGGCTGCATCAAGATGCGCCGACAGTACGGCGATCTCGTCACCGAGCCGCTCGAGGTCGCTCTGCGCTTCGGGCGCGGAGATGTTCATGGCGAGCCTCCTTCTGCCGAGGCGACTCTACACCCCGGTTTCGGACGCACCTGGGAGGCTCACTGGGCAGCGATCGCCGCCCGATCGAGGTTTTTTCGGGAGACGGACACGCGGTCGAACCTCGGCGCTTCGGTGGGCCGCTGGCGCGGCGTCTGCCACGTGTGGCCGGGACACGGTGAGCGCACGCAGAGAAAGCTGTCAAGCAAAAATCGCAGGCAAGTGTCCTAGCAGGCTGCGGAAAAAGCGGGTGAAAGGCACACGAGCGGTGGTCTCAAGGCAGGCCGAGAGTGGTCGAAGCCGGTGCGCCGGGTCGCTGTCTGCTGCGCTCGCCCACCGGCCGGGCTCTCGGATCCGGGGTTCGTCCTCATGCCTCCTGCTTGACCAGATTCCGAATGCGCACCAAGTTGTAAACCGCCAAGCCGAAGACGAACATCCACCCGACACGCGCCTTGCCCCGGTGCCGCGTCTGCCGCATCAGCCCGATTGTCTTGAGCCAGCCGAAGATCTCCTCGATGCGCTTGCGCTTCTGCTGGCTTTCGGCGTACCCGGGGTGCCGCGTCGTGCGGCCGTCGATCGCACTCGCCCGACGCGAGGTGTTCTGCGCGACGTGGGGCGTCACCGCGAGCAGTCGCACCGCCTGCACGAAGTCCCGCGTGTCATAGCCCTTGTCGGCCCCGACGGTGATCCGCCCGCTGGTCGCCGCCCGCCCCGCCATCTCCAGGGCGGCCGCCCGTTCGCCGTAGCCCGTCGCGGGCGTCAGGCATCCATCCACCGCCAGGCCGTGCCGGTTCTCCATCACACATGGCCCTGGTAGGACAACTGGGCCTCGCGGTTCTTCCCCTTGCGATACAGGCGGGCCTCCGGATCGGTCGTGGAGGCATGCGTCTCGTTGCTCCGCCGCTCGCCATGGAAGTTGACCGTTGGATTGCCCCGGTCGTCCGGCGGCGCCGCGGGCGTGTCCTTGGCCATGAAGCTCTTGAGACTGGCCCACGCGTGGATGAGCGTGCCATCGACGGTGAAGTGCTCGTCCGACAGCAGGCCCGCCTGCCGCGCCTGGGCCAGCACCTGCTCGAAGAAGCGCCGGGCCACGTCGCCGTCCAGCAGCCGTTCCCGGTTCTTGGTGAAGACGGTCACATCCCAGACCGCGTCATCCAGGTTCAGTCCCACGAACCAGCGGAACAGCAAGTTGTAGTCGAGCTGCTCCATCAGCAAGCGCTCGCTCCGCACGGTGTAGAGCACCTGCAGCAGCAGGGCGCGCAGCAGCTTCTCGGGCGGGATCGAGGGCCGGCCGACCGGCGAGTAGAGCGGGGCGAACTCCGGCGACAGCTCGGCCAGCACCGTGTTCACCATCGCCTGGAGCGGGCGCAATGGGTGGTCCGCCGGCACCCGCTGCTCGGGCGAGAGGGAGCTCCACATCGCCGCTTGCTGGTGATCGTCGCCCCGCATGCGCGCCTCCTCGATCTGCGTTACGCGCATCGTAGACGAAACCTCATGCAACCCGAACATCAAACGTCGGGTTTTTCCGCAGCCTGCTAGTCCTGCTGTCAGGGGATCTCGACGTCGAACAGCGGTGCGTACTGCTGCGAGCCGAAGAGATCGCTTTCGCCCATGCTGCCGCTCGGCCGCAGCCGGCGGATCGTGAACTTGATCGCGTTGGCCGGCTCGAACACGACGAAGTCGGTCACGCGGCCCTCGTCGACGCCGAACAGGCGCGCGATCGCGCCGCGGTTGAGCGCGCCGCTGTCGCGCACGCGCTCGAAGTTCCCGCGGTCGCGGCAGATGACGTCGAACGTGATGTGATCGACGCCCGCATTCTTGCTGCGGATGGTCGAGGCCAGCTCGACGAGCTTCATGGACGGGCCGCCGGAACCCCCACTCCGATGGTCTCGAACCGGGTGCGGAAGAGCTCGCGCGGGTCCGCCACCTCGACGACGTGGTTCATCGTCCACTCGTAGGCCGGCCGGGCGTGCAGCACCTCGTCCGACATGATCGCGGCGGTGCCGGCCGTGCCCTTCACGTCGGGCAGCCGGGCGTAGAAGAGGTTCTTCCCCGCGATATGGCAGATGGTCTCGGCGCGCGCCGCGTCGTCGCAGACGACTTCCACCACGATACCGACCTCGAGCGGCGCCCGCGCGGGCGTCGGCTCCATCGCTTCCATGACCGCGTTGCGACCGTAGACGTGATAGAAGACGTCGTACTTCTCGCCCATCGGCCCGAAGCGCTCGGTGAGCTTGCCCTTGGCCCAGCCGATCACGCGGTCGAGGTTGGCGATCGTGTAGGGATCGCGGATGCCCGTGATGAAGAGCGCGCGCTCGGCGACCTTGCCCGAACCCTCGAGCTTGATCCACGTCGTGGGGTTCGGCACGAACGTCTGCCCCGTGACGCGCGTCGTCTTCTCGTCGACCTGCTCGTAGCTGCATTTCGACATGTCGAGGTAGCCGCCGGGCACGTACTCCCGGAACGGGTTGAGCCGCTCGTACATCGCGTGGCTCGCCACCGAGGCGGGGGTGCAGCGCTGGCCGGGATGCATCGCGGTCAGATAGACGCCGGTGCCGTCCACGCGGCCGAGGATCGTCTCCTTGCCCATGAACGGCTCGCCGCAGAACGACGCGCACTCCATGGCCTTGCCGCAGAAGAACGCGTCGGCCAGCGAGTGCCCGGCCTCCAGGAGCGGCGCCGCGAAGATCGCGCAGTCGCTGCTGCGCCCGGCGATCACCACTTCCGCGCCGGTCTTGAGCACGTCCCGGATCGGCTCGGCGCCCATCACGGCCACGACGCGGTCGGTCCGATCGAGGGTGGCGGCGTCGCAGTCGGGCCGTCCGTTGAGCCCGTGGATCGTCGCGCCGTCCTTAAGCCGGCGCCGCACCTCGTCGACCGGGATCTCGGAGTAGATCTTCGCCAGCCGGAACGGCGCGAGCCGGTGCTCGGCGGCGATCTCTCGGACCAGCCGCACGTACTGGTCGACCCCGCGGTCCGTGCCGGTGTCCGAAGCCGAGCCGAGGATCAGCGGAATCCGGAGACGTCGCGCCGCCAGCAACATCGCTTCGATGTCGTGGCGCTGCCAGACCTCGTCGGAGGCCGGCCGGTCGGCGCCGAGCGGATAGGGCCCGATGTCGGCGCTGCCGGAGTCGGCGACGATGAAATCGGGCGATGCGGCGCAGCCGCGCTCGAAGCTCGCCTTCTCGAGTGGGGTCGTGCCGAGGTGGCCGGTCGGGGTGATGATCCGGATCGTTTTTATACGGCCTTCCGGGCTTCGCCCCACACGACGTAGCGCCGGCGCGGGCGCGGCTCCCGTCCCTCATCGACCATGCGCTGCGCCTGGGCCGCCACGAGATCGGCCAGCGGATCGCTGCCGACATTCACCAGACCGTGAACGCTCAAGAGCTTCTCGATGTCTTCCCGCGACCGGCCCCCGAGGAACGGAAGCTGGTCGCCGACCGCCGCGTACTCTGGGCTCGTTCGGGCATTCTCCGACGCCGGCGGCGCGAGGCCGCCGTCGAGATGGCTGTCCACGACGACCAGGCGGCCACCGGTACGGAGCACGCGGATCCACTCGTCGATCGCCGCCTCCGGGTGCGGGAGCGTCCAGAGCAGATGCCGGCTGATGACGAGGTCGAAGCTGCCGGGCGCGAACGGAAGCTGCTCGGCGTCGGCCTCCTCGAACCGGATCGCGACCGAGCGCGCTGCGGCCTTGCGGCGCGCTTCCGCGATCATGGCAGGCGCGAAGTCGACACCGGTGACGTGATGACCCCGGGTCGCGAGCTCGAAGGCGAGAAACCCGGTGCCGCAGCCGACGTCGAGCGCGTGGAGGGCGCCGCGGCCGGCGAGCACGAGATCGAGGATGCGATCCCACGCAGCCCGCTCGGCGGGCGTGCGGATGCTGTGGCCGAAGTCCTCGTCGAAGCTCGGGGCGCGCCGATTCCAGTGGGCGGCGACCTGTTGCTTGACGACGTCAGTCAAGCCGGACTCACGGCCGCCGCCCACGGGCTACACCTTCTCGATGACTTCGATCTGCACTCCGTCGGGGGCCTCCAGGAAGCAGACCCGCCGGCCGTTGTTGGGTGGCAGCTCCTCGAGAACCCGGACGCCATTGGAACGGAGCCGGGCCAGCGTCGCCGTGTAGTCGTCGGTGTCCACGGCGATGTGCTCGAGGCCGTAGTGCTGCTCGCGCTTCTGCGTGTCGATCAGGGGCGTGATGTTGAGCTGCAGCCCATGAAGGCTCACGCGGTAGCCGCGACCCGCCTCGCCGATCAGCGTCGCACCGAGGTTATCGACGTAGAACTGCATCGTCGTCTTGGGATCCCGGGTCTTCACATGGACGTGGTGCGTGCCGAAGGCCATGTGAGCTCCTAGTGGGATGCGGCAGCCGGTGCCGGCGCCTGGCCGAAGACCTCTTTGATGGCATCCCGGATCTTGTGGATCTCCTTGAGCGCGGGCAGAAAGTCCACGGCGTCCGGAGCCTTCCGGTCGTAGAGCTTCTTGCCGTCCAGGTACACCTCGAACCGGCCGCTGTCGGACGGGGTCAGCGTAATTGCCGTTTCGCGGTAGTTGATCGAGGACAACTCGGCCGCCACACTGACGGCCACGGGGAGATACCCTCAGACGACGCAGTAGACGATTTCGACGTGTACCTTGCCTTCGGCCATGTTGGCCCTCCTTGGAGTTCGTTGCCAGGGATGTTATCCGTATCCCGTCCACGACGCAAACGCTGTGACCCTATCGCCGTCTGACGGCGAGGAGCGTGACCGATGACCTTGAGCAGCCCCCGCCTGCGGCAGCGGCGGTGCCGTAACTCGGAGATCGGCGTAGACGGCGCCGGAAATGGCCGGGCATGGCCCCCCGGCGAGGTACTCCTGGCATCCGTGGCCAGGCCCGACACCACCCACTGGTTGCTCACGATACCTCAGGCCGCTCTCGCGGGTGAGGCGCTGACGGACTTCCTGGGGCGGGTGGCTCCCTTCGGCTGCCCCGTGCCGGGTTCGCTGATCCGGGCGTACAGCCTGCCCGATGCGCCGTTCCCGTCGATTCTGCTCAAGGAGCACGAGGCCGCCCCGGATGGCATCGGCGAGGCGTACAACCGATTCCTCTCCCACGCCCGGCGTCCCTGGCTTGCGGCTCTTGCTGAAACGGGCCCGGGATTGTGCCCAGTCCTCGCGTGGCAATCCGCGCCGGTGCGGCGGTTTCTGGCTCCCAACGAACGGGCCAGCGCGCTGGCCGAGGCGGGCGTGACGTTGTCCGGCGTCGGCGATGGTTATCTTGGGCTCGGCTTGCTCTTGCTGGCCAACCCGGATCTCGCTGCCTCGTGGCAGACCTTGATGTCCTTGGGGGGCGTGACCAAAATCCGCAAGATCACCGGGCGCGAGTTCCCGGTGTGGGTCGACCTGCCGGCTCATCAGCCGGCCCTGCTCGCGAGTCCAGTGCTGGCCCGGGTAGAGCGACTCTTCGCAGAGGTTTGACGGCGGGACGCCCTCTCCTCCCCTCAGGAGAGCCCCACGATCGCGGCTAGCGCCTCCAGCTGCTCGACGTGGCGGCAGATGGGATTGAGCAGGAGATGGTTCGCTCCCATAGCAACCAACTGCTCCAGCCGCTCGCGCACCTGCTCCGGCGTGCCGTGGACACCAGAGGCATCGGCCCCGTTGGGGTTGTGATAGACGGTCGTGAACCACCGGTGGAGCTCGGCGCGAGCCACGTCGGGGCGCTCGTGCACGGAGAGAAACACGCGCTTCGAGATCGGAAACTTGGCCGGGTCGCGCGACGCCTTCTCCAGCGTGGCGCGCAACGCGGGGACGCTTCGGGAAAATTCGGCCGTGCTCGAGCCGCCCGAGCCCATCCATCCGTCGGCGATCGCCGCGGCGCGCCGGATCGCGTCGGGGTGTCCGCCGCCCAGCCAGATCGGCGGATGCGGCTTCTGCACCGGCTTGGGCGCCATGGTGCCGCCCTCGAGCTGGTAAAAAGTGCCGCGGTAGTCGACCTTCGACTCCGTCCACAGCGCCTTGATCAGCTCGACCTCTTCGCGGAATCGCCGGATCCGACGCTCGCGGGGTACCTGGAATTGCGCGTAGTGGTGATCGCGGCCCAGTCCAACGCCGAGGATCGCCCGGCCGTTGCTCGCGTAGTCCAGCGTGGCGACCTCGTGCGCGATGTGAATCGGATTGCGGACCGGCAGGACGACCACGGAGACACCGACGCGGATCCGCGTGGTGACCGCGGCCGCGTAGGTCAGGATCACGATCGGGTCGAAGCAGAAGACGTGGTCCAGCGTGTTCTCGGTCACCCAGAGGTCTCTGAATCCCAGGGCATCGGCGCGCCGGGCGACCTGGCGCACGGCCGCCATGTCGATCGTGTCGGGGGAGCGGTGGGGCAGCGACATGCCGAACGTGATCCGATCTTTCAAGGCCATTACCAGAGCTCCTTGGCGGTTAGTGTGCTCCGCTTCACCGCGTCGATGACGAAGCGCACCCGGTCGCCCGGCGCCGGGAACTTCGTGGTGATGCTGCTGCCGGTCATCACGATCATGCCGCGCTCGAGGGTGCGGTCGCGGCGGTTGAGGAGATTCGCCAGCCACGCCACGGCGTCGAAGGGATGACCCATCGCATCGCCGGTCTTGCCCTGGCCGCTGGGCTGCTCGTTGATCCAGCAGCGCGTCACCGCGCGCTCGAGGTCGACGCGGCGCCACTCCGTCATCGGCGCGCCGAGCACCACGCCGCCGTTCCACGTGTTCTGCGCGACGAGCGTGAAGGCGTCGAGCGTCTTGTAGTCGGCGTCGCCGTCCTCGACCAGCTCGAACGCCGGCAGGCAGGCGGCGACCCGGCCGGCCACGGACTCGCGTGTCCACGGCCCGCCGCGCGCCGGTAGATCGTCGCCGAGACGTACCGCCACCTCGAACTCCACGCCCAGGTGGTGATAGGCGGCGAGATCGACGCGGGCGGGTGAAGCGTGAACGACCTTCGAGAAGATCGCGCCGGCGGCGGGCTGATCCACGCCGGTCATCTGCTGCATGGCCCTGGAGGTGAGGGCGATCTTCCAGCCGGCGATGTCGCCACGCCCCGCCGCCACCATGATTCGATGCAGCGCGTCCTGGACGCGATAGGCGTCCTCGAGGGGCGCCGCCCGGAGCGCGGCGTCGAGCGGGCGGTAACGGGCGCGTGTTCGGTGCATCTCGAACGAGGCGCGGGCAGCGGCTTCGATGATTTCAGGCGTCAGCATGCGCCTACTCTAGCGTGAATGCTCGTGCCTGCGCTCAACCAGCCGGCGGGACGACGAAGACGCGGGTGCGGCGCACTTCCATGCCTTCGGTGGAGCCCTGGTCGGGCCGCGCGACGACCAGCCGGAGCCGCCGGCGCGCCGTGACGATGACGGGCTCGATGTGCCTGGGCAGCACGAGCCAGGCCCTATCGCCCGGCCTGAGCGCGCGGCTCACGGACAGCGAGACCAGCGCCCTGATCGGCCTCCAGCGTCGCCGCACCGGGCTTGCGAGCGACGCGAGGCCGACCAGCGCCAGCGCGGGGCCCGCCGACGCAGCTGGTGTCATTTTCCCCGGCATCAACGCGAGGACGCACCACGCGAGGAGCCAGGCCGCCAGCGCGTCGAGCCACTGGAGCCACCGCACGCGAGTGGCCCAGCGCTGGACGCTCGGAGGAAGTAATCGGACGGGGGCGCGCATCGCCTCTCACCGTACCACTTCAGGCCGCGCGCCATGCCGATGAGCGCGCGGATCGGGCACTACGCCCGATTGTTACGTCAGCCCGTGGACGCCTGACAGAAATCCATCAGGGGCTGCTCGCTTCCTGAGCATCAGCGCCAACACTCGCGCGCGATCCCGTGAATCGCCGTCGGACTCGTCAGCATCAACACAGCAAGGAGGAAGCCCCGCGACATGTGGATCGTTCGGCTGGCGCTTCGCCGTCCCTACACCTTCGTCGTGATGGGGCTCGCCATCGTGCTGCTCGGCGTCTCCGCGATCGTCACCACGCCGACGGACATCTTTCCCGAGATCGACATCCCGGTGGTCTCGGTGATCTGGAACTACGACGGTCTGACCACCGAGGACATGGCGTCGCGGATCACGACCTTCTCCGAGTACACGATCTCGTCGGTGGTCAGCGATGTGCGATCGATCGAGTCGCAAACGTATCCGGGCGTCGGGGTCATCAAGATCTATTTCCAGCCGAACGTGAACGTCGAAGCGGCGCTCGCGCAGGTGACCGCGGTGTCGCAGACCATCCTTCGTCGGATGCCGCCGGGCGCGGTCCCGCCCTTCATCCTTCAGTACAACGCCTCGAGCGTACCGATCATCCAGCTCGCCCTCGGCGGCAAGACGCTCTCGGAGGCTCAGCTCTACGACTATGGGATCTATCGCATCCGCCAGCAGATCGCGCCGATCCAGGGCATCACGCTGCCCTTGCCCTACGGCGGCAAGCCGCGGCAGATCATGGTCGATCTCGACCCGCAGGCGCTCCTGGCAAAGTCGATCTCGGCGGCGGACGTGAGCAACGCGGTCAATCTGCAGAACCTGACGCTGCCGTCCGGCAGCGTGAAGCTCGGGCCGCGGGAGTACCGGGTCAGCCTCAACAGCAGCCCCGACGCCGTGGCCGCGCTCAACGAGCTGCCGGTCAAGGTCGTTAACGGCGCCACAGTCTACCTGCGCGACGTGGCGCACGCGCGCGACGGCTTCGCGGTCCAGACCAACATCGTCCGGCAGGACGGCCGCCGGTCCGTGCTGCTTACCGTGATCAAAAAGGGCGGCGCCTCGACGCTGACGATCGTCAAGCAACTCAAGAATCTCCTCCCGGCCATCCGCGCGGCGGCGCCCCCGGGGCTCGAGGTCAAGGAGCTGTTCGACCAGTCGCTCTTCGTGCGCGCGGCCATCACCGGGGTCCTCCTCGAGGGTGCGATCGCCGCGTGCCTCACCGGCCTCATGATCCTCCTCTTCCTCGGGAGCTGGCGCAGCACGCTCGTCGTGATCACGTCGATCCCGCTCTCGATCCTCACGTCGCTGGCGATCCTCAGCGCGATCGGCCAGACGCTCAACGTCATGACGCTCGGCGGGCTGGCCCTGGCGGTCGGCATCCTCGTCGACGACGCCACCGTGGAGATCGAGAACATCCATCGGAACCTCGGGCTCGGCAAGCGCCTCGTCCAGGCGATCCTCGACGGCGCCCAGCAGATCGCGACGCCCGCGTTCGTCTCCACGCTGTCGATCTGCATCGTCTTCGTCCCCGTCGCGTTCCTCACCGGTCCCGCGAAGTACCTGTTCACGCCGCTGGCGATGGCCGTGGTGTTCGCCATGCTCGCGTCGTATCTGCTCTCGCGCACGATCGTCCCCACGCTCGTGCGCTACCTGCTGGCGAGCGAGGCCCACGGCCCCGCTGTCGCGGCGACGACGCCGGGCTTCTTCGCCCGGATCCACGACGCGTTTCAGCGACAGTTCGAGCGGCTCCGCGTGGCGTACGTCAGGGTGCTCGAGACCGCCCTCGGCCGGCGCGCGCGCGTGCTCGGCGCCTTCGGCGTCGTGTTGGTGAGCGGGGCGGCGCTTCTCCCGTTCGTCGGGCGCGACTTCTTCCCCTCGGTCGACACCGGGCAGTTCCGCCTCCACGTCCGAGCGCCGGCCGGCACCCGCATCGAGGAGACCGAGCAGGTGTTCGCCGACGTCGAAGCGACGATTCGGCGCTTGATCCCGAAGGACGAGATCGAGCTGGTCATTGACAACATCGGCCAGCCGCAGCCGATCAATCTCGCTTTCACCGACACCGTAACCATCGGACCGTCCGACGGAGAGATCCTCGTCTCGCTGAATCCCGAGCGCCATCAGCCGACCGCGCGCTGGATGAAGACCCTCCGCGAGACGCTCCCGCGGGCGTTCCCGGGCGTCACGTTCTTCTTCCAGCCCGCCGACATGGTGAGCCAGATCCTAAACTTCGGGCTGCCGGCGCCGATCGACGTGCAGGTCACGGGATTCAACCAGGCGGCGACTCACGAGATCGCCCTGGAGGTCGCGGCGCGGATGGCGCGGATTCCCGGCGCCGTCGACGTCCACCTGCATCAGGTGGTCAACACGCCCTCGCTCCTCGTCAACGTCGACCGGTCGCGCGCGGCGGAGCTCGGTCTGACCCAGCGCGACGTGGCGAACAATGTCCTGGTCTCGCTCAGCTCGAGCGCGGTCGTGTCGCCGAACTACTGGACCGATCCCCGCAGCGGCATCAACTATCTCGTCGCGGTCCAGACACCCCAGAGCCGGGTCGACTCGGTCAACACGCTCATGAACACCGCGGTGATCCCGCCCACCGCCGGGCCGCCCCAGCTCCTCAGCAATCTCGCCACCCTCGAGCGCCGCGAGGTTCCGGCCGTCCTCAGCCACTCGAACGTACAGCCGGTCTTCGACGTCTACGCCAACGTCCAGGACCGAGACCTCGGCAGCGTGGCGGCCGCCGTCCATCAGATCACGGCCGACCTCAGGCCCAAGCTGCCGGCCGGTCACACGATCACGGTGCGCGGCCAGGTGGAGAGCATGAGCTCGGCCTTCGTGCGTCTCGGACTCGGCCTGATCTTCGCCGTCGCGCTCGTCTACTTGCTCATGGTGGTCAACTTCCAGTCCTGGCTGGACCCGTTCATCATCATCACGGCCTTGCCGGTCGGGCTCTGCGGCATCGTGTGGATGCTCTTCGTCACCCACACGACGTTCAGCGTGCCCGCGCTCATGGGCGCCATCATGAGCGTCGGCGTCGCGACCGCGAACAGCATTCTCATCGTCACCTTCGCGAACGATCAGATGCTCGAGGGCCACGACGCACGTCGCGCGGCCCTCGCGGCCGGCGCCACCCGCCTGCGCCCGGTGCTGATGACCGCCCTCGCCATGATCATCGGCATGCTGCCCATGTCGCTCGGTCTCGGTGAGGGCGGCGAGCAGAATGCTCCCCTGGGCCGCGCCGTGATCGGCGGCCTGTTGGCGGCGACCTTCGCCACGCTCTTTCTCGTCCCCCTCGTCTACAGCGTGCTGCGCCGTCGCGCGCCGCGAAAGGACTTCCTCACTGATCCCACGCCGGTCGACAGCGTGGCAAAGTCAACCCGGGAGTGATCGATGCCCAAGTCGCGAACGATGTGGAGTCTCATGACCGCCCTCGTGCTGCTCGTCGCACTGCTCGTCATCGGCGTGGTGCCGCGCTGGCGCCAGAACGCCGAGCTCGTGGCGGCCTCCACCGCGCCGGACGCGGCGCTCGTGCCCGTGAGTGTCGTGCCGCCCCGGCGCGCCGATGGACCGATCGACCTCGTCCTGCCCAGCAACATCCAGGCGATCGAAGAGACGGCCATCTACGCCCGCACGAGCGGGTACGTCCGCGAGCGCTACGTCGACATCGGCGAGCGCGTGGCGGCGGGGAAGGTCCTGGCCCAGATCGACACGCCCGAGCTGGACCAGGAGCTCAGCCAGGCCCGCGCCGCCCTGGCCCAGACGCGCTCCTCCCTGGCCCAGGCCTGGGCGAGCCTCAGCCAGGCGCACGCCAATCTGCAGCAGGCTCGCGCAGGCCTCGATCAATCGAAAGCGAACGAGGCATTCGCCGGCATCACCTCGGACCGCTTCACCCGTCTCGAGCGCGACGAGCTGGTCGCGCATCAGGATGCCGACGAGAAGCGGACAGCGCTCGCCGCGGCCCGCGCGACGACGGCGGTGTCCCGGGCCCACGTCGACGCGATGCAGGCCAACCTGGGCGCCCTGGAGGCGAGCGTGGAGGCGGCGCGGGCGAACGTGGCCGCGAACGAGGCCAACGTGCAGCGGCTGATGGCGCTCCAGTCCTTCCAGAAGGTGGGGGCGCCGTTCGCCGGGATCATCACCGCGCGTGGGACCGACCGCGGCGCCCTGATCACCTCGGGCAGCGGCAGTGCCGCGAGCCCTCCGCTGTTCCGGGTCGCTCACGTCGAGAACCTCCGCATCTTCGTCAACGTGCCGCAGACGTTCGTCCGCTCGATCGTGCCGGGCCAGGAGGTCCGCGTCCTCGTACCCGAATACCCCCAACGGCCGTTCGTCGGGAAGATCGCGAGCACCGCGGGCGCTCTCGATCCCGCCTCGCGCACGCTCCTCACGGAAGTGCGCCTCCGCAACGAGGATCTGGCACTGATGCCCGGGATGTACGCCCAGGTGAAGTTCAGCCTCACGCCCGCCGACGCCGTGTGGGTGGTCCCCGTGACCGCTCTCATCGCGCGAGCGGCCGGACCGCAAGTCGCCGCGGTGCACACTGACGGCACCGTGCACTACCTCGGCGTTCAGCTCGGGCGGGACCTCGGACAATCTGTCGAGATCGTCTCGGGTCTCACTGGGAACGAACGGCTCGTCGTCAGTCCACCGGATGGGCTGAAGGAAGGCGGCCGCGTCGCCGCCGAGGAGGGAAAATGAGGAAGACACTCGCGGGCAAGGTCGCATTGGTCACGGGCTACTCGTACATCGGCCGGCGGTCGATCAGCCGGAGCCAGCCGCTCCCCACCCGATAGATGAACCACAGCCCGACGACGCCGAGGGGCAGCCAGGCGATGAGCAGACCGATGCCGAGCGTGGCCACCACGAAGAGCACGCAGAGTGCCACCCACAAGAGCCCGAACCAGAACGTGCGGATCTGCCATCGGAAATGCGACGCGAGCCACGTCCCGCGCGCCTCGCTCCGTTTCACGTAGTTGAGGATAACGGCGATGATCGAGGGCCAGCCGGTGAGAAACGCGCCCACCACGGTGGCCGCGGTGATGATTCCCGTGACGAGACTGAAGGCGTGCAGGCCGTAGATGACGTGCGTCAAGGTGATCAAAGACTCGCGTGGCTCAGCGGTGGCAGTCGCCATTTCCCCCACGTCATGTCTCCCGGCGCGCTTTGCGAAAGGCGCGCTCGAAGGCGGGGAGCGCTCGCACCACGGTGTCACGCTCGACCGTGAGCGAGATGCGGATGTGGCCGGGCATGCCGAAGCCGGAGCCGGGCACCGTAAGCACCCCTTCGCCGGCCAGCAGGCGGACGAAGGCCACGTCGTCGTCAATGGGCGTGCGCGGGAACACGTAGAAGGCACCCTGGGGCTTCACGCACTGGTAGCCGATCCGGGTCAGCCCCTCGTACATCAGATCGCGCTTCTCGCGATAGGGCGCGACGTCGATGACCTGATCCCCCACCTCGGCCACCACCCACTGCCATAGCGCCGGCGCATTCACGAAGCCGAGCACGCGGCTCGTGAACGTGCAGGCCTCGAAGAGCTCGGCCGCTTCCGGCATGCGCGGCGAGAAGGCCAGATAGCCGATGCGCTCCCCGGGGATGGCCAGCGACTTGGACCAGGACGTTGCGACGATCGAGCGGGTCACCAGCGGGGGCACCTCGGGTGGAACCACGTCGTCGAAGACGAGCGCGCGGTAAGGCTCGTCGCTGATGAGTACGATCGGCCGCGCGGCGCGGCCGAGCACTGCCTCGATCTCGACGAACGTCGACGCGGGGTAGATGACACCACTCGGATTGTTCGGCGAGTTCACTAAAATCGCGCGTGTCTTCGACGTGATCGCGGCCTCGAGCTTCGCGACGTCGGGCGTGAGGTCGGCCCTTGGCGGCACGACGACCAGGCGCCCACCGTGGTTTTCCGCGTAGAACACGTACTCGGCGAAGAACGGCGCCACCGTGAGGACCTCGTCCCCGGGATCGAGCAAGGCCTTCAGCACGGTGTTGAGCGCAGCCCCGGCGCCCACGGTCATGAGAACGTGATTCGCCGTGTACGGGAGCCCGGTGGCCGCCTGGAGCCGTCCGGCCACCGCCGCCCGGACGCTGACATGGCCGGCGTTGGGCATATAGGCGTGCAGGTGGCGCGCGTCGCTCTCGAGCACGCGGCGCGCGGCGGCCAGCACCGCTGGCGGCGGCTCGATCTCCGGATTGCCCAGCGTGAAGTCGAAGACCTTGTCGGCGCCGCGCTCCTGCTTGAGGCGAGCGCCCTCCTCGAACATGCGGCGGATCCACGACGCCTTGGTCAGATTGTCGGTGACGGCCCGGGAGATGATCACGCTCGGAGTATAGGACTGACGGGCGATGTCGTGCTATAAGACCGCCGTCGACAAGGCCTCCGACCACGGCCTCAAGTTCACGGTGATGGTCCCTTGAGCTTGAGATCCTCGTAGGGCGAGATGAACGGGTGCCCCGTGATGCTGGGCACCTCCGCCAATCGAGGGCCGACGCCAATCAGCCCCGCCTGCTCCACGATCGGCGCGAACATCGCGCGCTCGTGCATGAGCTGCTGGATCTTATGGAGCAGCGCCTCGCGCCGCTTGGGGTCCATCTCGACGGCCTGGTCGCGGAAGAGCGCGTCGATGTCCGAGTAGCCGCCGTAGGAGCGAATACCGCCCGAGATCACGAACGCCTCGATCCGCGTCGCCGCGTTGCCCGCGGCGCCGCTACCGACGCGCACCAGGTGCTTGAATTGCTTTTCCTGGTCCGCCTTGTAGAACCCTGCGCGCTCGAGCGGGCGCAACCGCGCGCGAATGCCGATGGCCTGAAGGCCGTTGATGACGGTCTCGGCCTCGGGCGCGAACACGGCGTCGGTCGCGACCTCGACCGCATCGAAGCCTTTCGGATAGCCCGCCTCGGCCAGGAGTCGCTTCGCCCGCGCTGGATCGTAGGGATACGGCGGCGGCGCCCAGTAGAACTCGAAATCGCGAGGGATGATGCTCGGCGCCGGCCGGCCGTATCCGAGATACTCCGCGTCGCTGAACGCCTTACGATCGATCGCGAGGTTGACGGCGAGCCGGATGCGGCGCTCCGCCCACGGCGACTTCGGGTCCCACTGCTGGGTGAAGACGAGCCACTGGCTGACCGTCGGGAGCACCACCTTGAGGGTGAGGCCGGGCGTCCGCCTCACCTCCTCGGCGTCCGGCCCTCTCAGCCCGTACGCGATGTCGGCCTCGCCGCGCTTGACCGTTACCATGCGCGTCGACTCGTCCGGCACCGACCTGAACACGAGACGCTTCACCGACGGCGTTTTCCGCCAGTAACCCTCGTAGGCCTCGACGACCAGCTCGACGCCGGGGTTGAACGACACGAAGCGGTACGGCCCTGCTCCGACCGGCGCCTTCTTGAAGGCGTCGTCCCCGACGCGCTCCATGTATTTCTTGGGAACGATCCAGGCGGCGCTGGTGGCCGGCGTCGCGTAGAACGTCATGAAGTCGGGCCACGGCTGCTTCATCCGGAAGCGGATGCGCTGCGCGTCGACGATCTCGACGGCCGCGACGCGCGCCTTCAGCGTGGTGGCGCCGCCGCCCTTGTAGCGGTCGAACGAGAACTTCACGTCCTCGGCGGTCAGGGGATCGCCGTTGTGGAACCGCACGCCCTTCCGGAGCACGAATTCATACGTGAGCCCGTCCTTCGACGCGGTCCACGACTCCGCCAGGCCCGGCGCCCACGCATTGCCCGGCATCGGCTTCACGAGCGCGTCGTGGAGCGCGTAGAGCGTGAGGAAGGGCGTGATCACCCCCGGCGTCTCGGCGGGATCGAACCACGTCGGCGCAAGCGTGACGGTGACGGCGAAGGTGATCTGGCCCGCGGGCGCTTCGGGGGCGGCGGCGGGCGCAGAGACCGGCGGTGCCAGCGCGATGGTCAGGACGAGGGCAGCCGCTGACGCCAGTGATGAGCGCCGAGCCATAGGTATCCTCCCTCCTCGATCGGTCGTGGGCCGGATCGTACACCAGTGCGCAGCCTGACTGAATCCTCTCTCGGTGGTATTGTGCCGGGGTTCATCCCGGCAAGGAGGTCGCGATGCGACACGTCCGTCTCGGCCGCACGGGGCTGCCCGTCTCCCAGCTCTGCCTCGGCACCATGACCTTCGGCCTGCAGTGCGACGAGGCCAGCTCGATCGCCATTCTCGATCGTGCCGCCGCCGGCGGTATCACGTTCCTCGACACCTCCGACGTGTACCCCATCGGCGGCAACCTCGACACGGTGGGGCGCACGGAGGAGATCCTCGGTCGCTGGCTCCAGGGACGCCGTCAGGACTTCGTGATCGCCACCAAGTGCTTCGGCGCCATGAGCGCCCGCCCCTGGGACCAGGGGCTCTCGCGCAAGCACATCCTCGACGCGATCGAGGGCTCGCTGCGCCGGCTTCGCACCGACTACGTGGACCTCTACCAGCTCCACCATCCCGATCCGTCGACGCCGATCGACGAGAGCCTGCGCGCGCTCGACGACGTGGTGCGCGCGGGCAAGGCGCGTTACGTCGGCTGCTCGAACTACTTCGCGTATCAGGTGGCGCGCGCGCTGGGGCGAAGCGAGGTTCGCGGTCTGGCGCGCTTCGCCTGCGTGCAGCCCCGCTACAACCTTCTCTACCGCCAGGTCGAGCGCGAGCTGTTCCCGCTCTGCGCGGAGGAGGGACTGGGCGTGATCGCTTACAACCCGATGGCGGGCGGCCTCCTCTCCGGCAAGCATCGCGGCGAGGCCGGCCCGATGCCGGGCACGCGCTTCACGCACCCGACGGCCGGCGCGCGCTACCGGGAGCGTTACTGGCACGAGCGCGAGCTCGAGACCGTGGAGGCCCTCCGCCCGCTCGCCGCGGAGGCCGGAATGTCGATGGTCCAGATGGCCGTCACCTGGGTGCTGGAGAACCCGGTCATCACCGCGCCGATCATCGGCGCCAGCCGCCCGGAGCAGCTCGACGACGTGCTCGCCGCCGTCGACAAGGGCCTCGATCACGGCCTCAAGGCGCGCCTGGACGAGCTCACGCGCGAGTACCGCTGGGGTGACGACATTCGCTGATCCCGGTGAGAATGATCACCTCGTGAGAATACCGGAGGAGTTTGAGGGGAGTCGCCCCACTCAACAGCAAACGAAGGCCGGGGGAGTTTGAGGGGGGTCGCCCCACTCAATAACAAGGAAGGAGCCGAGCATGACCCGTGTCGCGATCCTGGACGACTATCAAGGCGTTGCCCGTCGCATGGCCGGCTGGGCGAGTCTCCCCGCCGGGACCGAGCTGGTGGTCTTTGCCGACCATCTAAATAACCTCGGCGCGGTGGCCGCTCGACTCGCCGACTTCGACGCGGTGGTGGCCATGCGTGAGCGGACCCCGTTTCCGCGCGCGCTCCTCGACAAGCTGCCGCGGCTCAAGCTCCTGGTGACGACCGGAATGCGCAACGCGTCCATCGACGTGGGCGCGGCCGTGGAGCGCGGGGTCGTCGTCTGCGGGACCGCGGGGCTCCCCTACCCGACGGCCGAGCTGGCGTGGGGACTCATCCTCGCCCTCGCCCGCCGCATCCCGATCGAGGATCGCGCCACGCGCGAGGGCCGGTGGCAGGTGAGCTGCGGGCTCGGCCTGAACGGCAAGACCCTCGGCGTCATCGGACTCGGCGGGCTGGGCTCGCGCGTGGCCAAGGTCGGCCGCGCGTTCGAGATGGACGTAGTCGCCTGGAGCCAGAACCTCACGACTGCGCGCGCCGCCGAGGTGGGGGCCACGCTCGTGGCCAAGGACGAGCTGTTGGCACGCGCGGACGTGGTGAGCATTCATCTCGTGCTCGGCGATCGCACGCGTGGGCTCATCGGAGCGCGCGAGCTGTCCCGGATGAAGCCGACGGCCTACCTGGTCAATACCTCGCGTGGCCCCATCGTCGACGAAGCCGCGCTCGTCACCGCGGTCCGTCAGGGAACGATCGCGGGCGCGGGCCTCGACGTGTACGACGAGGAGCCGTTACCGCTCGACCATCCCCTGCGCAACCTCCCGAACACGGTGATCACGCCGCATCTCGGCTACGTGACCGAAGAGGGCTACCGGATCTTCTACGGACAGGCGCTGGAGGACGTGAAGGCCTGGCTTGCCGGCAAGCCGGTTAGGGAGCTGCGGCCATGAGCGGACCGAGCCAATGCCTCCCTACCGGCAGTGCGGCAGCACGTCTCGAGCGAACAACGTCATCGACCGTTTGACCATGGCGTGATCCATCAGCCCGCCCTGATTGAAGTAACAGATGAACTCATCCATCTCGTACTCACGCCGTAAGGCTCGAACTCTTTGCACGCAATACTCTGGATCGCCGAACACGGCCATCTCGCGGTCGACGTCCTCGTAGGTCACCCTCTGGATTCTGGCCAGGACCTGCCGAAAGGCCTCGAAGCTCTTGATGTCCGCGTCGCCGAGCGGTCGAAGTCGCTCCCCGGCCTCACGCAAGAAGTGCAGCAGACTCGTCTCACACTCCCGGCGCGCCTGCGCTCGGCTCGCCGTGACGTGCACCGGAAAAGCGAGGGCGGCGTCACCCCGGGTGCCGGCAGGGAGGGCGCCGCGATACACCGCCAGGCCCTCTTTCAGCTTGTCCGGGGGATTGATGAGCGGCGTGGCGAAGATGGGAAGTCTGCGGCGCGCGGCGAGCGGGAACGTGTCGGGGCTATTCGCGGCGATCCGCACCGGAGGATGGGGTGTTTGCACGGGTTTCGGAACCACCGTCAGGTCGCGCGCCCGAAAGTATTTTCCGTGGGACGAGAAGTGCTTTTGCGTCCACGCCTGGACGATGAAGTCGAGCGCCTCCTCGAAGCGTTCACGGCTCTCTTCCTGGGGTATCTCGTATCCCGCGTAGTGGACCGGGGCCGTCCCGCGCCCCACCCCGAACTCCAGACGGCCATTGCTGAGGATGTCGGCGATGGCCGCTTCTTCGGCGATCTTCACCGGGCTGTGCAGGGGCAAAAGGGTCACCCGTCCCCAGGCGAATCCTCGTCGTGCGTTGTGCGGCGGCGGCCAGCACCATGAGTGGATCGGCCAGGATCGAGAAGGCGCGGCTGAAGTGGAGCTCGCCGAGCCATACCGTATCGAAGCCCAGGGCATCCCCGAGCTCGATCTGCGCGAGGAGGTCCTGGTACCGCTGACGCTCCGAATCCGCGTCGGCGCACGGCAGCTGGTCGAAGAAGCCGAAACGCATATCCCCTCCTCACGCCTTCTTCAGGGTCAGCCCGATGAGTCGGTCGGCCCGGTCTTGTCGGTCGAGGTCGCGGCACGTCGCGATGATGTCTTCGAACTGCGCCGCCGGGATCGGGAGCCCGGGGACGACGCCGCGAATGCGGCGCGTCTCCTCGTCGAAGTCCCAGATGAACTCGCGCCCGGTGGACTGCTTCGTGTGGCTCTTACCGTCCTTCGTGTAGATCGTGATCCGCGGGCCGAAGAGCGTCATCCGGTGCGACGGGATGAGCGTCACCCGCTTCATCAAATCCAGCACCTCGGGCGGGTCGCCGGCGCCGGCCGGGTCGACCTGCGCCTTCAGCACGGGGTAGCCGCGCTTCACGACGCCGTACGCCGTGTAGTACGCGGTGCTGCCGGGCTTCGACTCCAGGTCTTCCCGTCGGCTCGGGAAGGCCGGGCTGGGATACTGTGTCTCGAGCCAGTTCACCACGGCTTCGACGCGATCGACGTCCTTGTAGCCGATGTCGTGCTCTTCGCAGAGCTTCGCGGTGACGTCGACGTGCGCGATGTTGTAGCCCGCCGTGGAGTAGATGCGGTAGAGCGTCTCGAGGAAGATCCAGTCCTTCCCCAGCGCGGCGGTGATCTTGTCCAGGCTGGTCTGGGTGTCGCCCACGAAGCTGTAGGTGAGCCGGCCCGTGTTGTTGCCCGCGTAGGCGTGATAGAAGCCGGCGTCGCCTTCGAGGACGGTCTCGCCGCCGACATGCCCCGGCCGCGCCAGCGCGACCGCCAGCATGGCGTTGCGCACCGCGCCGCCCTCGCGCAGGGCGCGGCCGCCGCTGCGCGCCCCTTCGAGGTTGCCGGCGGCCAGGCTCGCGCAGAGCGCGATCGTGCTGTTCACCTGGTCCTCCGTGAAGCGCATCATCTTCGCGGCGGCGATGGCAGGACCGAAGATGCCGAACACCACACCGGCGTGAAAGCCGCGCGCCATCACGGTGGGAATGAAATCGGCCGCCAGCCGCTCCATGACCTCGTAGCCCGCCGCGATGCCGGTGATGAAGTCCCTTCCCGAGACCCCCGCCGTTTCCGCCGCGACGAAGGCGCCCGGAATGATGCTCGTGCCCGGATGAGTCAGCATGCGGAAGGTGTCCCACTTGCCGCCGGCCATCGCCATCTCCGCGTTGGCGAACGCGGCACCGCCCTTCGTCACCCTGGCGCCGTCCACCATGATGGTGGCGCCGTCGCGCACACCAGCTTCTTCTTCGGTGATGAGCTTCACGGCCTGCCGGCCGCCGGGTGACTGAGAGCCGAGGAGCACCGACGCGAGGCTGTGGAGCGTGACCCCCTTGGCGCGATCGACCACCTCGGCCGGTAGATCTTGATGGCGCAGACCGACGACCCACTGCGCGAGCTGCCGGCTGAGAGATGCCATAGGCTCCTTCCCTTCCGTCATGAGGGGCACTTGTCGGGACGTCGCGGAGTGGTCGCTGCGGACCGCCCGGGCGGCGCGGCTGGCTCGCAGGCCAGGCCCGCCCGGGCGAGATCGACAGTGGAAGCCTACCGCAGGGGCGAGAAGGACGCCGGAATCAGCAGTTTGTTTTCCTGCCGGATCGGCCGCACCCCGGATTGTGGCGGCCACTGGCCACCCTTCCGCGATTCGTCACGGATACGCGTGCGCTCGTTGGAGTCCTTGTAGACCCAGACGTGCACGAACTTGTTCAGGCCCCCGAGCTCGCTGGTCCAGCAGGCGGCCAGCGGCGACAGCTTCTCGCGGGCGGGAACGGCCTTGCCCCACGCTTCCAGCACCGCCGGGAGGTCGCCCGGTGCGTAGGTGTAAATCCGCATCTCGTAGAAGTTCCCGGTGCCGAAGTCGCGGCTGCCCAGCGGCTGCATGAACGGAGCGGGGATCATGATGTCGGCCTGCTGCTCGACGATCAGGTCCCGCCCACCGGGCAATTGCTGTATCGCGGTGTCCTTCGCCATCGCATCGCGCACCGCAGTGCGATGCTGCAAGTCCTCGTACGGCCAGGCGTGGATGACCTGATTGAGCGGCCCGAAGTCGGTGTGCCAGAAGGCCCCGAGCTTCGAGTGCTTCTCCCGCAGCGGCTTGCGCTTGGCAAAGCGGTCCTCGAATTCGGCCACGGCTCCGGTGCGCAGCGTGTAGGTTCGAACTTCGTAAATCATGGGTCCCTCCCTTACCCGCTACCTACCCGCGAATGTGGCGCCGTGTCAAGGTCGTACTGTGCCCTTCGCTGCCACAGGCTCGCGCGCCACTTGATCCCGATGAGAAGGGTGAACAGCAGCCCGACCGCTGAGAAGGCGCTGATCGTCAGCGGATAGCCGATGCGCTCGATGAGGGCGCCGGAGGTCATCAGCCCCAGCGGCATGCCGTAGATCGCGAGCGTCCGCACGCCCATCACCCGTCCCCGGAAACGGACGTCGGAGGCGGCGATCAGGTTGGCGGTCATCGCGATCATCGCCACGCTCTGCACGAAGCCGGCGAGGAGGAGTGCGGGGAGCCCCAAGCCCAGGCCGCGCACGTGGCCGAAGCCGAGCAGGACCGCGTACCAGATCGCAGTGTAGACGAGCATGGAGCGCTCGGGGCGGCGTGGCCCTCCCGTCACGACCGCGACGATCGAGCCCAGGAGGCTGCCGAACGCGAAGCTGGCGGCGAGCCATCCCAGGCCGGTGGCGCCGACAAGGTAGACGTGCTTGGCGACATAGGGCAAGAGGCCGCTCGACACCGGATACGCCGTGAGATTGATCAGGAACGCCAGCCACATCATGGCGAGCAGCTCCGGCGTCCTCAGGACGTGGAGGAGCCCGTCCTTGAGATCGCGCCGGCGAGAGGAAGTGGGCACGGCGATGGAGACGACTGCGGAGACCGCGCGTGGCGTTCCGCCGGGGTCGGGCACGAGAGGCCTTCGGGCCACCCCGAAGGTCAGTGCGAGGCTCGTGGCGTAGAAGCTCGTGACCAGGACGTAGGTCGGACCGATACCGAGGATCGTGGAGAGCGCCGCCCCGGCGAGCGCGCCGGCCACACGGCGGAGTCCATGGTGGCGCGGGACAGGCCGACGGCGCCCATCAGGTGCGCCGGCGGAATCGTCTCGCCGATGAGCGCGTTCCGCATGACTTGATCGTTGGGGCGGACGATGCCGGCCAGCGTCGCGACGACGAACACCCAGACCGGCGCCAGGCTCCCGGTCAAGGTCAGAAGCAAGACGAACGCGGCGAGGACAGTGTAGATCGCGCGCATCACGCACAGCATGACCCGGCCGCCGAGCCGGTCGCCCAGCACTCCGAACATCGGCGAGACGAGCGTGCCGAGAAGCAGCAGCGAGCCGAACGCCGTGAGCAGCAGGACCGAACCGGTCTGCACCATCACGTACCAGCCCAGGATGACCGTCTCCATCTCGAACGCCAGCGACGTCAGCAGATCGGAGGGCCACTGGAAGCGGAAGCTGCGAACGCGGAAGGCGGCGAGGATCAGGGCCGAGACGCGCCGTTAGCCGGCCAGCGACTCGATCGCCCGCACCTCGTCGGCGGGGAGCGACAGGTCGCGGCTGGCCAGGTCCTGCTTCATGTGCTCAGCGTCGACGGTACCGGTCAGCGGCAGCATCCCCACCGCGTGGGCGAAACGGAACACGACCTGGGCCGGCGTAGCGCCGAGGCGAGCCGCGATGCCGGTGACCAGCCGATGGCGCACCACTTCCGGGTTGGCCGTGAGAAGTGAGAAGCCCTGGTAGACGATCCTGCGCTCCGCGCAGAAGGATCGAACCTCGCGGTCCCAGCCGAGGCGGGCGAAGCAGCGGTTCTGGACGAATGCGGGAGCCTCGGCGCCCGTGGCCGCCATTTGCTCGAGGTGTCGCAGAGAGACGTTGCTCACGCCGAGGAGCCGCGTGTGGCCGGCATCACGCTCCTTCCCCATCGCGGCCCAGACCTCGGCATCGTCGTCGGTCCAGCCGCGGCCGGAGGCGGGACCATGCAGCACGTAGCTGTCGACGTGATCGGTCCCGAGATGCTCGAGCGAGCTGGCCATCGACTGGGCGACCTGCGTGGCAAGCTCGGCGGCGGGGTCGTAGGGTAGCCGGTGGTCCTGGCCGTCCTGGTAGGTGAATTTCGTTTGCAAGAAGAGATCCGCGCGCGTGACCACGCCCGCGCGGCAGGCGGCAGCGAGCCCCTGACCGACGCCTGCCTCGAAGTAGTGCCGCCGCTGGTTGGCGGTGTCGATCCCCCGGAAGCCCATCCGGAGCGCGAGCTCGGTGAGGGCTGGAGTCCGGTCTTCCTTCCAGGCGGTACCGTAGAGGAAATCGGGAATGGGTGGCATGGGCCTCAGTCTACCCGCTGCCAGGCGAAATCGGCTACGATGCACCCCGCTGGTGGCGGGTCGTCAAACGAGAGGTCCTCGACCGAGGAGGCAGGAATGATTCTCGAGCGCTTCAAGGTTCCCGCGAAAGACCAGGTTCTCGTCTCTGAAGCGGCGTTGCGACGCACGGTGACACAGATCTTCGAGAAGCTCGGGCTGAGCCCGGAAGACTCCGCAGAAGGTGCGGACGTGCTGACGATGACGGACCTCCGCGGGGTCGAGACGCATGGGGTGTCCAACATGCTGCGCGCATACGTCCGGGACTACAAGGCCGGCAAGCTGGATCCTCGGCCCGGTTGGCGGGTGGTGCGGGAGTCGCCCGGCACGGCGGTGATCGACGCCGAGCGGCGGCTCGGCATCATGGTCGGGCCGAAGGCGATGCGGCTGGCCGTCGACAAGGCCCGGAACGTCGGCGTCGGTGTCGTGACCGTCTACAACAGCGGACACTTCGGCGCGATCGGCTACTACGCTATGCAGGCCGCCCTCCAGGGTATGGTGGGAGTCTGCTTCACCGGGGCCGGGCTGAGTGTGGTGCCCACATTCGCGTCGAAGCCGCTCCTGGGGACCAACCCGATCGCGCTCGCGGCCCCGGCGCGTCACGAGGCGCCGATGCTCTTCGACGCCGCGACGTCGGCGATCGCGGGCAACAAGATCCGACTGGCCATCCGGGTCGGCTCGGCGCTTCTGCCGGGCTGGGTCACGGACAAAGACGGCAACCCGATCATGGAGGAGAAACCGGTCTTCAATCGTGACGAGTATCATCAGGCTCCGCTCGGTGGGACACGAGAGCAGGGCTCCCACAAAGGCTACGGCTTTGCCCTCATGGCCGAGGTCTTGTCCACTGTGCTGTCCGGCGCACTGCCCACGATGCTGGCGCCCGCAAGTGGGTCCAAGAACCATTTTGCGGCGTACAACATCGAGGCCTTCACTGACGTCGAGCAGTTCAAGGACACCATGGACGAGATGCTCAAGACCCTGAGAACGGCGAAGCCAGTGCCGGGCCAGGACCGCGTCCTCTATCCGGGACTGTCGGAGTCCGAAGAAATTCAGACGCGCCGGGCCAACGGGATCCCGCTGCACAAAGAGGTGCTGCAGTGGTTCACCGAGTGCACGAGCGAGCTGGGCATTGCGCCTCTGGTCGCCAAGAGCTGAACAGACAGAGTGTAGCCGGCCAAACGGGAGGATCCGACATGGCGAAGGGCACGCTGATCGCGGCGATGAACATGGGGCAGGCTGCCGAGGACGAGTTCAATGACTGGTACGACACCGAGCACCTGCCGGAACGGCAGCGCGTGCCGGGCTTTCTCGTGTGCCAGCGCTGGATCGGGGCGCCGGACCGCAAGGTCTCGGTCGCGACGTACGATCTCGACAACGTCAAAGTGTTGAAGAGCCCGCCCTATCTGGCGATCGGCGGCGAGAATCTGTCGCCGTGGTCGAAGCGCGTCACCGGCAGGGTGGACCGCCTGATGCGCTTCGAGGGCGATCAGGTCCTGCCCGGGGACCAGCTCCCGCCCGACAATGCCGGCGGGCTGTTGCTGAACGCGATGAACATCGCGCCCGAATTCGAGGCCGAGTTCAACGAGTGGTACGACAAGGAGCACATCCCGGCGCTCAGCGCCGTCCCGGGCGTCTTGTGCGCCCGTCGCTTCCGCGGCGGCAGCGGCAATCGCAGGTACGTGGCGCTCTACCACCTCGCCACGCCCGAGGTGCAGGAGTCAGCCGAGTGGAAGCAGGCGCGGCAAAGCGACTGGACGAGCCGCCTGCAGCCGCATTTCCGCGATCACCTGCGCCTCGTCTGCCGTCGCTACGTTCGCGGTGGCTAGCGTCCCGTCCGCGAGGTTCTGTTAACGGGGGCGGCGGGATCCGTTCCCGCCTCGCCCGATGCGGACGCGATGCGCCCGGATGGAGCCCAGCCGCAACCGAGCAGCGAGCGCGGGCCGCGTGGTCCCGCCGCCCCCTACCGCCCCCGCCCGTCGCCTCCGGCTGCGGCGAAGTCCTAACATGAGTTCTCGGACGCGACACTAGCGCGCACGTTGCCCGTGCCGCACGGCGTTGCCACTCTGACCACCGCGGCTTCTGCTAATGGTCGGATATTGCGAAGTTTTGGGGGTTGGCGCATATGGCACCGCCCATGCTGCGTGTAGCACGTAGTCAGAGCAGATGGGAGGAGCCCACGCTATGAAACTGGTGCTTTGGGTCCTGACCGTAGTCGCTGTTGCGTTGTCGCCCGCGATGTCGCTGGCCCAGTCGACGCCGGCCGACGCCCGTAAAGCCGAGAAAGCCGCCGAGCCGACGAGGCCGGCCGGAGACGGCGCCGGGCAAATAATGAAAGATTCCTGGCTCACCACGAAGGCGAAGACGGCGCTCGTCACGGACAAGCGAGTGAAGGCCCGGCACATCAAGGTCGAGACGCAGGGCGGGATCGTCACACTGCGCGGCAAGGTGGCGAGCGCCGAGGAACGGACCGCGGCCGAAGAGGTCGCGAGAGGCATCAGCGGCGCGACGTCCGTCAACAGCGCCCTGCAGGTCGTCCCGGAGGAGCAGCGGAAGTCGGTCGACGCGAAGGACGACGGGATCGAGAAGGCGGTGAAGGGGCGTCTGGACAAGGACGAGTACCTCAAGGACACCGACATCAAGGTGCGTTCCGACAACAGCGTGGTGACCCTGATCGGCAAGGTGCCTGACCACAAGACTCGGGCTCGTGCCTCCGACTTGACGCGCGGGGTCCCCGGCGTCAGGGCCGTGAGGAATGAGCTCGCCCAGAAGGGTTAGTCGGCCTCCGGACCCATCCATGTTGTCTCTGGCAGACCTCGAGAGAGCCCTGGCGCTCGCTCTCGGCGAGTTCGGTCCCGCGTGGAAGATCGTCGGCGACTGCGCGCCGGTCGACCCCTTCGATCCAAGCCATTGGGACTCGGGCTCTCAGAGCTTTCAGGTCACTCTCCGCCACCGCGTGACGGGACACCTCAAAGTGCTCGGCCGCCGGGTCGCCTACGAGCCGAGCGCGGGCCTTCACCGCGCTGTCGCCCTCTCGCTCATCGAAGCGTACCGCCATGGGAACGCCGAGCCGATACGACAGTACCTGGAGGACATCGGCGTCGCCGCCACCACGACGGGCGACGCGACCCACTTCTTCCGCCCCCCCTCGGTCGTCCCGTCACCGGATGCTTCGAGTGGCACACGGACGGAGGTTTCGGAAGTTCGCGTGCCCGTTCCGGCGCCCATTTCCGAGGTCAGGACTGTCGCCAGCCGAGAACCCGACATCGTCAGCCGTGTGTCCCGCTCGGGGGTCTCGACGTCCCGGAGCCCGATCGTCGCAAGGCCGAAATGGTCGTCCCTGTCGACAGTCACGTCACGCTGGCGGCGCGAGACGCCGCGACCAACGTTACCCGACGCCGCCGTTGGAGGTTCGGGCGTGCCGGCAACGGTCGAATGCCGAAGGCCAATGCTGAGCAGGCTCAGGCGGGAGTTGGAGATCTGGCAGTGGCGTCGAGCCGCTAGCAGCGGAAACTCCAGGGGCACGCGCACCCCAGAGAATTAGTCCGCGGCGAGCATTCGTCACTCGAACACGCTGCGGTAACGTTCCTCGCCTCGGCAGCTGCCGCCGTGCTGGCGGGCGAGCGCAGTCGTCAGGGCGTCTTCACAACTGTCGTTCTCGGTCGTTTTGAACCCGTCGGCCCAGGTGATCTCACACTTCTTGCCAGAGCCAGACACCTCACACGGTTCCTGCCCGGAGGGCACGCGGAGAGTTCGACCTGTGCAACGGCGCTGGATTTACACTATCCTGCCGTGATGGCACTTCCAGCGGGCGCCTCCACGCTGATGCGATCCACGCGGCGCCTGGACGCATCCTCGCTGAGCCGAAGCGTCTTCCCGATCTTCGTCGTCGGTCTCGCGTCGTCGATCACGCTCTCTGAGAGCGCGCTGGCCGTGCTCACCGCCTTGTGGCTCTGGCGCCTCCGCGATCCGACCGTGCGTCGGGAGCAGCCCTGGTCTCTGGGGTTACCGATCGCGTTGTTTCTCCTGGTGACCCTCGTGTCGGCCCTCGCGTCGGACGTCCCCGGGCGAAGCCTGGTAGCCGCCAAGGGGCTGCTCACCGCGTTCGCGTTCTTCGTGACGGCCGACCTGCTCCGGAGCGTCGATCGGGTCGAGCGATTCCTGACCCTGTTGGGGATCCTCGGCGCCATCCTCGGGGTTGCCGGTCTCATTCAAGTCATGACGTGCCCGACGCCGGTACCGCAAGTATGGCCGCTCAGCTGGTTCTTCCATCGTTGCGACCGGGCCCGCGGGCCGTTCAGCATCTACATGACGCTCGGCGGGGTGCTGGTCTTGATCCTCTTGGTAGGCTTGCCGCGGCTTCTGGCGGGAAGCCTGAGGGCGCGCGGGCGGTGGGGATTGTGGCTCGTCACCTTGGCCGGGCTGGGCGTCACCTACGTGCGGGGCGCGTGGGTCGGCTTCCTCGCTGGCCTCGGTGTACTGCTGCTCACCTTACGCCGCGGACGCATCTTCATGATCATCGGCATCGCGCTCATGCTGACCATTGCTCTTCTCGGTCCGGAGCGTCTGAGCTCCCGCGTCCGGAGCGTCGTTGATCCGAACGACGTCACGGTGCGAGAGCGGCTCTACATGTGGAAGAGCGGACTCGCCATGTGGCATGAGCACCCATGGCTCGGAGTGGGGCCGGGCGGGGTGGGGCGGTCGTACCGAAATTATGCTCTACCGGAGGCCGTCAAAAAGAGCACCGGACACGTCCACAGCTCACCGCTGCAAATCCTCGTCGAGAGAGGCGTGGTGGGACTGACCGCGTGGCTCTCGATCTGGGTCACCTTCTTCGTCTCTGCATCGCGGCTGCTCCGGCGGCTCGACGGACCAGCGCACGCACGTGAGCGCACGATCGTGGTCGGTAGTCTTGCCGCCATCTCAGGATTCCTGGTCACCGGTCTCTCGGAGTGGAGCTTCGGTGATGCCGAAGTCGTGCTGATCGCCTGGACCCTGGCTGCGCTTCCCTTCGGCGTGGCGATCGGCTTGGAGCCGTCCTCCGCTCCGGTGATGAGAGCGGACAGTTGAGACCTGAGGGTGAAGGAGCGGCGTAGACTTCGTGAGCTTGCGGCCGTGGGTGGTTCTCGTCGCGCTCTTCGGCGCCCTCTGCCTCGTTGTCACGATCTGGGTGTCCACCGACCGCCACCCCCCCCGGAGTGGGACTACGCCAACCACCTCGAGCGGGCCCTCGACTGCCACCGGACCCTGGCCAACCCCGCAGCCGATCGGTTCGCCGAAATCATGGGCGCCTCCCCGTTTTACCCGCCATTCGTAATCTGCGCGGCGGGGATCCTCTACTTCGCGTTCCCGGTGGCGGCGCTGACGGCGCAGGCGGTGACGCCGATCCCGCGACCGGTCTCCTCGCCGCGTTCTTCCTCGGCACCGCCCCGTTCGTGGTCTTCTCACTCTTGAACTTCCAGCTCGACCTGCCCCTCACCGCGATGGTCGCCCGGGCGCTTTACGCCCTCGTTCGCGCCGAGGCGTTCTCGTCCGCGTGGTGCTCCAGAACGTCGTCTTCGATCCCGTGGAGGTCCTCGAGCGCGGCGTGCTCGAGCCGCTCGACGTCGGCGCGGTGTTCGTCGAGCGCCTCGTCGTCATGCAGGCCGACCTCCAGCGGGTGATCGACGACCAGCAGCAGTACACTCGGATGACCATCGAGCTCGGAGACGGCGCGGCGCACGCACGCGTGAGCGGGCTCGGGCCTCGGATGGAGGCGCGCGTCCGCATCTTGCCTGGACGGGACCGCGTGCCGATCACACTCGCCGTCGACCACACGCGGATCGGTTGGCTGGCGGTGCCCGACCCGCTCGGCCACTGGATCGCGAGCAACTTCGATCCAAGCCCCCAGCTCGCGCGGCTCCCGGTCCGCGTCCTGCTCGGGACGGTCGCCATCCGCGCCGGCCGTTTCGAGGTCGGCGGCGACGGTCGCTAGCGTGCCGCGGCTCGCTTCGCGAGCTACTTCTTGGCCCGTGCCTGCTCGTAGAGCGGCAGCACGCGCTGTGAGAACACTCCGAGATCCTTGATGCGGTCCTCGTTCGATGGGTGGGTCGAGAGGAGCGCCGGCGGTCCACCCCCACCCGAGATCTTGGCCATCTTCTGCCACAGGGTGATCGCCGCCCGCGGGTCGTAGCCCGCACGCGCTGCCAGCTCGACGCCCATGCGGTCGGCTTCGGTCTCATGGATGCGCGAGTACGGCAGAAGGAACGTGACCTGCCCGACCAAGCCGGCCAGGTCGGCTCCCGACTGCCCGATCCCGAGCACGGCTCCGACCGCGCTCGCGCCGACGCCGGCGGCGAGCTGTTGCGACGCGCGCTCGCGCCCGTGCTCACGCAACGCATGGGAGATCTCGTGCCCCATCACGGCTGCGATCTCGTCGTCCGTCGAGTCGAGCTTCTCGAGGATGCCGGTGTACAGCGCGATCTTGCCACCGGGCATGCACCACGCGTTGATCTCCGGCGAGGTGAGGACATTCACCTCCCATTTCCAACCCGGTGCGTCCTTCCGGAACACACCGGTCTGCGGGATGATGCGCCTGGCGATCGCGCGGACGCGCTCGACCTGCTGCGCATCCCGGTTGACGTTGCCCTTCGGGCTCTGCTCCTGGAGTACCTTCTGGTAGGCGAGCGCCGCGCTCTGGTCCATCTCCGCCGAGGAGACGAGGAGGAACTGGCTGCGCTCGACGCCGACGGTGCCCTTTTCCGTCGTCGTCGTGCACGCGGCGAGCATCACCACGGCCACCGCTGTCGTCCTGACGAGACCGGTCGTCCGTTCCATCATGAGCCCCTCCCTCGGGCGGGTGTCCTCGACGCCCCCGGGCCGCCCGCCGGGCATTCTCTGCTGCGGCGCGAACGAGAGCAAGCCGCCGGATACTCTGGAGGGCGACAGGTCCCACCCACGGACCGCCGCTACACACTGCAAGGTACTCGTGACGATCGAGAATCAATGGCTTGACGCCGGCTCCGCGGCCGTTCGAGCCGGCACGCGCAGAGCGACCACGAGCGCAACGCCCGCGAGGGCCAGCACGGCCGCGAACACGCAGCTGGCGCTGAAGGAGCCGGTGAGGTCGCGCATCCAACCGGTCGCGGTGGGGCCGACGATGGCGCCGACGAAGCTGATGCTGTTGCTGAGGCCGAACGCCGTGCCCAGCTCCGCCTCGCGGACCATGCGGCCCAGGAGCGCGTAGACCGCGCCCCAGATCGACCAGGAGAAGAAGGCGGCCAGGAACAGCACGACGGCCAGCCCCGGGATCGATCGCTGACCGATGACCGCGGCCATGGCGAGCATCGACAGCGCTAGGCCAGTGAGCCCGGCCACGATGACGGTCTTCGAGCCGTAGCCCCGCTTGACGAGACGGTCGTGGGCCCACCCGCTGATGACCATCCCGAGCGAGGCCGCGATGCCCTGCAGCGCCGCGTAGCTGCCGGCGCGCCCGAGGTCGGCGACGCCCACCTCGTTGAAGAAGAGCGGCGCCCAGGTCGCGAGGATGAACTGGTTGGCGATGGCGCAGAAGCTGACGAGCCCCAGCACCCAGAGCGGCCCGTTGGAGAAGAGACGTTGCAGGCGCTGTCCGACCGCCACCCGCGTCGCCGGCGGCGCCGGAGCCGGCACATAGCGAACGATGAGCAGCGCGGCCACGACGGGGCCGAGCCCGAACAGCATCATCACGGTCCGCCAGGGCAGGACCTCCACCAGCAGGCCACCGATGACGAGGCCGAAGGTGAGGCCGAGGCCTGGTCCTGAGAATGACACGCCCTGGCCGAGGCCGATCCGGGCGGGCGGGGTGACGGTCGCAACGATGGCCCGGTCATTCGAGAAGAGCGACCCCTGGAAGGCGCCCGTCAACGCCCGAGCGGCGAAGAGCGTGGCGAACGAGCCGGCCAGGCCCGTGAGACCCGCTGAGAGGGCTCCGCCCAGCAAGCCGAGAACGAGGATGCGCCGCCGACCCCACCGGTCGCCGAGGAGGCCGGACGGGATCTGCATGATCACATAGGCGTAGAAGAACGCCGACGCGAGCAGGCCGGCCCGCGTGTAGGAAAGCTGGAGCTCGTCGATGATCGACGGCAGCAGCGCGGAGAATCCGATGCGGATGACGAAGTTCGCCGCCCACGCGAAGATGAGCAGGAGCCACACGAGCACGTACGAGGGCATGGACGACACGCGGTCGGGAGTCTATCCGCGAGACTGCTATCGAAACTGCACCGGCTTGTTCAGGTAGAACTTCCGCATCTCCGGACGGAACTTCTCCATCATCTCCCGATTCAGCTCCAGGGGCGGCGTGGCGTCCGGCGGCAGCAGGGAGAAGTACTTGGTCTCCTTGGTATCGTCGCCATCCACCAATGGCTTGCGGTCGATGATACCCGGCGTCTGTGAGCCCTCGGGGAGGGCATCCACCTCGGTGGCGATGAGAATGAGCGGCATCCCGGTTCCCCATCTGGCCCACAGAGCCGTCGGCATGCCCTCCAAGGTCTCCTTGATGAGCTTCGTGCTCTCGAACTCCTGCATCCCCAGTTCGCCGAAATAGAAGAGCGAATCGCCGAGCAGGGCGATCCGGTCGGCGTTGCGGTCGATCGTTTCAAAGGCGTGCCGCTTCAACTCGTCGGGTGAGGCTGCCCGCAGCAGCACAGGGAACACGAGGCACAAGGCTAGGCTCGCGGCCCAGACGACCAATCGTCTGCTCTCTCTCATCGTTCTACTCCGGGAGGTGGGGCGGCCGGCTCACTTCGGGGTCGATCTGGCCCGTGAGAGCCTTCATGAACTCGACGAGATCGGCCTGCTCCTGAGCGGTGAGCCCGAGGGGTTTCATATCCGACGAGAGCCACGGGTTCTTCACGCCCCCCCGGTTGTAGAACGCGACCACATCGGCGAGCGTCCGCTCGCTGCCGTCGTGCATGTACGGCCCGCGCTTGGCTACATCCCTGAGCGTCGGGGTCTTGAACGCCCCCTTGTCCGCGTCGTCCTTGGTGATCGTGTAGCGGCCGAGGTCGGGGTTCGGCTTGTTCATACCGACGCCAATGTTACGGTATCCCTCGCCGGTGAAGTTGAAACCCGCGTGGCACCGCACGCACATGGCCTTGCCCTCGAACAGGCGCAACCCGCGCTGAGCCGCCACCGACATCGCGCTCTGGTCGCCGGCCTGAACGCGATCGTAGGGTGAGTTCCCGGATACGATCGTACGCACATAGGTGGCGATGGCCTGGGCCACGCCGTCGGGATCGAGGTCGCGCCCGAAGACCGCCCGAAACTCGTGCCGATAGGCCGGGATCGTCCCGAGATGTTCCACCACCTTCTCGTCGGTCTTGTTGACGTCCAGCCCGGCTTGCTCCTCCAGCGAGGCGCGCTGGCCCGTCCAGTGCTGCCGGTCGCTGAAGAGCCGGTTGACGATCGTCGGCGCGTGCCGTGGCGTCGGCTTACCCGCGAAGTCCGTGGAGAACGTTCGAGGATCGCTCCAGCCGTGATCCGGCCGGTGGCAGCTGACGCAGGCGACCGTCTTCGACACCGACCAGCGCTTGTCCCAATAGAATTTCTTGCCGAGCGCGATCTTCTCCGGGCTGATGGGGTTGTCGTCCGGGATTTCCGCGGCGTCCTCCTGGAGACCGGTCGGCAGCTTGAGCTTGAAGTCCACCGCCCGCGCCCAGCCGGGGACCAGGAGCAGGACGACGACGAGGAGAAGTGCGGGCGTAGTGACCAACGTGCGAGGCCCGATCACGGGCTCACCGGAACGCGAAACGTGAACGTCGACCCCGTGCCCGGCCCGGTCGCTGCGTGCGAGAAATTGCTCTGCTGGCATCGGGGACACTTCCCGCCGAGCTTAGTCCCCTGGCTCTTTGACGGTCAAGGATGGTCGCGGACCCTCCGGATCCAGACCCGTCAGGTGGCGGCGAAGACGGCGCGGGCGGCACGGCGCGGGCGGCCGCTTGACACTGGCAACCGTCGCAGGCAGAGTCGCGGCACATTCCGACGTCCGATCCCGCGGCACAGGTCCCGGGCATGATGTCTCCGACCGTCGGGCCGCTGGCGCCCGACGCGAGACAACGAAGGAGGACGACGCGATGAGACGCCTATCCGCGACTCTGCTCTTGCTCCTGCTGTCGCTCGCCGCCGTCACGCCTGCCGTCGCCGCCGAGGGACAGCTGACCTGGGCGGTTCACATCTCGCTCGCCCCGACCTGGTTCGACCCGGCAGAGACGCCTGGGATCGTCACGCCATTCATGATCTTGTACGCTCTCCACGACGCGGTCGCCAAGCCCATGCCGGGCAAGGCCGTGGCGCCGTGCCTGGCCGAAAGCTGGACGGTCTCGCCGGACGGCCTCACGTACGACTTCACCCTCCGTAGCGGGGTCAAGTTCCACAACGGCGAGACGATGACCGCCGACGATGTGAAGTTCTCCTTCGATCGCTACAAGGGCGCCGCCAACAAGCTGCTGAAGGACAAGGTCCGGACGGTGCAGATCGTCGACCCGCTCCGGGTGCGGTTCGTCCTCAAGGAGCCGTGGCCGGACTTCCTGACGTTCTACGCGTCACCCGCCACTGGCGCGGGCTGGATCGTGCCCAAGAAGTACGTCGAGAAGGTGGGCGACGATGGCTACAAGAAGGCGCCCGTGGGGGCGGGGCCGTACCGGTTCGTCTCGTTCACCCCCGGCATCGAGCTCGTGATGGAGGCCTTCGACCAGTACTGGCGCAAGTCGCCGTCGGTGAAGCGACTGGTCTTCAAGTCGGTGACCGAAGAATCGACGCGGCTGGCCATGCTGAAGCGCGGCGAGGCCGACGTCGTCTATTCCGTCCGCGGGGCGCTTGCCCAGGAGCTCCAGCGGACGCCCGGGCTCACTCTGAAGCCGACGATCCTCCACGGCACGCAGTGGGTGAACTTCGTCGACCAGTGGGACCCGAAGTCGCCGTGGGCCGACAAGCGCGTGCGCATGGCGGCGAACCACGCGATCGATCGCAATGCCATCAACCAGGCGGAGACGCTCGGCTTCTCGCGGATCACTGCGAGCATCATTCCGCACAGCTTCGAGTTCGCCTGGCAGCCGCCGCTCTGGCCATACGATCCGGCGAAGGCGAAGAAGCTCCTCGCCGAGGCCGGCTACCCCAACGGCTTCAACGCCGGGGAATATTCGGTCGACAGCGCCTACACGTCGGTGGTCGAGGCCATCGTGAACTACTTCAGCGCGGTCGGGATCACCGCCAAGGTGCGTCCGCTCGAGCGGGCGGCGTTCTTCAGCCAGTTCAAGGACAAGAAGCTCCGAAACCTCGTCCAGAGCGGGAGCGGAGCCGCTGGCAACGCCGCGACTCGGATCGAGGCCTTCGTGGCGGCCGACGGCCTCTACAGCTATGGCAGTTACCCGGACGTCGAGGGCCTCTTCCGCGAGCAGGCGGCCGAGCTGGACCCCAAGCGCCGCGAGACGATCCTCCACAAGCTCCAGCAGCTCATGCACGACAAGGTCATGTTCGCGCCGATCTGGGAGCTGGGCTTCCTCAACGGGTTCGGCCCCCGCGTGGCCGAATCCGGCCTTGGGCTGATTTCGGGCCACGCCTACTCGGCCCCGTACGAGGATGTAAAGCTGACAGCGAAGTAATCTCGGCTTCGCCCGGGGTGCTCGGCTTGCTGGCGACGATCCGCGTCGACCCGCGGGTCACATGTCGTCGCGATATCGCTTGACGGCCTGCTCGTTCCACGCGAGGCCATTGCCTGGCCGACTCATGCTCTTCCCTTTGAAAGCTTCCACGAGGTCGTGGATGGGCTCCAGATAGCTGTGCCCAACCGGCCCTTCCTCGGTCTGCAGGTCGATCAGGATCACCGTCCACTGCTCGAAGCGGCCTACTTCGGAGACGACGGGCTGCCGCAGGGGAACGCTGACCGGTCGAATGTCGGCGCTGCGGATCGTCAGCGTGGTGCAGGGCATCGCGTGGTTCCTCGTCGATCCGCTACTGGATCAGTCGAGGTACGCGGCAGCGGACACTCATGGAATCGGCGGGATCGTGCGTAGCCAGGCCACGATCGCGTCGAGGTCCGCGTCGGTCATGCGGCTGAAGTAGGCTTGACGAGCCATCGGCTGCTGGAACGCGCGGCCGTCGCGCGACACGCCGTGAGTGAGAACCCGCTTGATCTCTGCGTCGGTCCACGCGCCAATGCCGGACTTCGGGTGCGACGTGATGTTGGGGGTCACCGCCGCTCCCCACGGGCCGGTGAAGACGTAGCCGCCCTTGCCGAGGGCGTTCTTGTAATCCTGAACGCCGTCTGGCCGTCGCCCGTGGCATTCCATGCAGTGGGCGATCGTGGCGAGATAGAACCCCAGCGTGATCGGCTCGCGCAGCGCCTCGTCCGTGTACGGCTTCACGGCGCCGGGAACGAGCTCGGTGTGCATCGCCGCCTTGTAGACCGGCGGCGGCACCGCGTTGCGGACCGGTGCGACCGAACGCATGTAGGCCACCACCGCCGCGAGGTCGCGCGGCGTCAGGATCTTGTAGAAGGCGAAGGGCATCTGCGGCGCGAGCGGCGCGCCGTTCGGTCGAACGCCCTCCGTGAGGGAGCGCCTGATCTCGCTGTCACTCCACGTGCCGATCCCGGTCTCGCGATCGGGCGTGATATTGGAGCCTCTGACGGTGTAGGCCGGCGTGTCCCAGGTTTGCGACCCGCCCGAGAACCGCTTTTCCATGAGGAATCCGCTCGGCCCCCTCGGCGTGTGGCAACCGTCACAGGCCATGAGGGCATTGACGAGGTAGCTGCCGCGCTCAAGCGGGGTCTCGGCGGTTGCAACACCGACCGCCGCGAAGAACATGGTCACGCACCCGATCACGAGGCGAAGCATGGTTGCGTGCGAAGGATTGTCTGGCGTCGTGGCCCGGGGCATCACGCTGGCGCCGCCCCTTGCGTGTTGACGTAGAGTGCATACAACGACTGGCTCGCGGCCATGAAGAGGCGGTTACGCTTGGGTCCTCCGAAGCACAGGTTGCCGCAGACCTCGGGCAGCCGGACGCGGCCGATGAGCTTGCCTTCCGGTGTCCACACGGTCACGCCACTGTAGCCGAGCGCCCGGCCGCCCGGTGCGCCGTTGCTCGACACCCAGACGTTGCCGTCGACGTCGCAGCGAGCTCCGTCCGGGCCGCACTTGATGCCGTCGACCATGAAGTCGCTGAACAGCTTCGGACTCGACAGCTTGTTGTCGGCGCCGACGTCGAACACGTACATGTCGCGCTTGCCCCCGGGGCCTGTGTCGCCCGGTCCGGGACCCGTGCTGATGACGTACAGCTTCTTGTAGTCGGGCGAGAACACGAGGCCGTTCGGATCGGGAAGCTGATCTTCGCGGATGACAAGCTCGAGTCGCCCGCCGGGATCCACGCGGTACACGCTGGTCGGCAGCTCTCGCTTCATGGTTCCGATTTCCGGCGGCTGGCCGAGCCGGGGCTTACGTCGGCCCGCCCGGTTGCTCGGCCCGCCGGGCGCGTCGGGCGCGCCTTCGTAGAGCTGACCCCCGTACGGTGGATCGGTGAACCAGTAGCTGCCGTCGGGATGCGGCACGATGTCGTTCGGCGAGTTGAGGCGCTTGCCATTGTACGAGTCCGCGATGATCGTCACCGAGCCGTCATGCTCGTAGCGGACGACGCGGCGGGTCAGATGTTCGCACGAGAGCTGGCGGCCCTGAAAGTCGAACGTGTTGCCGTTGCTGTTGTTCGACGGGCTGCGGAAGACGGTAACGCTCCCGTCGTCTTCAAGCCAGCGCAGCTGCCGGTTGTTGGGAATGTCGCTCCAGACCAGGTAGCGCCCCTGACCGCTCCAGGCCGGTCCTTCCGACCACAGAGCGCCCGTCCAGAGCCGCTTGATCGGCGTGTTGCCCTGTCGGTAGCCGTTGAAGAGGGGATCGACGGTGATGACATCCGGATCGACATAGGTCACCGGCGGTGCGCCGGGCGTGAAATCGCGTGGCGGGCTGGTGACGGTGCTCGACGGCTCGGCGGGTCTGCCGGGCGGCGCCTGCGCTGTCGCGTTGGGAGCGAACGCCGCGGTGCCGGCGACCGTCCCCACGGCCTGCATGAACAGCCGTCGCGATATCGGCTGGCTGCCTTCGAGTGCGCGGGCCTCTAGCGCCATGGCTTCCCTCCGCGAGAAATCCAACGGCAACGACGTGGATGAGCGACTCCCCGGTTTCAGCGGCGCAACCGTATCAGACCGTCGGCCAGACCGTCAACACTCACGACGAGTACGTCAACCCTGATTGGGGCACACGCTGCCGCTACTCACGCTTTGTGTACGTGCACTCGCCAGGAAGGGTCGTTCCTTGCGCCAGCCCGATCGCGTTGGTCGACAGCTTCTTCGCGTTCGCGGATATACCGGCAGCTCGTTTCTTCAGGCTTTCACAATGCGCCGCAACGTCAGCGTCAGGCAAGAACGACGTGAACGCTTCGAATGCCGCGCGCTCGTCTTCCGCGACGACCGTCGTGTCATCGTAGCCGCGTGAGCGCCCCCGAGCGGTGTATTGATAACCACCGGGTCGCATGGTCAGAGTCATCCCGGGCCCCTTCTCGAGGCACTTCTCCAACAAGGACCAGGCGACCTCCTGCCGCCGGTGCTCGGCGCCTGGAGGAAGAGACAGTCTGCCCATCACGAGAAACGTGGCCTTGCGAAACTCCTCTTCTTGATCCGAGACGTTCCTGCGCAGGCGCTCTTTTGCCCGTGAGTACTCCGCGTAATGATTCTGGAGGTCTCCGCTCAAGACTCGGTCGGAGACGAAAAGCGACTTCAACTCAACCGCGTTGTCGGACCGGTCCTTGTGGATGTCCGTGACGCGCCCCTCGGCGCGAATTCGTCGCCCGATCTCTGATAGCTTCTCGGCGTCCGTGCGTAGAACGGGCTGGAGCTGACGCAGATGGGCTTGTCGAACCTCCGCCAAGCGCTGCTCGCTCGCGGCTTGAGCTGGTTCGTCTATGGGAGCCGGCCCTGGGACTCTGGCGACCTCCGGTTTTGGGGACTCGCTCCACCACAGAGACGCGTAGGAGATTGCCGCGCCGACGGCGACAGTCAAAAGAAGGATCGCCACTGGCCAGGGCCAAACCCACCTGGACCAACGCATGAAGAGCGTTGTGACTGAGGGCGCCAGGCCTGCAGCTGGACGCCTTGACGGCCGCATCGCGCGCTCCACGGCCCGCTCGAACCGTTTCCGGTCCCGACGAGTACGCATCTACTTGGTTTTGAGCCTCAGGTCCTCGTACGGCGCCGACCATGGATAATCGGTGATGAGTCCGAGCCCCGACTCCGCCACGCGGGGACCGTACCCCTGGAGGACGGCAAGCTGCCAGATCGGGAGATACATGACCTTCTCGTGGATCAGTTGCTGGATCCGATGAAGGATCGCCTCGCGCTTCTTCGGGTCGAGCTCACCCGCTTGCTCTCTGAAGAGCCCGTCGATGTCGGGATACCCCCCGTAGGCGTAAATGCCGCTCGAGGTCGTGAACGCCTCGATCCGGGTGGCCGCGTTCCCGAAGATCCCGCTCAAGCCGTAGATGATGTTCCGGAGCTTCTTCTCCTGATACGCTTTGAGGAACCCCGCCCGTTCGAGCGGGCGAAGCCTCGTGCGGATCCCGGCCGATTGTAGATAGTTGAGTACCGCCTCGCTGGAACGGCTGGTCGCGGCATCGCACCAGAAGTCGCCGGCGTCAAAGCCCTTCGGATACCCGGCTTCCGCGAGAAGCTGCTTGGCCCTGGCCGGATCGTAGGGATAGGCGGGCGGCTGCCAGTAGAAGTCGAAGCCGGTGGGGATGATGCTCCCGGTGATCCGGGAAAATCCGAGGGTCTCTGCCTGGTTGATCGTCTGACGGTCGACGGCGTACGTGGCCGCGAGGCGCACGCGCCTGTCGTGCCACGGAGAGCTCGAATCCCATTGGTCGGCGAAAACCAGCCAGTGGGTGCTCACGAACGGGGTAGGCCGAAGCGTGAGCCCTGGAGTGCGCCGCACCTCTTCGCCGAGCTCGCCGGCGAGGCCATACGCGACGTCCGCCTCACCGCGCTTGAGCATGGCCAGTCGCGTGGTGGGGTCCGGGACTGCCTTGAAGACCAGACGCTTCACGCTCGGTGTCTTGCGCCAATATCCTTCGACGGCCTCGAGCACCAGCTCCACACCCGGAGTGAAGGAGACGAAGCGATACGGCCCGGCCCCCATTGGGGCTTTCTTGAAACCCTCCTCGCCCAACTTCTCGACATACTTCTTGGGAACGATCCAGCCCGCCCCCGTCGCCGGCGTGCCGTAGAAGGTCATGAAATCCGGCCACGGCTGCTTGAGCCGGAAGCGGACGCGCCCGGGATCCGGAGCCTCGACCGCGGCCACCTTGTCCTTGAGCGCCTTCGCGGAGATGCCGCGGTATCGCTCGAACGAGAACTTGGCATCTTCAGCCGTGACGGGCTCGCCGTTGTGGAACTTGACCCCTTTGCGCAGCACGAACTCGTAGACGAGCCCGTCGGGCGACGTGCTCCACGACTCGGCCAGACTGGGAGCTATGTTCTTCCCGGGCATCGGCTTCACGAGCGCGTCGTGGAGCGCGTAGAGGATGATGAAGGGCGTGATGAGTCCCGGCGTCTCGGCGGGCTCGAAGAGGGTGGGCGCCAGGGTGAAGTGAAGGGCCCACGTCATCTGCCCCGCGGGCGCGTCCGCGCGCCCTTCGCGGGCCGCGATGGCATGCGTGGAGGCGATCAACGTCAAAACAAGCACCCGAGCCACGATCTGTCGTCTGCGTGGGTTCATCGGATCGTCTCCTCACAGATGATCGGTGTCAGGCGTCGCTCCAGGAGTTCGCGACCTCTCTTCGCCTCCGGTCAGTCGACTCAGCACGTCATGCTACCGCCTGAGGGACCGGATAACGAGGATGGGCCAGACGATGATGAGCGCGAGCAACAGATCCACGACCACGCTCGGAAGGTGCGTCACGATCGTGGGACGTAGAGTGACGGTCGCCAACAGCCCGAGCGGGACGACGATCAGTACGACTCGGAACATCACCGACCGGCGTGGTCTTCGAGCCGACGCCAGCCGATAGACGGGTTCTCCTTCCGGCCCTAGTGGGCCAGCCACACCGTGTCCAGCTGCTGGTTGATACAGTGGCTGGGCGTGATCGTCCAGCCCCGCACTTTCGCGCTGTGAGGGATGATCCGATGATATTGCAATGTCGGGATATAGTGCGTCTCGTCGTCGAGCAACCGCTTCTCGAACTCGCGGATGAGCCGCCTCCGCTCCCCGGCATCGGTCGTCCGGCCGATCTGCCGCCACTGGTCGATGAGCCAGACCCGGCTACCTCGACCCATCGCGCTATGGGCGCTCCCGCTCGCGCTCGATCGCCTCGCGCAGGCCGGGCAAGACGTCCGACGCCACCCGACGGCACTCCTCCTCGTGCGGAAAGCCCGACAGGATGAACTCGTCGAACCCCAGCCGCCAGTAGGCCAGCAACTCCGCCGCCACCTGCGGCGGGTCGCCGACGATCGCCGTCGCTAGATTCACGCGCACCTTCGAGATCCCGTTCCACAGTCGGGGCGCCCGGTCCCGAGGCTGCTCCCGGAGCTGCGCCTGCTGCCCAACCATCGGCGTTCCCGCGAAGGCCGCCTGCCGCTGCGCAATTACCTGCGCGTCCGCCTTCGACATCAACTCCTCGGCCGCCTCCCACGCCTCTCGCTCCGTCGCCCGTACGACCAGATGCGTGCGCAACCCGAAGATCGGCCGCCGCCTCTCGGCCGCGTGCATCGCACGCACGCGCTCCAATAGCTTCGCGATCTCCTCCAGCGGCTGGATCCACGCCAGGTACACGTCCGCACCCCTGGCCGCGAACTGCAGAGCCCGCGGCGATGCGCCGCCCACGTAGAACTGCGGCCCGTTCCCTACCGGCCCGGGCGAGACCACCGCACCTTTCAGCCGGATCGTGCTCCCCTCGAACACCACCGGCTCCGGCTTCGCCCACAGCGCCCGCAGCGCCGCGATGAACTCTTCCGCCTGCTCGTATCGTTTGTCGTGGTCCATCGTGACGCCCAGCCGCTCGAAGTCGCCTTGGATCCCGCCGGGCACCACGTTGATGTCGAGCCGCCCCCCGCTGATCTGATCGAGCGCTGCGGCCATCTGCGCGAAGAGCCCCGTCGAAATGAACCCGGGCCGCACCGCCACCAGGAATCGGATCCGCCGCGTCACCGCTGCCAACGCCGTCGCCGTCGTCCACGTCTCCGCCAGCGGCGCCGTTTCCTCGAACAGTCCGTTCGCGAACCGGGTTGGGATCAGCAGCGGGTAGTACCCCTCCGCCTCCGCCGCCTCCACCACCCGGCGCAGGTACTCGAACGTCGGCGGCCTCTCCGCCCGTCGCGTCCCGATGTGCGCCCCGTCCCCGTCGATCGGGATGAACCAATCGAAGCGCGGCGCTGGTCGCTTGTCCATGACGGGGAACCTATCAAACCTTTGGGTCGCAGGCTAGCACACCTGCCGAAAGCGACTTGACACGGACCCTCTTTAGGCAGATCGTCGCGCGCATCCGACCACTCGCGCGGCACCGACCTGATTGAGCGGGTACGGGGGCAGTCAGCGAGGGTGTCGATCGAAAAGCTCGACTCGAGGAAGGAATAGCCGATGTCGTATGTCATCTGGATGGCCATCCTTGCGGTGATCGCTGCGCTCCTTTTCACAGCCCAAAGGACTTTCCCAGAGACCCGTGACTACAGGGGATCCAAGATACTTCTCCTCGCCAGTTTGCTGAAACCGGGAGGCGCCTTGATCCTTGCCCTCATGGTCTTTATCACTTTCTTCGCCTCCGTCCACCAGGTGCCGGCCGGCCACATCGGTGTCGTCTATGAATTTGGCGGCATCAAAGGCCAGATCGGCGAGGGACTCCAGTTTGTGGCGCCGTGGCGCGACGTCCTGCTCGCCAACATCCAGGTGCAGCGTCGCGTGTTCGATAAGCTCAACGCCTTCAGTGAAGAAAGCCAGGACGTCTTTGTCAGAGCAAGTCTCAATGTTCGCGTTTCTCCTCAAACCATCCAACAGCTCTATCGGACCGTCGGCCCCAACTTTTTCAATGTCTTGGTTGAATCGAGGGTCATTCAGAATTTCAAAGATGAAACCGTGAAATACAAGAGCGTCGAGATTGCCCCCAACCGCGAAAACATCAGAAAGGCCGTCCGGGGAAGGCTGGAGAAAGAACTTTCCCCCTTTTCGATCGAGGTGGTCGATTTGCTGCTGGACAACATCGACTTCAATCCGGAGTTCAAGAAAGCGATCGAGGATAAACAGATCGCCACGCAGCGCGCCCTGGAAGAACAACAAAAGATTGAGGGGGAAAAGCACAAAGCGCAGCAGGCCATTGAAAGGGCCAAAGGAGAAGGCAGCGCCATTTTATTCCGCGCCGAGAAGGAGGCAGAAGCGAACAGAAAATTGGCGGCTTCTCTTACGCCAGAGCTCGTGCGGTACGCCATGGTTCAGAAACTGAGCGACAAGATCCAGGTCATGATGCTGCCGTCCGGCCAGAACTTCATCTTGGACTCGGATATCTTACGAGGTGCCCCCAGAGAAAAGAGATAGCGGTCTCGAGTGAGCTGGAATGCGCCGGAATGCGCTCACCGTGCTTGGGCGATTCGCCTCATGAGGTTCGACGTCCGCGCCTGGTCGATCTGCTGCTGGGTGAGCCGGTCGTCCGCCCGCAGCGACGGGTACATCAGGTTGTAGTTGTCCACGCCCGATCGCGTGAGGTGCTCGAGACTGAGCAGATGGCCGAGTTCGTGTGCGAGAACCTTTCCCAGGCCCGGATACCCGAGCAACTTCACGATGCACACCCCGAGCGCCTCCGCCGCCTGCCCACCGAGCTCTGCGCCCTGAAACTTGTTCACGACCAGCAGGCTGACGCCGGCACGGGCCCGAAACTGACTGGCCAGAGCGAAAAATCCTTGTTCGTCGATCTCCTCGCGGTCCCGCGGCGCATTGACCCGCTCGACGCTGCTCGAACGGAGGGTGAACTGGATGTCCGCCGGCAGCCAGATCTGGTTGGCGAGCACAAAGGCCCGCGTGAGGCTATCGCGATCCTCGCCCGGCGGCACCTCCCGCACGTCGCGGACGCGTTCCATCTGGGTGCGGCTCGCGCGCCCTACCTGCACTTGCCGGGATACCATCCGAAAGCTCTCGATGCACAGTGTGATGAGATGAACGTCGACCGGCACGCTGATTCTCGTCGCCATGTTCGCCCCCAAGACGGCCGCCCCACCTTCGTCTGCGCCTTGGCTCCGCCGAAGCGTCATATTCCCAGGTAAGCCTTCTTCACCCCTTCGTCCCGCAGCAACTCTTCGGCTTTGCCCTGCAGCATCAGCGTGCCGGTCTCCAGCACGTAGCCGTACTGCGCCAGCGTGAGGGCCAGCATCGCGTTCTGCTCCACCAGGATGATCGACACGTTCAGGGCATTGATCTGCCGGATGATCTTGCCGATCTCCGCCGTCATGATGGGCGAGAGGCCCATCGAGGGCTCGTCCAGCAGCAGCAGTTTCGGGCGGTTCATGAGGGCACGCGCGATGGCCAGCATCTGCTGCTCCCCGCCGGAGAGCGAGCCCGCGCGCTGTCGTCCGCGCTCTCTCAGGATCGGAAAGTGCTGGTAGATCATCTCCAGTGTGGTCGCGACGTCCGCCTTGCGCGTTTGGAGATACGCGCCCATCCTGAGATTCTCGAGGACGGTCATCTTCGGGAACAACCGCCGGCCTTCGGGCACGAGAGCGATCCCGAGACGCACGATGTCGTGCGGGGCGAGACCGTTCAGTAACGCGTTCTCGAACCGCACCTCGCCGCCGCTGGGTTTGACCAGGCCGGTCAGCGCGCGGAGGCTGGTTGTCTTGCCGGCGCCGTTCGCGCCGATCAGGCTGACGATCGCGCCGGTGGACACCTGGAAGGACAGGCCCTTGACCGCTTCCACGGTGCCGTAGCGGACGCGTAGATCCTTAACCTCGAGCATGCGCGAGACCCGCTCCCAGGTAGGCTTCGATCACTTTCGCGTTCGTACTCACCTCGGCCGGCGAGCCCTCGGCGAGGGTCTGGCCGAAGTTCAACACGACGATGCGCTCGCACGTGCCCATCACCGCCTTCATGTTGTGCTCCACGAGCAGGACCGTGACGCCCCGATCGCGGATGGTCTTGACCAGGGCCATGACGCGACCACTTTCGTCCAGGTTCATGCCGGTGACCGGCTCGTCGAGCAGCAACAGCCGTGGTCGAGCGGCGAGCGCCATGGCGATGCTCAGTACGCGCTGGTGGCCGTGCGGCAGATTCCGTGCGAGCTGGTCGGCCTGCGACGCCAGGCCGGCGAACTCCAGCACCTCGCGGCTGCGAGCGACCTCGTCCGGCGGAAATCTCCGACGGCTGAACAGCGCCCGGCCCAGACTCCTGCGGCTGTGCAGATGCAAGCCGAGCAGAACGTTCTCCAGGCCGGTCAACTCTTGAAACAGTGTGGTGAGCTGAAACGTGCGCACCAACCCGCGCTTGACGACTTGATGCGGCCGGAGTCGGGTGATGTCTTGGCCGTCGAACCGGATGGTGCCGGCGGTGGGCCGGATGAAGCCGGACAGCAGGTTGAAGCAGGTCGTCTTGCCCGCGCCATTCGGACCGATCAGGCCGACGATCTCGCCCTCCGCAACGCGGAGATCGACACGGTTGACGGCGGCGAGTCCGCCGAAGTGCCGGGTGAGACCCTGGGTCTCGAGAAGGAGCCGGGAGCTCACGCGGCGGGACTCGGACTGTGAGCGGATGCGCTCTTCCACCACCGGAGCTCGGCGAGCTTTCCGGGCAACGTGATGAGGCCGCCAGGCAAGAACAGGATGGTGAGCAGCATGGCGATCGAGAAGAAGATCGTCTCGTACGCACTGCCCCGGAACGGCTCGGACAACAACGAGAGGAACGCGGCGCCGACGATCGGACCGGCGAAGTGTCCCCGGCCGCCGACGTAGTTGTAGACAAGGATGTTCGTCGCCATGAGGAAGCCGAATTCCGGCGGGAAGAGGAAGCGAATGAAGTGCGCGTAGAACGCTCCGGCCACGCCGGCGAAGAAGCAGCCGAGCATGAACGCCAGCAGCTTGTGGTTGGCGATGTTCACCCCGAGCGACTGCGCGAGGTTGTCGGCCATGCCGATGCTCTTCCAGATGAGTCCGAGGCGGCTGGACTCGAGCTTCCAGAGAATCAGGAGCGTCAGCAGCATCAGGAAGAGCGCCAGGTAGTACTGGCTCGCCTTCGTGGCCAGCGTCACCCCGAGGAGATGGGGCTTGGGGATGCCGCTCAAGCCACTCATGCCCCGGGTCAGCGACACCCAGAGCTGGGCGATCAGGCGAATCACCTCGACGAAGGCCACTGTCACCATCGCGAAGTACACACCCCGCAACCGGAGCGATGGATAGCCGATGGCCAGACCGACGACGGCCGCGAGGAGGGCACCGCACAGCATCGAGACCTCGAACGGGACGGCGAGGTTCTTCGCAAGGAGCGCGGAGGCATACGCCCCGACGGACATGAACGCCGAATGCCCGATGTTGAGCTGGCCGCACGTCAGCGACGGGCGCAGGCTGGCGGCGAGGATGACGTTCGTGAAGACGAGCGCGAAGACATGCACGTAGTAGTCGCCACCGAGCTGCGGGACGAGGAGCATGAGCAGGACGAGGACGATGAGCACGCCGACCCTAAGGCGGCGCATAACCGAAGAGTCCAGTCGGCTTGAAGAGCAACAACAGGATGATGAACACGAAGCTCAGGAGGAACGCCGGTTCGGCGCCGAGGGCGGTGGCGACGATGGAGTCGATGAGCCCCAGCATGAGTCCCCCGAGGATGGCTCCCGGGATACTGCCCAGGCCACCGAGGATGATGATGATGAACGCCTTGAGCAGCGGCTGCTCTCCCATCATCGGATCGAGCTTGAAGATCGGCGCCATGAGCGCTCCGCTCGCCGCCGCCAGCGCAAAGCCGATCGCGAAGGCGAGGCCGTTCACCACGTGCACGTTGACGCCCTGCAGAGCGGCGGCCTCCTTGTCCTGCTCGATGGCGCGCATGGCGGCGCCCATCTTCGTCTTGTTGATGAACAGGTAGAGCCCGACGACCAGGGCGCCCGCCATCGGGATGATCATCAGGCGTTCGACGGAGATCATCACGCCGAGAACGTTCCGCGTGCCCTGGAAGACCGGCGGCACGTGCTTGTCGAGCTGGCCGAAGACCGGGTAGCCGGCCGCTTGGAGAAATGTGGTGAGCGCGAGGAGTGCGACCAGGGTCGGCTCGATCCCTCCCTTGATTGGCCGGTAGATCGAGCGCTCGACGAGATACCCGAACGTTCCCAGGAGGAGCATCGCCAGGACGAACGCCGCGAAATACGGCGCGCCCCACTGAGAGAAGATGTAGTAGACAGCGAACGCGCCCAGCATGTAGATCGCGCCGTGGGCGAAGTTGATGATGTGCATCATGCCGAACATGAGCGTGAGCCCGAGGGCCATCAGGATGTAGATCGAGCCGATCGACAGCCCGATGATCGTGCTCTGGATCAGGAGGTCCGGCGTCATCCAGTCGTAGGGGGCCCCGAAGGGCCCCCTACCTCAATTGTGGGGTGGGCTCAGCTGCACGACGAGCGTCGCGACCCCGTCCTTCACCTCGGAGAACGGCATGGGGTAGATGATCTGGTTCCCGACGCCGTAGTAGTCCTTCCCGCCAAAGTGCGCCTTGCCCCAGAGGTTGTCGAACTCGACCGTGCGCATGGCCTCCCCGATCTTCTTGGGATCCAGGCTCTGGGCCTTCTTCACCGCGGCCACGAAGGCGAAGGCCGGATTGGTGAAATCGATGCTGGTGGCGTTCCATTCGCCGTATTTCTTGGTGTACCGCGCTTGCCAGCTCTTGACCTTCTCGGGCAAGGGGGTCTGGACGTAGCCGTGGACCCACGTGCCCTCGACGTTCGCTTTGCCCGCGATGTTCGCCACCACCGACGTGTCGACCTGCCCGATGTGGATGAAGCGCCCCTTGAAGCCGAGCTCGCGGGCCTGCTTGATGATCAGGCCGACGCTGCCCGCCGGGGAAGCGAGCACGCTGATGATGTCCGGCTTCTGGGCCAGGATCCGCAGCAGGACCGGGTTGAAGTCCGTCATGCTGCGCTCGAAGAACTCCTTTCCTGCAATCTGATACCCGAGCTTCTCGACGAATGTTGTCTCGACCTTGATCGACCACCATCCGGTGTCATCGTTCGGTGAAATGGTGGCCACGCGCTTGATCTGAGGATGGTGTTCCTTGATCCACTTCCAGAAGGTGGTCGTCTCCGGCGGTGATGGGAAGCTGTGGAAGGTGAGCGGGTTCTTCGGGCTCACCAGTCCCTCGGCGTACGCCAGCGGCAGGTTCAGGACGCCGTTCTCGTTGACCGGCTCCTCGTTAGCCTTGACCACGGCTCCTCCGAGAACGGAGATGTACTTCACGCCGTCCTTCGCGATGAGCCGGTTGACCGTGGCGACGCCCTCGGCAATCACGTACTTGTGGTCGTAGGCGACGACCTCGAGCTTGTACTTCTTGCCGCCTATCTCGAGTCCGCCCTGGCCGTTGATCTCATCGAAAATCAGTTCGGTCGCGTTCTTGTGCGGAATCCCCCAGGGCGCGGCCGGGCCCGAGAGGGGGGTCGAGATCCCAAACTTGATGATGTCGGCCGCGACAGCGGTCCCCGGGCTCCCGGGCATCAGCACCGCCGCTGCGAGAAGCGTTGTCCATGTCACGGAACGCCATGGTTTCATCGCCATCCCTCCTGGATGCTGGCCGCTGTCACAGTGGCCCGGCACGCGGACTATAGAGACGCGGATCGTGGGTTGTCAATCGCACCGCCGCCGCGACTCTTCGTAATCCATGCGCCGACCAGACCGAGCAGCACGCCACCGACGACAACGGCGAGCGCGAACCCGACCAGAGCGAGCCCCAATCGCTCAAGATCCGTCATGGAACCTTGGCCACCGACGTCGGGCGCCCGTGACGATTGCGTAGGCGAAAGGCGAGGACCAAGAGCACGGCCCCAAAGACGATCGCATATGTTCCAATCAACCACAGCAGAGTAAGGAATCCAGCGCCCGGCCAAATGGTGACGAGGAGGCCGAACAGGACGGACAAGACGCCATTGAGGACCAACAGCCACTCACCGTGAGCGCGATGGAGGTGGACCGCCGCCACAATTTCCAGGACGCCGGTCACGATCGCCCATCCACCGATCAGGTAGAGCAATGCCAATGCGGTGAGCGCCGGCCAGACGAAGGCCAGCACCCCAGCGGCAATCCCGGCGAGCCCCTTGAGGACCGGGGACCACCATCGCTCATGTCGCTCGGCGGCTCGGACGCCCGCAATGATCGCGAGCACTCCGTCTACGACCGCGTAGGCTCCGAAGAGCGCGACAAACACGACCAGCGTGACTCCGGGGAGCAGGAACGTCGCGAGGCCCAAGAGGATTGCGAAGACCCCGCGCAGCGCGAGCGCCCACCAGTTTCGCGTCAGCACCGTTGTCATCGGCTGGCTCCTCCACACGACAGGGGACGTTGAAGACCCTTCCCGCCCTACTGAGTCCGGCCGCGCATCGAGGCCGGCTGGCCGGGCAGCTTGAGCTTCTTGCCGGTGTCGGTGATCTTCGTCCCGTCGACTTTGAGGATGGAGACGTCGCGGTCGGTGTAGTTGCCGACGTAGAGATACTTGCCGTCGGGGCTAAAGACCACGCCCTCGGGCAAGCCCCCCACTTCGACCTCGCCCACCTTGGTGACCTTTTTGCCGTCGATCTTGAGCACGGCCAGGCTGCCGTTGCGCTTGGTGTTAAACCACATGGTCTTGGCCACGCTAGCTCCGCCCAGCAGCACGGCCACGGCCACATCGCCCTTCGGACTGATGGCGAAGCCCTCGGGCGCGTCGCCGACCACCACGCGGTCGATCACGCGGGGCGGCTGGTGCTCGAGATCGATGATGCTGACGGTGTCGATATGGCCGTCGGGCGCACCAGAGTTGCCATTATCGGCGCTGATGCCGATCTTGCCGTCGGGCGTGACGGCGATGTTGTAGGGCCAGAGCCCGACGGGCATGTCGTGCTTGGTATCGGTGACCTTCTGCCCGTCGATCGCGAGCAACGCGATCTTGTGGGCGGGGAACTTGGTGGCGAGCGCGCGCTTACCGTCAGGCGTAATGGCCACCGAGGCCACCTCGTCCCCCATCGCCACCGTGTCGATCAGCTTGACGTCGTTGCCCTGGAT
>WNEY01000026.1_pt1 | contig 61391 bp, 55 predicted proteins | sample 5400531 | NCBI WGS metagenome assembly WNEY01 (sample SAMN13153338, study PRJNA577476) | soil metagenome | isolation source: 200 cm saprolite under Douglas fir tree site 1 | place: USA:California | collected 2015-04-18 | reverse complement strand
GCGCAGCGACGAGACGCGCGAGGCCGTCCAGGTGTTGCCAGTTCCCGTGCGCAGGCGAAGCCGGTTGAGGCTGGCGGCGATTTCGTGATCGGGCCACGCGCCGGCCATGCGCCGCACGACGCCTTCGGCATCCGGACCGACGAGCAAGCCATGGTCCGCCTCTTGGAGCTGCTTCTCGAGCACGTCGGCTATACAAACCTGCGAAGCACGACCGACCCCCGCGAGGTCCTCGAGTGTTGCGCCGAGTTCCAGCCTGATTTGATCCTGCTGGACCTGCGCATGCCCCACCTCGACGGCGTCCAGGTCCTCAAACAGCTCGAGGGGCGGCGGGCAGATCTCTATCTACCGGTGCTTGTCCTGACCGCCGACGTGTCGCGTGAGAGCAGGCACGCGGCGCTCGAGGCGGGCGCATGCGATTTCGTGACAAAGCCCTTCGAACAAGCCGAATTGCTTCTCCGCGTGCGCAACTTGCTGGAGATGCGGTTTCTCCACCGCGATCTTCGCCGCCAGAACGCGACGCTGGAGGCGCAGATCCAGGAGCGCACGCACCAGCTTCTCGAGGCGGAAAAGCTGGCGACGATGGACAACCTTCTTGCCGGGGTCGCGCACGAGCTCAACAGCCCTCTGTCGGTCATCCTCGGGCAGATCGGACTGTTTGCGGCCACGGCCGCCGACGACAGCGCCCGCGCACGAGTCCGCGAGATCGGCGAGGCCGCGGAGCGCTGTGTGCGTATCGTGCGGAGCTTCCTGACGATGGCCCGGCGCCACCCGCCGGAGCGGGGACGCGTGTCCTTGAACCAGCTTCTGCGGGACGCGGTGGAGTTGCTGGCCTTCGAGCTGCGGATCGACAACATCGCCGTTCAGCTCGACCTCGAGAGCGACCTGCCGCTGGTGTGGGCCGACGGGCACCAGCTGAAGCAGGTCGCCGTGAACCTCATCGCGAACGCGCGGCAGGCGTTGCGGGAGGCCCCGCCGCCTCGCCGGCTGAGCCTCGTGACACGCTACGAGGACTAGAGCCGACGCGCGCGCATCGAGGTCGCCGACGCCGGTCCCGGGATGCCTCCGGAGATTCAGGCGCGGGTGTTCGAGCCGTTCTTCACGACCCAGCCCGAAGGCGAGGGTACGGGGCTCGGGCTCGCCCTGGCGCGTGGCATCGTCGAGGGGCACGGGGGCGCCATCAGCGTCGAGAGCCGACCCGGTGAGGGAGCCCGGTTTCTCATCGAATTGCCGGTAGAAACTCCGCCGGTCACACATGATGAGCCGGAGACGTTCGAAGCGGCGCTGCCGGTGCCGGGGAAAACCATCCTGGTGGTCGACGATGAGCCCGCGCTCGCGGCGCTGCTCGCCGAGGGGTTGTCGCGCGCCGGCTACAAGGTCGATACGGCCGCGAACGGTGCCGTCGCGCTCAGGAAGCTGGCGGCGCAGAATTACGATCTGATCATCAGCGATAGCGGCATGCTCGTGTTGAGTGGTTCGGAGCTCTACCGCGAGCTGGAGCGGCGCGAGCCGCATCTGGCCCGATGCTTCGTCTTCGTCACCGGAGACGTCCTCAATTCGAGCACCCGGGCATTCCTCGCGCAGACCGGAGCCCCCCAGCTCGAGAAGCCCTTCACGCTCGAGAGCCTCAAGCGTGTGGTGCGACGAGTCCTACTGGCGACGGCCTGACCGGAAGGGCGAGACAGGTGCGCGTTCCCCAGCCGTCCTGATCATCCGTTCACCCCCACCGCTGCGGGGGCCATCAGGGATTTCCCTGTCTCGATTTACGGGATCTCCCGACTTTCAGGCGGATACCGTTGCCGCCACACTTGCGCATGATCGCGCCAATGGCCTTTCTGGTCGGCCTTGTGACGGTGAGCCTGCTCCTCGTGCTCGCGCCGCGCGCGGAGACGCAGAGCTTGACCCCGTCGCAAGGCGACGTGTACGTCTCGCTGGAGACCGGGCTGGTGCAGTGGCGGAGCTCCGACGGCACCCTCCGCGCAGTGCTCGTTGGCCAGGTCGCAGGCCCCGCCGCAGGTATGAGGTTCGATGCGGACGGCAACCTCTACGTCGCCCACTCGTGCGCGCCGGGCGGCTGCGAGCTCGGCAATACTGTCGAGAAGTTCGACCCGAATGGCGTCTCGCGGGGGGCGGTCGGCAGCGGGTACAGCTGCAATCCCCACTCGGTTGCCTTCGACGCGGCCGGCAACGCCTACGTCGGTCTGGCGGTCTGCGCCGAGCGCGTCCTGAAGTTCTTGGGGAACCAGACGCCGGTCGCGTATGCGGTGGCGTCGGAGGATCGCGGCTTACTCTGGATCGATCTCGCCGGCGACGGCTGCACCCTCTTCTACACGTCGGGTGGGCCGGACGTGAAGCGCTTCGACGTGTGCACGAACTCGCAGCTTCCGAACTTCAACCCTAAGCCGATCCCCGGCGGTGATACCCAGGGACTTCGAGTCCTGCCCGACGGCGGCGTGCTCGTCTCGAGCGGCGCCGTTATCGCGCGCCTCGATGACGCCGGCTCTCTCGTCCAGGTCTACGACGTACCGACGCGCGAGCCCTCGTACTGGGTCGGTCTCGATCTCGTTCCAGGTGGCACGTTCTGGGTCGTCGACTCCGCCTCGTCCAACGTCTACCAGTTCGATCTGGCGACCGGCGAAGTTCGGGGACGCTTCAACACCGGCGCGCCGTCTCGGACCCCCGTGGATGTCGTGGTACGACGCGCGAAGACGCCTTCGGCCCCGGGCGGCGTGATCCTCCGGTAAGGGCCTTTCGCTCCGCCTCACTCCAGCGTGACGAAGATGCAGTTGCGCAGCTTGGCCTCGATGGCCTTGGAGAGATGGCCCTTACCGTGCGTGTCCTCGACGAGGAGGACCTCGCCGGCGCCGATCCGGCGCTCCTCGCCGTCGCTCGCGGTGATCTGAACGCCCGCGTCGAGGTTGATGATGTACTGGCGCCGTGGCGCGGGATGCCAGTCGAGATCGTAATCGGGCTGGACCTCGCGGAAGATGATGCCGGTGGCGGGGATCCGCTTCGAGAGCCGCCCGGCGCGGGTCGTCTCCGCGTACTCGACCTCGACGTCCTGGAAATGCGACTCGCCGTTCTTGTCCGCGTAGAGCCTGTGGATCTTCATGAGGGTCTCCTTCCCGTAAGGTGGGCCGATCATAGTGAGGCCGGGGCGCCGTGGCAAGGACACCGGTATACTCGCGGGAATGACCACCAAACCGGCAGTCGGCCTCGTCGCGGTGGCCGGACGGCGCCGCGTGATGCTCGAGGTGGCCCAGCGGTTCGAGCGCGAGGGATTCGCCGGGCTCTACTGCCCGAGCCCCGGCGACGGTCTGGCCCTGTGCGAGGCGCTCGCGCTCTCGACCCACGAGATCCCGTTCGGCACCAGCATCGCCAACATCTACACGCGCCACCCCCTCGAGTACGCGCAGATGGCGGCGTTCATCCATGAGCTGTCGAACGGCAGGTTCAGGTTTGGGATCGGCGTGAGTCACGGGCCGACCCACGCGCGTCTGGGAATCCGCGCGGGCAAGCCCCTCGACGACGTCCGGAAGTTCGTCGCCGACCTGCGCGCGCATGCGACCCAGGTGGGCGGGCTTCCACCGATTGTCCTCGCGACGCTCCGCCGCCGCATGGTCGAGCTGGCCGGCGAGATCGCGCAGGGGGTCGTGTGGGCGAATGGCGCGCGATCGCACATGGCGGCCTCGCTTCGCGGTCTCCCGGCGTCGGCGCGGCAGGACCCCGCGTTCTTCATCGGCAACATGGTGCCGACCTGCATCGACGCGGATCGCGCCGCTGCGGCGGCGCTCTTGCGCCGGATTCTCGTCCCCTACGTGCGCCTGCCGAACTACCAGAACTACTGGATCGAGGCGGGCTACGAGGAGGAGATGCTCGCGATCCGCGGCGCCATCGCGAGCGGCGAGTCCCAGCGCATCCCCGAGCTCATGTCCGATCGCTGGCTCCAGGACGTCACGCTCTTCGGGAGCGCGGCAGAGGTTCGCGAGGGCGTCGAGGCGTGGCGTGCGGCCGGCGTACGGACGCTCATCGTGGTGGCGTCCTCGACGCGGGGGGGGCAGATGGTGGCCGCCGAGGAGCTCATCCAGGCGTTCCGCTGACCACGGGAGGAAGGACCATGGGGCAGCTCGAGGGAAAAGTCGCGCTCATCACCGGCGCGAGCAAGGGTGTCGGGCGTGTGATGAGTCGCATGTTCGCCCGCGAGGGTGCCGCCGTGGTCTGCGCGGCGCGCTCGCGGGATCTGGTGGAGGAGACGGCGGAGCTCGTCAAGGCCGACGGGGGCCGAGCGGTCGCCGTCACCGGCGACGCCGCCGTCGAGGCCGACGTGCAGCGCCTCGTGGCGGCCGCCGTGAAGACCTTCGGCAAGCTCGACACCCTCGTGAACAATGCCGGTGACGGCGGTCCCACCAAGCCGGTGCAGGACTACACGGCCGAGGACTGGTTCTACACGATCAACTCGTGTCTGACCAGTTCGTATATGTGCACGCGGTTCGCGGTGCCCCAGATGATCACGGCTGGTGGGGGCGCGATCGTGAACATCGCCTCCACGGCGGGCCGGCACGGGCTTGCCTATCGCATCGGCTACTGTTCGGCCAAGGCCGGGCAGGTCGGGATGACGTACGGTCTCGCCCTCGAGCTGGCGGCGCACAACATCCGGGTCAACGCGATCGCTCCCGGCGCCATCGCCGGCGACCGCATCGATCGGGTCATCGCCGGTCAAGCTCAGGTGAAAGGGGTGCCGGTCGAGGAGGAGCGCCGCCGGTGGGTCGAGCGCTCACCGCTCAAGCGCATGTCGACCGCCGAGGACATCGCCTCGCTCGCGGTGTATCTGTGCAGCGATGCGGCGCGAAACCTCTCCGGCCAGTGCATCGCGGTGACGGCCGGCGAGCCCGCGCTCTGATGCGGCCGAAGGCGACCAGTTTCCCTACCAGGCGTTGCGACGATCCAGACGGTCTTCGACCCAGTCGAAGGACAGGACTGAAACTCGATAGGAAGGCGCGTTCGACACCGCGACTTCGAAGAACGCGCGGTTGTTGGGCGGGACATCGCGAACCCACGTCATGGTCTTGGTGATTACCGTGCCGGCGGCGTCGAGGCCCTCCACGAGCAGCTGCATGTGCGCGGCGCGCCGATTCGAAGAGTTGTACACGTAGCCGTTGACATTCCGCGCGGTCTTCGACCACTCCAGCCGGAAAGTCTGATCCAGAGACTCGCGCGTATAGGTCTCCGCAGCCTGGACGGGGGCGCTCGTCGGCGAGAGAAACGAGACCAGGCTGACCGTTCCGAGGAGCGCGCTGGCAATGACGCGGCGCATGCGGCCAGTGTCTCACGCAAGCGGCCGTCAGGCCACCTCGCCGGCCCCACGGCAACCGCCGCCGGTCGGGCGAGACACGGGACGAGAATTCGGGTATCTTCTGACGGACCGGCTGGTGCATAAGGAGACGCGTAATGGGATCGATCACTGGTTCGGAGCTCCTGGCAAAGTCACTCAAGGCGCAGGGTATGGACACGCTGTTTTACCTCATGGGCGGACCGATGCTCGAGACCGAGAGCGCCTGCATCAAGCTCGGTGTGCGGGCCATCGACAGCCGTCATGAGCAGGGTGCCTCGATGATGGCGCACGCCTACAGCCGCCTGACGCGCCGGCCGGGCGTATGCATGGCCTCCTCCGGGCCGGGCACGATCAACATGGCAACGGGTGTCGCCAACGCGTTCATCGACGCCGCCCCGCTGGTCGCCGTCGGCGGCTCGAGCCCGCGCGTTTATTTCGGAATGGATGCCTTCCAGGAGGTCGATCAGCTCTCGCTGTTCAAGCCGATCACCAAGTGGGCCACGCGCATCCTCGACGCCAAGCGCATTCCCGATGTCGTGGCGACGGCCTTCCGTCAGGCGACGTCGGGCCGGCCCGGGCCCGTGTTTCTCGACCTTCCCGGCGACATCCTGGGCGAGGTCGTCGACGAGTCCTCCGTCACGATACCGGCCCAGTGGAAGCCGGCGCCGCGCGCCCATGGCGATCCGGCGGCGATCGCGGAAGCGATCGCGCTGCTCAGGCGGGCCGAGCGGCCGCTGATCATCGCCGGAAGCGGCGTGTGGTGGTCGGACGCCGCGTCGGCGCTCCAGACCTTCGTCGAGACGGCGGGGATCCCCTTCTACACGACGCCGATCTCCCGCGGGTCCGTCCCGGAGGACCACGACCTCGCGTTCCTCTTCGCCCGCGCCAAGGCGTTCTCCGAGGCGGACGTCATCCTCAACGTCGGCACCCGATTCAACTACGTCATCCAGTTCGGTCGTGCGCCTCGATTCGCCGACAACCTGAAAGTCATCCAGGTCGACGTGGACCCGACCGAGCTCGGCCACAACCGCCCGGCGGACGTCCCCATCTTCGGCGACGCCCGCGCCGTCCTGCAGCAGCTGACGACCGAGGCGCGGGGCAAGCTCGACAAGGGACGCTATGGCGCGTGGGTTGGGAAGCTGAAGGCGCTCGACATGGAGAAGGCCCTCGAGTCGGAGAAGGCCATGAGCTCCGACGAGGTGCCGATCCACCCGCTCCGGCTCTGCAAGGAGGTCCGTGATTTCCTGCGTCGCGACGCGATCCTCGTCGTGGACGGTCAGGAGATCCTCAACTTCGGGCGCCAGTCGATCCCGACATTCACGGCGGGCCATCGGCTGAACTCCGGCCCCTTCGGGTGCATGGGCGTGGGACTGCCGTTCGGCGTCGGCGCGAAGGTCGCGTGCCCGGACACGCAGGTGGTCGTCCTGCACGGCGACGGATCCTACGGCATCAACGCGATGGAGTTCGACACGGCGGTGCGCCACCGGATCCCCGTCCTCGTCGTGATCAGCAACAACGGAGGCTGGACCGCGGACCCGAAGCAGGACAAGCCCGGACGCAATCTCGGCTACACCCGCTACGACAAGGTCGCCGAGGACTTCGGCGGGCACGGCGAGTTCGTCGAGAAGCCGCACGAGATTCGACCTGCGCTCGAGCGGGCCTATACGTCCGGCAAGCCGGCCGTGGTCAACGTCAAGACCGACTACAAGGCCCGCGCCGCGACGGTCCGATTCTCGGCCTACACGACCTAGCAGCGCGGGAAGCTCAGGGGGCCGTCGAGGCCCCATGACAATGAAGCGAGCTCGAGGGGCGCCCCGGTTGAGCCGGGGCGTCTCTGAGCGATGGGGGTTTGGGGGGCCCGTCGAGGCCCCCCATGTAAATCGAATGGCCAAGGCGCTCGACGGGATCGTGGTGCTTGACCTCACGCAGTACGAGGCGGGGCCGAGCTGTGCCCAGATGCTGGCGTGGCTCGGCGCCGACGTCATCAAGATCGAGCCACCCGGCGGCGAGCCGGGGCGCCGTGCGCTATCGGAGCGGCCTGATCAGGACGCCTTTTTCTTTTTGCTCCTCAACGCCAACAAGAAGAGCGTCACGCTCGACCTCAAGTCCGCCGAGGGACGCGCCCTCCTCACGCGGATGGTCGAGCGCGCTGACGTCCTGGTGGAGAACTTCGGCCCGGGCTCGATGGAGCGACTGGGCTTCGGGTACGAGGATCTTCGCCGGCTTAACCCCCGGATCATCGCGGCCTCGGTCAAGGGCTTCGGCAGCAGCGGTCCGTACGCCGACTACAAGAGCTTCGAGATGATCGCCCAGGCAATGGGCGGCGCGATGAGCGTCACGGGTGCCGCCGACGGGCCGCCCGTTCGGGTCGAAGCCGGACTGGGGGACACGGGCGCCGGGCTCCACCTGGCCATCGGCATCCTGGCCGCGATCGTCCAGCGCCAGACGACCGGCATTGGCCAGCGCGTCGAGGTCGCCCAGCAAGACGCGGTGCTCAACCTGGTGCGCATTCACCTGCGCGAGCAGTATGTGACCGGAAAACCGGTGCCGCGGCGCGGGAACCGCTCTCCCGGCGCCTCGCCCTCGAACATGTACCGCTGTCGGCCGTTCGGGCCGAACGACTACGTCTTCATCCACTGCGCCACGCTCGAGATGTGGCGCACGCTCTCGAAGATCCTCGGGCGCCCGGAGCTCGGCGACGACCCGAAGCTCGCCGACCGCATGGGGCGGGTCGCGCGGAACGACGAGCTCGACGCGCTCGTCGAAGCGTGGACCGAGAAGCGAACCAAGCACGAAGCGATGGAGACCCTGGCCGGCGCGGGAATCCCCTGCGGCGCCGTCCTCGACTCCGGCGAGGTTCTCACCGATCCCTCGCTGGTCGAGCGTGGCATGGTGGTCGAGCTCGACCACCCGACGCGTGGCCGGTTCCTGATGCCCGGCAACCCCGTGCGCCTTTCCGACTCGCCCACGGACGTGAAGCGCGCGCCGCTTCTGGGAGAGCACAACGCCGAGGTGCTCGGCCGGTGGCTCGGCTGCGGAGCCGACGAGCTCACGGCGCTCGCGCGGAAGCGCGTGATCTGACGCGCGCGCGAGGGGTCCGATTCCGGAAAGAATGATGGGTCGGATTGGCAAACCAGCCTGTCACAAGCCCCGGAAACCAGCCACGTAACCCCACGGGAACAATCGCCATTTTTCACTGAGACCCGTGGCATTTCGCTTGCTCGTTCGAGAACATGCTGCCCATGGCTCGCACGGAAAAGCGCACGGACAAGCCGTTTGATCGACCCACGAAGCGGGTCCTCATCATCGACGACGAGGAAACCATCCGGCAGGTGCTGACGGAGTTTTTCAACAGCTTCAACCACGGAACCAACTACAAGGTCGAGACAGCCTGCAACGGCGCGGACGGAGTCATGATGGTGCTCCGCGGACGTCCCGATCTGGTCCTCATCGACCTGCACATGCCGGTGATGGACGGGCTCCAGGCGCTCAAGCAGCTTCGCAGCATCGACACGACGGTTCCCGTGATGGTGATTACCGCGAGCCGCGACAGCAAGGCCGCCGCCGAGGCTCTCAACCGCGGGGTCTTCGCCTTCATCCCCAAGCCCTTCGACTTCGGCCAGCTCGACCATCTGGTCGCGCTGGCTCTGGCGGCTGGGCGACCCCGACCGCCGTCGATGAGCCACGCGTGATGGTTCTCTGAAACGAGCGCGCAGTCTTTCCGCGCTACCTGATCAACCCGTAGAGCTTCCCGGCGTTCTCGCAGACGATCTTGCGGCGTACCCCGGCCGGCAGATGACCCAGCTCGCGGGCGATGTACTCGCGAGAATCAGGCCACACGCCGTCGGGATGCGGAAAGTCCGAGCCCCACATCACCTTGTCCTCGCCGAGCTCGTCGATCAGCTTCACGCCGATCGGGTCCGTCTGGTAGGTCGCCCAGCACTGCCGCTTCCAGTACTCGCTCGGCGGCATCGTGAGCGAGAGGTCCTTGAACTGATCCTCCCACTCGGCGTCCATGCGCCAGAGGACGTAGGGGATCCAGCCGATCCCGGACTCGCCGAGTACCAGCTTCATGCGCGGATAGCGCTCGAACACGCCCGAGAAGATCATCGACGTGAGGATGTTGGACATGTTCATCTGGAACTGGGTAATGTTCGACGCGAATGCTGACCGGGCCACCGGGAGCTCGACCTTCGGCGCGTCGGGGGCGTTTGCGCGCGTCGGATCCGAGCCGATGAGGATGATCTTGCGGATGTGGTCGGGCGTGTAACCGCCGACCGTGTGGAAATGCAGCGGCAGCCCGCAGCCGTCGATCACGTCCCAGAGCGGGTTCCAGTAAGGATCCCAGAGCGGTCTCAGGTCCGCCGAGTTGGCGATGTCGAGCCCGCGGAGGGCACCGCGCTTGACGACGCGCTCGACCTCGGTGATGGCCGCCTCCAGCGGATGGTTCGGGATCGAGGCGAGCCCGGCGTAGCGGTCCGGATGAGTCGAGCAGAAGTCGGCGAGCCACTCGTTGTAGATGCGCAGGACCTCGACCGCCGCCTCCGGGTCGTTCATCCGCCCCGTGGTGCCGAGGACCCCGTAGAGCACCTCGGCCTGGACACCGTCGCGGTCCTGGTCCTTCAAGCGTAGCTCGGGGTCGGTGACGCGGCGGATCCCGCGCTTGCCGTCCTCGTAGAGACCCGTCGATGCCATCCGATCGGAGCGGTGGATACGCCCGGGGATGTACTCCCGGCCCGCCGAGCCCATCCCACACGCGAGGCCAAGGCTGGCGCCCTTGTTGGTGACCCAGGCCGGACCCCGCGGCCCCTCCCTCGTGTACGGCATCCGTTCCTGGAGGGCCGCAGAGGCCTTGGACGTGAAGAGGTCGGGCGGAAGCCAGCAGAGATCGAGGTGGCAGTCGGCAGAGATCATTTCGTATCGCATGGCCGGGAGCGTAGCAGCAGCGAATTGACAAGGCAAGTCGGCGGCTCTAGGGTGCAGCGAGCGTCTCCGGGTCGAGCCACAGAGGGAGGACGGAACATGAGATTCAAGGGACGGATCGCGCTGATCACAGCTGCGGGCCGGGGCATCGGGCGGGCGACCGCCGAGATCATCGGTCGAGAGGGCGGGACCGTGGTCGCCGTCGAGCTCGACAAGGAGAGCCTGGATCAGGCGGTCGGCGCCATCCGTACCGCGGGCGGCACCGCCCACGGTCTCGCGGCCGATGCGCTCGACGCCTCCCAGGTTGCGGGCGTGGTGCGACGGGTCATCGATGAGCACGGCCGCATCGATGTCCTGGTCAATGCGGTCGGCGGCAGTACCATCATCCCGAAGCCCGCCGCCGCGGTGGACGAGCTGACGCTCGACGACTGGCAGCGCCTGCTCCATTTCAACCTCACCGGAACCTTTCTCTTCTGCAACGCGGTCGCGCCCGTCATGAAGCGCCAGCGGGGCGGCAAGATCGTCAACATCTCGTCGATCGCGGGGCGCGGCCTGAGCCCCACGAGCAGCAGCGCCTACGCCACCGCCAAAGGCGGGATCATCGCCTTCACCCGCAAGCTCTCGTTCGAGCTCGGCCCGTACGGGGTCACGGTGAACGCCATCGCTCCGAGCCTCACGTTGAGCCCGCGGCTACGCCCGCGCTGGGATCGGATGTCTCAGGAGGAGCGCGCTCGGGAGAATTCGCGGACGCCCCTGGGCCGGGTGGCGGAGCCCGAGGACCAGGCGCGCGTCATCTGCTTTCTCGCGTCCAGCGACGCCGACTTCGTCACCGGGGTGACGATCGACGTGACGGGAGGTCAGTAGCCGACTGCCTGCCGCGCGATGTCGGTGTCGACGAGCTCCTCGAAGCGGTGCGATCGCTTGATGAAGCCGCCGGCCAGAAGAATCGCTTGCAGCGCGTCGAACCCCGTCCGCGTCAGCACCGGATCGCGCGCCCAGGTGGATTGCCGGAGGTAGCGGTCGACGGCCGCGACGCGGATCCTCGGATCGATGTCGCCGAACGCGGGGGCGATGACGGCGGCGATCTCGGTTGCGCCACTCGACGCCATCCAGCGCTGCGCCCGGTAGAGGCCGCGGACGAAACTGACGAGGACGTCGCGGTTCCCCGCGAGCGTCTCCGGCGTCGCCATAAACGAGCTGAACGGCACCGGCCCGGTGGCCTCGCCCATCGAGGCGACGAGGTGCCCGGTACCGTCCGCGATGAGCTGATCGACCACGGGTGGGCCGTGCTCGATGAAATCGGCTTTGCGCGCTCGGAAGGCGGCCACCGCGTCGGGCGTGGAGAGATCGCGCAGGAACGTGACCCGCGTCGGCTCGACGCCGTGGCGACGCAGCACCGCCTGCATGCAGAGCCAGGGGGTCGGCGCGCCTCCGAACGAAATCACCGTCCGGCCGACCAGGTCCGACCATCCGAAGCCGGGTCGCGCTTCGCGGCTCAGGAGGAAGAACCCGTTACGATCGTTCGCCCCGGCGAAGTGGACGAGGCGTGACGCGCCGCGGTCGAGGAGCTCGAAGCTCCGCATGAGTCCAGACAGGGCGATGTCCGCGTGGCCGTTCCGGAGCGCGTCCACCGTTCCCGCTCCCAACTCCGCCGTCGCCAGCTCGATCTCGAGGCCCTCGTCCGCAAAGTGACCGCCATGGATGGCGACCGGCAGTGACGCGTAGAAGATGGAACGGAACGCTTCGACGACTCGGAGACCGGCCCGGCGTCACGACCCCGGAGTATACTCCCGGCTGATTTCTCACCGCCCCCTGGGATCTTTCTTTCCAGAAATCACCGTCGAGCGTCCTCTATCCGAGTGATTTTAATAGAGGCGAACCGTGGCACCCGCCTTGCGTACCAACTCCGGCGGTGCATACGGGACCCAGAGCGAACTACGCCCGGCCGTTGCTCGAGCGGGCCTACGACAACCCCGCGGCGAGAGACCTCCGCCGGCGACAGCGGCTCTACCAGGAGCTCGCGGTCCGCGGCGGCGTCACGTTCGTCATCCTGGTGTTCCAGATCGTCTTTCCCATCGAGCCCGAGGCCATCGCCCGGCGCATAGCGCTGATCGCGCTCTGCGGGCTCTTCCTCAACTGGCCGTACTACCTTGCGGCGCGCAGCGGGCGCGGCTACCGCGCCCAGGCCTATGCTCGCATGCTCGCGGACATTCTCCTGATGAGCCTCGGGCTCTACGTGGCGGGCGGACTCGCCGCGGCGCAGTACCTCGGGGTCTACTTGATCGTGACGATCTACGCGGGGATCACGTTCTCGAGCCGGGCCTGCCTCATGGCGACGGCGGCGGCGACGGCCAGCTACGGTGCGATCCTCCTGCTGCAGCACGCGGGGATCCTGAGCGCGCCGTTCGATCTCCCGAACGCCGCGACGATCGCCGCGTTCAACCTCGTCATCCTCAACATCGCTGGCGCGCTCACTGCGATCCTGGCGCGCGCGCTGCGTGACAGCCGTCGCCGCCTCCGGGCGACGGCTCAAGAGCTCGAGCGCTTCGTCGAGGCGATCCCCGACGTCATCTACGTGCTCGACCGCGCCGGACGTCTGAGCCTCTGGAACCAGAAGCTTGAGAGCGTGACCGGCCGCGGAGCGGAGGACCTCAAGGGCAAGCCGCTGATCGACCTGCTCGCCGAGGACGACCGCGATGCGTTCCGCGCAGCGCTGGCCTCGGGCCTCGAAGACAAGCCGTTCGAGGTCGAGAGCCGATTGGGTGGCGCCGACGGCGCCCTCACCGCCTACCAGTGGACGGGCGCGGCGCTCACGGATGGGCACGGCCAGGTGAGCGGTCTCACCGGCGTGGGCCGGGACGTCACGGAGCGCCAGCGGGCCGAAGAGGTTCTGCGCCAGCGCGAGAGCGAGATGCGCCAGCTCCAGAAGATCGAGGCGATCGGGCGCCTTGCGGGCGGCGTCGCGCACGACTTCAACAACGTGCTCACCGTGGTCATCGGACGCTGCCAGCTCCTGCTCGCCCGCTACCAACCCGAGGACCCGGTGTACCAGGACCTCGACCAGATCGAGAGCACCGCCCAGCGGGCCGCGAGCCTGACGCGGCAGCTCCTCGCGTTCAGCCGCAACCAGGCGTCCGCCCAGCAGCCACTTGACCTCAACACCACCGTCGCCAGCGTGAGCGACATGCTCGGGCGCCTGATCGGCGAGAACATCCGGCTCGCCGTCACGCTCGACCCGACGCTCGACCTCGTCATGGCCGACCCGGGACAGATCGAGCAGGTCATCGTCAACTTCGCGGTCAATGCGCGAGACGCCATGCCGGACGGCGGCCGCCTGAGCATCGCGACACGCAACATCACGCTGAACGCCGAGTTCGTGTCGGTTCATCCGGGCGCCATCGCCGGACCGCACGTGCTGCTCGAGGTCCGCGACACGGGCCTCGGCATGCACGAGGCGACGCGGCAGCGCGCCTTCGAGCCCTTCTTCACGACCAAGGCGCCCGGCAAAGGATGCGGACTCGGGCTGTCGACGGTGTACGGGATCATCAAGCAGCACGGTGGGTGCATCGCCGTCGAGAGCGCGCCGGGGCGGGGTGCGGCGTTCAGCGTCTATCTGCCGAGGATCGAAGCGGCGATTGAAGCTCCCCGCGTCGACGCCGGGCGAGGTCCGTTTCCCGGCGGAGAGGAGACGATCCTCATCGCCGAGGACGAGGAGGCCGTCCGGGGGCTGGTGTGCGAGATCCTGAGGAGGCTCGGCTACCGCGTGCTGGTCGCGGGTGACGGAGTCGAGGCGCTTGCGCTGAGCCAGCGCTTCCCCGACCGGATTCATCTCCTCCTCACCGACGTCATCATGCCCGGGATGGACGGCCGCGAGCTGGCCGAACGGATGCTGGCCGCGCGCCCGGACACGCGGACGCTCTTCATGTCGGGCTATGCGGAGCCGCCGATCCCCGACGACGTTTTGCTCCAGAAGCCCGTTACGCCAGACGCGCTCGCACGGAAGGTCGCCGAGGTCTTGCGCCAACCGCCGCCGCATCGTCGCCACGCGGTTGGCGCCGGGCCGGCGCTCGCCGACTGACTTCACAGGGCAACCGTCGCGGTTGACTTCACAGGTCAACCGTCCGGTGTTGACTTCGCGGACGGTTCGCCCATAATCCCTGGCTATGAAATTCTCGACCCAGAACCTCTTGTCGATTCGCGAGTGGCAGACGCACGCCGAGGTGTACCGGAACGCGCTCGAGGAGTGCCGTCTGGCCGACGAGCTCGGCTTCGACGTCGTGTGGCTGGCGGAGCACCACTTCTCGCCGTACGGCATCTGCCCCTCGCTCGCCCCGCTCGCCGGGGCCGTCGCCGCCGCGACGCGCCGGGTACGCATCGGCACGGCGGTGGTCGTCGCCCCGTTCGAGCATCCGCTGCGGATCGCCGAGGAGTGGGCCGAGATCGACATCATCTCGGGCGGGCGGCTCGAGTTCGGCCTGGGCCGCGGCTACCAGCCGACCGAGTTCCGCGGCCTCGGCGTCTCGATGGAGGGCACGCGCGAGCGCTTCGACGAGAGCCTCGAGATCGTCCGACGCGCCTGGACTGAAGACCGCCTGTCGTTCACCGGTAAGCACTACACGGTCGAGGACGTGCGCGTCCTGCCGAAGCCGATCCAGAAACCACACCCGCCGCTCTGGACGGCGGCGGTCTCGCCCGACACCTACACTCTGGCCGCGCGCCGCGGGCTCAAGATCCTGACCTCACCGTCCTTCACGCCTCTCGATGTCCTCCGCAAGAACTACGACGCCTACCACGCCGAGTGGCGTGCCGCGCACGGCACCGACGAGGGCGCCGAGATCTGCGTCAACAAGATCATCCACGTCGCCGAGACGTCGAAGCAGGCGCGCGAGGATCTGCGGGAGCCCATCGTGTGGTTCTACCGCACGCAGGCCGGTCTGATCTCCGATCCGGCCGGCGCGCCGCCCGACCAGTACCGCTTCTATCGGCGCGTGCGCGAGAACCTGTTGTCGCTCACGGAAGAAAAGGCGCTCGATCAGGCGGCGATCACCGGCGACCCCGAGGAGGTCGCGGACAAGATCCGCATGCACCACGAGACGCTCGGGGTCAGCCACTTCATGGGCGCCTTCGCGCGCGGTGGCCTCGCCCATGACAAGGTCGTCCGCTCGATGCGGCTCTTCGCCGAGAAGGTCATCCCGAAGGTCGCCTGAGCCAGCCGTGCGGCTGACACCGGCGAGGCGCCCGCGGCGCGCCACACGCTGATAACTACGGGGCACCCGGCGAGTCGATTGCCGACCTCGAGAGGAGCCCACCATGACCTACGGGCTCGACGTAGAAGACGTCGAATACGTCCGTCACGGAAACACGCCGCTGCTGGCCCGGCTCTTCAAGCCGCGCGGTGAGGGACCATTCCCCCTGATCGTCGAGCTGCACGGCGGGGCGTGGTGCCGGGGCGACCGGCTGAACGACAACGTCATGAACGAGGCGCTCGCGAAGACCGGAGTGGTGGTGGCGTCGCTGGACTTCCGCATGCCGCCGGTGGCGCCGTATCCGGGGTCGATGGCTGACATCAACTACGGGATCCGCTGGGCCAAGACTCGGGCCGCCCAGTGGCATAGCCGCCCGGATATGGTGGGTACCATGGGGAGCTCGAGCGGCGGCCACCAGGCCATGCTGAGCGCGATGCGGCCGAAGGACGCGCGCTACTCGGCGGTGCCGCTCGCCGCCGGCTCGCCGGCCGTTGACGCCACCGTGCGCTGCGTCGTCATGTGCTGGCCGGTCATCGATCCGCTTGGCCGCTATCAGTACGCGAAGCAGCTGAAGGAAGCCGGCAAGCCGTACCCGGAGATCGTCGACCGTGTCCTGCCCTGCCACGATCAGTACTGGCAGACCGAAGAGGCGATGGCCGAGGGCAATCCGGTGCGGGCACTCGAGCGCGGCGAGCGTGTCGAGATGCCTCCGGCGGTCGTCATCCAGGGCACCAACGACGCTGCGCATCCCCGCCCGCAGCTCGACCGTTTCGTCACGCTGTACCGGCAGGCGGGCGGCCAGGTCGAGGTGGAGCTGCTCGAGGGCGAGTCGGAAGGGTTCATGACCAGGAATCCGAATTCACCGAAGGCCAAGCAGGCGATCGAAAAGATCATCGAGTTCGTTCACAAGCAGCTCGGGTAATTCTCACCGTCCGTTCGGGCCTCGGGCGGGATGGCGACAGTCATCCCGCCCGCGCTCGCCCGATTCCGCCGTCTTGACCACCCGCGAGCAACGCGGCTAAGCTCGGTCCGCTCAGCCGCGATCTCAGGATGGAAAGGACACCTACATGGCTCGATTCGTGACGGTGGCAAAAGCGGACAGCATCCAGCCCGGGCAGATGGTCAAGGTCGAGATCGACAACCTGCCGGTGGCGGTGGCGAACGTCGGCGGCACCTTCCACGCGTTCGACGACACGTGCACGCACGAGGACTGCTCGCTGGCCGAGGGCGAACTCGCACGCACGGTGGTGACCTGCCCCTGCCACTTCGCCGAGTTCGACATTCGCACTGGCGCCGTGCTCGCTCCGCCGGCCACCGTACCGCTCAAGGTCTATCCGGTTCGCGTCGAGGGTAACGACCTGCAAGTGGAGGTCTGATGCCTCAGACCATCGCGATCGTCGGCGCCAGCCTCACCGGCGCCTCCGCGGCGGCGACGTTGCGCGAGGACGGCTTCGACGGGCGGGTCGTGCTTCTGGGCGCGGAGCCCCAGCTGCCGTACGATCGCCCGCCGCTCTCCAAGGCGTATCTGCGCGGCGGGATGCCGTTCGAGAAGACACTGCTGCGCCCGCCGGAGTTCTACCGCGAGCGCAACATCGAGACGCGGCTCGAGACCAGGGTCGTGAGCGTCGATCCTGAAAAGCGGACGCTCGAGATCCAGGGCGGTGAACGGCTCGAGTTCGACAGCGTCCTCATCGCCACCGGCGGGCGGAACCGGCGCTTCCCGATTCCCGGTCTCGACTTGCCGGGCGTCTACGACCTGCGCACGGTGGCCGACGCCGATCGGATCCGCGACGCGATCGCGCGCGGAGGCCGTGCCGTCGTGGTCGGCATGGGCTTCATCGGCGCCGAAGTGGCGGCGTCGATGCGCCAGTGCGGTCTCGAGGTCACCGCGATCGAGCCCTTCAAGACGCCACTCTACCGGGCGCTCGGCGAGGAGATCGGTCGGGTGGTCGAGGGGCTCCACCGTGATCACGGGGTCGAGCTTGTCCTGGGCGACGCCGTCTCGGCGTTCGAGGGGGCCGGCCGGGTCGAGCGCGTCGTGACCCGGGGCGGGCGCCGCGTCGAGTGCGATCTGGCGGTCTTCGGACTCGGCATCGAGCCCGCCACCGAGCTGGTCGCCGGGACCAGCGTCCGGACCGACAACGGTATCGTGGTCGACGAGTACTGCCGCACGAACGTGCCGGGCATCTTCGCGGCGGGCGACGTCGCCAATCACTATCACCCGGTGTGCGCGCGCCAGATGCGCGTCGAGCACTGGCAGAACGGCGTGAAGCAAGGCGCCGCCGCCGCGCGCAGCATGCTCGGCCGGGCTCAGCCCTACGACGAGGTCCACTGGTTCTGGTCCGATCAATACGACGCGAACATCCAGTACGCGGGATTCCACACGGCCTGGGACACGGTCGTCGTGCGCGGTAGCCTCCCGACGCGGAAGTTCATGGCGTTCTACATGGCCGAAGGGCGTGTCGAGTCGGTCGTCGCGATCAATCAGGGGCGGGATCTGCGGCGGGCGCTCCCGATCATCAAGGCGCGCGTGGCGGTCGATTTGGCGCGCCTCGAAGATCCGAACGTCGATCTCAGAACGCTCGCCCCGGCGGAGAAACCCGGATGATCAAGCGCTTCTCGACCCTCTACATCGGACACATCGAGCTGGAGAACTGCGGACACGCCGGGACTCCCGCCGACGACCGCCGCTACTCGAACGAGCGGGTGATCGAGGCGTTCGACACGACGCTCGAGCTGGCCCAGACGATGGACGAGCTGGGGTACGAGGCCCTGTGGCTGGCCGAGCACCACTTCCAGCACGAGGGCTACGAGTGCATCCCGAACATCCCGCTGCTGGCCGTTCACATCGCCAACCACACGAAGCGCCTCAAGATCGGCTGCGGGTTCAACATCATCCCGACCTGGCATCCGATCCGGCTGGCCGAGGACTACGCGACTGCGGACATCCTGACGGGCGGCCGCCTGATCTTCGGTGTGGGGCGCGGCTATCACACGCGCGAGGTGGAGAGCTTCGGCAACCCCATGCTCGACGCCGAGGCGAACCGCGCGCTCTTCGAGGAGCAGCTCGAGATCATCCTGAAGGCGTTCAACCAGGGGTCGTTCTCACATCAGGGGAAGTACTACACGATTCCCCCTGCGGTGCCGTACCGCGGCTACACGATGAAAGAGATCACGCTGGTGCCGCGGCCGGTGCGCCTGCCCGTGGAGATCTGGCAGCCGATCGTGAGCGGCAGCGCCCGGGGGCTCGACTTCATGGTGAGGCACGGCATCAAGGGCGTCGTCTCGGCCACGGCCGAGCAGTTCGTCGATCGCTGGTTCCGCGACTACCAGGCGGTGGCGCGGCGCTACAGCCGTGAGCTCCAGCTCGGCGAGGAGCTCATCCTCGGGTTTCGCATGAGCATCGACGACACTCAGGAGCTCGCCATCCGCAAGGCGCGGCCGTACTTCGAGGAGCACGCCAAGTTCATGGGGCCGCTCGGGATGCTGCGCTACAGCGAAGAGCATGTGAAGGCGGTGGCGGCTCGCCAGCCCCAGTCGCCCACTGCCGCGACGATCGAAAACGGCGTGCAGAACCGCACCTGGCTCTGCGGCCCCGCCGAGGAGTTCATCACCTATCTGAAGGGCGTGGAGCAGCGGTATCCCGGGCTCGAGCACGTCATGGTCTCGTGCCCGCTGGGCACGCCGAGGAAGATCATGAAGGAGAATCTCGCGCGCTTCGCCCGAGAGGTGATGCCCGCGTTCAGGTAGCGGGGCGGGATCGTCGGGGCGATATCTCCCGGGCGGGAGTCTGCCGGACGTCCCCGGCCCCTGATTGACTGGATCGCCCCGGCGAGCTATGGTCCGCGCATCGGCCTGACCGGGTCGCCCCCTGGGCGTGGGAGCAACGATGCACTTCCGCCCCGCTGCCTTCCGGTTCCCTCGCATGGTTCCCTCGGACCCGTACACGCGTTCCTAGGCCCCCCGTACCAACGGAGGGAAGGATCATGAAACGGTACTTCGTGGTGGCCGCAGTCGGCCTGCTGAGCGCTCTGCTCGCTGGAGCTCCCGGCGGAGAAGTCGCCGCCCAGCAAAGACCCTCGTCCCCGCCTAAAGCGGAGGCGTCCCAGGCAAAGCCGGAGGGTGAGATGCGCTGGGCGATCTACGTGACGCTGGCCCCCCAGTGGTTCGATCCGGCCGAGGTGTTGGGCCAGATCACGCCGTTCTGGGTGCTCTACGCGATGCACGACGCGCTCGTGAAACCGATGCCCGGCAACCTCATGACGCCGGGCCTGGCGGAATCGTGGACGGTGAGCCCGGATCAGCGCGCTTACGAGTTCAAGCTGCGCGAGGGCCTGAAGTTCCACAACGGCGACCCCTTCACCGCCGAGGACGTGAAGTTCAGCTTCCATCGCACCAAGGGCACCAAAATCCTCAAGGACAAGGTGCGCGAGATCACGGTGGTCGATCCCTACCGGGTGCGGTTCCAGCTCCACGAGCCCTTCCCCGATTTCATGGCCTTCTATGGAACCCTGACGACCGGCGCCGGCTGGGTCGTGCCCAAGAAGTACGTCGAGAAGGTCGGCGACGAGGGCTTCAAGAAACACCCGATCGGCCTCGGGCCGTATCGTTTTGTGAGCCACAACCTGGGCGTCGAGCTCGTGATGGAGGCCTTCGAGGGCTACTGGCGCAAGATGCCCTCGGTCAAGCGGCTCGTCTTCAAGGTCGTCCCGGATCCCACCACGCGGGCGGCCATGCTGAAGCGGGGAGAAGTCGATGTCGCCTACATGCTCGACGCCCCACAGGCCCTGGAGCTCCAAAAGGATCCCTCGCTGAGGCTCGCATTTTCCGGGGGAATCGGAATCGCCGCGCTGGATTTCCTCGACATGTGGGACCCCAAGTCGCCCTGGGCCGACAAGCGGGTGCGTCTGGCCGCCAACTATGCTCTCGACCGCCGGGCGCTGAGCGAGATGGAAACGCTGGGGGCCTCGAAGCCCACGGGGAGCATCATTCCCCGCGCCTTCGAGTTCGCGCTGCCCATCGAGCCGTATCCCTACGACCCCGTGAAGGCGAAGCAACTGCTGGCCGAGGCGGGCTATCCCAACGGGTTCGATTCCGGTGAGCTGCATGTGACTCCGCCGTTCTTTGCGCGGGGCGAAGCGGTCATGAATTATCTCGGGGCCCTGGGCATCAAGCTCCGGATGCGGCCCATGGAGCGCGCGGCCTTCTTCGCGGCCTGGGGAGCGAAGAAGCTGAAGGGCGTGTGCGTCTGCGGGAGCGGACTCTACGGCAACGCCGCCACGCGGATGTCGGAGATCGTGCCGAGCGACGGGACCTACGCGTACGGCGGCTATCCCGACATCGACGCGCTCTACAAGCAGCAGGCCCTGGAGACCGACCGCAAGAAGCGCGAGGCCATGCTGCACCAGATCCAGCAGACCCTCCACGAGCGCGTGAGATTCGGGCCCATCTTCGAATTCATCTGGCCGAGCGCGATCGGGCCGCGCGTGGAGGAGCCCGCGCTGATGCTGATCAACCCGTATCCGTGGTCGGCGCCTCTCGAGGAGGTCAGACTGAAGAAGAAGTAAGCAGGAGAACTGCGATGACCGGACTCTCCTGGCGTCTCCCGCTGCGCGGAGGCGCCCGCAGGGCGCTCGGAAGCGCCCGTGGGGCAGATCACGATCGCGGCTCCCGTGTCGATCGCGTCGCGGCGGTTCGATCCCGCCGTCCTCCGCAAGGGCGCAGCTGTTGAAGGACCGCGTCACCGCGGTCGAGATCGGAACCGGGCGGGACTACTCGGGCCTCGGCGGGACCTTCACCCATACTTCTGGGCAGGTCGGAGCGGTCGGATAGTAGGACCGAGCGCTGGGACAGTAGTACCAGTACGCCTGCGGTGGCGAGTCCGGAGCCGGCGCTGCCTCGGGATAGACCGGCGGCTCCTGAACGATGACCGGGGGTGGCGCGTACGCGTAAGGCGCATACGCGTAAGGCGCGTAGGCGTAATAGGGTGGGTAGTACCACGGATACGCCGCGCCCCACCAAAATGCGGGCCCGACCCCGATGAAGACTCGCCCGTGGCCTCCCCCGCGCCAGGTGCCCTGGCTTCCCCCGCGCCAGGTGCCCTGGCCCCCGCCGCCATTGCGCCAAGCGTCGCTCGGCACAGGGGCGACGACAAGAAGCGCGATAGCCAGAAGGGATGACGAAATTACCCTTCGCATGCTCCTACTATATCAGGTATATCAGGACGCCGACGTCCTGCGTCAGGACGTAACGTAGTCAAGATCAGCAACGCGATCGCGGCTCGCCCGGCTCGCCGGCGATACTCCGATAGCTCTGAGGCTACCGTGCAGGTGGGGGAGGGGGCGGCGGTGGTCCCGGTGGCGATTGTCGCGGCGGCGGTCCCGGTGGCGACCCCGTCGGCGGCGGCGGGACTCGTGACGGAGCGTTCGCGGCGGCTGGACACCGGTAAACCTCGGCGTGAATCGTCGACATGTCCTCGATTTCGAACGAGAGCACCGCCGCATTCCCGCCTGCTTTCACGATCTTTCGCCGCAGATCCTTGATGGAATCATCACTCACCGCACCGACCCGAGCGCATCCCGCGGTCAGGCCCGGCTCGGTGGTGAGACGCAGGTGGGCCATCAAGCTCCTTTCGGAGTCCTGCGCCCAGGCGCTGGAGACCGAAACGAGCAGCACGGCCAGACACGTCGCTCTTGCAATCAGGACGTCACCCATCGGAGGGAGCCTGTAAGTCGGTAGAATACCAGTTTCCGGGGGCTACTTCGAACCGGGGGAGATCTGGACCCAGCCGGCCGAACGCAACGTCCAATCGCGATCGGCCGAGCGGCGATCCTCGTGGCGGCGCTCGATCAGGGGCGCGCGCGTCTGTTGACGCCGCTCGGCTCGGCGGCGATCAAAGATCACCCGCACGCCGCGGTCGCCATCGAACGCGTAGGCCAGGGAGTTGTAGCGCTCGGGAAGGTCCCGGGACACGATGAACAGGGCGCGGCGGCTCGGAGCCGGGGTCGAGCGGTGCGCGGGCCGCGACGGGATCAGGAGCGTCATCGCCCCAAGCATAGACTGGGACCGTCGAAGATCCCAAGGTTTGCCGTCGCCGTCAGGCTGGTCCAGCGACCCGCTTCAGGAGGTCGAGTTCATCGAGGACCCGCCCGAGCCCCAGGACCACACACGACATCGGGTCCGGAGCGATCTTCACGGGAAGCTGCATTTCCTGTCCAAGCAGCCGGTCCAGCCCCCGCAGGAGGCCACCGCCGCCAGTAATGACGATGCCCGTGTCGACGATGTCCGCCGCCAACTCGGGCGGAGTCCGCTCGAGGCAGGTACGAACCGTCTCGACGATTGTCGTCACGGGCTCGCGAAGCGCCTCACGAATTTCGTCCTCGGTGAGGACGATCGTCTTCGGGATGCCGTCGGCGAGGTCCCGTCCCTTCACTTCCACCGTTCGTGGTTCATGCTCTCCGGGGCAGGCCGAACCGAGCGTGATCTTGAGCTCCTCGGCCTGACGCTCACCAATCAAGAGATTGTAGTGTTTCCTGATGTGCTGCAGGATCGCCTCGTCCATCTCGTCGCCCGCGACCCTGACCGACGTGCAAAAGATGACACCCGCCAGCGAGATTACCGCGACCTCGGTGGTTCCGCCTCCGATGTCGACGATCAGGTTCCCGCCAGGCTCCTGAACTGGCAGCCCGGCCCCGATCGCCGCCGCGACAGGCCCCTCGACGAGATACACGTCGTTCGCCCCGGCATGCTTTGCGGAATCGCGGACCGCCCGCCGTTCAACCTGCGTGATTCCCGAGGGAACGCCGATCACCACCCGCGGCTTGAGGATCGTGCGAAGCCACCGCTGCGTCCGCGAAATGAAGTGGCTCAGCATCCGTTCGGTCATCTCGAAGTCCGCGATCACTCCGTCTTTCAACGGCTGAATGACGCGGATGTTGCCGGGCGTACGCCCGAGCATCGCCTTCGCTTCGGTCCCGACGGCGATGACCGAGTGGTCACTCTCGTGAATCGCCACGATCGAGGGCTCATTGAGGACGATGCCCTCGCCTCGCACGAACACGAGCGTGTTCGCCGTGCCCAGGTCGATCGCGAGGTCCCTCGAGAATGTGCGCAACAACGTTCCGCCCCTCTAGGTGGTGTTCACGAGCGCGCGATCACAGAGAATTCGCCACCAGCGTAGTGGACCGCGCGGGCAACCGGAAGAAATTTCTTCGAGCGGCGGTGGGCGGTAGGAACACTCCCTCGCTCCTGGGGAGCGTAACCGTCGAGACGGTCGAGGATCAGTCGGCCCTGCGCTGGGGTTCAGCTGGCGGTGGCGCGCACCGCGTCCAGGAACTGTTCGCCGGTGAAGGGCTTGTAGAGGAGCGCCGCCCCGGCGTCGCGGAGCGCCGTGTCCGCTTCCTTGCCGATGGGACCGGCCGTGATGAAGATGAATCGATGACCGACGGCGGTGCCGCGGGCCGCGACCTGACGCAAGAGCTCGAGCCAGTCGACACCGTCGAGATTGAAGTCGGCGACCACGAGGTCGATGCCGTCGCGGAGCTGCTGGCGAGCCTCATCGGCGCGGGCCACGGTGAGCGCCGTGCAGCCAGTGGGCTCGAGGTGCTCGAGCAGGATCTTCTGCACCGCTTGATCGTGCTCCACGATGAGGATCCGCATCCCGTCGAGACGAAGAGCCTGACCGCCGGTCTCGGAGAGCGCGCCGCTGGCAGCGGTGCCCACGGGCAGGTCGATCGTAAACGTGGCGCCGTGGCCCGGCCGACTGTCCGCCGTGATCTGGCCCCCGTGTTCGCGGATGATCCCGTAGGAGATGCTGAGTCCGAGCCCGGTGCCGGCCGAGCCCTTGGTGGTGACGAACGGGTCGAAGATCTTCGGTAGGACCTCGGACGGGATTCCCGGGCCCGTATCCTCCACCAAGATCCGGACCCGGTCCGAGCCGAGCGCCCGGGTGGTGAGCTTCAGCCGGCGCTCCGCCTCCGGCAGCTCGGCCATCGCCTGTTTGGCGTTCGTCACGAGATTGACGAGGACCTGCTGGAGCTGGTGACCGTCGGCCCACACCGGAGGCAGGTCGGCCGCCATGTCCCGGTCCACCTTCACGCTCTCGATCCGGAGGTCGGCGGCCGTGAGGGCCAGCGCCTTCTCGATGAGATCGTCGAGCATCACGTGGCGCCGCTCGAGCGGCATCTGGCGGCCGAATGTCATGAGGCCCCGCACAATGTGGCGGGCCGCATCGGTCGCCTCGCTGATCATCTGAGCGTACTCCTTGAGGCCCTCGGGCGCCTGTTGCTCGAGGATTTCGCTCGCGCCGACGAGCACGGTGAGCGGGTTGTTGAGCTCGTGGGCAACGCCGGCAACGAGCTCACCGAGCGCGGAGAGCTTTGCGGCCTGGATCATCTGCTGCTGGGCGAGCGTCAGGCGCAGTTTCTGGTCTTCGACAACCTCCTGGAGGCGCTGCGCCGCCTGCTGCGCCTCCTCGAAGAGGCGCGCGTTATCGACGGCGTACGCGGTATAGGTGGCCAGCGCGTTGAGGAACTGCAGATCGGTCTGACTGAAGACGCCGGTGCTGCCGGGCCCGACTTCCTTCTTGGCGAGGTTGACCACCCCAACGATGCGCTCGGCGACGCGGAGCGGCATGCAGATGAAGGAGCCGCCGCCGTAGCGCGGGTCACTCGCCTGACCGAAGCGCGGATCCTTCTCGATGTCCTCGACCACCACCGCCTCGCCCATCTCGACGACCTTTCCGGCGATGCCCTCACCGACCTTCACCTCCACCGGGCCGCGGCCGGCCTCCAGGAGCCCGCGCCCGACCGCGACGCGCAGGGTCCGACGCTCGCGGTCGAGGAGCATGATCGACCCGATGCCCGCGCTCACCGCGCGCATGGTGCGCTCGAGGACGTGGGAGAGGAGATCCTCGATACGCGGGATGCGGGAGGCCATCTCGACCACGTCGTTGAGGGCGCCGAGCTTGAACACGAGGTCCTCGAGACGCTCGGTCGAGGCGCGCAGCTCGACGAGCATGCGCCCGAACGCCTGCGCGATCTCGCCGATCTCATTCACCTGACCGAGTCCCGGCACCGCGCCGGTCGCGCCCTTGGCCGCCAGCGTGGACGTGGCCGCCGCGGGCGGCGCATTCAAGGTCTGCCCGAGGGCGCGGCCCAGGTCAGCGACCCGTCCAGTGAGCCGTCGGAAGAGGACGTAACCGAGGAGGGCGATCGCGAGGGCGAAGAAAATGCCGAGCTGGACCTCCGGCGACTCCAGCAGGCCGAACCGCCACATGAAGTACATGAAGATCAGCAGTGGCAGGATGGCGGTCAGCGAGAAGATCGTGCTCGCCGCCTCACGGAGCCTCACCGGACGGTCACCTGCTTTCGATCCACTGAAGATGAACCACGGCTGAGTTTGCCTCGCTTCTCTTAGTGTGACCGGGGGTCCCGGATAGTCAAAGCAGAAAAGGCTCGTGACGAGGTTCGGGCTGTTCCGAAAGCTCCTGAAAGATAAGGTGCGCCAGAGAAGGCCTGTAAGCCGGGTAACAATCCTCGCGGCGAAGGCCGTGTCAGATCGCGGACTTGCCCCCCCCCGTTCGTTACTAGCCTCGTCTTTGTCGTGTAAGCGTCGCCTCTCCCTGCACTCACCTCCCGCCGAGCCCCTGCCCCTCGGAGGCACACCGTGACGGACACCCGGCTCCGGCTGGCCCCCGAGCTCGTCCTGCCCGCGGAGGCTGTCACGCAGACGTTCGCGATCCTCGCCAAGCGCGGCGCCGGCAAGACCTACACCGCACTTGCCCTGGTCGAGGAGCTGCTCCGAGTCGGCACCCAGGTCGTCGTCGCGGATCCGGTCGGACCGGGCTCTTCTGTGGGCTCCGCGTCGCTGAACTGGCCACACTCCGGCGGGAGGACGTCGACGTCGAGGCTGGCGTGCTGCGCGTGATCGGCAAAGGAGACCAGCAGCGTGAGTGCGTCATCATCCCGCGGCTGGCCGCGATCCTCGGCGACTATCTCGAGCGTGCCCGGCCTGACCTGATGGCCCGGGCGGTCAGCGGCTGGCTCCGGCGGTGTCGTGGGCGGTGGTACCTCACCGTGACGGAGAACGGCCGCCCACGGGAGCGCTCCACGGGCGTTTCACATACTCCCGGAGATCGCCGAGTTCGAGCGCGACCTCATCCGGGACCGGGTGCTCGCTGGCCTCCGGCGCGCGAGGGCCGAGGGGCAGCACCTTGGGCGGCGCACTGGATCAGCAGGGCCCGTCATGATGATTAGAGGCGTCTTGGTCGCTTGTTGGGCAGCCTGAGTCGGTGGCACACGCCCCGTGAGATGGCAACGCGGTTGACGCCGCCGCTCGCTTGAGCGATGTTCTCGGTGACTTGTCGATGCCGCCGATATGGGGGACCGCGCCATGAAAAAGCTGGTTTTGGAGACTACCGCGCCGTTCCAGGGCCTTCCGGAGCTGGTCGCCTATGACGAACGCCTGTTCGAGAAGGAAGGGCTCCTCGTCGAATGGGCCGACCGCGACGCCGGCGTCGAGAAGAAGACCGAGATCGATGTCACCAGCCCCAAGGGGGTGAACCCGTTCACGAGCCATGGCCGCCTTTTCGAGCGGGGCCAGGCGGACATGTACAACGCCTGCGAGTGGGGCAATTACTGCCGCGTCCAGGAGACCGACGTCAAGAGCCGCCAGCTCGGCCGGCGCGCCATCGTCACCTATGCGGCGCTGGTGGTGCCGCCGGAGTCCCCGGTCTACACGGCGCAACAGCTCGCCAACCGGACCATCGGCGTGCCCTTCTATTTCGGCACGCACTACATCGCCCTCCACATGCTCGAAGGTTTCCTGCCGCGCGACATGATCAAGCTGTGCCAGGCTCCCAACGGCTCGCGCTTCCGCCTCGCCTCGATGCTGAAGGGCGAGGTCGAGGCGACGACCCTGACCGAACCCCACCTCACGCTCGCCGAGAAGAAGGGCTGCCGGACGATCTGCTCCGCCTTCTTCCACGGCACCGAAGTCGCCTCCGAGCGCGTCGATGCCGAGACCTATGCCGCATTCGCCCGCGCGGTGCGCGAGGCGGTGCGCCGTATCAACGCGAACAAGCGCGCGTATCTCCACTACTTCATCGATTACCACGCCAAGACCGACCCCGAGATCGCCGCGCTCACCATCGACGATCTCCGCGAGAGCCGCGTCGTGGTGTGCGATCCTGCGCCGATCCCCCTCGACGAGATGCAGCGCACCTTCGACTGGCTGAAGAGCTGGGGCATGCTGGAAGCGACGGCCTCGCCCTTCGATCTCGTCAACCTCGATGTGCAGGCGCAAGCGCACTCGCGCACTGTCGCGGCCCGCACCTGAGGCTGGGGGGGGCAGAGTGGTATCTTCCACTACCTCACCGAGCCCGGCGAGCGGGTCTATTTGGTCGCGGAAACGATATGCTGAGGTCAGCCAGGAAGATCAAGGAGGGACGAATGAGCACCCCGGTGAACGTGAAGAAGCTCGGCCACGTCGTTTTCACGGTGAGTGACATCGAGCGGAGCACGAAGTTCTGGACCGACATCATGGGTTTCCACGTGTCCGACCGCAACGAAATAGGGATGGTCTTTCTCCGCAACGCGTCGGATCATCACACTGTGGCGCTGGCGCCTGCGAAGACACAGAGCGAGCCGCCCAAGGAAGGACAGCCCGGCTTTCACCATTGCGCCCTGGAGGTCGGCAGCGTCTCGGAGTTGCTCAAGATTCGCGACTTTCTCCGCACCAGGGGCGTGGCGATCGTGTATGAAGGGCGGCGGGGCCCGGGGGGTAACCCGGGCGTCGAGTTCAAGGATCCCGACGGGTTCAACATCGAGCTCTATGCCTCGATGGATCAGATCGGCGCGGACGGGAAAAGCCGGCCGGCGGAGCAGTGGAGCCGGGCCAAGACTCTCGAGGAGGCCGTGGCCCATCCGCTGCCGGGCGTGACCTATCGATAGCTCGACGTGAACGAAAGAGAAACCTGCAGAACCTATTGAGCGCACACGCGATGCTGTGGGGGCGTCTTGGCGTCAGTGCCGCGCGGGCGGCTAGGCCTAGGGGTGAGGCGCCGGCCCAAGAACGTCGCGTATGAGATTGCGTCCGATCATCCTCGACTTGGCCCTCGCGATCGCCGTTTGGACGCTCGTACTGTGGACAGTGCGTCAACGGCGGGCGCGCATGGCCGCCGACCCCTCTCCCCAAGAGGTGCGGAGCTACCGTCTGCACACCGTTGCAGTCATCTCTGCTACCGTCGGAGTCACATGGTTCTTCGCCTGGCTCATCAGTGACACCATCGGGCCTCATTGGCTGCACACCCTGTCGCTGCCGGCGGCCGTTATATTCATCGCTGTTGCCTCCCTCGTGGCCGGATACGCCGGTTGGGTCGGGGGTCCTTAGCCTTGCGGGATTGGGTCCTCTGCGGCCCCGTGAGCAACCGGGAAGATCGGTAACAGAACAAAGCAAGAGTGCATCCCCGTCTCGTTTTCCAGCAAGTCCGCCCCCCTCACACGAGCCCGATGTCCCGCCCTCTGCGCCTTTGAGGATCTTGTCCACGAAGGTGGCCGCGCGATGGAACATGTCCGGCACGCCCGCTCCAGAGGCCATGAGGCCACCGGCCCGAACAAATTCCGCGAAGCCGTAGATCGTCGACAGCCGGTTCTTTGCCGCGAGTTCCACGATCCCGAGTTCGGTAACGGACAGTCAAGGGGTCCCCGATTACGATGAGCCCGTCGACTCGTTTCCTGGTCATCGCGGCAAAAGTGCCGTCGAACTCGCCCGGATCCCCGACCTCGAACGACTCAAGCTTCACGCGCAGCGCCTTGGCCGCGTCCTGCACCTCCTTCGCGCGAGCGGCGTGTATATTCTTTGGATTCCAGAGCAGCGCCACCAGCGAAGCTCTCGGCACGACCTCTTTCAGCAGTTCCACCCATTTCGCGGCGTACTCCTCTGACAGGGTGGACGCAGAAACCGACTTGATTTCTTTGTCCGTCTCGAAGCCAACCGAACCTAGGCGACGTTGACACCTATTTGCCTGGGGTCTACCATTCGAGTTGTAGTGAGGTAGAAGTGAGAAGGATAGCAGCAGTTTCCCTCTTCGCGGTTGCACTCATCCTTGTTGCCGCAGCGCCAAGCTACGCATGGGGCCACGGGGGACACGGCTTCAGTCATCATCCCGGGTTCCGGGGCCATGGCGTCGTCGTGTTCGGCCCCTCATTCTGGTGGGACCCGTGGTGGTATTACCCGCCGCCCTACTACTATCCTCCGCCGCAGGTCGTCGTACAGCCGGCGCCGGTTATCGTGGAAGAGCAACCGCCGCAGTCGTACTGGTACTACTGTCCCAGCGCCAAAGCCTACTATCCGGCTGCTCCCACGTGCCCAGAGGTGTGGATCAAGGTCCCGCCGCGTCAAGGTGCGGCTCCATAATCACGGAAGAGACCATCCATGGCGACCCGTCGACTCGTGCTCTTGGTGAGCCTGATCGTGGCGATGACGGCGGCCTGCGCGGGCACAGGCGCCAGCCCACCGCTGACCATGACAGCCACCACTTTGATGTACCGCTGGGAGCATCACTTCACCCTCGAATGGACTGCTGGTCAGGGGCAGAACAGTTCCCGACGAGTCACTGGTTACGTTTATAACTGGCACGGCGAGTACGCACAGGACCTCCGTGTCCTCGCACAGGCCCTGGACCCCGCCGGCGCCGTGATCGGTCAGCGCATCGCGTTTGTGCCCGGCGACGTGGGAGGATCCGGGCGCGCCTACTTCGAGGTCCCGAATCTGCCGGTGGCCAGCTCGTATCGAGTCAGCGTTTGGGACTACACCTGGGTCCAAGGCACAGGCAACAAGCGCTGATGGTCCGGCACGGATCCCGTCTGACGCGGAACACGCCGGGAGGTGACCGCGGGTGTAGGCAGTCTTTTGATGTCTTTGCCGAGCACTATGACGACGCCACTGTCATTCGGTGATTGCGGAGCCCGCAACCAAACAATTCTAGCGGTTGCACGGCGGTCGGCGCTACGGCAGCAGCTGGAGGACGGCGGTCTGGAGGCTTCCGTTGTTGAATCCGCCGCTCGTCCACACCGGATGCGCGGAGCCGGCAGCCGCCGCGATTCCCGTGTAGTCGCCGATAAAGCTCGCCGTCCCGGCGTCGATGAGCACGCCGGTTACTCGGGCGTTCGGCGCGAATGTCGCTCCATTGTCCTTCGAGTACGTCGCGTAAATGTCGTAGCGGGCCGAACTTCCGTCGCTGTTGCGCGTGTCGAACCAGGTGACGTGGATCACGCCGTTGCTGTCCGTCGCGATCGCGGGAAAGAACTGCTGGCCGGTCGAGCCGTCATTGATCGTGACGGGCAGGCTGAAGGTTGCTCCACCGTCGGTTGACGCGATGAACTGTACCTCCGCGCCAAGGGTTCCTTGCTGCGCCGCGTATATGGCGTAGACGTGGCCGTTCGACGGACTCACGGTGAGCGACGTGAAGCTGTTCTTGCGATACGTCGAGCTGAAGTTGATCTCGTTGAACACCGGCGTGATGGCGTGGGGCGTCGAGAACGTGAGGCCGCCATCCACGGACTTGGCCAGGAAGTGCTGCCGTCGCGCCGAGACGAAGAAGACCTCATAGGCGACGTAGACCTCTCCGTTCGGACCCACCGCCGCCTGGCAACCCTGCACCGCACCGTCCTGCCCCTTCGGGCTGATCCTGAGGGGCGACGTCCAGGTCAGACCATGATCGATTGACCGCGAGAAGACGATCGTATCCGACCTCCTCGTAAAACGGGACCAGCACACATACACGTTGCCCATCGTCGAGGGGTTACTGCTGTTGTCGACGGTCACCCACGGCTTGTCCTCCTGGATCCTCGTGGACGCGCTGGGATTCGTCGCCACGGGATACGTCGCCTCGGCCGTGAAGGTGATCGGCTTCGGCGCGCTCAGGTTTACGACGCTCACGTACAGGCCGTTACCGTTGTCGGTGACGTCCAGATACAGATTCGCCATGTAAACGTTGCCGAGCTTGTCGATCGCGATTGTGGGATCGCTGTTCGCGAGCCAGAAGAAACCGTCACCCGTGGCGAGGAACCCGAGCCCGAATGGGTCCATCGGGAGATAGCTTCCGGCCCAGGTCGCGCCGTTGTCGAAGGAGACGGCGTACTTGGTCGTGTTATAGCCTCCGCCTGCGAGGTCGAAATCGCTGACAGCCGTCACAAGGGTGCTCGAATTGTTGGGATCGACTGCGATGTACTGCTCAGCCTCGGGGACGGTGTTGGTTGGCGTTACCGTGGCGCCCACGCCGTAAGGCAACCCGCTGAACGTCGCGGTCGGAGTGGGGAGGGTGGCCTGCGCACCTCCTCCTTGGCCCATGCCGATCTGCGAGTTGACGTGAGGTACGTGGGTCTTGAAGACCGCCGTGTGGTCGAGGGGCAGCTCGTGCTGCGCGACTGACGGTGACGGAGGCAGGACCGTGGCGAGGAGCACGACGAAAGGAGCAGCGACGCGGAGCCAGCGGAGTCTCATCAGACCCTCCTCACGCTCGGATTCACACCGGTGGCGCTCTTTCTCTGGGCGCACCTGGAACCATTGGGGCGCAAGACGGGTGCCAGGGCTCGTCGGACGGGAAATCGGATACTTAGGGAAGCGGGCGAGCGCCGTGTCCGGCACGGCGGACGCTGCGGGTCCTGCCCGGATGGCACGGTCAGCTGCTTTCTGTCACTTGCCGCGGCTGGGCGCGCGTGCGAAGCGTCAGCGACTCGAGACGCCTGCTGCTCAGGGAGATGGAGAGCTCCGCCCGGCCCACCGCTCTCGCCCCGGGACTTAGCGCTTCACGTGGCGACGGCCAGTGTACGGCGGACCTACCGCACCAACGGCGAGGTGCGCGCGCTCGCTGTTCAAGACCGCGCAGAGCTTCCACGGCTTCGAGATCCATCTCACCGAGGTCCCCGAGACCTTTTCCCCGAAGAAGATCGAGAAGTGCAGGCGGGAGCCGATCTTCGCGCTCGACTTTTCCGACGACGAGGTCGTTCGCGTCCTCATGGCTGGCGCCGAGCCGGCGCGTCTTCGCGAGCTGAAGGCGATCGAACGAGGCCGAGATTCTGCCCGAGGCGGCGGCTCTGGCGACTCGTTCACCTCAGGCCGAGAATGGACGCCCATGCGATATACGGCATCAGGCTTGATGGCTCTTGCGGTGTTCCTTGGGATCGGGTTGACCTGGGGCGCCGACCCGTCCACCCTCGAGGAGCTCGCGGCCGCCATTGAGGGGGTGCGGACCGGGCCGGACGGTGAGCGCGTTGTGGTCAGTCATATTTCGCGCAAGGTCAACACCTTCGCTGGGCGACAGGACAATTCACGTGAGACGTCCGTCTCCGACTCTCGTCCGCGAGATCGGTGAGCGTCTCAGCGAGACGGTCGATAGCGTGAGCCCTCCCGCCTTGGTCGCCGCGATTCAGCGCGAAACGGGGTGCTCCCGGGCGACGGCTTACCGGGCGGTGCGAGATTTTCTGGCGCAGCTCGATTCACGTTACGGGGTTCCCTCGCGCGGATCAGGGGCAACTGCTCGACGGGCTGGCTGTTTGGCTGATCTAAACAGCGGGCCATCAGGGCCCGAGCAGCGACGCTACATCGAGGTTGAGAACGGCTACACGGACGCACCCTATAACCGGCACACCGGAAAGTCACGCGCGGCTTAGACACAACGGAGATCTACACGCAGGTCGCCAATCCGGAACTCGTGAAAGGCGATCAGGCGGCTGCGGATTACAGGCCCGGATTCTGGGCCACCCCCATTTGTGGACAGTCTGGTGCAGCCCAAGTCATAGATAAGAAAGAAAAGCGCCGGAGAAGGCCTGTAAGCCGGGTCCTGTGACCCCGAGCAGGTTTCCTTGCCCGGGGCGACGATCATTTCTCTAGGGCGCCGGTTGCCCGGCGTCTCGAGCGGCCGAACCCGGGAGCGGCGCGGGCCACGCCATTGCTCCCCTATTTGGCCTTGCTCCGGGTGGGGTTTGCCTAGCCGGCGCGGTCACCCGCGCCGCTGGTGAGCTCTTACCTCACCGTTTCACCCTTACCGTTCAAAGAACGGCGGTCTGCTTTCTGTGGCACTGGTCCGTGGGGTTGCCCCCCCTGGGCGTTACCCAGCACCCTGCCCTGCGGAGCCCGGACTTTCCTCCCGCCGCGTTGCCGCGACCGGCGACCGTCCAGCCTTCTCTGGCGCAAATGACAGTATAGCCGACCACACGCTCAGGGCTCCCGGGCTCTCAACAGGGCATGAGCCCGGCTCCCCAGCCAGCGGCGCGGTCCAGGTCCGGCCCTTCCTCGGCCGCGGCGCCGCTGCGTGACGCGGCGCGGTTCAGCCGGCGATCGCACCGCGCGCGAGCGCGTCCACCCGGTTGTTCAGCGCGTCGTCGGCGTGGCCGGCCACCTTGTGCCAGATGACGTCGTGGCGGCGGGTCTGGGCGATGAGCCGCTCCCAGAGATCGCGGTTGGCGACGGACTGTTTCTGGCTGTTCTTCCAGCCGTTCTGTTCCCAGCGCTCCCACCAGCGGTCGCGGAAGCAGTTGACGATGTACGCGCTGTCGGAGTGGAGGTGCACGCGCCGTTGCCCGGGGATCGCCGCGAGGCCTTCGACGGCAGCGGTCAGCTCCATGCGCTGGTTGGTGGTCTGGGGCTCCGCGCCGGACACGACGCGCTCACCGGCGCCGTCGATGATGATCGCGGCCCAGCCGCCGGGGCCGGGATTCCTGCTGCAGGCGCCGTCGGTGTAGAGGACGATGTCGCGCGGCGAGCGCGCGGGTGTGGTGCCCGCCGAACGTGCCGTCAGGCGGGTTCCTGCCAGTACAGGTACCGGCCGCAGCTCTCGCAGAGCATCAGCGCCTGTGCCGCCTTCAGGTCCTGGATGGCCTGCGGCCGGATCGCCACACGGCAGCCGCCGCAGATGGCGGTGCTGTTGACGCCGGCGACGGCCACGCCGGCGCGCGCCTTCAAGATCTTCGCGTAGTCGGCCAAAAGCGGGCGGGGGAGCTCGCGCGCGCGCGAGTCGCGGTCGGCACGGACGGCGGTCAGCTCTGTCTCGACCGCCTCGAGCTTCCTTCGTACGACGGCCTCGTCCTGGCGTGCCTGCTCCTCACGCGCCTTCAGGCGCGCTTCTCCCTCGCGGATGTCGGCCGCGACGCGCTCCTGGAGCTCCATCAGGCCGAGGATCTCCTCCTCGCCATGCGCCTTCTCCTGCTTGATGGTCTCGATCTCGGAAAGTACCGCGGAGTACTCGGTGTTGTTCTTGACTTCCCACAAGCGCGCCTCGGCCTTGGAGCGCTTGGCGGTGACGACGTCGAGGTCCTTCTCCTTGCTCCGGAGCTCCTTCCGAGTCGTGTCGGCTTTCAGCTTGAGCGCGTCCAGCGACTTCTTGGCTTCGGCGAGGGCGGCGTGGATGGCTTCGATCTGCTTGGGAAGGCGGGCGGCTTCGGCTTCGAGCACGGCGAGCCGCGTATCGAAGCCCTGTAAATCGATCAAGGTCAGCAGTTGAGAATCCAAGCCTTCTCCCATTGTATGCGAAGCGGAGCCACCTGTGCCCGGACGGGAGTCCCAGGTTGTCCGCGGACCGGAGCCACGCGTCGTCCGCGGACCGGAGCCACGCGCACCTGTATCAGGCCACCCTCGATGCGAGCCGAACTCATGGCACCCGCTACAAACGGAGCCACCCGCACCTGTATCAGGCCACCCTCGGTTCGATCCGGCCTCAAGGCACCCGTTACAGTAGTGGGCCCACCTGGACTCGAACCAAGACCTAACCGGTTATGAGCCGGCTGCTCTGCCATTGAGCTATGGGCCCGCAGGGTCATCGTATCCGGCCGTGATCTCTGCGGTCACGATTCCAGGAAGCTCCGGAGCTTTTTGGAGCGCGAGGGGTGCCGGAGCTTGCGCAGGGCCTTGGCCTCGATCTGGCGGATGCGCTCCCGGGTGACCGCAAAGTCCTGCCCGACCTCCTCGAGCGTGTGCTCGCAGCCATCCGAGAGGCCGAAGCGGAGGCGCAGCACCTTCTCCTCGCGGGGCGTGAGCGTGTTGAGGACTTTGTTCGTCTGCTCGCGCAGGGAGAGGCCGATGATCGACTCCACGGGCGACACGACCTGCTTGTCCTCGATGAAGTCGCCGAGGTGGCTGTCTTCTTCTTCGCCAATCGGTGTTTCCAGGGAGATCGGCTCTTGCGCGATCTTCAGAACCTTCCGCACCTTGTCGACCGGCACGTCCATCTTGGCGGCGATCTCCTCCGGGGTCGGCTCGCGGCCCAGCTCCTGCACGAGCTGGCGTGAGGTTCGGATGAGCTTGTTGATGGTCTCGATCATGTGCACCGGGATACGAATCGTGCGCGCCTGGTCGGCGATGGCTCGGGTAATTGCCTGACGGATCCACCAGGTCGCGTAGGTCGAGAACTTGTAGCCGCGCCGGTACTCGAACTTGTCGACGGCCTTCATGAGGCCGATATTGCCTTCCTGGATAAGGTCCAGGAACTGCAAACCGCGATTCGTGTACTTTTTCGCGATCGAGATGACCAGGCGGAGGTTCGCCTCGACCATCTCCTTTTTCGCCTGCGCCGCCTTGACCTGGCCCGACTTGATGATGGTCATGACGCGCTTGATCTCGTCGGCCTTGGCGTTTGCGCGTGTTTCCGCGACCTTGATCTCCTGCTGGGCGACCCACACTTGTTGCTGCTTCGGGGACGGGAACTTCTTGGCGGCCTTGAGGTGGAGGTCGCCGCCGCCGCCGCTCACCCCGTTGGTGCCCGGGTCCCGGAACGAGACGTAGATGAGGTTCTGGACCTCGTCCGCCGACGGACGGCGGCCGTTGGTCCAGAGCCGGATCACGCGCTCGGCGCGCTCGATATCGTCGAGCAGGTCGCGCAGGCGTTGCACGAGGCCCCGGCGACCGAGGTCCGCGTCTTCCCGGTCGATGATCTGATTGCCGATGTTGAGCGCGCGGAGCTTCTCGAGCACCCGCGTCTGGCGCTGTTGCGCCTGCGCCTCGAGCCGTTTCCACGCCGGCTCCTTGCCCTTCCTCGATCGCCGCCGGCCGGGCGTCTTCAGCCGGAGCTTCCGGGCGTGGACGACGAGCTTGTCGCGCTCGCGGAGCAGCCGGTCAACCGTCGCGAACGCCGCGGTAACCTGCCGGGTGAGCTCGGTCTCTTTCTCTTCCGTGAACTCTTCCTCGTTGACGTCCACGACTTCCTTGACCGAAATGTCGCGCCGACGGAGCTGCTCCCGCAGCTCGCGGAATCGCTCGAGGGCCAGGTTGGTGCTGAGGATGGCCGAGGTGACCTGATTCTTGCCCTCCTCGATCCGCTTGGCGAGGGCGATTTCCCCTTCGCGCGTGAGCAACGCGACCCGCCCCATCTCGCGCAGATAGAGCCGCACGGGGTCCTCGGTGCGGCCGACGGGGCCGGGCGTGAGGTCGATCGGCTCGGGCGGGCCGTCGTCGTCGTTATCGTCGGGCTCCGCGGCCTTGCGTTCGCGGACCTCGGAGGGGAGCCGGCCGGCCTTGGCGGAGTCCACGACCTCGATGTCCATCGCGCCGAACATCATCATGATGTCATCGAGCTGGTCGAGCGAGACGAGGTCCGAAGGGAGGGCGTCATTCACTTCGTCGTAGGTGAGGAAGCCCTTCTGCTTCCCCATCGAGATCAGTCGGTCGAGCTCCTCCAGCTTTGGCTCTTCGCTCATTCGTCTGAGCTCCTTGGGGACCCCGTGGTCCCGTGTTCTAACGACTGGGCGACACCACCCGTGATCCCGTACACGACGGCGCTCTCCTGATGCAAGGTCCGCAGCTCCGCGTGCATCGGCGTCGTGACCCCGGTCTTGGCCTGGGTCTCGGCGATCGACTGGCTCACCTCGCGCGCCCGCCGCAGCCGCTGGCTGCGCTCGAGCCGTCGCTGGAACTGTTCGATGCTAACCCGGGCGTCAATGCTTTCGCGATCTTCGACGAGCAGGGAGGAGAGGACGGAACGCGCCTCGTCGGTCTCGAGGTCGGTCATCAGGCTCTCCGCAGACGCGTCCGGTCGGCCCTTGAGCGCGCGTACGATCGAGCGGAGTGAGGCGTGACCGAGGTCGTCCGACTCGTCGAGCAGCTCCAGGAGGAGCGTGCGGGCCTCAATAGAGTGGAGCAAGAGCGTCACGAGATCGCGTTCGACTGGCGGCGTGGACGTCGGTGGGCTCGGCTGAGAGTGCGCCGGCGGCGTGCGCAGAGAGGATTGCAGCCGCTGCGCCTCGATCCAGAGCTGAGTCGCATCAACCCCGAGCTTGGCCGCGGCCTCGCGCGAGAGCGCCGTCGCCTCCTCCGCGTCGGCGACCTTCGCGAGCATCAACGACACCCGGGCGAACGCACTGGTCCGCGCCCGCGGGCCGGTCGCCCCGTCGGGGTCGACGATCGCGCGGTCGAGCGCGTAGGCGAGGAGGCTCCGAGCGGCGGTGATCCGCTCCGCGAAGGCCTCTGCGCCTGCCGTTCGGAGGAAGGTGTCGGGGTCGTGGCCTACCGGGAGCAGGGCGACCTTCACCCGGAAGGCCCCCCCGCCCGCGAACGCACCGGAGCGATTCACCGCCCATGCCATGCCCCCGTCGGTGGGCTCGAGCAGCTCTTCGGCCCGTGCCGCCGCCTTCTGGCCGGCCGCGTCGGCGTCGAAGAAAGTGACCACCTCGTCACAGTAGCGTCGCAGGAGCGCGAGCTGGGCCGGCGTGAAGGCGGTGCCGAGCGCGGCGACGGTCGCCGTGAACCCGTGCTGGTGGCACATGAGGCAATCGACGTAGCCCTCGACGAGGAACGCGCGGTTTTGCGTCTGGATCGTCGGACGGGCGAGGTCGGCGGCGTAGAGCAGATTTCCCTTGATGTAGAGGGGGGTCTCCGGCGAGTTGAGGTACTTCGGCTGCTCGTCCCCGAACGCACGCCCCCCGAAGGCGACGACCCGGCCCTGGAGGTCGCGGATCGGGAAGAGCAGGCGTCCGCGGAAGCGATCGTACGCGCCGGCACGATTCTCGCGCGGGATCGCGAGGCCCGCAGTGACCAGTGCGTCCTCGGTGACCTTCTCCGACCGCATGAAGCTGAGGAGCGCGTCCCAGCCCTCAGGGGCGTAACCGAGGCCGAAGCGTTGCGCGATCCCGGTATCGATGCCGCGTTGCTCGAGATAGGCGCGCGCCCGCTCGCCGGCCGGCTTCCAGAGCGTGTTCTGGTAGAAGCGCGCCGCGAGGTCCATCACCCGGAGGAGCTCTTCCCGGCCCGAATCGCCCCCCTTGCCGCGTTCCTCGGGCAGCGCGATCCCCGCCGTCTTGGCGAGTGCCCGGACGGCCTCGGGGAAGGAGAGGCGGTCCTGGCGCATGAGGAAGCCGAATGCGTCGCCGCCCACCCCGCAGCCGAAGCAGTGGAAGATCCCCTTCCGCGGATTGACCGTGAACGACGGCGTCTTCTCCGCGTGGAAAGGGCAGAGGCCCTTCCAGCCGGTACCGGCCTTGCGGAGGTTCACGAACCGGCTGACGAGATCGACGATGTCGATGGCCGCGCGGATGTCGTCGAGCAGCGTCTGCGGGTACTGCATCATCCGACCTTCAGCGCGGCCACGGTCGCGCCCGTGCCGCCTTCGGACGGCTCGCCGTCCCGGAACGACTCGACCAGAGGGTGGCCGGCAAGGAGGTCGCGGACGGTCTTGCGAAGGGCGCCGGTACCCTTCCCGTGAACCAATCGTACGCTCGCAAGGCCGGCGAGAAACGCGTCGTCCAGGTATTTCTCGACACGGTCACGCGCCTCGTCTGTCGTCTGCCCGAGCAGCAGGAGCTCCGGGGCGACCGGACGGGGGGAGGCTGGGAGGGGTTCGGCCGCTCGGAACCCCACTCGCGCCGAACCCCTCCCAGCCTCCCCCCGTCCGGTGGCTGCGAGGCTCATAGGAACGGGACGGAGGGCGGAGACCGGGACGCGGACGGTCACCGAGCCGGATCGGACGGTCGCAGAGCTTCCGGCGATCTCGAGCAGCTCGCCGCGGATGCCCAGGTGCTCGGCCGCGACGGTCACGCCGGGCGCGAGGGCCGTCGGCTCGGCCACGGCCGCTTTCGGCGCGACGGCCTCGAGCTTCACCGCCGCCTCCCGCACGCGCCGCCGGCTCTCGTCCAGCGAGCGTCGCGAGCGCTCCGAGCGTTTGAGCTTGTCCCACTCGGCGGTGAGCGCGCGGCGGATGTCGGCGACGAGCGCCGTGGCCTCGGCGCGTGCCCGCGCGACGATCGCCTGGGCCCGGCTCTCGGCCGCCGCCTCCGTCTGACGGGCCTTCGCCAGGCGCGCCGCCGTCTCGGCGCTGATCCGTTCAATCTCGCGCGCCCGCTCGGCGTCCGAACGGGCATGGGCGTCGAGCGTCGCCAGAAGGTCGGAGAGCCGCGCGGCGTGCTCCGAGCGGTGGGCGCTGGCCCGCGCGATGAGCTCGGTGTCGAGGCCGAGCCGGGCCGCGATCGTCAGCGCGTAGCTCTGGCCCGGCTGGTCGTAGCGCAGGCGGAAGCTCGGCGCGAGCGTCGCGGTGTCGAACTCGACCGACGCGTTGCGGGCGCGAGGGTGAGTGGACGCGAACGCCTTCAGCGGCTCGAGGTGAGTCGTGGCGATCACCAGCGCGCCGCGCTCGGCCAGCTCCTCGAGGATCGCCTGGGCGAGGGCCGCGCCCTCGTCGGGATCCGTGCCCGCTCCGAGCTCGTCCAGGAGCACGAGCGAGCGCGCGTCGGCCGCGTCGAGGATCTCGCGCACCTGCTTGACGAAGGCCGAGAAGGTCGAGAGGTTCTCCGCCACGGACTGGTCGTCGCCGATGATCGCGAAGACGTCGTCGAACACCGGCAGGCGCGAGCCCTCTTCCGCCGGCAGGTGGCAGCCCACCTGGGCCATCAGCGCGTGCACCGCGAGCGTCTTGAGCGCGATCGTCTTGCCGCCCGCGTTCGGTCCCGTGATGATGAGCAGCGGGCGGTCGGGCCCGAGCTCCAGATCCATCGGGACCACCGTCCGGCTGGCGTCGCTCCAGCCCTGGGCGAGCAAGAGAGGATGGCGCGCCCCGCGAAGCGCCACGCTCCGTGCGGTATCGATCACCGGCGCCGTCGCGGCCATACGCTCGGCGGCCTGCGCGCGCGCGAAGGTCCAGTCGAGCTCGCCGACGGCGCTCACCAGGCTGTCCAGGTCGTCGAGCCGCGCTCGTACACCGGCGGTCAACTCGCCAAGAATGCGCGCGATCTCGTGCTCCTCCTCAAGGGTCGCCTGGACGAGGTCGTTGTTGACGTCGACGACGTGCTCGGGCTCGATGAAGAGCGTCTGGCCGCTCTGCGAGCGATCGTGGACGATGCCGCGCACGCGGCTCCGCGCCTCGGCCCGCACGGGCAGGACGTACCGGCCGTGCCGGAGCGTAACGTACCGGTCGGCGAAGAGCCGATCGGCGTCGCTCCCCTGGAAGGCGCGCTCGAGCTCGGCGGCAAGCTGTCGGCGGCGGTCGCGGATCTCGCGGCGGAGGCGTTTGAGGGTGGGACTCGCGTCATCGGTCATCGTGCCGCTCGCGTCGAGGGCCCGGCGGAGGCGGTCGGCGAGCTCGGGAAATCGTGGCAGGGACTCGGTGATCACCGCCAGGCCGGGACACGTCTCACGCGCCGCTCGGCCGTAGGCTCGGAGCTTCGGGCTCGCCTCGAGGACAGGGATGATCTGAATCAGCTCCAGACCGTCGAGGACACTGCCGTCGGCGCGACAGCGCGTGAGCACGGGGCGGATATCGGGAAGGGCTTCCAGCGGGAGCGACCCGGCAGTGGAGAGGGCCAGCCGGGCCTCGCGCGTCATGTCGATCGCCGCTTGGACCTCGGAGACATCGGTGAGTGGCTCTGCGGTCGTCGCGCGCTCGCGGCCCATCCCGGTCAACGCTTCGTGCGCCAGGAGCGCCCGCACCGCATTCCATTCGGTGCCGGGCTCCCAGGTTCGGCCTGACTCCACCCTGCGCCTCATTCGCCCCCGGCCCGGATCACGGGAGTGTCGGCGTACATCCAGGGGTGCTCCGGCTAATCGGACATCCGTTCGCGCCGCTTAGCCTTTTTACGGGCGGCGAGGGCCTTTCGCTTCCGTCGAACGCTCGGCTTTTCGTAGTGCTGGCGCTTTTTGAACTCGGACAGGAGCCCAGCCTTCTCGCACTGTTTCTTGAAGCGCTTGAGCGCATTTTCGAAGGACTCGTCGGGCTCGACGACGACCTTGGTCACTCCGCTCCCCTCCAGGTGGCGACGCCCTGGATAAACAATAACTATATACCATGCGACCTCCCACCGGGCAATCGAGCGAGGCCCTCTGGTAGACTGACGCCCTTGACCACGACCGCCGGCGCGCTACCCGTCTACACTGTCGTGCCCTTCGTCGCCATGCTTCTGGCGATCGCCATCTGCCCCCTCTGGGTGCCTCGCTGGTGGGAGTCGAACCGGAACAAGATGGGTGTCTCCGCCGCCCTCGGCCTGCCGATTCTTGTCCTGTACATGATCCGCCGACCGGGAGCGCTCGGCGCCATGGCCGCGGAGTACGTCTCCTTCATTGTCCTCCTCGCCGGACTCTACGTGGTCGCGGGCGGGATCCTCCTGCGCGGCGACCTTCAGGCGACACCCCTCACCAATACGGCCTTCCTGGCGCTCGGGTCGGTGCTGGCGTCGCTCGTCGGCACCACCGGGGCCTCGATGCTCCTGATCCGCCCGCTCCTTCAGACTAACCGTGAGCGCACCCACGTCAGACACACCGTCATCTTCTTCATCTTTCTCGTGTCCAATATCGGCGGCATGCTGACGCCGCTCGGCGATCCACCGCTTTTCCTCGGCTACCTGCAGGGTGTGCCGTTCACCTGGACCTTCCGCCTCTGGCCGCACTGGGCGCTCCAGGTGGTTGTGCTGCTGGCACTCTATTTCGTCTGGGACACGCGGCAATACACGCGTGAGCCGATCGCCGCGCTGCGCCGCGACCGGACGCAGATCGAACCCCTGCGCCTGCGGGGTGCGCTCAACGTCCTCTGGCTCGGTCTCGTGGTCCTCGCTGTCGCGTTCCTGCGCGAGCCCTGGCGCGAGGCCGGCATCGTGGTGCTGGCCACCGTTTCCCTCTGGCGCACCCCTCGCGCAGTACGCCGGGCCAACGGCTTCACGGCCTATCCCATCGTGGAAGTCGCTGTCCTGTTCTTCGGGATCTTTCTCACGATGATCCCGGCGCTCGAGCTCCTGCGTCAGCGGGGCGGGGAGCTCGGCGTGCGCGAGCCCTGGCAGTTCTTCTGGGCCTCCGGAGTGGTGTCCTCGTTTCTCGACAATGCGCCGACCTATCTGACTTTCCTCGCGCTCGGGCAGGGTCTCGGCCTGGCCCGCGAGGTGGTGGACGTCCCGCACTCGATCCTGGCGGCAATCAGCGTGGGAGCGGTGTCCATGGGGGCCAACAGCTATATCGGCAACGCGCCCAACTTCATGGTGAAGTCGATCGCCGAGGAGCAGGGCGTGCAGATGCCGAGCTTCTGCGGCTACATGCTCTACAGCGGCGCAGTTCTCATACCGCTCTTCGCGATCGTCACCGTGGTCTTTTTCCGCTGAACGTCGGGAGGAGCGCCGCCGGATGGCATCCAAAGAACGGCGGATCCCATTGATCAATCTCCGTGGAGAAGGATGCCGCACGTGCACGCCAGTCCGGATGGGCAGATCACGATAGACGACTGGCAGAATATGGTCGCGGGGGCACGAGAAGGCTTCAAGTTTATGCATCCTCAATGACGTCAAGATCCCCAGGGGGAATCAATGGAGCGGCCGATGCAAATGATCCAGAGAAGGGTGATTACTTGAGCTTTGATGCCGAGGTTCGGGCAGGCGAATTCAGTGGTCGAACCAACTTCTGGATAAGCAGACGCGGCGTGGAGAACTTAGTCGAAGAGCTGGACCAATTTAACGCCCGGCTCTCTGGGACCGCGTCAATGACATCTGGCTGGGGACAGGAGATCTATTTCTCGCTTAACCTCTTTCCGTACGAGCGGGCGGTCGAGCTCGCTGAACCGAGTAACCAACCGAGTAACCGTGGAAGTCGAGACTGAACCGTCGATGGTCATGGCGTTTCTTCAGGATCTGAAGGCCGTTCTCGATGTGGCTGTTTAGCCCTGATCTGAAAATGACCCAGGCGACGAGAGCATGGTCAATCGAGAGCATCGGAGGCTTTGCGGGAAAAGGTCCGGAGAGGCGGCCGCTCATTGCCTGCTAGCTGAGCAGGGCAAGGATCTTTTCCGCCGCCTCCGCGACAGCCGCATCGACGGCCGGCAGCTCGTCGCGCTCGAATGATGTGAGCACGTGGTCGGGGACGTCGTCCTTCTGGTCAGGGCGGCCGATGCCCACCTTTACCCGCTTGATCTCCTGGGTGCCGAGCGCCTCGATGACCGACCGGACGCCGCGGTGGCCACCGTGGCTGCCCTTCATTCGGAGGCGCACGATCCCGAGCGGCAAGTCGATATCGTCGTAAACGAGGATCAGGTCGGCGGGACCGGCTTCGACGCGGCGGAGTGCCTTGGCGACGACAGGGCCACTCTCGTTCATGAAGGAGATCGGCTTGATCAGGCGGACGGGCTCGCCCCTCCACTGTCCTCGAGCAACCACCGCCGAGCCGTCGCGCCGCCAGAACGCTCGGAGCCTCCTGGCGAGGAGGTCGAGGACACGCTGGCCCACGTTGTGGCGGGTGTCCCGGTACTCCGGTCCCGGGTTCCCCAGCCCGACGACCACTCGGCCGTGGGCCAAGCGCGTCCCGCTCCGTTACTTTTCTGCCTTTTCGGGCCTCTCGGGTCTCTTCGGCCGCTTGCCATCGTCGGCCGCCGCCTCCTCGCCTTCCTTCGGCTTGCGCTCCGTGAGGACTTCCGGCTCGGTGACCGCCGCCGCCGTCGGCGCAACCACCGCGGCCACTTCCTCGGCCATCGGCGGCGCCACCGTCGCGACCGCCTGTCCCGGGTCGTTCAGGATTCGAACGCCCTCGGGCGCTCGGAGCTCGGCGACCGTCAATACGTTGCCGATCATGAGCGCGCTGACGTCGGCGTCGATCCGCTCGGGAATAGCGGTCGGCAGGCACGACACCGCGAGCTCGTGGAGCACGAGGTTCAGGATGCCCTTCTGGTCTCTCACCCCCGCCGCTTCGCCCACAGGGCGTACGCTTACCTGGACCGTGATGGCGCGGTCCACGGCCACCTCCTGCAGGTCGACGTGGAGCAGCTGCTCGGTGACGGGATCGAACTGCAGCTCGCGGATGATCGCGAGCCTGGCGCCGTTGCCCGGCTCACCATCGAACTTGAGGGTGAGCAGCTGGGTCGTGCCCTCGTGACCGTGGATCATCCGTAGCACGGCCTTCGGGTCCACCGTGACGGTCTCGGCCTTCCGGCCGTCGTAGAGGATCGCCGGCACGACGCCCGCTCGGCGCAGGCGTTTCGCGACCTCTTTGCCGGTCACGTCGCGTCGCTTGATCATCAGCTCTTGCATCGCCATGAGTTGCTCCTTGAGAGTCGAATTACGCGAACAGCGTCGAGACGGATTCCTCGTCGTGGATGCGCCGGATGGCCTCGCCCAAGAGCGGGGCGACCGTGAGCACCGTGATGCGCGAAGCGCTGCGCTTGTCGTCGGTCACCGGGATCGAGTTGGTGACGAGCACCTCCTCGATCGGAGAGGTCTTGATGCGCTCGATCGCCGGCCCGGACAGCACCGCGTGGACACCGCAGGCCAGGATGCGCCGGGCGCCCTCGCGTTCCACGGCGGTCACCGCCTGCAGCAGTGTGCCGGCCGTGTCGATGATGTCGTCGATGACGATGGCATCGCGCCCCTTGACGTCGCCGATGAGGTGCATGGCGACCGCCGAGTTCGGGCCCTCGCGCCGCTTGTCGATGATGGCGAGACCGGCGTCGAACCGCTTGGCCATCGCGCGGGCCCGTTCCACGCCTCCGGCATCCGGAGCGACGATCACCGGCTCGTGCAGATCCTTCTTGCGGAGGTAGTCGATCATCACGACCGGGCCGGCGAAGAGATGGTCCACCGGGACGCTGAAGAAGCCCTGGATCTGGCCGGCGTGCAGGTCGAGCGCCAGCAGCCGGTCGATGCCCGCCGCCTCCAGCAGGTCGGCCACGAGCTTGGCTGAGATCGGCACTCGGGGTTGCACTTTCCGGTCCTGGCGCGCGTAGCCGTAGTAGGGCAGCACCGCCGTGATCCGACGGGCCGATGCGCGCTTCATCGCATCGACCATGATCAAAAGTTCCATAAGCGTGTCGTTCGCGGGAGGGCAGGTCGGCTGGATGAGGAACACGTCGGCGCCGCGAACGTTCTCGTTGACCTGCACGTACACCTCGCCGTCCGAGAAGCGCGTCACCTCGGCGTCGGACACCGGGACGTGCAGGTATTGCGCAATCTCCTCGGCGAGGGGGCGGTTCGCGCTGCCCGTGAACAGCTTTAGCTCGTACGCCATCGGCGCCTCGTCCTAAAGTGTGGTTGGGGCGGGAGGATTCGAACCTCCGAATACGGGATCCAAAGTCCCGCGCCTTGCCGCTTGGCCACGCCCCAGCGTGTGCGTTTGGAGAAGGGGGCTCCGCCCCCCTCTCGACTCCCCCGCGAACGTACGGGGCGTCGACTCCCCCCTCTCGACTCCCCCGCGAAGGGCGTCAGGGTCCGCCCCCCTCTCGACTCCCCTCGGCCGCGACGTCCGGCGGCTCACTCTACCGTACCCGTATGGCGGGCCCGCGCAAGCCCCGGACTGCCCAGCACTCCCAGCGAGCCCGCGCGACCCGGGCTCGGATCTGCCGGGCGTGGTCGTACGAGCGCGCTACGCCGAACACCGTGAGCCCGCTTCCCGACATCGCTGCACCCAGCGCGCCCGCCCCCAGGAGGGCGGCCTCCATCTGCTCGACTTCCCGGTACCGGGACGTCGCGACGCGCTCGAGCGTGTTGCCGAGCGACGCCGCAACCCGGCTCGGCTGCCGGCTCCGAAGCGCTGCCGCCATGCCTCGGACCCGGCCACCGTCAGAATACATCGCGGGCACGACCCCACTGTAGATCTCGGCGGTGCTCACGGCGCCGCGCGGATTCACGAGCACGAGGGCCAGTGCGCAACTCGGCAGCGACTCGAGCTGCTCGCCCCGTCCGGTCCCCAACGCGGCGCCGCCGCGGAGGAAGAACGGCACGTCCATTCCCAGCGTCACCGCCACCTCGGCGAGTCGTGTGCCCGGCCACCGGAGTCCCCACAGCCGGTTCAGTCCGACGAGCACCGCCGCGGCGTCAGTCGATCCACCGCCGAGGCCAGCGGCCACGGGAATCCGCTTCTCCAGCGTGATCCGCGTGCCGCGGCCCGACCCCGCCATCTCCTGCAGAGTCGACGCCGCTTTGAGCGCCAGATTGGTCCCGTCCGTCGGAACATCGGACGCGGTGGTGCGGAGCTCCAAGACATCCGCGTCCTCGAGCACCAGCCGATCGGAAAGATCCACGGCTTGCATGACCGTGGCGATTTCGTGGTAACCGTCGTTCCGCCGCCCGAGCACCTCCAGCGCCAGGTTGACCTTGGCCGCAGCGCTGAGCACGAGGCGACGGGCCTTCCCCGACCGCTTCGACACGACACCGAACCATAGCACGGGCCGCAGGCCCTTTCAACGGATGCTCTGTGTTTTCGCCCCTTTCGGGACCGCCACCGTGAAGCGCTCCTCGTCGATTCCGCCACCCTCGACGAGATTCTGGTAGGTGATGGATCCCGTCACGTACGACTGCGCCGCCTCGAGGTCGAACCCGGTAAGGACGCCCGCCTCGTCTCGCCGGTACTTGATGAGAGCGTTGAACGGGCTCCCGAAGATCTCCAGCTGTCGGACCGCGCCCGTCTCGAGATCGAGCCACACGCGCTGCCGACCGCCGAAGCTCACGAGACTCAGGGACGGCCCCGCATCGTCAGGGGGCAAGAGCTCGGCGGACCTCAAGTCGGGCGGCGGCGCGACGCGTCCAGCGAGCGCTGCGACGAGATCTTCAGGGTTGAGAGGCAGACCGAGAACCTTTGCGACCGTCTCGGCGTTGGCCGGCCCGACATGAGCCTCGTTCTTCACGGCGTTGTACGCAGTCACCCGGCCCTCGTGAATGGCGACGAGCAGGAGCGGCGGGCCGAATGGCGAGAGCGCTTCGAAGCGGATCGAGCTCGGCGCCTTGACGAGAAGAACGCCACGGAGACGCTGGCGCTCGCGGCCCCTTTTCAGGGCGATGTCGGCGAGAGCGCGCAGGTCGGTGAATTCGCTCGAACGATCGGCGAGGAGCGCGAGTGCTCGGCGAGCATCTTGGCCGACGGGCTCCTGGGGCGGCACCGTCGCGCATGCGGCGCCGAGCGCAAGCAGCAAGAAGAGGAGGAGACTACTGAGAGGCCTTCGGGCCACCTTTGACCCGGCGTTGGCGGTCCTTGAGGTCGTCGACCTTCTTCTTGACCCCGTCGGCCTCCGGATCGAGCTGCAGGGCCTTCTCCCACGCGGCGAGGGCGTCGTCGTCGAGACCGTTCTTGACGAACGCATCTCCAAGGTGCTCATAGATCACTGGATCCGGCTCCTTGGTTTTCACCACCGCGCGTTTGAGCTCCTTCAGAGCCTCGGGATATCGTCCCTGCTGGTAGTACGCCCAGCCGAGACTGTCGATGAAGTAGCCGTTCTCGGGCTCCAGATCCAGGGCCTTGGTGATGAGCTGGACCGCCTCGTCGAGGTTCTGGCCGCGCTCGGCATACATGTAGCCGACGTAGTTGTAGGCCTCGGCGTGCTTGGGATCGAGTGAGATCACGCGCCGGAAGGCCCCGACCGCGTCATCGAACCGCGCCTGCTTCTCGTAGACGACGCCGAGCTGGAAGTGAAGGTCCTTCTGTTTGTCGTCGAGACCCAGGCCCTCCCGGAGCGTTTCGCCCGCTCGCTCGTACTGCTTGGCGCGGTAGTACGCCGTCCCGAGGTAGAGGAATAGCTCCGGCCGCTTGGGCTCGAGGTTGACGGCCTCGCGCAGCGTCGAGATCGCCTCGTCGAATCGCTTGGCCCGGCCGTAGAGGAATCCGAGCTGAACGCGCGCGTCGATGGACCGCGGGTCGGCGCGCAAGATCCGCTCGAGCTCGGACTTCGCCTCCGCGTCGCGACCGCCGTCCATATAGGTGGTGGCGAGGAAGTAGCGGGCGCGGAGGTTGGACGGCTCGAGCGCCACGACGCGCCGGAACGCGTCGGTGGCGCGCTCCCACATCTTCTGCTCGTAGTACACGGCGCCGAGCTTCATCCAGACGCGCGGATTCTGCGGTGCGGCCTCGGCGAGCCCCTCGAGCTCGGTCTGGGCTTCGGAGAGCCGCCCCAGCCGGATCAAGAGGTCCGCCAGCTTCTCGGCGAACGCCGGATTGTCCGGGTTCGCCTTGACGGCTCGCCGGTACACTGCGATCGCCTCGTCGCTCTTATGGAGCGCCTCCGCGTAGACGGCGCCGAGCGCGCTCCAGGCGCCATCGTGGTCGGGGTCGAGATCGACGGCGGCGGTGAGGCGGGTGATCGCCTCGTCCCACGACTCGGTCTCGATCGCGAGGCGCCCGAGGAGGAACTGCGCCTGGGCCAGGCCCGGCTGTTGCTCGACGAGGCGGAGGAGCACGCTCCGCGCTCGGTCGTACGCCTTCTGCTCCACCTGGATGCGCGCCAGCATCAGATAGGGCTCTTCGGAGTTCGGGCTGAGCGCGATCGCGCGCTCGAGTTCGGCCTCGGCCTCCGCGTACTTCCGTTGGGCCCGCAGGAGCTCGGCGAGCGTCATGCGTGTCGCCATCTGGTCCGGGGCCAATTCCACGGCGCGCCTGGCCGCACTCACGGCCTCGTCCAGGTTGTCCGCTCGCACGAGCAGCTGGGCAAACTGGGTCCAGAGAGTGGCCGAGTTCGGGTCACGCTTGAGGGCGTTCCGCATGAGCGGGACGGCCTCCTTGAAGCGGCCTGCCTGGACGTGCATCTGGGCAACGGAGTATGCGTAGTACGCATCGGCGCGGGGGTCGGCGGCGGCCGAACGGCGCGGGATCTCCTCGTCCCCGGCGAGCGTCGGGCCCCCGGCAGCGGCACAGCCGGCCAGCGCGGTCACGACGACGATCGCCGGCAACCCGCGCCAGGCCTTCGTCAGGAGGCGTCGCGCCGCAACCGCGACAGTCGGGTCGGGGATGGCGCCCGTTGCCTCGTCGATTTCGCGCAGGGCCCGGGCGTCGAGCGGCGTCGGCAGCCCGCCGCCCGTGCGGGCGGCCGGCTCGGTCTCGATTCTTCCCCAGACGAATCGGAGTGAGCGGATCGCGTTGAACCGTTCGCTGAGACGCTGGGTCAGCTCCTCGCCGCGCAGAGTCAGCTCGTGAAGCCAGGGCGAGTTGTCCACGGCCACGGTGAGGCAGCCGTCGGCGAAGGTCCGGGGCTGGGCTCGGCGGGCCGCGTCAGGGCCGACGACCTCCGGCCAGGCCCGACGAATTCGATATTCCAGGAGCCGGTCTCGCAGGTCGGGCACCGCGATCAGCAACAGATCGGCGACGGCGCGCGGCGGCCGAATGTTCATCCTCTCGTATCATACATCCATCATCCATCCCGGGACGCAGGGCCCGCGAGAGCGGCTAGGAACCCTGATATAGTGGCGTGAATCATGGCAAAACCGAGGCGCGGCGATGTCCTCGATCTGACGATTGACGACCTCGCCTTCGGTGGCGAGGGCGTGGGACGGGTTGAGGGTTACGTCATCTTCGTGCGCGGCGCGGTCCCTGGCGACCGGGTACGCGTGAGGGTGGTCGAGGCGCGCTCGCGATTCGGGCGGGCGGTAATCGAGTCCCTGGAGACGTCCTCGCCCGATCGGGTGGAGGCGCCGTGCGCCTACTTCGGTCGCTGCGGCGGTTGCCGGCTCCAGCACGTCTCGTACACCGCGCAGCTCGCGTTCAAGGAAAAGCAGGTGCGTGACTGTCTCGAGCGCATCGGCGGGCTCGGCGCGTTCGAGCTCCGGCCTATCTTGGCGGCGCCCGACGCCTACGGGTACCGGAACAAGATGGAGTTCACGGTCGTGCAGAGCGGCGACGGCGGGTCCCCGGCGATCGGCCTTCACCAGGCAAACCGGTACGACGTGGTTCTGGACATTGAGCGCTGCCTCCTGCAGTCGGAGACGATGAACGTGCTGCTCGACGAGTTGCGGGTGCAGGGGCGCGCGCGGGGGCTCTCCGTTTACGATCAGGATTCGGGCGAGGGGCTGCTGCGCTTCGCGACCCTGCGCGAGGGCCGCCGCACCGGCGAGGCGATGGTCAACATCGTCGCCGCCGCGCCCGACGTGGTGGCGCTGGGCCCGGTTGCGGAGCGACTGCGCGCGCGGGTCCCGTCGGTGGCCAGCGTGGTCCTGAACGTGAACACGAAGAAGGCCTCGGTCGCGGTCGGCTCGGAGGAGCATCTGCTGCTCGGGCGTGATCACATCCGGGAATCGCTGGGCGGGCTCACGTTCCAGGTGTCGGCGAGCTCCTTCTTCCAGACCAACACCGTGCAGGCCGAGCGGCTCTTCGCCGTGGTCGAGGCGGCGTGCGGGCTCGACGGCGGTGAGACGGTCATGGATCTCTATTCGGGGACCGGCGCGATCAGCCTCCTGCTCGCGCGCCGCAGCCGGTGGGTGTACGGCATTGAAGTGTCGGCGGCTGCCGTGACCGATGCCGTCCGCAACGCGCGGGAGAACGGGATCGAGAACTGCACGTTCCTCCCGGGCGAGGTACGCCACGTCCTCCCGACACTGATGCACGACGGCGTGCGGGCGGAGGTCGTGGTCGCCGATCCACCCCGGGCCGGCTTCCATCCGAAGGCGCTCCACGCGCTCGCCGCTCTCGGGCCGGAGCGGCTCGTGTACGTGTCATGCAACCCCTCCACGCTCGCGCGCGACGTCGGAGACCTCGTCCGCCAGGGCTACCGGCTCGAGTGGGTCCAGCCCGTCGACATGTTTCCGCAAACGCCGCACATCGAAGCGGTCGCCCGTTTGCGACGGGCGCCGTGAGAATCTATCTGGCCCGCCGCCTTGCGCAGTCGCTCCTCGTCTTGCTGGGGGTGTCCTTCATCGTCTTTTTCATCCTCTATCTGACCGGTGACCCGGCGCTCGTGCTGCTGCCTCCTGACGCCTCCGCGGAAGACGTGCAGAAATTCCGCGAGGCGATGGGGTTCAACGATCCGTTCATCGTCCAGTACGGCCGCTTCTTCCTGGGCGCGCTCCGCGGGGACTTCGGGCAATCCGTGCGCCACGGCGAGCCCGCCTTCAATCTCGTCATCGAACGCATGCCGGCCACCTTCGAGCTCTCCGGCGCCGCGCTGCTGGTCGCGCTCTGCCTGGCGATCCCCGCGGGGATCATCTCGGCCGTGCGGCGCAACACCGTGATCGACTACATCTCGACGGTCGTCGCGCTGCTCGGGCAGTCGATGCCGACCTTCTGGTTGGGGATCATGCTGATCCTCGTCTTCTCCGTGCAGTTCAATCTGCTGCCCTCCTCCGGACGGGGCACGCTCGAGCACCTCGTCCTGCCGGCGATCACCCTCGGACTCTTCACGACCGCGCGCATCACGCGGTTGACGCGCTCGGGCATGCTCGAGGTGCTGAGCCAGGACTACATCCGGACGGCGCGGGCCAAGGGCGTGAGCGATCCGCCCATTGTCTGGAAGCACGCCCTCAAGAACGCCGCGATCCCGATCGTGACCATCGTCGGGATCGAGCTGGGCACGTTGCTCGGAGGCTCGGTCATCACCGAGACGATCTTCGCCTGGCCGGGCGTCGGCCGCCTGTCGGTCCAGGCCATCTACAACCGCGACTACCCGGTGGTGCAGGCGGCGGTCTTCCTCCTCTCGTCCACCTTCGTGCTGGTCAACCTGGTTGTTGACGTCCTGTACACCTACCTGGACCCGCGGATTCGGCTGGGATGAACAGCATGCCGCTGAGCCGCGCCGTGGACCTCGCGGCCGGGCGCGCCCCAGCGCCGCGCGAGTGGGCTCTGTTCGCGTGGCGCCTCGCCCGCCGGCGGACGGCCCTCTTCGGCCTGGTAGTCGTGATGATCGTGATCGTCGCGGCGTTGGGCGCGTCGTGGATCGCCGGGTACGACCCCACGGAGCAGGACATCACGAACCGGCTGAGGGCGCCCGGGTCACAGGATGCCGCCGGCCGTGCCCATCTCCTCGGCACCGACCACCTCGGCCGGGACATCCTGGCCCGAATGATCTTCGGCGCGCGGCCCGCGCTGATGGTCGGGTTCGCCGCCGTCGCGATCTCGGGCGTGCTCGGCATGATGGTCGGATTGCTCTCCGGCTACTTCGGCGGCCTGATCGACGACGTCTTCATGCGGCTCGCCGACGTCCAACTGGCGTTCCCGTTCATCCTGCTCGCGATCGCCGTCATCGGAGTGCTGGGACCGAGCCTACCCGTGATCATCGTGGTGATCGGAGTCTCGAGCTGGGTCGTCTACGCCCGCGTCGTGCGCGGCGCGGTGCTGTCACTGCGCGAGCGTGAGTTCGTGCAGGCGGCGCACGCCCTCGGAAGCGGCGACGGTCGCGTCCTGCTGCGCCACATCCTCCCGAACGCCTTCACGCCGTGGCTCGTGGTCGCGACGCTCGACATGGCGCGCGTGATCGTGATCGAGTCGGCGCTCTCGTTCCTGGGGCTCGGCGTCCAGCCGCCGACGCCGACGTGGGGCGGGATGCTCGCAGACGGCCGCGTCTACATCTCGACCGCGTGGTGGCTCGCGACGTTCCCCGGCCTCGCCATCCTGGTCACGGTGCTGGGCATCAATCTGTTCGGCGACGGACTGCGCGATACGCTCGACCCGCGCCTCACGGTCTAGTCGAGATCCGGTCGCGGCCGGCGGCGCGGCGCCCGCGGGAGGGGGCGTCTGGACCACGCGGCACGCGTGCGCTGCTCCGAGGCGGCTGGGCTCCATCCGGGCGCATATCGCCCGCCGCCCGCATTGCGGGAACGGGTCCAGACGCCCCCTCCCGCGGGCGCCGCCGGCCGCGACCGGACGGTCAGTCTCAGGGGCGGGGGCGATGGCGCGCATACATTCGGCGCGCGAGCAGGAGGAGGGCGGCGGCGGGTGACGTCAGCCAGAGCACGCCCGACGGGATGCCGGCGAGTGCGTTCACGACCAGGAGAAGGCCGCCGCCGAGCAGCCCGGCCCAGAGCAGCAGCGTCGTCGCTCGGTCGGCCGTTCCGCGCCAGCCGAGACGCGCGACGCCAAGCGCCACGAGCGTCCCGATCCCGTCGATCGCGACGTCGGTGCCGCTCGCCGTCCGTGACGGGACCAGGGATTGGTGGGCCTCATCAAGGATCGCCCACGCCAGGCTGATCGCGAACGCGATCCACGCGGCGGCCCGTGGACTCAGACCACGGCCCCGGACGAGCGCCCGGAACCAGAGCGCGCCCAAGACCGCGTATTCCGAGAGATGCCCGCCCTTGCGGGCGAGTCCGTGCAGGGCTTCGAGTTGGGCCGGCGCCGCCCACGGCGCCAGCACTCGGAGGATCGGCACCAGCCAGTGTTCGGTGTGCTCGGCGCTCCCCACATCGGACGAGAGCCACATGATCACTGCCATCCAGAGGACGGGCGGGAGCCAGCACGTGGGGCGCACGCCGTTATGATACAAATAACGGCCATGACTCGAGTCGACTGGAGCTATCACCGGAAGGGCTGAAGCTCTTGCGGCAAAGCGCAAGAGTTCCTTGCGAAGAAGAGGATCGCGGTCGGCGAGCAGGTCGACACGCGGAAATCGCCGATCGTCGGAGAGGCCGCTCTGGCCGTGACCCGCGACGTCGACGAGATCTACGTCGTCAGGGGCAAGCGGGTGGTCCGTGTCGACATGAAGGCGTCCCGGCTGGCGCGGGCCGAGCTGCTGGCGCTCCTGCTCGGCCCCACGGGTGGCCTGCGGGCGCCGACCCTCAAGGTGGGGCGCACGCTCCTCGTGGGCTTCGACGCGGAGGCATACGCGAAAATCTTGAGGTAGAAGTCGGCCGGTCCCCACGGACGTGCTAGAGTGGCCGCGATGCTCGGCCGGATCCTCGACGATCTGCTGACCTCACCGTCGACCGGGCCGTGCATCACGGCGAGCCGGCATTTCCCGGCCCGTCCCCCCGTCCTGGTCCCATTCCCGTCCTCCCTCGACCCGCGGATCGGCGAGGCGCTTCGTGGGCGTGGGATCGCCGAGCTCTATTCGCACCAGGCGCGGTCATGGGAGCTGATCGAGAAGGGCCATCACGTGGTCGTGGTCACGCCGACGGCGTCGGGCAAGACCCTCTGCTACAACCTGCCCGCGCTGCAGGCGCTGGTGCACCAGCCCGACGCGCGGGTGCTCTATCTGTTCCCCACGAAGGCGCTCGCCCAGGATCAGCTGGCCGAGCTGGAGGAGCTCGCCCGGCAGCTGCCGGAGATGCGGATGTTCACCTACGACGGCGACACGCCCCAGGACGCGCGGCGGGCCGTCCGCGCCCGCGCGAACCTCGTCCTCACGAATCCCGACATGCTCCACTCCGGAATCCTGCCGCATCACACGAAGTGGGCGACGCTCTTCCAGAACCTCCGATACGTCGTGATCGACGAGCTCCACGCGTACCGGGGTGTCTTCGGCTCGCATCTCGCCAACGTGCTGCGCCGGCTCCGGCGCATCTGCCGGCACTATGGCTCGGCGCCACAATTCATCATGGCCTCCGCGACCATCGCGAACCCGGGTGAGCTGGCTCGGCGGCTCACGGGCGAGCCGGTCGAGGAAATCACGGAGAGCGGAGCCCCGACGGGCGACCGTATCTTCGTCTGCTACAACCCGCCTGTCGTCAACCGGGAGCTCGGCATCCGCGCGCCGTATCTCGGCGAGGCCGCGAAGCTCGCCGTGCGATTTCTCAGGGAGCGGATCGCGACGATCGTCTTCGCCCAGAGCCGGCTCGCCACCGAAGTCTTGCTGACGGCGATCAAGGGCGGCGTCGTCGACAAGACCGGCGACAGCGGCATCGTACGCGGGTACCGAGGGGGCTATCTGCCGACGCGCCGGCGGGCCGTGGAGAAGGGGCTGCGCGAGGGCGAGGTGCTCGGCGTGGTTTCGACCAACGCCCTCGAGCTGGGCGTGGACATCGGCCACCTCGACGTCGCGGTGCTGGCCGGCTATCCGGGCGCCATCGCGTCGCTCTGGCAGCAGGCGGGGCGCGCCGGTCGACGGAGCGGCTGCTCGGCGGCCGTCTTCGTGGCGACGAGCGCCCCGCTCGACCAGTTCATGGTCACCCACCCCGACTACCTCTTCGGCATGCCGCCCGAGCACGCGCGGGTGAACCCCGACAACCCGTTCATCCTGGTGAGTCATCTCAAGTGCGCCGCGTTCGAGCTGCCGGTCGGTGACGACGAGCGGTTCGGCGACCTCGACGTCCGGCGTTTTCTGGTGGCGCTGGAGGACGAGGGCGTGCTCCACCATACGGGGCGCCGCTGGCACTGGGCCGCCGAGACCTACCCGGCGGACCACACGTCTCTCCGCACGGTCACGACCGACAACTTCCTCGTCATCGACACGACCGCGCGCGACGAGAAGCAGGCGAAGCGGCGCCAGATCATCGCCGAAGTGGACTGGGGGAGCGCGTTCGCGACGATCTACCCCAAGGCGATCTACCTGGTGGAAAGCGAGCCGTACGAGGTGCAGGAGCTCCACTTCCGCGAGGACGAGGAGAAGGTGGCCTACGTCAAGCGCGTCGCCGTCGACTACTTCACCGACGCGGTCAGCGCCAAGGGCGTTTGGATCCTCCGGCACCTCTCCGAAGTCTCGCAACCCGCGTACCTCGCCGAGCAGGGCGAGGTGCTCGTGGCCGAGAAGGTCGTCGGGTTCAAGAAGATCAAGATGGGGACGCTCGAGAACGTCGGCTCGGGCGAAGTCGAGCTGCCTCAGCAGGAGATGCAGACGACGGCCGCCTGGCTCACCGTGGGACCCGCGGTCCTGGCGCGGGTCAACCCCTCGCGCGCGGAAGTGATCGATGGCCTGCGCGCGGTGACGTACCTGCTCCACCATCTGGCGCCGATCTTCCTGCTCTGCGACATCCGCGACCTCGGCTCCTGGCTGGGCGACACGACGCCGGCGACGAGCGGCGTTGTGGCGACGCGCGAGTCGGCCAAGCGACGCCTGATGGACGCCGACCAGTTCAACCCGACCATCTATCTCTACGACTCCCACGCGGGCGGCATCGGCCTGGCCGAGCACGTGTTCGAGATCCTGCCCGATCTCCTCCGCCGCGGGCTCGCGACGCTCGAGGCGTGCGCCTGCCGGGCCGGCTGTCCTTCGTGCGTCGGGCCGGTGAACGAGGTCGGGCGCAGGGCCAAGGCCACCGCGCAGGCGCTCCTGCGCGCGCTGACCGACTGAGGTCGCGTGGCCTCCGGGTCGCTCGACGACCTCCGCCGCGTCATCCGGCGCATCGAGACGCGGCGCCCCAAGCGTCCCGCAGCCCCGCCCATCGAGGAGGTGCTCGGCGGCGAGCTCGTCGACACCGGCGAGGGTCAGCTCCTGGTGGTGCGCCGTGAGTTCCCGCTCTCGTACCGGCACGGCCGCCAGCCACTGGGCGCGGCGCTCGAGACGCCCCTCGACCTCCTGAGCGCGGTGGCGCGCGCGGACACCCCCGTCGGGGACCCGCGCAGCCTGCTCTTCCTCGACGCCGAAACGACCGGCCTCGCCGGCGGCACCGGCACCTACGCGTTCCTGATCGGCGCCGCTTGGCTCGAAGACGACCGTCTGATCCTGGCGCAGCACTTCATGCGGGATTTCGACGAAGAGCCGGCGCTTCTGGCGGCGTTGGGGTTACTCCTCGAGCGGGCGAGCGCCGTGGTGACCTTCAACGGGGCGAGCTTCGACCTGCCGCTGCTCGAGACGCGCTTCATCATGGCGCGTCGGCGCTGGCCGGCCGCGCTGCCCCATCTCGACCTCCTGCGCCCGTCGCGGCGAGTGTGGACGTCGTGCTTCGCCGATTGCCGACTCGCGACGCTCGAGCGCGAGGTGATCGGTGTCGTGCGCGACGACGACATTCCCGGCGCCCTGATCCCGGCGCTCTACTTCGACTTTCTGCGCTCGCGTCGGGCGGCGCCGCTCGGCCGCGTGCTGGCGCACAACCGGGACGACATCCTTACGCTGGTGGGGCTGCTCGGCTGGTTCGGCGGAGCGCTCTCCGCCCGAGCGGAGATGACCGCGGCGGAGCTGGGCGGGCTCGGGCGGCTCTGGGAACCAGTGGATGTCGAGCGCGCGCTCGCGTGCTATCGCGCGGCGCTCGCGGCCGGGCTCGCGGGCGTGCCGGCACAGGCGGTACGACTGCGCCTGGCGCGGTGGGAGAAGCGCCTTGCCCGCTGGGAAGCCGCGCGCTCGCTCTGGGAGGCGGCTGTGCGCCACGCCACGTTCGACCCGCGGCCGTGGGAGGAGCTGGCGAAGTTCCACGAGCACCGCTGCCGCGACTTCGTGACGGCGCGCGCGATCGTCGAGGACGCGCTCGGGCTCGCCGAGGCCGCACGGGCGCCCCTCCGGACGGTCGACGCCTTTGCGCACCGGCTCGGCCGGCTGCAGCGCCGCCTGGCTCTAGCCGGGGCGCGGCCGGCGGAGGACCGAGGATGAGCCACACCCGCCCCACGTGAGCCGAGCCGGGCCGGCGCGAACCCGCGCCGTCACCCTCGCTGAGCGCCCCGATCTCGCGGGCGAGGTGCGGCGACTTACCGCCTCGCTCTGGCCGCCGGAGATGGAGTTCATCCATCACGATCCGGTGTGCGGGCGTCACTGGCCCGCGCTGTACCGGGAGTTCGCAGAATTCCAGCCAGTGCTGTGCGACACGCGCGGCGCCGTGGTCGCCGCTGGTGTCACGATTCCCCTGGCGTGGAGCGGCCGGTTGCGCGACCTGCCCTCGGGCGTGGACGGCGCCCTCGAGCGGGGCATGCAGGGTCGGGCGCGAGGCCGGCCGCCGACGGTGCTGTCAGCGCTCCTGGCCGCGGTGGCGCCCGACCGGCAGGGTCGAGGCCTCAGTGCACGGCTCATCCGCGCGATGAGGGTCCTTGCCGCCCGACACGGCCTTGGCGCGCTGATCGCGCCCGTGCGCCCGACGCTCAAGCACCGGTACCCATCGACGCCGATGCGCCGTTACCTCCGCTGGGCGCGGGCCGACGGCGCTCCGTTCGACCCGTGGCTCCGCGTCCACTGGCGCCTGGGCGCGAAGTTCCTGCGCGTGGCGCCGCGGTCGATGGTAGTCACGGGCACCGTGGCGGAGTGGGAGGCGTGGACGGCGATGACGTTCCCGGAGAGCGGCTGGTACATCGTCCCCGGGGCGCTCGCACCCGTGAGGATCGATCGCCGGCGGAATCTGGGGCGCTACGTCGAGCCGAACGTCTGGATGCGCCACGCCGTCACGACGTCGCCGGGAACGTGACGACGTGCAGCACGTGCGCCTCCGGGCGCACTCGGAGCCCATTCGGGAAGGCTGCCGACGAGGGCTGCGATGAATGGACGCGGTGGCCCGAGGACCGGTCGAGGCAGTAGAGGTTCTCCGAGCCGCGGAAGTAGCGGCGGACGTTCACGGCCTCGCCGGCCGCGTCGGGTCCCGAAGCCGACGTTCTGCGCGATGCTGAGGTGGGGGAAGAGCGCGAGTCCTGGAAGACGACGCCGTCGCCCGCGCCTCGGGCTCCACGTGAATCCCCCGGTCCGCGTCAGCGACCGTCTACCCGGCGATCGCGATCCGGCCCTGGTCCGGTGTCTCGAATCCGGCGATCAGCCGGAGCGTCGTGGTCTTCCCGCATCCCGAGGGCCCTAACAGCGCAAGGATGCGGCCGCTCTCGACGGTGAAGGACAGCCCGTCGGTTGCCGGCGGACGGTCGGCCCCGAAACGCTTCGTGACGTGCTCGAGGTGGACCAGCGCCATCGATCAGGCCTCTCAGCCCGTGGTCACCGCACCGGGGTCAGCGGAGGCTTCCCTTCGAGGACGGCAAGGCAATTGCGGACGGCGAGCGTCGCCATGGCAACCCGCGTGTCGGACGAAGCGCTCGCGATGTGCGGCGCCAGCACGACATTCGTCAGGGGGATGAGGCCGGGATGGATCTTCGGTTCCTCCTCGAACACGTCGAGTCCCGCACCGGCGATCCAGCCCTCCTGAAGGGCCCGAACGAGCGCGGCCTCGTCGACGACCGGTCCGCGGGAGGCGTTCACCAGGATCGCCGACTTCTTCATGAGACGCAGAGTGCGCTCGTTCATCAGGTGACGGGTCTCCGGCAGGAACGGCGTATGGAGGCTGACGAAGTCCGCTTCCCGCAGCACGGCCTCCAGTTCCTTGCGGGAGACGCTCAGTTCGCGCTCGACGGCGGCGTCCGCCCGCACGGCGTCCTGGTAGAGGACGCGCATGTTGAAACCGAGCGCGCGTCGCGCGACGGCCCGACCGATCCGCCCGAATCCGACGAGCCCGAGGGTCTTTCCGTAGACGTCCGCGCCCCAGAGCAGGTCCCACTGCCAGCGGTGCCACTGGCCCGAGCGTGCGAATCGGTCAGCCTCGACGACGCGCCGCGCGGTCGCCATCAGGAGCGCCCACGCGAAGTCGGCCGTCGTCTCGGTGAGCACGTCCGGAGTGTTGGTGACGACCACTCCCCGGCGGTGGGCGGCGGCGACGTCGATGTTGTTGTAGCCGACGGCCACATTGGCGACGACCTTCACGGTCGGCGCTGCCGCCAGGACCTCGTCGTCGATCGAGCTGATGATGTGACAGATGAGGCCATCCTTGCCCCTCAGGCGGGCGATCAGCTCTGGTTTTGAAAGGGCGGTCAGGCTGTCGTTGTAGTCGACGGAAACTTCGCTGGGGATCAGCATCAACGCCTCTCGGGGCAAAACATTTGAAACGAAAAGACTTTTTCCCACGATTCTCCTTCCGGATTTTCCGCTTGATCCTTGCCGGGGCCGCGGCTAATATTAGCACTCGCTTGGTTTGAGTGCTAACTGCTCTCTGGGGATTTGGGATGGTCAAGCCCACCGCCAGGAAGACCGGCGCAACATCAACAAAGCACGAAGGAGGCAGAGACACCATGAAGATTCGTCCGCTGCATGACCGCATCCTCGTCGAGCGGCTCGAGGAGAAAGAGGTCAAGAAGGGCGGGATCATCATTCCCGATACCGCCAAGGAGAAGCCGCAAGAAGCCAAAGTGATCGCCGTCGGCAACGGCAAGGTCGGCGACGACGGCAAGAAGATCCCCCTCGACGTGAAGGCCGGCGACAAAATCCTGTTCGGGAAGTACTCGGGTTCCGAGGTCAAGATCGACGACAAGGAGTATCTCATCCTGCGCGAGGAAGACATCCTCGCCATTCTCGAGTAAGGAGGAACGTGATCCATGCCGAAGCAGCTCAAGTTCGACGAGGAGGCCCGGAGCGCGCTACTCAAGGGCGTCAACATCATGGCCGAGGCCGTGAAGGCGACGCTGGGCCCGAAGGGCCGCAACGTCGTCATCGACAAGAAGTTCGGCAGCCCCACGATCACCAAGGACGGCGTCACCGTCGCCAAGGAGATCGAGCTGAAGGACCCCTACGAGGACATGGGCGCGCAGATGCTGAAGGAGGTTGCGTCCAAGACCTCGGACATCGCGGGCGACGGCACGACCACTGCGACCGTCCTGGCGCAGGCGATCTTCCGTGAGGGCCTCCGCAACGTCACCGCCGGCGCCAACCCGATGGCGCTCAAGCGCGGCATCGAGGCGGCTGTGGAGGCCGTGACCGACGAGCTGAAGAAGCTCTCGAAGTCCACCAAGGACAAGAAGGAGATCGCCCAGGTCGCGACGATCGCCTCGAACAACGACAAGACGATCGGCAGCCTGATCGCCGAGGCGATGGAGAAGGTCGGCAAGGACGGCGTCATCACGGTCGAGGAGTCGAAGTCGGCGGACACGGTGCTGGACGTGGTCGA